>Ga0209550_10001460_pt1 | contig 22644 bp, 14 predicted proteins | sample LauGreSuBDMM15SN_2_FD_187567 | JGI IMG/M metagenome (GOLD analysis project Ga0209550, IMG submission 187567) | Freshwater lake microbial communities from Lake Michigan, USA - Su13.BD.MM15.SN (SPAdes) (version 5) | ecosystem: Environmental > Aquatic > Freshwater > Lake | place: Lake Michigan... | reverse complement strand
AAAATGCAAAATCTAAGCTTAAAATTTCAAGTGCTATTGTTAATTCAATTAGGGTAAAAAGGACTTAATTCAATTTAGATTTTATTTCCTGAAGTTTTAATAAGGCTTCAACTGGTGTTAGTCGGTTAATGTCAACCGCTGCAAGTATAGTCCTAATTTCTTCGAATGTAGCAGAGTGTGCATCAAAAATACTGAGTTGCATTTTTGGTAAATTGAGTTGCTGTAGTTTTTCATCTATATTCCCCCCCTTATTATAATCTCTATTATCTCTGCTTTGTTCTAGTTGTAATAAAACTTCATTGGCGCGTTCTATCAAACTAGGGGGCATACCTGCCATGCGTGCCACATGAATACCAAAACTGTGAACACTACCGCCTGGAGCAAGTTTGCGTAAAAAAATAATTTTATTTCCTACTTCTTTATTAGTGACATGGTAATTTTTTACTCTTTGTAATTTATTTTCTAGCTCGTTCAATTCGTGGTAATGTGTCGCAAAAAGTGTTTTTGGACTATTGGCAGATTGGTGTAAATATTCTACAATACTCCAAGCAATAGAAATGCCATCATAAGTAGAGGTACCCCTTCCAATTTCATCGAGTAAGATTAAACTTCTTGAAGTAATATTATTAATGATACTGGCAGTTTCATTCATCTCTACCATAAAAGTACTTTCTCCACCACTTAAATTATCACTTGCACCTACTCGGGTAAATATTTTATCTGTTAATGGGATTTTAGCATCACTAGACGGAACAAAACTTCCCATATGTGCCATTAAGGTAATGAGTGCCGTTTGTCGAAGTATAGCACTCTTACCACTCATGTTGGGACCGGTTAAGATAATAATCTGTTGAGAAGAAGGGTCCAAATAAATTGAATTAGATATATAGCTTTCTCCAGATGGTAAATATCTTTCTATTACAGGATGGCGACTATCTTTTATGTCTAGTATATTGCTATGATTAATTTCAGGTTTTTTATATTGGTATTGAATTGCATTGTTTGAAAAGCAAGTTAGGCAATCTAATACTGCCATTACGTGACCGTTTACTTGCATTGGCGCAATATAATCCTGCAACTCATTTAATATTTTTTCAAATAGTTGCATTTCGATTAAAAGAATTTTATCCTCTGCACCAATTATTTTTTCTTCATATTCTTTTAGTTCAGGTGTGATGTATCTTTCAGCATTGGCAAGTGTTTGTTTTCTAATCCAATTTGCTGGCACTTTGCTTTTGTGTAGGTTGGTAACTTCTAGGTAGTAGCCAAAAACATTGTTAAAACTTATTTTCAGAGACGAAATGCCCGTAAGTAAAGCTTCCTTTTGCTGCAGTTCGATTAGGTATTCTTTTCCTCCGCTGGATATTTTTCTTAATTCGTCGAGTTCTTCATTAATTCCATTAGCGATAATACCTCCTTTAGATGCGAGCGCTGGAGGAGCTTCATTAATTTCCTTGATAATTTTTTCTAGAATTAATTTACATGGATTCAGTGAATCGCCGAGTCTTTTTAAATAATCATTTTTGGAGCTAGCGCAGATTTCTTTGATAGAATCCGTTTGCAGTAAGCCTCGAGCAATTTGAAGAACTTCACGTGGGTTTACTTTTTTTAAAGGCACTTTACTAACTAGTCTTTCTACATCACCCGCTTGTTTAACATGGTGAGAAATTTTATTTCTTGTGTCAGTTTCTTTTACTAAATACTCGACGGTATCTAGCCTTTCAATTATTTTTATACTATCATTTAAAGGTAGTACCATCCAACGTTTTAATAATCGAGCTCCCATTGGCGAAACTGTATTGTCTAGTACTTTTAATAAAGTGTTGCTGTCTTCTGCTCCTCCAAATAATTCAAGATTTCGAATAGTAAATCGATCCATCCATAAGTGTTCTTCACGATCTATTCTTTGAATAGAAGTAATATGGCCTAGATTAGGGTGCTCTGTATTTTTTAAGTAATGTAGTATTGCGCCTGCAGCAATGGTACCTTCTTTTAAATTATCTACTCCAAATCCTTTTAAGCTATGTGTTCCAAAATGTTTTAGCAAACTCTCAGTAGCATAGGCATCTGTAAAAATCCATTCGTCTAGTGAATAGGTGAAAAATTTATTGCCAAAATATTCTTTAAAATTTTTTTGTTGATTGCGTTGAAAAATTACTTCCGCAGGTTTTAGACTTTGTAGTAATTTGTCTGCATACTCTCGATCGCCTTCGGCAATAAAAAACTCACCCGTGCTAATGTCTAAAAATGCGATACCTAGTTTTGTCTCATCAAAATGCAGGGCTGCTAAAAAGTTATTGCTATTGTGCTCTAATAATTTATCGCTAGTAGCTACTCCAGGAGTAACCAATTCTGTAACCCCTCTTTTTACAATTCCTTTTGCATGTTTTGGATCTTCCAGTTGATCACAAATAGCCACACGGTATCCTGCTTTAACCAATTTATGTAAATAGGTATCCAAAGCATGGTGGGGGAAACCAGCTAATTGTGACGAATTAGCATCTCCATTATTTCTTTTGGTTAAAGTAATTCCTAGAACTCTCGATGCATTGACAGCATCTTGACCAAATGTTTCATAAAAATCCCCTACACGAAAAAGCAAAATGGCATCAGGGTATTTTGCCTTGATAGCATTGTGTTGTTGCATTAAAGGGGTTTCTCCGTTAGATTTAGCCATTTTCTTGATGTGAAAATATAAGTTTCAAAAGTTAAAAATTGAATCAGCCAATCAATTTAAATAAAATATAGCGGAAGCTTTATTTTCATATTTAAATCTTATTCATTGGTCCTTTTATACATACCTGCAAAAATAGGTCCTTTATTAGGTTTTAAGAAGGGTTTGTGAAAGATGTGAATTACTTTTGCCTTAAAATAAAGAGCTTATATAAATTATGAGAAAATTAAGCATGGATGAGTTAAATAGGCTGTCTGTTGAAGATTTTAAGCAAACAGATAAAATGCCTTTTATCGTAGTGCTTGAAAATATTCGAAGCGCTTATAATGTAGGAAGTGTGTTCAGGACTGCTGATGCATTTTTGCTAGAGGCAATATACATATGTGGATATACTTGCTGTCCGCCTCATAAAGAGATTAAAAAAACAGCTTTGGGGGCGGAAGAAACGGTGGCATGGAAGCATTTTGTTAATGCTACGGAGGCAATTTTAGAATTGAAAGAGATGGGGTATAAAGTTTTTTCGGTAGAGCAGGCTTCGGGAAGTACGATGTTAAATAATTTGAATTTTGACGTCAATGATAAAATTGCAGTAATCTTTGGAAACGAGGTAACAGGTGTTGAGCAAACTACCATTCAACAAAGTGAAGGATGTATAGAAATTCCTCAATTTGGCATGAAGCATTCTTTGAATATTTCAACAGCTGCTGGGGTAGTTATGTGGGAGTTGGTGAGAAATCGCAATCTTCCTTATACTTCTATTTAATAAAGGTCTAAAATTTATTTTTTCTTAAAATATTTCTGAATGAATTTGGTTAAAAAATATGCAAGCTTAGTGAAATTCTCACATACAGTTTTTGCTTTACCCTTTGCTATTATTGGTTTTTTTATAGGATTAAATCCTGCTGTTTTTAGACCTTTTAACTCAATGAAAGAGACAGTAAATTCTTCTTTATTTTTTTTAGATGTGATCAAATTATTTTCACTTGTTTTACTTTGTATGGTTTTTGCTCGAAGCGCTGCGATGGCTTTTAACCGTTACCTAGACAGCAGTTTTGACGCTAAAAATCCTAGAACGGCTATCCGCGAAATTCCAGCGGGTATTATTTCAAAACAAAGTGCCTTACGTTTTGTGATCATCAATTCTCTTCTATTTGTAACAGTTACTTTTTTTATCAATCCGATTTGTTTTTATTTATCACCAGTAGCTATATTTGTAGTTCTGTTTTATAGCTATACCAAGCGTTTTACAATTTTTTGTCATTTAGTTCTTGGCATTGGATTGAGTCTTGCGCCTATTGGTGCCTATCTGGCTGTTACTGGAAAATTTGATTTATTGCCTCTGTTGTTTTCTTTTACTGTTTTATTTTGGGTAAGTGGTTTTGACATTATTTATTCACTTCAAGATGAGCAGTTTGATAAAGAAAATCAGTTGTATTCTATGCCTGCCGCATTGGGTAAAAAAAAGGCTTTGAGAGTATCTGAATTCCTTCACTTACTGTCAGCAGCTTCTATATTGTTTGCTGGGGTTTATGGTCATTTTGGATGGTTATTTTGGATAGGTGTTGCTGTATTTATTGGAATGTTAGTTTATCAACATTCAATTGTTAAACCTACTGACTTGAGCAAAGTGAACATTGCATTTATGACTGCAAATGGTATAGCCTCTGTAGTATTTTCATTGTTTGTATTACTTGATATATTTTTTCGTTCCAAATAGTTAGTTAGGATGCTACCTTTTTTAATATTCTCCAATTTTGAAATTCATCTCCATCCTTAAATCATACATTTGCTTATGGCGAGGATATTAGCAATCGACTATGGTGGAAAAAGAACAGGATTAGCTGTTACAGATCCTATGCAAATTATTGCTACTGGATTAGCTACCATTGAATCAAAAGAATTGGTTCCATATCTAAAAAAATATTTTTCTACTGAGCAAGTTGAATTGATCGTTATTGGACTACCAGTTAATTGGGATGAATCTGATACCCATGGTACACCTTTGGTGAAGGAAGCCATAAAAAAAATTAATAAAGAATTTCCTGATATGCCCTTAAAAACGGTAGATGAACGTTATACTTCAAAAATGGCTAAGGATGCGATGCTGGTGATGGGTATGAAGAAAAAAGATCGTCAAATTAAAGGCAATGTAGATATTATTGCAGCTACTATTATTTTACAAGAGTATCTGCAAAGCATTCAATGATAAATTGCTAAATTTGCACAATCAGTCGCTATCAGCCAAAAGAAACCAATGGTAGGGAGTTTTGTAGTTTATTTTAACACAAAGCAATTCTGAAATTTTCAAAAAGTAAATATGATTTTACCGATAGTCGCCTACGGGTCACCGATTTTAAGAAAAGTTTGTAAGGATATTTCTCAGGATCATCCCGAATTAGAAAAGTTAATTGCTGATATGTGGGAAACCATGTACAACAGCAATGGGGTGGGATTAGCAGCGCCACAAATAAATAAAGATTTGCGTCTTTTTGTAATAGATAGCAATCAAATTTTTGAAAATTTAGAGGAAGATGAGCAGGGGCTCTATCCAGATGGACCTGGTTATAAAGGTGTTTTTATTAATGCCTATGTTACAAAAATTGATGGCAAGGAATGGTCTTACAACGAGGGCTGTCTTAGTATTCCAAAGATTCGGGAGGATGTGCTAAGGGGTGAAAATGTGACCATCGATTATTTAGATGAAAACTTTAAGTCTTTAACCAAAACATTCAATGGTATTACTGCTAGGGTAATCTTGCATGAATATGACCACATAGAAGGTAAGTTATTTATTGACTATATAAAACCATTGAAACGCACTTTATTAAAAGGTAAGTTGATGGATATTTCTAAGGGAAAAATTAATGTTGATTACCGAATGGTTTTTCCAAAATAGTTTTTTGGCAATAAATATTTCAAGGTTTTTTTATATTCAGAGTGCAACTAATTTAATTAGAGAATTGCATTCCATCATATTTTAATTATACTGCAATCAATTGTTGGAATGCTTAATAAAATAGTACCATACTTCTTTTTTTTTCTACTGCATTGTACTCAAGTTTTAGCACAAGACTCCGCCGATTTAAATGTAACGGTAGGAAAAAATATCATCACTTTGAGTGATGTGGTAGTAAATAATAAGCTAAATGTCCCCAGTTTTATCAATCGAATAAAAAATGACACTAGTTTTTACAAAGCATTTCGAAATCTTCATTTACTTGGATTTTCTGCTATCAATGATATTAGAATGATGGGTAAGGATGGAGCTTCTTTAGCTACTTGTTTAAGTAAAACCAAGCAAATAGCTGAAAATAATTGTAGGAGAATGGAGGTTTTGGAGGAACAAATCACAGGTGACTTTTATGATGAAAAACACAATTATAATTACTACACAGCGCAAATGTATGCTTCACTTTTTTTTACGGTTGGAAAAATTTGCGGAGAAACAAATGTAGTAGGAGGGAATGAATTTAATTTAGACAATAAATCAGGTATTGAAAAGCACAAGGAACAATTAAAAATGTTATTTTTCAATCCAGGTAAAAAAATCAAAGGGCTTCCGTTTATGTCTGGAAAAACAGCCATTTACGATGATGAAATGGCCGATGCATATGATATGGAAATTGATATGGATGATTATAATAAAACCAGTTGTTATTTATTGAAACAAAAAGTAAAGCCAGGGATGGAAAGTAAGGTGGTGGTAGATGAAATGATTACTTGGTTTGATGATAAAACATTTGAAGTGGTAGCAAGAAAATATTCTCTTAGCTATGATGCAGCTTTATACGATTTTAAAGTACAGATGGAAGTTCAGATGACTCATGTCGGTAAACTTTTGGTACCCTCCATGCTGCGCTACAATGGAAATTGGAAAGCTGTTTTTAAAAAACGCGAACGTGGGGTATTTACTGCTACCTTATTTGATTTTAAATAATGCATTTCAATTGGTAACCAATTTTTCGTTGAAAATTATTCAGCAATATCAACATTGAAAGGCGGCTCAATTGATAATACTTTTCTTTTTCCAGCAAATTTTCTTTTTAATATATCTTGAACAGGAATATTTTCTATTTTACTTTCCAACCAGGAAATGATATCGAGGTAAATGAATGCCCGAGTTTCAAAACGGTCATTCTGGTGAGTATTTAATTTCAACAATAATTTTTCAAGTTCTGGCTTAATATCTTTAACAGAAATGTGAAAAGAAGTTCGAATGAATTTGAAAATTTCCTCTTCTACTACACTGAGGTTTTGAAGTTTTGCCATAAATCGATACACTGATTTTATAAGGTGGTCAAGTATATCCTCATTGCCCAATTCATAATGGGCAATTAAGTGTAGTAAGCGGCTGTAACATTGTAGATCTGTTCTGAGGTCTACCTTCCAGTTAATTATTTTATTTAGATAATCTATTGCCTTTTCATAATCACCGCTACCAAAATACAAGCAGGCAATCTTATAATAAAAAATCAATACTCTGTGTCGATCTAGGTATATTTCGTATTCTTTTAATTTTTCTTCGATTGCAGGAATTAGGGCTAACCCTTCAGTAAAACTTCCTTCTAAAAAATGTTTGTTAACCAAAGAAATAGTGCTGTAAACAAAGCATTGTATTTTGTTATTGACATTGTTTTGTACTAAATCAGTTTTGCAAAACTGATCAAATATTCCGAGCGTCTCTGCTAATTTTTTATGATTACCCAAATCAAAATGCGATCCCATTAAGTTGTGCATTCCTTTTATATAATGCGCTGTTTCAATTGGTAGCATGAATGGTTCTTCTTCAAAAAGATTGACCCATTTTTGGGTATACCGATAATATTGTAAAAAATCTTGTTTGATAAAAGCGTTCCAGCAATAACATTGATAGAGGTACAGACGTTCATAAAAACTATTGCAAAGGGGAGTTTTATCTAATAGTCTGCTTGAAAAAAAGTCTTGAAGCGCAATACTTTCCTCTTCATTTCTGCAATGTCCATTTTTAATATACCAGCTGTATAACTGAAGTGATAAATTTGAAAGTTGAGAGACTAGTGTTAAGCTTTCATTGACTTGCTCGGATTCCTTGCTTAAATAATCTGCCCTATCTTGAATACTTCTTGTAATGTACAATGCTTCAATTTTTTTTTCAAAAAAAAGTACTTGTTGCAGATAGGTAAGTTGGTTATTATTTTTTGCCTGCTCTTTTAATTTGTCTAAAACTTTTAAACTTTGGTGATAAAGTCCTTTGTTGTATAAAATTCTAGCATAGTCCATTTGCTCGTGCAATGAAATGTCTATAAAGTTGTCACTGATTAACCGAAGGCTACTAAGAATTTGTTTATATAAATGTGCTTTCAGATTGCTAAGTTGCTGCTTTTTGATTCGCTCGTTTTTTGAAAGCAATACCCCTTCATCATAGGTATCCATTTTGTCTAAAGCATCAAATAATTGGATACTGATTAACTCCTCAGAAGAGGAATTTCTAGTTGCATAAAGCTTAAAATTTCTTTTTTCGCTTTTTTCAAGTGATTGGATGAGCTGAAATAGGGGGTCTGTAGTCCTGTTGGGCATCGTAATTTTATTTCTTTGTATTGCTTACTGGATATTGGTTTGAGGTTAAAAAGGTTACTTTATATAGCGTAAATTTACCAACATTTTATTGATTGTAAACGCTTATATGCACTATTTTCGAAGACTAAGTTCATTTATTTTAAAATGGAACAGTTAAATCGAATTGTTTAACCTGTTTTAATAAATATACAAATTCTATGTCAGCTAATAAGATACACATTTTTGACACTACCCTCCGCGATGGTGAGCAGGTTCCAGGTTGTAAGTTAAATACCACCGAAAAGGTAGAACTGGCCTTGAAACTTGAGGAGCTAGGAGTAGATATAATTGAAGCTGGTTTTCCTATTTCCTCGCCAGGGGATTTCAATTCTGTCAATGAAATTTCAAAAATTATTACCAAGGCAAGTGTTTGTGGTTTAACGAGGGCAGTACAAAAAGACATTGAAGTAGCTGCGGAAGCTTTGAAGTATGCTAAAAGACCTCGTATTCACACGGGCATTGGTACATCTGACTTACACATTAAACATAAATTTAATTCTAATCAAGAAGATATACTGCTTCGTGCTATTCAATGTGTAAAATGGGCTAAAAATTTTGTAGATGATGTCGAATTTTATGCAGAAGATGCAGGACGAACAGACAATGTTTATCTAGCAAGGGTGGTAGAAGCTGTTATCAAGGCAGGTGCTACTGTAGTAAACATTCCAGATACAACTGGTTATTGTCTTCCTCATCAGTATGGCGAAAAAATTGCATTTTTGGTAAACAACGTTTCCAATATTGACAAAGCCATTATTTCTTGTCATTGTCACAACGACCTTGGTTTAGCAACTGCCAACTCAATCGCCGGAATTATTAATGGAGCTAGGCAGATAGAATGTACCATCAATGGATTAGGCGAAAGGGCAGGTAATACCTCTTTGGAGGAAGTAGTAATGATTATTCAACAACATAAAAATCTTGGTTTTCATTCAGGTGTTAATGCCAAATTATTAAACCCAATGAGTCTATTGGTAGCTGAAACAATGCGTATGCCAGTGCAATGCAATAAAGCCATTGTGGGTTCCAATGCATTTTCTCATTCTTCAGGTATTCATCAAGATGGATTTTTAAAAGATGCATTGACTTATGAAATCATCGACCCAGTAGAAGTAGGCGCCGAGGCTTCTAAAATTGTACTAACGGCTAGGAGTGGACGAAGTGCATTGGCCCATCGTTTTCATAAACTAGGCTATACTTTTAATCGAAATGATATTGATAGATTATATCAAGAGTTTTTATTGGTAGCAGATAGTAAGAAGGAAGTGATGGAAGAAGATTTACATGAATTAGCAAAAGCTCATGTTGCTGAAGTTGTTTAGCAATGAATGGTAGGTAATAACTTAAAATTATTGAAGTATTAATTTTTAAAATCAAAGGTTTTAGTGGAATAAATAATGGTTCATTTTTGTTAGTAGTAATATTGATCCTTTATTTTTCCCCTTTCCACTTTTGAGCAATTGGTTTTGATTTTATTTGGTAATAATTTTTAAAGAAAGATTGGTCAATAGGTCCTTCAAATAAAAAAAGAATATCGTTGTAAATAAAATATAGGCAGGCTTAATAAAAAAAATGGCAGTAGTTTAATTAATTAAATTTTATGGAAATTAACAAGTACAGTAAAATAATAACACAGGATCAAACTCAGCCAGCAGCACAAGCTATGTTTTATGGTATAGGGCTTACAGATGCAGATTTAGCTAAAGCTCAAGTAGGGGTAGTGAGTATGGGTTATGATGGAAACACCTGCAATATGCATTTGAATGATTTAGCAAAATTGGTAAAACAAGGAGTATGGGAAAATGATATGGTAGGACTTATCTTCAACACCATTGGTGTGAGTGATGGTATGAGCAATGGTACTCCAGGTATGCGTTATTCGCTGGTTAGCCGTGATATCATTGCCGATTCAATTGAAACTGTTTGCGGTGCTCAATATTATGATTCATTGATAGCAATACCTGGTTGTGATAAAAATATGCCTGGTTCTGTAATGGCAATGGGTAGATTAAATCGCCCGGCTATTATGGTGTACGGTGGTACCATTGCCCCTGGACATTACAAAGGCCAGGATCTAAATATTGTATCTGCTTTTGAGGCACTCGGCCAAAAGATTGCTGGTAATTTAGAGGAGGCTGATTTTAAAGGCATCGTAATGAACAGTTGTCCTGGTGCGGGTGCTTGCGGTGGAATGTACACTGCCAATACAATGAGCAGTGCCATTGAGGCTTTGGGTATGAGCCTTCCTTATTCTTCCAGTAATCCAGCATTGAGTGATGCGAAAAAAGAAGAATGTTTACAAGCTGGAAAGGCTATCCGTCATTTAATGGAAATGGATATTAAGCCTTCGGACATCATGACTCGTAAAGCATTTGAGAATGCAGTTACAATCATTATGGTTTTGGGTGGAAGTACCAATGCTGTATTGCACATGATTGCAATTGCAAAAAGTGTAGACGTTGTTCTTACTCAGGATGATTTCCAATTAATTAGTGATCGGGTTCCTGTATTAGCAGATCTTAAACCGAGTGGAAAATATTTAATGGAAGATCTTCATAATATTGGCGGAGTTCCTTTGGTGATGAAATATTTATTGAGGCAAGGATTATTGCATGGTGATTGTATGACCGTAACAGGTAAAACAGTTGCTGAAAATTTAGCGAATGTTCCTGATTTAGATTTTGATTCACAAAAAATAATTTTCCCAACATCCAATCCAGTTAAGTCTACTGGACATCTTCAAATCCTGTACGGTAATTTGGCAGAGAAAGGAAGTGTGGCAAAAATATCAGGAAAGGAAGGGGAGTTATTTGAAGGCCCAGCAAGGGTTTTCGAAGGGGAGTCTGAATTAATCAACGGTATTAATTCTGGTAAAATAAAATCGGGTGATGTAGTAGTCATTACACATGTTGGTCCAAGGGGTGCACCTGGTATGCCTGAAATGCTTAAGCCAACTTCAGCGATAATTGGTGCTGGTTTGGGAAAATCTGTTGCATTAATTACCGATGGAAGGTTTAGTGGCGGTACCCACGGATTTGTTGTGGGGCATGTAACTCCAGAAGCTTTTGATGGAGGATTAATTGGTTTGGTTAAAGACAATGATAGAATTGAAATTAATGTGGCTACTAAATCAATGACTTTAAAAGTTTCTTCAGAAGAAATTGCTTTAAGAAGAGCGAACTGGAAGCAGCCTGCATTAAAGGCAACAAAAGGTATTTTATATAAATATGCAAAAACTGTAAAAGATGCTAGTGAAGGATGTGTTACGGATGAGTAATTCAATTTTAAAAAATAAGCCTTTGCACATAAATTATTTTCAAAATCACCAATAATGGAAAAAATAGATACCATCATTAATCAAATAGAAGCTAATGAAATATTGGCTTCTCCTCAATCTGCTATTCAGGTGAAAGAGGAGACTGAAATTTCAGGGTCACAAGCTGTGCTTGAAGCATTTATTGCTGAAGGCGTAGATACCATTTTTGGTTATCCAGGAGGGGCGATCATGCCGATTTATGATGCATTGTATGATTATCACGATCAACTAAAACATATTCTGGTGCGTCACGAGCAGGGTGGAATTCATGCTGGACAAGGGTATGCTAGAAGTTCGGGCAAAGTAGGGGTTGTATTTGCTACTAGTGGACCTGGTGCTACTAATCTAGTAACAGGATTGGCTGATGCGATGATTGATAGTACACCGTTGGTTTGTATAACCGGTCAGGTTTATGCGCATTTGTTGGGAACCGATGCTTTTCAGGAAGTGGACGTTATTAATATTACCACTCCAATTACCAAATGGAATTATCAAATAACCGACGCTAATGAGATTCCGTCTGTGTTGGCAAAAGCATTTCATATTGCCGGTACCGGTAGACCTGGACCAGTGTTAATAGATATTACAAAGAATGCTCAGCTTCAAAAATTTAACTACAGTGGGTATAAAAAATGTACGTTTATTAGAAGTTATAGGCCTAAGCCGACCGTACGTAAAGAATATGTGGAAAGAGCTGCTCAATTGATAAATGAAGCAAAAAAACCAATGGTAATATTTGGGCAGGGAGTTATTCTTGGGGGGGCAGAGAAAGAATTTAAGGCATTTATAGAAAAGGGAGGCTTGCCTGCAGCTTGGACTATTTTGGGATTAAGTGCTTTACCTACAGACCATCCTCAAAATGTTGGAATGCTTGGAATGCATGGAAATTATGGTCCCAATGTTTTAACCAATGAATGTGATGTACTCATTGCAGTGGGAATGCGTTTTGATGATCGGGTTACTGGAAGATTAGATAAATATGCTCGTCAGGCTAAAGTCATTCATTTAGATATTGATCCTGCAGAAATTGATAAAAATGTAAAAGCTACTGTTGCTTTATGGGGAGATTGTAAAGAGACGCTTCCAATGTTGACAGCGCTAATAGATAAAAAGCAACATCCCGAATGGTTGCAAAAATTCAATGAGTTTACCCAAAAAGAAATCGATGTTGTTATTAAAGATGAGCTAAATCCAACAACAGATGAGTTGACGATGGGGGAAGTTATCAAAGTACTCAATGAGCTTACTAAAGGAGATGCAATCATTGTTACAGATGTTGGACAACATCAGATGGTGACTTGCAGGTACGCTAAATTTAATGAGACAAAAAGTAATATTACTTCAGGTGGAGCAGGTACGATGGGGTTTGCATTGCCAGCGGCTATTGGTGCAAAATTTGGAGCACTAAACCGCACTGTGGTTGCTGTAATTGGAGATGGAGGTGTACAAATGACCATACAAGAATTAGGTACTATTATGCAAACTGGCATTAATGTAAAAATATTAATTCTTAATAATCAATTTTTAGGAATGGTTCGTCAATGGCAGCAATTGTTTCACGATAAACGGTATTCATTTGTTGATATTGAAAGTCCGGATTATGTGATGGTTGCCAAAGGATATAGAATTGAGGGGCAAAGTATTTCAAAGAGAGATCAAATAAAAGATGCCTTGTCAACAATGCTTGATCATCCGGGAGCTTATTTGCTAGAAGTAATGGTTGGAAAAGAAAATAACGTGTTCCCTATGGTTCCGCAGGGGTGTAGTGTTGCAGAAATAAGATTGTCATAATTGACAAAGGTAAATGGATTTAAAAATTAATAAATTCAATTGATCCTTAAAAATTTTTATTTAAAACAAAGTGTATGAAAAAGGAATTTACTATAACGGTATATGGAGAAAACCAGATTGGTTTATTGAATCGAATTGCTATTATTTTTGTTCGAAGAAAAATAAATATTGACACTATGAACACTTCTCCCTCTGAGATAGTGGGCATACATCGATTTACCATACTAATCGATGAAACAGAAGAGGTGGTTAGAAAAGTTTGCAGACAAATAGAAAAACAAGTAGATGTTTTAAAGGTATATTTCAATACTGAAGAAGATATTGTATGGCAAGAAATGGCACTGTATAAAGTTTCTACAGAGCAGATAGCTGAAAAAGCTAAAGTAGAAAGATTGTTAAGAGAATTTGGTGCAAGGGTTGTTGCAATTACCAAAGATTTTACCATTTTTGAAACTACCGGACATCGAGAAGAAACGGATAAGCTGGTGAAAGTGCTAGAGCCCTATGGATTAACAGAGTTTGTGCGTAGCGCTAGAATTGCCATCATTAAAAAGAGTCGGGGATTTCATGAAAAGCTAAAAGAATTTGAACAAAGAGCACCTGGAGAAGAGCTAGTAGAAAATGAGTTTTTAAATCAGCAGCAGGGAGTTTTTAGTATGTAAAATACCGAACTTTTGTTACAGAGGTATTAACTTAATTAAATTACTTTTTGAGAAATAAGATCATTTTTTTATAACTATTAACACCCTGATCATTTTTAATGTAAAGGGCATTATTCAACTCCTCGCAAAATCCTTATGGATCGGGGGCAAACAAAAAACATGGCTAATTATTTTAACACATTGTCACTTAGAGAAAAGCTGAATCAATTGGGAGTTTGTGAATTTATGGATAAATCCGAATTTACTGATGGAGTCAATGAACTGAAAGGTAAAAAAATTGTGATTGTAGGTTGTGGTGCCCAAGGACTTAATCAGGGTTTAAATCTTCGAGATTCAGGTCTTGACATTACTTATGCCCTCCGACAAGAAGCGATTGACGCAAAAAGACAATCTTGGAAAAGTGCAACTGAAAATAATTTTACAGTAGGAACTTATGAATCCTTGATACCCTCTGCTGATTTAGTAATTAATTTAACTCCAGATAAACAACATACTTCAGTGGTTACTGCAATTATGCCACTGATGAAAAAAAATGCTACCCTTTCTTATTCTCATGGTTTTAATATTGTAGAAGAAGGTATGCAAATTAGAAAAGACATTACCGTAATTATGGTAGCTCCTAAATGTCCAGGTTCTGAAGTTAGAGCTGAGTATGTGCGTGGTTTTGGTGTACCCACTTTGATTGCTGTACATCCTGAAAATGATCCAGAAGAAAAGGGATTAAAATATGCAAAGGCTTATTGTGCTGGGACAGGAGGTCACCGGGCAGGTGTGTTAAGATCGTCTTTTGTTGCCGAAGTAAAATCTGATTTAATGGGTGAGCAAACCATTCTTTGTGGATTGCTACAAACTGGTTCTATTCTTAGTTTTGATAAAATGGTTGAGAAAGGAATAGATAAAAGCTATGCCTCTAAGTTAGTTCAATATGGTTGGGAGGTTGTTACCGAAGCTTTAAAACAAGGAGGTATTACTGCCATGATGGATAGACTCTCTAATCCAGCAAAAATTATAGCTTTTCAGTTGTCTGAAGAACTTAAAGAAATTATGCGTCCCTTATTTCAAAAGCACCAGGATGATATCATGAGTGGTGAGTTTTCTAAAACAATGATGGAAGATTGGGCCAATGATGATAAAAATTTATTGACCTGGCGCGCTGCAACTGGAGAAACAGCTTTTGAAAAAACTCCTGCAGGTGATATAAAAATTACTGAACAAGAATTTTTTGATAATGGTTTATTGATGGTCGCTTTTGTTAGAGCAGGTGTTGAATTAGCATTTGAAACAATGGTAGAAGCAGGTATTAAAGAGGAGTCTGCTTATTATGAATCTTTGCATGAGACTCCGCTTATTGCCAACACGATTGCTCGTAAAAAATTGTTTGAAATGAATAGAGTAATTTCTGACACAGCTGAATACGGTTGCTATCTTTTTGATCATGCATGCAAACCTTTGCTTGCAGATTTTATGAAAGGGGTAGACATTGATATTATAGGAAAAAATTTCAATACTGGAAAAGATGCTGGAGTGGATAATAAAACTTTGATCGTAGTGAATGAAGTAATTCGTTTTCATCCAATCGAATTGGTGGGTGCTGAACTTAGGCAGGCTATGACCGAAATGAAAGCAATTGGTGTGTCAGCCTAGTTTTTAGAGGTCTTTTCCTTGAAGGTAAAAGTCAACAAGCTACTATTGGGTTGAATGAATTATAGAAGTAACTTTGCTTGGGTAGAGTTATTGGTACAATGAGTTTGAAATTCACTTAATGGATGGAAAATTCAATTGCTTACATAACGAAATGCTTTAATCTGTTCTATACATAATAGACAGATGCTATTGAATGATTTTAAAATATGGTGGAAATTACTTTCATCAGTAGCGTAAATTAATTATTATGAAAGAAAATTTAGGTTTGTACGATCCGCAATTTGAACACGATGCATGTGGTATCGGTTTTGTTGCGAATATTAGGGGTAATAAATCTCATAATCATATTTCTGATGCCTTAACCATTTTGGAAAACATGGAACACAGGGGTGCCTGTGGATGTGAAACCAATACTGGAGATGGTGCAGGTATTTTTATTCAAATCCCTCATGAATTTTTCTTTGACGAATGTGTGAAATTGGGAGTGCATTTACCTTCCTTTGGAAAATATGCTGTTGGTGTACTTTTCTTTCCTAAGGATATTAAACTTAGAGAAGAATGTAGGGATATTTTTAATCGTGCTGCAGAAAAACTTGGACTTGAAATTATTACTTATAGAAATGTACCAGTTAATACCCATGATATTGGTCCAACTGCTTTATCTGTTGAGCCAATGATGGAACAAGTTTTTATTGCTTGTCCTGATTACATTATCAACCCAATGGATTTTGAAAGGAAATTATTTGTATTGCGCAAATATGCCAGTCATACAATAGAAAATACGGTTCGCAAGGATGAAATTGGTTTTTATATTGCTTCCCTTTCTTATAAGACAGTAGTGTATAAAGGTCAGTTGACAAGTAGTCAAGTTCGAAATTATTTCCCGGATTTAAATAATAAAAGAGTTGTTTCTGCATTCGGTTTGGTCCACTCACGTTTTGCAACCAACACATTCCCTTCATGGAGATTGGCTCAGCCTTTTCGTTACATAGCTCACAATGGAGAGATCAATACATTGCAAGGAAATTTGAATTGGCTCAAAGCTAGTGAGAATGGTTTTTTATCTACTTTTTTCAGCAAGGAGGAAATGGAAATGTTGTTGCCAGTGATCAACGGAGTTCAATCAGATTCTGCTTGCTTGGATAATATGATTGAACTACTCACCCTTACTGGTAGATCATTGCCGCATGTAATGATGATGTTGATTCCAGAGGCATGGGATGGAGATGATCGAATGGATCCTGTTAAAAAAGCTTTTTATGAATATCATGCTTCTATGATGGAACCTTGGGATGGACCGGCTTCTATTTCATTTACAGATGGTAAAATTATCGGAGCTACGCTAGATAGAAATGGCCTTAGACCTTCGCGTTATTGTGTAACTACAGATGGAAGGGTAATCATGGCTTCTGAAACAGGGGCCTTACCAATCGATCCTGCTTTGGTTTTGGAAAACGGCAGACTGCAACCAGGAAAAATGTTTGTGGTTGATATGGAGCAGGGAAGAATTATAAGTGATGATGAATTAAAAAGTACTATTTGTTCACAGAAGCCTTATGGTGACTGGCTGAATAAATATAAAATACGTCTCGAAGAATTGCCAGAACCAAGAGTAATGTATACTCATTTGGAAACTGATCAAGTATTCAAATATCAAAAAGTATTTGGTTATACTACTGAAGATCTAGATGAACTAATAGCACCTATGGCATTGGAAGGTAAAGAACCTATTGGTTCAATGGGTACCGATGTTCCTTTGGCAGTATTGAGTGATGAACCTCAGCATTTGAGTTCTTATTTTAAACAATTATTTGCCCAAGTTACTAATCCTCCGATTGATCCTATTCGTGAAAGGTTAGTAATGTCATTGGCATCATTTGTTGGAAATAATGGAAACTTATTGGAAGAAGATCCTTTGAGTTGTCATACTGTTGCATTAAGACATCCAGTGCTTTCTAATTTTGAACTTGAAAAAATTAGGAGTATTGATACAGGTGTTTTTCAGGCAAAAACGCTTCAAATGTATTTTCGTGCGGATGGAAAACCTGACTCATTAAAAAAGGCATTGGATAGACTTTGTAGATACGCAGTAGATGCAGCTGAAGATGGATTTGAAGTATTAATATTAACTGATCGTTCGATTGATTCTGATCATGCACCGATACCTTCTTTATTAGCAACAGCGGCAGTTCATCATCATTTAATTCGAAAGGGTTTAAGAGGAAGTGTAGGCTTGGTAGTAGAGTCGGGTAGTGTTTGGGAGGTCCATCATTTTGCTTGTTTGTTGGGTTATGGTGCCACTGCTATTAATCCATATATGGCATTATCAAGTATCCGCGATATGAAATTGAGCGGAAGAATACAGACTGACTTAGAAGTAGAACAATTAAAAAAGAATTATACAAAAGCTGTTAATGATGGGTTGTTAAAAGTATTTTCAAAAATGGGAATTTCTACTTTACAATCTTATCAAGGGGCACAAATTTTTGAAATTCTTGGTTTGAATCAATCAGTGGTAGATAGATATTTTACCGGATCTATTTCTCGTATTGAGGGATTAGGGTTGGATGAAATAGCAAAGGAAACTTTAGCAAAACATGCCTTTGCATTTCCTAAAAAACAAATACCAGTTGATCGTCTTCCGGTAGGAGGATTGTATCAATGGAAGCGCAAGGGTGAGTTTCATTTATTTAATCCACAAACCATTCACTTATTGCAATACTCAACTCGAATGAATGATTATACTTCATTTAAAAAGTATTCTAAATTAGTCAATGATCAGGGAGAAAGAGCTTGTACTTTAAGAAGTCTTTTTCAATTTAAAACACAAAGAACTTCTATATCAATAAATGAGGTAGAACCTGCAGAAGCTATCTGGAAAAGATTTGCAACTGGGGCTATGAGTTTTGGTTCTATATCTCACGAAGCACATAGCACTTTGGCAATTGCCATGAACCGCATAGGTGGAAAGAGTAATACTGGTGAAGGAGGTGAGGATGAATTTCGATATGAAACCATGGAAAATGGAGACTCTATGCGGAGTTCTATTAAGCAAGTAGCTTCTGCAAGATTTGGAGTTACCAGTAATTATTTGACACAGGCAGATGAATTACAAATCAAAATGGCGCAGGGTGCAAAACCAGGTGAAGGTGGACAGTTGCCGGGTCATAAAGTGGATGATTGGATTGGCAAGGTTCGTTATGCTACTCCAGGTGTAGGATTAATTTCTCCGCCGCCTCATCATGATATTTATTCTATTGAAGATTTAGCACAGTTGATTTTTGATTTAAAAAATGCCAACCGAGCTGCAAGAATCAATGTTAAATTGGTATCTAAGGCTGGTGTAGGTACTATTGCAGCTGGTGTTACAAAGGCCAAAGCGGATGTGGTATTAATTGCTGGATTTGATGGAGGTACTGGTGCATCACCGGTAAGTTCTATCAAGCATGCAGGATTACCATGGGAGTTGGGCTTGGCAGAAGCACATCAAACACTAGTAAAAAATAAATTGCGTAGTAGGGTAATCTTACAAACGGATGGTCAGTTAAAAACGGGAAAAGACATTGCAATCGCTACTTTATTAGGTGCTGAAGAGTGGGGAGTAGCTACCGCAGCATTGGTTACAGAAGGTTGTATTATGATGCGTAAATGTCATCTGAACACTTGTCCGGTAGGAGTAGCTACACAGGATAAACAATTGCGTGAGCGCTTTACTGGTGATGCTGATCATGTGGTGAATTTATTTAAATTTTTAACGGAAGAATTGAGAGAAATAATGGCTCAATTAGGCTTTCGTACCATTAATGAAATGGTTGGTCAGGTTGACTGTTTGGAAATGAGGGAAGGGATTGATCATTGGAAATATAGCAAGTTGGATTTGTCACCTGTTTTGTATAAGGAGCCAGCCTCCCAAAATACGGTGGTTTATAACAATGAGCAACAAGATCATGAATTGGAAAATGTGCTGGATTGGAAATTGTTAGAAGTGGCTCAACCTGCCCTGGAGAGTCAGAAAAAAGTATCAGCTTCTTTCGCTATAAAAAGTATCAATCGAACAACAGGTACAATTTTGTCAAATGAGATTTCAAAAAAATATCAATCAGCAGGTCTTCCAGATGATACCATTCATTTTAAATTCACGGGCACTGCTGGTCAAAGTTTTGGTGCATTCAATACAAAGGGCGTTACATTGGAATTAGAAGGAGATGCAAATGATTATTTTGGAAAGGGATTGAGTGGAGCCAAATTAATTGTTTATCCATCCTCTAAATCAAATTTTGTTCCCGAAGAAAATATCATCATTGGTAATGTTGCTTTTTATGGGGCTACTTCAGGTGAGTCCTATATTAGAGGAAAGGCGGGTGAGCGATTTGCTGTTCGTAACTCAGGCGCTACTGCAGTTGTAGAGGGAGTAGGTGATCATGGATGTGAATATATGACAGGAGGAAGGGTGGTTGTATTGGGAGCAACAGGAAGAAATTTTGCTGCTGGAATGAGTGGTGGTATTGCTTATGTGTATGATGTGAAGGGGGAGTTTCCATTACAATGTAATACTGAAATGGTTGATTTGGATCCAGTCTCTGAATCGGATAAGGAAGAATTATTTAAAATGATTAGCGATCATTTCAAGCATACGCAAAGTACAGTAGCGAAATTTGTGATGGAAGATTTTGATAACCAGTTAAAAAACTTTATTAAAATATTCCCTAAGGATTACAAAAAAGTTTTACAAAAGCAATCTGAAAAAGTAAAGAACGAAGTAAAGAAGTAATATTTATTTTTTAGATAAGGCATTAAAATAATTGTTTAAATTAAAAATTTCCACTTCGGAGATATATTAAATATGGGCAAACAAACAGGATTTTTAGAATTTACTCGGGAACTTCCCTCTAAGCGTTTACCAAAACAAAGGGTGGGAGATTACAAAGAATTTACCGAAAGATATTCAGATGAAAAATTAAATCAGCAGTCATCAAGGTGTATGGATTGTGGTATACCTTTTTGTCACAATGGTTGTCCCTTAGGTAATGTGATTCCTGAATTTAATGATGCGGTGTATAAAAAGAACTGGAAAGAAGCTTATGATATTTTGTCATCTACTAATAATTTCCCTGAGTTTACTGGGCGTATTTGTCCTGCACCTTGCGAGACCGCTTGTGTGCTAGGGATCAATCAACCAGCGATTGCAATTGAAGAAATAGAAAAGCACATTATTGAAATTGCTTTTGACAAGGGATTTGTACAGGCTGAAAAGCAGATTATGAGAACTGGTAAAAAAGTTGCAGTAATCGGAAGTGGTCCAGCAGGCCTTGCTGCCGCTGCACAGTTAAATCTTGTTGGACATTCAGTAACAGTATTTGAGAGAGACGATATGCCAGGCGGTTTATTACGTTATGGCATACCTGATTTCAAACTAGAAAAATGGGTAATTGACAGAAGGATAAAATTAATGGAAGAAGAAGGTATTGTTTTTAAATGCAATACCAATGTAGGGGAAGATGTGAGTATGAGTAATCTATTAAGAGAATATCAAGCGGTGGTAATGGCTGGTGGCAGCACCATTCCAAGAAATTTGGATATACCAGGACGGGAATTAAAAGGAGTTTATTTTGCTATGCAATTTTTAAAGCAACAAAATAAGCGGGTTAGTGGAAGTCCAATTGCTGAAGAGGAGATTATGGCTACAGATAAAAATGTAATTGTGATCGGAGGTGGAGATACAGGAAGTGATTGTGTAGGCACATCTAATAGACACAAAGCTAAATCCGTCACCCAGTTTGAACTTTTGCCCAAACCTCCTGTTCAAAGAAATGAAGTAATGCCTTGGCCTTCTTTTCCGATGTTACTTAAAACAACTTCATCTCATGAAGAGGGTTGTGATAGAAAGTGGGCAGTATCTACAAAAGAATTTATAGGGGATGAGAAGGGTCATTTGAAAGCAGTTATTATGGTGGATTTAGAGTGGAAAATAGTAGACAATAAACCTGCTCAATTTGTGGAAGTAAAAGGTAGTGAAAGAAAAATCCCTTGTGATCTTGCGTTTTTGGCAATGGGTTTTAATCATCCCCAACATGAAGGTATGATTGTTGATTTGGAAATTGAGTTGGATGAAAGAGGTAATGTACGAGCAACAGAAAAAAATTATCAATCTAATATAGCCCGGGTATTCACCGCAGGTGATATGCGTCGTGGGCAGTCATTAGTGGTATGGGCAATTAAAGAAGGAAGAGATTGCGCTCAAAAGGTAGATGAGTTTTTGATGGGACAATCCTTATTGGAAACTGCCGATAGGAACTCCATTGCGCGATATTTGTAGTTCAATTAATTTTTATTAAAAGGGATGTAGATAACTACATCCCTTTTTTGTGTGATACCACTTCATCAATAATTTAGAGTTTCTCTTTTACTATTGATGCATGTGGCATTTTTTATTCTTCGTTGATGAATCTTCAAGTAAATACTGATTAAATAGGAGTAGGAAGCTTGAAATCTTTTAAGATAAATTACTTTAGGATATTTAGTCGACCCTAAAAAGTCATAAGTGCCTATTAGGTAAAGTTTTTGATCAAAATTAATTGATAAAGAACTTCCAGATAATCGGTCAAATGATTAATAATTTCTTCTAGCTGAAACTTAAAAAAGAAGGGATAGGGAATTTGAGAAAAAAAGTGTTTTTGAACGCTATTTAAGAAAAAGTGCTAGAAATGTTAAATATCGGCCGTTTAAAAATCACGATAATTAATGCAACGATGTCTTGTAATTTAGCCTTTTTAGATGGTTAACTTTCAAAAAGTGGTAAAAACTAATTCAATAAGGCCCTCGAATAAAAAGTGCTAGAAATTTGAATTATCAGCCGTTAAAAAATCAAGGCTGTCTGAGCGGGCACTTCCTTTAAAGAAACAAACTCTACTCGCGAGTTCCTTGATTTTAGGCTGATATTTCAAATTTCAGCCTTTTTATTC
>Ga0209550_10001457_pt1 | contig 22659 bp, 17 predicted proteins | sample LauGreSuBDMM15SN_2_FD_187567 | JGI IMG/M metagenome (GOLD analysis project Ga0209550, IMG submission 187567) | Freshwater lake microbial communities from Lake Michigan, USA - Su13.BD.MM15.SN (SPAdes) (version 5) | ecosystem: Environmental > Aquatic > Freshwater > Lake | place: Lake Michigan... | reverse complement strand
CTTGTGGGCCGCAGGCGCCTTCTTGGCAGCCGCCGCTTTCTGGATCACAGGCTTGGCAGCCGGTTTTTTGGCCGCCGCTTTGGCAGGGCTGGCCGCTGGCTTCACAGACTTTTTAGCCGCAGGCTTGGCTGAAACAGGGGCTTTTGAAGCAGCAGTTTTGGCAGGTTTTTTTGCAGCAGTGGCCATGATGTGTGGGGAAGGGTCAGTGAAAAATCAGGCTGCGCCTTGAGGGCGCAGCTCAATGAGGTCGGGGCAGCAGTTGGGCGCGGCGCTCAAGGCATACACCACCGCCTGGGCCACCTCGTCGGCCGTGAGCGCCTTGAACTTGCGTGTGCCCACCGAGGCAATCACGTCCGGGTGGTCGCTGCCGGTGCGAATGTCGGTGTCCACCATGCCAGGGGCCACCTCGGTGACTTTGATGCCGTGGCTTTGTAATTCCAGCCGCAAGGACCGCGCCAGCGCAGACAGCGCATGCTTGGTGGCGCAGTAGACCGAGGCCAGGCGGTAGACCTCGCGGGCTGCGATCGAGGACATGAACACAATGTGGCCACGCTTGTTGCCCACCATGCCGCGGGCAATGCCTTGCGTCACGCGCAAAGAAGCCAGCACATTGGTCTGGAACATCCATTGGCAGTCTTCGGGCGTCAGCTCCAAAATGGGCGCGTAGCGCAGCACGCCGGCGTTGTTCACAAACACGTCGAGCTCGGGGGCCAGCGCGTCTATGCGCTGCACAAAAGTCTCGTCGTTGAGGTCGCCTGCCATGGTGCGCACTTGCCCCGCTGGGAATTGAACAGCCAGTGCATCAAGCGCGTTTTGCCGGCGGCCCAGCGCAATGATCTGCGCGCCTTGCTGCGCCAGCTGCACGGCAGTGGCACGGCCAATGCCCGCGGAGGCACCGGTGATCAAAATGGTTTTGCCTTGCAAACTCATGAAAGCGGTCTTTTATTTATTTGCCCTGGAACTGAGGCGCACGTTTTTCGGCAAAGGCCAGGCGGCCTTCGGCATAGTCTTGGCTGGCAAAGCAGGCTTTGACGGCCGCATCCACGGCAGCGCGATCGGCCTGGGCCTCGTCGCGCAGGCCCTTCATGGCCAGCTTGGCCGCCCGCAAGGTCAACGGGGCGTTGCCTGCGATCAGCTGCGCCGTCTCTGTGGCGTGCGCAAACACCTGCTCGTGCACCGACTGCACGATGCCCAGCTCGCGCGCTTGCGGCGCGTCGTAAATGCGTGCGGTGTAAAAAGCCTCGGCCGCGTTCATGGGGCCGAGCGCCGCCACCAAGGACTTCATGCCTTTCCAGGCATAGCCCAGACCCAAGCGGGCGGCGGGCATGCGAAAGCGTGAGCCTGCGCTGCAGTAACGCAGGTCACAGCTCAGCACCAGCCCCAGGCCGCCGCCAAAGCAAATGCCGCTGATGGCCGCCAGCGTGGGCCGGGGAAAAGCCGCCAAGGCGCTTTGCGCTTGGTCCACGGCGGTGTCATACGCCTGCACGCCTTCGGTGCTGCTGCGCTGTTGGTCAAACTCTGAAATGTCGGCGCCCGAGACAAAGGCTTTGTCGCCTTGGCCGCGCAAGACCAGCACGCGCACAGCATCGTCATCGCGCAAGCGGCCCACCAGCGCGGCCAGCTCGCGCCACATGGACAGCGACATGGCGTTGTACTTGCCTTCGTTCTCCAAGACAACGGTGGCGACATGGCCTTCCATGTGGTGCAGCACTTGGCCCATGGCTTAAACCACCCCTTGCGCGTGAAAGAGCGCAATGTCGTCGGCGCTGTAGCCGGCCTCGGCCAGCACCTCGTCGGTGTGCTCGCCCCAGTTGGGGGCCGGTGCCACCACCTGGGCGGGGGTGCGCTCCAGCGTCACGGGCTGGGTGATGTAGAGCATTTCCTTGCCAAAACTGGTGGTCATGGGGGCGGTAACTTTGAGATGCTTGACCTGGGGGTCGTGCATCATTTGCGGCACGGTGTAGACCGGGCCGGCCGGCACGCCTGCGTCGTTCAGCGCATCAATCCAATGGGCCACCGTCTGGTGCTTGAAGATCTCTTGCAGGTCTGCGTTGAGCCGGGCGCGGTGGGTCACCCGCATGGGCTCGCCTTGGTAGTCGGCATCGCTCAGCCACTCGGTGCGGCCCAGCAGCTCGCACATGCGCTGCCAGCTGCCCTCGCCCGAGGCGCCCAGGTTGAAGCAGCCGTCGCTGCCTTCAAACAAGCCCATGGGGCTGCTGGTGGGGTGGTTGTTGCCCACTTGCACCGGCACGTCGTCGTCGTTGAGGTAGCGGGCCACCTGAAAGTCCATCATCGCGATTTGCGAATGCAGCAGCGAGGTGTGCACCCACTGGCCCTTGCCCGAGACTTCGCGCTCGAGCAACGCCGTCAAAATGCCCAAGGCGGTGTAAAGGCCCGCGCTCATGTCAGCCACGGCGAGCCCCGCGCGCACCGGGCCACCGCCCTCGTGCCCGGTCACCGACATCAGCCCGCCCATGCCCTGGATGATCTGGTCAAAGCCTGGACGCTTGGCATAGGGCCCGTCTTGGCCAAAGCCCGAAATGCTGGCCAGCACCAAGCGCGGATTGACTTTGGCCAGCGTCTCGTAGTCCAGACCCAGCTTGGCCTTGACATCGGGGCGCCAGTTTTCAATCAGCACATCGGCGTCTTTGACCAAGCGCATCAAGACCTCATGGGCGCCTGGCTTTTTGAGGTTGAGCGTCATGGACCGCTTGTTGCGGTTGATGTTCTGAAAGTCCCCGCCTTTGCGGTTGGCGGCAAACATGGCCTCGTTGGGGTCCACGCCGGGCGGCGGCTCTATGCGCACCACATCGGCGCCAAAGTCGGTGAGCATGCGCACACAGTTGGGGCCTGCGCGCACGCGCGAGAGGTCCAGAACACGAAAACGGGACAGGGCAGAGGAGGCCTGGATTTTGGGCATGAGGTCTGAAAACCCAGAAATGATTAGAGGGAGAAGTTTCTCAGAATATGGCCGCCGCCACGCCTGGCAGGCAAAGCTCAAGGTCAAAACCTAGGGAAAGCCCTTTAAAAAACACGAGCAAACACAGGCCGATTTGACAGGCTTGGGCCCAGTGGCATGTATTCATCTGGCTGAGGGCAGCTCAGAGGGAGCGCCACAAGAGGCGAATTGACCTTCAAAGCATGCGCTTGCGGCTACAGAGCGCCTTCACCCACCAAAGGCACGGCAAAGCGCCCCTGCAGTGCCGACAAACCCATTTGCCCCAACAACTCCTGCAAGCGCTCGGCCGCCGCCCGCATGGCCGCCTTGCTCGGCTGGGCTGGGCGGCTGGCCAAAATCAGCTCGTTTTTCATCGAGTGCTCCCAGCCCACTAGTTCGGTCACCGTCACCTCAAAGCCATGGGCTTGCAGCTGCAGGCAACGCAGCACATTGGTGATCTGGCTGCCAAACTCGCGGGTGTGCAGCGGGTGGCGCCACAGCTCAGCCAAGGGCGTGCGCTTGAGCGACAGCGCCTTGGACTGGCGCAGCACACCCGCCACCTCGGCCTGGCAGCACGGCACCAGCACCATGTGGCGGGCGTGGTGGGCCAGGCCAAAGGCAATGGCATCGTCGGTGGCGGTGTCGCAGGCATGCAAGGCGGTGACGATGTCCACCTCAGCGGGCAAGGCGCTGGAGGCGTTGGCCTCTTGCACCGACAAATTCAAAAACGCCATGCGCGCAAAGCCCAAGCGCTGCGCCAGCTCGCGGGACTTGCTCACCAACTCAGCGCGCGTCTCCACACCGATGATTTGCCCGGCCGTCTTTTGACCCTGGTGCGCCACATTGAAAAACAGGTCGTAGAGGATGAAGCCCAAGTAAGACTTGCCCGCCCCATGGTCCACCAACACCGGCGCGGGCTGAACAGCAAAAACCTCATTGAGCAGCGGCTCAATGAACTGGTAAAGGTGATAAACCTGCTTGAGCTTGCGCCGCGTGTCCTGGTTCAGCCGCCCCTCGCGCGTGAGGATGTGCAGCTCCTTGAGCAACTCCACCGACTGCCCGGGGCGCAGCTCTTCAATGACTGGGGCGGCGGCGGGCTGGGGGGGACGGGCGGGCTTGGGCATGGCGCGAAAGTGTAAGGGGGTGACTGCGCTCATCTTTGCCTAGAGGCGCTGAGCTGCCTGCGATTCTTCGAATGCGGTGACGCCTGTTCATCCCGACGATTCGCCGGCAGGCCGGCTCCTACAAGGGGAGAAAGCCGCTCGGCTCCAGCGGGCGTTTGTAGTTGTGGGAGCTGGCCTGCCAGCGAATGCCCGTCTGCGGTGACGCCTGTTCATCGCGACGATTCGCCAGCAGGCTGGCTCCTACAAAGAAAAGAGAGTGTTGCAGTTCCAGGCCTGGCGTGAACAGGCCCCGCTCAGTCCGCCAAACCCCAGCCGGCCAAGCTTGGCAGCCGGTCTGGGTAGAGCGCTTGGCTGTAGATCTCTGGCAGGCGGTGCTCGGGCCAGACCCGTGCGCCCAGGGCCATGAACTTGTCTTGGTAGTCCTGGACATCGGCCGGATGGGCAGGCTCGCCGCGGATGATGTCGCAGCGCCCTTGCAAGCGCCTGCCGTCCTTGAGCCACACGCTGAGCTCGCACAGTTGCTCAGCCGGAAAACGTGCGCTGAAGCTGGGCTCTTCTTGCATGTGCACCCGGTGCATCAGGGCCTGGATGCGGGCATCGGCGGCGGCCGCGTCGGTGAAGCACTCGATGCCGTGGCTGCGGTGGACCAGCACCGAGGCCAGGGCAAAAGGCGTGGAAAAGCGCGTGGAAAAAGCGTTGCGAATATCGGTGCGTCCCAAAAAAACCAGGAACTTGAAGCCACGCAGCTCGATGCGCTCGACCTCGTCGGCCAGCGGCCAAGCTTCGGGCGAGCCCAGCGGCGCCAAGGCATGGCGCAGGGCATCGAGCGCTGCGTGTATGGGCCGGCCGCAGCCGTAAAGCTTGATGTAGCCCTCGGCCAACAACCAGCGCTGGCCCAAGTCACGCACCATGAGCTCGGGCTTGAAGTTGTCAAACAGCACGTCATTGCAGGTGGGCGTGAGGCCGTCCAGCGGCCCGGTGAAACCGCTTTGCACCAGGCGCACCGCTGTCTGGCCCATGGTGGCGCTGTGGGCGGCGTACCAGTTGCGCAAGGTGGCGCCCTCTTTCATGCCTTGGCGGTTGCCAGCGATGGGCGAGGACGCCGCCAGGCTGATGAGCTCGCGCATCTGCACGCGGTCCAGCCCCATCAGCCGGCCGGCGGCCACGGCCGCGCCGACCACGCCATAAGTGCCATGCGGGTGAATGCTCATGCGCATGTCGCAGGCACTGCCTATGCGGGCCACCACCTCGTAGCCGATGGCGCAGGCCAGCAAAAAATCCGCACCGCTCTTGCCCAGCTGCTGGGCCACGGCCAGGGCGCTGGGAATGACCTGGATGCCCGGGTGGCCGTTGCTGGCGAGGTTGCCCTCGTCGAGCTCCAGCCAGCATCCGGCCGAGGCATTGAGCGCAGCCGCATCCAGCGGATTGAGCTGCACCCGCGTGCCCAGCACCGTGGCCAGGCCCCCGGCCACCTGTGCCTGCTGCAGGGCCAGCAGCTTGCGCATGGGCCCTTCCTGGTTGCCTATGGCGCAGGCGGCCACTGTGTCGGCCAGGATGTGGCGCAGGTGCGACAAGGCCCGGGGCTCGATGTCAGCGAGCGTGGTGCGGCAGGCAAAGTCGGCGAGGGCATCTAGATGGTCGGTCATGTGCTCAAGGAGGTTGAGGGTTGAAGGGTTTCACTGACTTTCAAGGCTAAGCGAACTCGACTATCCTTGCACAAAATTTAATAAGCAACCGTCACCAGCTCAACGTTTTCAAGGAGACCTGAATGCAAAGACTCACACGCCGGCCCTGGATTGCAGGCCTGGCATTGGTTGGGCTGGCCTGCCTGGCCGCTCCCGCTCACGCGCAAAATTTTCCTGACCGACCCATCAAGCTGATCGTGCCTTTCGGCGCTGGCAGCGCGGTCGACACCATCGCCCGCGCCGTGGCGGCGCAAGCGGCAGAGCAACTGGGGCAACCCATCCAAATTGAGAACCGCACCGGCGCCAACGGCATCATCGCGGCCGAGGCCGTGGCCCGCTCTGCCCCCGACGGCTACACCTTGTTCATGCCCAACGACGGCATCATGGCGGCCAACCCGGCGCTGTACGCCCGCCTGCCTTACGACCCGGTGAAAGACTTCGCGGCCATCACGCTGACCTCCACCGTACCGCTGGTGCTGGTTACACACACGGGCTTTGCGGCCAACACGGTGCAGGAGTTCGTGTCGCAAGCCAAGGCGCAGCCCGGCGGGCTGAACTACACCTCGACCGGCTCGGGCTCGGCCCAGCACCTGGCCATGGAATTTCTCATTGACGGGGCAGGCCTTAAAATGACGCATGTGCCGCACAAGGCCATGGGCGCGGCGCTGACCGACCTGATGGCGGGCACCATCCCGGCCATGTTCACAGGCATCTCCAACGTGGTCAGCCTGGCCCGTGAGGGCAAGCTCAAGGTGCTGGCAGTCAGCACCGCGCAGCGCTCACCCGTGATGCCCAACGTGCCCACGCTGGCCGAGTCGGGGGTGGCGGGCTACAACTATGCCGCCTGGAACGGCATCGTGGCCCCGGCTGGCACGCCCGCCGCTGTGGTGCAGCGGCTGCACACCGAGTTTTCCAAGGCCATGGCCCATCCCAATGTGCGCACCAAACTCGGCGGCCTGGGCTTTAACCTGGTGGGCGCCGGCCCGCAAGAGTTTGGCGAGTTGATCCGGACCGACGTGCAGCGCCTGGGCCGCCTGGTGCGCACGGCGGGCATCCAAGTCAATTGAGCCGCCCCGCTGGCGATTACCTGGACCAGCTGGCCCGCTTTGTGGGCCAGACGCCGCTCCAGGACATTCCCGCCGAGGTGCTAGAGCGCACCCGCCAGATTTTGGTGGACACGCTGCCGGTGATCGCCTGGGGCATGCGCGAGCCGCAGCCCAGCGCGCTGGTGGCCGAGCAGCTGTCAGCCTCTTCCGAGCACGGCCCCTGCTGGGTGATAGGCGCGGGCCGCACCGCCACCCCCTTGGACGCGGCCATGCTCAATGGCATGGCAGGGGCCTGGCTGGACTATGACGAAGGCAATTTTTTGGCCAACGGCCACCCGGGCATCCAGGTGATTCCTGCGGCGCTGGCGGTGGCACAAGCGCGGCACCTGAGCGGCGCCGAGCTGCTGGCCACCATTGCACTGTCTTACGAAGTGGTGGCGCGCATTGGCATGGCCACCCAAACCAAACTCATCATCAACCCCCATGGCACCTTTGGTGTGGTGGGCTCGGCGCTGGCCGTGGCCCGCCTGCGCGGCCTGCCGGCCGAGAGTCTGCGCAACCTGGCCAGCCTGGCCGCCTCCTGCTGCATGGCCACCAACCGCCACACCATGCTCAACGGCGCCACCGTGCGCAACTGGTACGCCGGCCACAGCGGCTTCATGGGACAGATGGCGGTGCGCATGGCGCAAAGCGGCTTGACCGGCCCCTCCGACGGCGTCAACACCACCTTCAGCCTGGTGCTGGGCGACGGCTTTTCTCCGCAGGTGGCCGTGCAAGACCTGGGCCAGCGCTGGCTGCTCACCGAGGGTTACCTCAAGCTCTACCCCACGGCCCGCTATGTGCATTCGGCCATAGACGCGCTGCACGACGCACTGGGCCAGGCCGGCCGGCCGGTGTTGGCCGATGAGGTGGAACGCATCGACGTGCAGGCTTACAAACTGGCTGCTTTTTTGGCCGAACAGCGGCCGCGCGACTGGTTTGGCACGCGCTTTTCCATTCCCTTTGCGCTGGCAACCTTGCTGGTGGGCGGGCGCAGCGGGCTGGATGCCTTTTCCAACGAAGCCGTGGCCGACCCGGCCGTGCAGGCCCTGGCCAGCCGCGTCCGGGTGGTCGAAGACGAGGACTTCACGCGCCTTTATCCTCAGCAGCAGCGGGTGGACTTGCAGCTGCACCTCCAAGGCGGCAAGCAGCTCAAGGGCGCTTGCCACATCACCAGTGGCGAGCCTGGCCGGCCCCATGCACCGGCCGATTTGGCGCGCAAGTACAAAGACCTGGCCGTGCCCCTGTGGGGAGCCTCGCGCGCGGGCCAGTTGCAAGACGCCTTGATGACTCTGGAGCGCTGCCCTGACGTGGCCACGCTGGTCGACTTTCTTCCCTGAACCCTCATAAAAGGAGCTTTTTGATGCATGCTTTGAAGAACACCCTGGGCGCGGCACTTCTGTGCCTGTCCTGGAGCTGCGCGCAGGCGCAAGCGCCCGCCTGGCCCAGCCAGCCGCTCAAATTCGTGGTCTCGCAGTCGGCGGGCGGCAGCATAGACATTGCGGCCCGGCTGATCGGCCAAAAACTGGGCGACCCGCTGGGCCGGGCGGTGGTGATTGACAACCGCGCCGGCGCCAACGGCATGATCGCCGGTGAAGCGGTGGCCAGGGCCACCGACGGCCACACCTTTTTGATGACCTCGCCCAGCGCGCTGACCATCAACCAGCACATCTACAAAAAAGTGCCCTACGAGACCTTGCGCGACTTCACGCCAGTGACGCAGACCACCTCCATCTCCTTTTTGCTGGTGGTCAATGCCGCCTCGCCCTACAAGAGCGTGGCTGAGCTGGTGAGCGCCGCCAAGGCCAAGCCAGGCGCTGTGCGCTATGCCTCGGCCGGCATTGGCAACCAGTCGCAGCTGGCCGCCGAGCTGCTGGCCGACGCGGCCGGCGTGGACTTTTTGCATGTGCCCTACAAGGGCGAGGCACCGGCCATCAACGACCTGCTGGGCGGCCAGGTGGACTTCATCTTTGGCACCATGCCGGCGCTGCTGGCGCAGGTCAAGGCCGGCAAGCTGCGCGCATTGGCGGTGGGTCAGCCCCAGCGCTCGGCCGCCGCCCCCGATGTGCCCAGCATCGCCGAGGCCGGTTACCCGGCCGTGGCTGTGAGCGGCTGGACCGCCATCGTGGCGCCGGCGGGCACCCCCGCGCCCGTGGTCAAGCGCCTGCAAGAAGAAGTGGCCAAGGTGCTGGCCCAGCCCGATGTGCGCGAGACCTTGTCCCGCGCCGGGGCCGACCCGGTGGGCAGCAGCCCCGAGCAATTCGGCGCCTTTATTCGCAGCGAAACGGTGAAGTGGGGCCTGGCCGTCAAACGCGCGGGCATCACGCCCGAGTAAAACCAAGTCCGAGGCGAGTGGCTGCAGGCCGTGCTTGCCGGAAAGCGGGCGTTTGTAGTTTTGGGAGCAGGCCTGCCATCGAAGGCTCGCCTGATGTGGTGCCCGTTCATCGCCACGATTCGCCAGCAGGCTGGCTCCTACAAGAGGAGAAAGCCGTTTACTGCCAGCGGGCGTTTGTAGTTGTGGGAGTTGGCCTGCCGGCGAATGCTCGACTGAGGTGATGCCTGTTCATCGCCACGATTCGCCAGCAGGCTGGCTCCTACAAGGGGAGCAAGCCGTTCAGCGCCAGCGGGTGTTTGTCTTTGTGGGAGCTGGCCTGCCGGCGAATGTTTGCCTGCGGTACTGCCCGTTGAGCGCCACGATTCGCCAGCAGGCTGGCTCCTACAAGGGGAGAAAGCCGTTCACCGGCAGCGGGCGTTTGTCTTTGTGGGAGCTGGACTGCCAGCGATTCTTGGCCTGCGGTACTGCCCGTTGAGCGCCACGATTCGCCAGCAGGCTGGCTCCTACAAGGGGAGTAAGCTGTTCACCGCCAGCGGGTGTTTGTATTTGTGGGAGCTGGCCTGCCAGCGAATGTTTGCCTGCGGTACTGCCCGTTGAGCGCCACGATTCGCCAGCAGGCTGGCTCCTACAAGGGGAGAAAGCCGTTCACCGCCAGCGGACGTTTGCATTTGTAGGAGCTGGCCTGCCGGCGATTCTTGGCCTGCGGTAATGACCGAAGACCGGCACGCATCGCCAGCAGGCTGGCTCCTACAGGGGGCGAGCGCCTTGATTGGGTAAGAACGGACCCTCCAGCCCAATGTGGCGGGTCTGTTCTTGGGGATCAGGACGCAGCCGCTGCGCGGGCCTCGCGTGCCGTGTGACGGCCTTCGCGCCAGCGCAGCAGCAGCCAGGCGAGCACGCCAGTGGCGATCAACCAAAGTGAGACATGGATGGCTTTTTGGCTGATGGCGTAGCTGATGCTGGAGTAAGTCAGCCACGCGCAGGCCGCGCAAAACACCAGCGGCAGCAAGGGGTAGAGCGGCACCTTGAAAGGCCGGGGGGCGAGCGGGTCGGTCTGGCGCAGCCACATCACGCCCACGCCCACCAGGAACAAAAAGCCCCAGAACACAGGGGCGGTGAACTCGACCATGGCAGAAAAGCCGTCGCCCTCTTGCATGCCCAAGAGCACCAGTGCAATGGAGATGGCCGCTTGCGCCCACAAGGCTTTGCGAGGCGCACCGGCCTCGGTTTGCCACTGGCCCAAGGCCTGCAAGCTGGCCCAGTCGCGACCCAGGGCAAAGTTGGTGCGGGCGCCCACGATCATGGTGGCGTTGATGCTGGTGAGCGCAGCGATCGCCACCGACAAACCCAGCGCTTTTTCAGCCCAAGGGCCAAAGGCTATGCCAACCATGCTCGACGCCGCCGTCTTACTGCTAGACAGACCGGCTTGCCCCAGGCCCCACAAGAGCGCGAGGTTGACCAGCAGGTAAATGGCCGTCAGCGCCAGCATGCTGAGCACGATCACGCGCACCATGGCGCGCGGACCGCCCTTGAGCTCGGCCGAGACATAGGCGGCCTCGTTCCAGCCCCCAAAGGTCAGCAAAACAAACACCAGCGCCAAGCCCCATGCGCCTGCAGGCGGGACTTTTTCAAACCAGCTCAGGCTGGCGGGGGCAGACGCATCGCCAAACCACAAACCTGCCACCACCACGGCCAGCAGGCCTGCGACCTCTAAGGTGATGAGCACCATCTGCATGCGCGACGACGCGTTGATGCCAGCAATATTCACCATGGTGAGCACCACCACAATGACCAAAGCCCAAATGGCGCTTGAATGCGCGCCAAGCGGCACCAAGGTGCTGAAGTAGTCGCCAAACACAAACGCCAGCAGCGCAATGGAGCCGGTGTTGATGATGGTGGCGCGCGCCCAGGCGTACAAAAAGGCCAGGTCGCGCCCAAACGCACGGCGCAAGAAGTGGTAGTCCCCTCCCGCATGCGGGTAGGCCGTGCACAGCTCGGCATAGCACAGGGCGCCGGCCATGGAGATCAGCGCGCCTGCAGCCCAAATGGTCAAGGCCCAACCGGCATCGCCGCTGATGCCGGCCACCATGGCCGGGGTTTTGAAAATGCCAGCACCAATGACGATGCCGACAATCAAGGCGACGGCGGCCCAGGCGCTCAAGAGCCGCGCGGGTTGCGCGCTCTCGCTGGAGGAATCACTCATGCGAAGCTTTATTCAGAGGCAGAAAAGCTCAGAGGCGACGGCCGTCCAAGGACTGCGAGGAGCGGTCTGTCGAGAGCGTGCCGCTCAGGCGGTCGCCATTGACTTTGCCCTTGAAGCTGCTGACCGACTGACCTTCGCCACTGTACTGAAAGCTCAGGTCTTCGCCGCGCAAGCGGGCGCCCAACAGCGGCAGCGTGCGGCCGTCCACCGTCATGGTGCCACCGACGTTTTGGAAGGTTTGCTCCAGGTTCAGGCGCGCTGTTTTGCCGCCGTCCAAAGTCACGTTCCAGCCGCCTTGCACAGGCGCGGGCACGATCCACAAAAAGGCGTTGGCGCCTGCGGCGGTGGCGGTATCGTCGGCCTGCCACTCGCCCATGTCAAAGGCGTGGGCCACCACGCGCGTGCCTGGCTTCATTTTCAAAATCGTAGGGCGCAGGCGCAAATTCAGGTCAGGCAACAAGTACATGGTGATCACGTCGGCCGAGCTGAAGTCTTCTTTGAAAATGTCGCCCGTGATGATGCGCACCTTGTCCTGCATCCCGGCCTCGGCCACCTTGCGGCGTGCATACCCGGCCATGTCGGGGTTGAACTCAATGCCCACGGAATTGGCCTTGAATTTTTGCGCGGCGGTAATGGCAATGATGCCGTCGCCCGAGCCCAGGTCAAACACCCGGTCTTGCGGCGTGACTTTGGCCATGGTCAGCATTTTTTCAACCAGCTCAGGCGGCGTGGGGATCCAGATCACGTCTTTGCCGCTCTGGCCCCGCGAGGGCTTGTAGTTGGGGTCGGAAGCAGCAGTGGTGGCACAACCCACGGCCATGAATGAAGACAAGAGAAAAAAAGCAACACGGCGAGACAAGGACAGCACGGCAAGGCTCCTACAAAAGCGGCAAATAAGGTGGGTGGCGCATCCTCTGTGGCGTGCCTGACCCGCTGACACCCGCAGGCCAATTGACTGCGTGAACGGGCTGGACTGTAAAGGATTTGTGACCAACCCGCATGACAAACGCCCCATTAGGCCAGGAACAAATCTGCTTTCCAAGGGAAAACACCGGCGACAGTCGCGTTCAGCACACTGCGATTGGCGTGCGCGGTTCAGGCCTTGTCTTGCTTTAAACCCAGCACCTTGAACAGCCGGTTCAAATCGCCCTCTTCGCGCAGCACCTCCTGCATGAGCTCGGGCAGCGGCATGCGGCCCCAGCTGACCGCGCGTCGGACCAGGTAAGGCGTAGGGCTGTGGGGCTCAATGCTTTGCAAGAAGTTGGCAATGCCTTCGAGCTGGCGGTAAGCGTCAGCGCGGGAGCGAATGGGACCCGTGGCCAGGCGCAAATCGTTGGGTTCAAACGCCTCTTTCACCTCAGGACTGACGGTCTCGGCAGGCACTGTGTCAGCGGTTTCAGCAGGCTCTGCCTCCATGGCGGGCTCCAAAGGGGGGCGTGCCAGTGGGTTGGTTCGCTCTTGTTGTTTGGACAGCAAGCTGGTGATGGCTCTGTCTATCAGCACCAGGGTGTCTGCCACGCGAGACAGGCTGGGGGATTCGTTGCCCAAGCGGCTGTCGATCAAAGCGTCCAGCGCCTTCCATTCGGCGGCCGCCTGTGCCAGCGCTTGGCGCAGTTGCAACAGCTGCGGGGCTGCCGAGGAGGCGCCCACCAGCATCAGCTCGTCGCGGCTGGGCGTGGCGGCCGGGTTGGGCTCGTCGCCGCCGTCTGGCTTGGGCTGTGTCACCAGCGGCGCCTTGGTCCAGTCTTCCAGGCTGATGAACGCCGGCTTGCGGTCAGGCCAAGGCAAAAGCCCAACGTTCAGCCGCAGGGTCAAAGGCAAGGTTTCGTTCAGCCAAGCCAGGGGCGCCACACGGGCTTCGTAGTCGCCATCTTCGCTTTGGCGAGGATGAACGCCGTCCCAGTGATCGTCCAGCAAGCCTTGCACCAAGCGAGTGCCAGCCCGCAAGCCGTCGACTTGGTACAGATGTATCCACGCCTCGGTCAGCCAAGCAGCAATTTGCAAATCTTTGCTTCGCTCACTCAGGGTCTGGATGCACAGCTTGGTGACCAAGGGCCAGTCGGCTTTTTTCAAGGGACGTTCCCACTCGCCTTGGGGCAAGCTGGGGTCATCAGCTTCTCGAGCGACGCGAATCTCGGCGAACACCGGGTCGTAGCGGGCAGACGGTCCGGCCGGGTTGTCCCCCGGCATGGGCGCGAGCAAGCCGTCGACAATGTTGAAAAGCGGGGATGGTGCGTTTTCCATGGCTCTTAAGAAAAAGAACTTGACAGTTCAGGGTTTAAAGGGTTCAGGCGCCCGAGTGGGCAGCGGGCCGGGCCAAGTCAGGGGTGTGCGCTTGCCTGGGGGGCTGAGTGTCAAGCGCACATAGACCTTGGCGCGGCTCTCGCCCAGCTCTGCGGGCTTGATGGCCGCAGGCACAGGTGCAGCGCCTTTGGCGGTGGCAGCGTTGCCAGCCTGAGCTTCGCTGTCAAATTGCAGCGGAAATTCCACGCGCAGCAGCTGGCTGCGGCCATCGCTGCGAGCCTCAGCTTCGCGTTGGCGGCCAATCAGATTGAACAGCGCCCAGGAGTCTGCAAAACGCAGGGTCACGGTTTTACCGTCCACGCTGAGGGCGGGTTGCCGGGCATCGGCCAGCGGGCTGACTTGCCCATCTTTGGCCAGGCGCAGCGTCAGTGTGATGGGCTGGCCGGGCTCCCAACGCAGGGGCTTGGGCACATCGCGAAGGCCCAAGCGTTGCCGGCCAATTTCAAGGCTCCAGTCAATCACTTTGCTGCCCTGAATTTCAGCGTTTTGATTGGCGCGAAATTCAACAGCAACGTCATAACCCACCGGGGCGTTGTCTTCAGTCGGCACCAAAGGCGCCAAGAAACTCCGACTGCGGTCCAACTGCTCCACAAAGCGTTGGACCGCCACAGAAGCGGCCGTGCCTTTTTCGTTTTGCAACAGGGCTTGCATGGCCGGTCGAGCGCGTTCATAGCTGCGCAGCATGGGGGCGATTTCGTCGAGCTCAACGGCGGGCGCTTCGGCGGTCCACCCGAGCGAGGCAAAAGGCGGACGTCCTGCCAGCGTTTGGTTGAATTCGCTGGCAAAAACAGACCACAGCGCTTGCTGCTCTTTCGAGCGCAGCTCGCTGCAGCGCTGGCTCAGCGAGATAGCGAGCTGGGCGTGTCGTTCGGCAAAAAAGTCGGCGGGCCGACCACTTGGCACTTTGCCTTGCAATCGGTCTTGGCAGTTTTGTCCATCCACATCGCCGGCCATGGCCGTTAAAAAGGTCTCCAGGGCCAACAAGCTGCTGTTGGGATTTTTCAGCTTAAAACGCTCCAAGTCGCGAGATATGGCTTGCCAACGCTGGGCCTGGCTGCTGTTGGCGGTGCCGTTGTTGCCAAGCAGGCTGAGCACCGAATCGGCTTCTTTGCTGAGCTGCTCGACGCGCGCGACTTGCTGGGCCAAGTACGGCTGCAGGCCAGTGGCGTCTGGCAACACAAAGGCGCCCAGCACAGGGCCTTTTTCGCCTTGCCAAAAGGCAAAGCTGCGGCCCCTGGCGGCATACAACTCAGACCGAGTCAATGCGTCGTCCAAAGCTTGTAGTTTGCGCCGCGCATCGCGGTTGAGCAAGGCGCGCAGCGCATCTTCTTCGCGCCTGGCTCCTAAATCTGCCAACAGAAGTTGCACGCGGGTCAGGCGAGACCGTTCAGCGTCCATGGACGTGGGGTCCAAGTTGGCGCTGGACAACTTGGCGCTGGGCACCAGGGCCGCGTAGACATGCGTCATCACTTGGTTGCTCAACCGTGCTTTGACAATTTGCTCGATAGCACGCTGGCTGTTCACTGGAAAACGCGGCAGGATGTCGCTTTTGAATTTTTTGCGCTGCTCTTGTGCCGCCAAGGCATAGTCTAAGTTTTGCAATTCCCAGTGAAGGACTTGGTTGGCGGCAGGGTGGCTGCTCAGCTCTGGCGCAGGCAGGTTGTTGGCCGTGGCCATGTAAGGCTCGGCCAACAAGACGCTCAGGCCCATGCGCATGCTGGCCAGCGCACTGCCCAGGGTGTAGCGCATTTCTTTGTCGTCCCAAACCACCTCGGTACTGGGGTTGTCCGTCAGTTGCTCGCTCAGCTCAATGCCAAAGCCCTTGAAGCTGGCTTCAAAATTTTCCTTGGTGAGCTTGGCCAACTCAGTTCCCAAAAGGGGCTGTGCACTGATGCGCACCAACACGTTGTCCCAGCTGGCGCCTGGAGAAAAAGTGGGGCGCCGTATCCAGGCAGCGCTGCTGGCCGCTGAGGCAAGCAAGGACTCGTGCGCCTTGATTTCGGCCAGCAAGCTCGTCAGCGATTCAAGTTGGGCCTTGGCATCACCACTGCTGCCCACCGTTTCACTCAGGCTGTTGACGATGTCGTTGAGATACCGCTGGCTGGCCAGCAGGGGGTTGTTGTCAAACGCAGCTTCTTGTAAGCGGAAAGTGCGTTGGCGCAAGCTGCAGCGCAGGGCCTCTTGCGCCGGGGCAATCTGGACTTTGTCTGCACTGGCAGCTTTGCTTCTAAACAACTCTGAGCTGCGCTGTGACATCCCATTCAGCTCCGAGCCAAACACCAGCTTGACCAAGAGTTGCAAGTCGCGTGGATCGGGGGGCAAACCGGGCGTTTGCAGGCGCTGCAAGGCACCTAAGGCCTGGTCGATTTGCTCGACTTGGTTCACATAAGCCAGAAAGGCGGCAAATTCAGGCAACTCTTGAAAGCCCAGTTGCTGGCTTTTGGCGTTTTCGTCAATGATCGCATTCAAAGCCGTACAACTGGCGCCCTGAATCAAATCGCCTGTGCTGTCGTCTTGCGGCACACCAGTGAGCTGGCTGATTTTGTTTTCAAGGGCCCGTTGCAAGGTGGCCGCTGCAATATCGCCAAAGGCTTGGTCCAAGTAGGTTCGTGTGTCCGCTGGGAAGCTGTCAAAGATGGGCCAAGAGCCAGGCATGAAGACCGACCACAGTCGATTGCCGTCCATTTTTTCCATCACGCCCAAGAGCGAAATGGCACGCCGATTTTGTGCTTCAGCAGAGATTTTTTCGCCATTTCTCAAAGCCAATGTGCTCTGCGCATTGTCCAACTTCCACTTGGACAGCAAGTCGTACACCGCATTGCTTTGCTTGTGCAAAATCACCGAACCTATCACCAGGCCCAGGCTCCAGCCACCAATCAGGGTCCAAACAGCCCATTGGCCACCGCGCCCCAGCAGGGGTTGGCTGGTGAGCTGGCTGCCAGAGGGCCGAGCCAAACCATATTCAGCAAATATTTTTTGCTCAAACAAGTCGCGCAAAAACACGGGCTCGGGCTCCAGGCGCCAGCCATCCTTGTCGGCACCCGGCCTCACCTGTTCCAAAGGGTCGACAGTGGGCACCAACGCCCGCCCAAGGGAACTTGCTTGCTCAGCAGGTGTGGGGGCGGGAGCCTCTAAGGAGGCATCTGGTGCATCGGCGGCGCTTTCCAGTTGGGCCGGGGCAGTGCCTGCAGCTTGCATGCTGAGCGCACGCTCGGCCGCTTCGCCAGCGTCGCCGGTGAAGTAAATGCCACGCATCAAAAACGGCTCGTGGTAGGTGCTGGGGCGCATCAGCTCGTTGACATAGAGCTGAAGCTGGGGGCGCAAGTTGTCAATTTGGCCGGGCAACAAGAAATAGGGTGAACTGTCGCCTTCAAGGTTGAGCACATACAGCTCAGCCGAAGTGTCCGACAAGGTTTTCACCGTGTGGTCCACCGCTTGGTCGATCCAGTTTTCTTGGTAAGTGGCAGTGATTTCAAAGGGCGAAGACCAGCCCAGCATGCTTTTGCGCATGGCCTCGGGCAAGGCCCGGGCAAACGGCGCGAAACCAGGCAAGCGCTCGCAACCTGAAACCATGACGTAAATCGAAAACCGCATGGCAAACCGGTTTTGTGCTTTCCACAAACGCCGGTTGGCCAGCTTGGCCAAGCGGCTCAGTTCCAGCCTTGCGTTTGGATCGCTGCTCATGAGCAGATCCACCGGCACGGTGACCACCATGGAGTCAAAGGGACGCTCGGGTCTGTAGTCTCGGCACAGGCTCAAGAACTCTTCCCAGGGCCGTTCGTTGTCGTCTTCGGCGTCAGGCGTGCCCAGGTAGGCACCCCACATGTTGATGACGATGCCCTTGTCAAAAAAGTTCCAGGAAATACCTTGGGCACTGGCTGTGGCAGTCGAGTCCGCACTAAGGGCTTGTGCAATGCCAGAGTGCCCCAGGGGGAGCGGCTCGGGCTCATTGCCTTCGTTGAGCACCAACACCCAAGGCAGCGTCAAGCGCTGGGCGCGACTGGCAATATTGGCTTCAATCAACTCAACGGCTTGTCGAAACGAAGCGCGCAAGCTGTCGTTGCGCATCTTCACCATGCGGCGGGTTTGGCCCCGGTTTTCTTTTTCGGGGCGACTGGCCACCCAAACAATAAAACCGAGCACGATCAGCACCAGCACCACCAGTGCCACCAAGCTCCAAATCACAAGATCAGATTTTAAAAACATAGGGTATCCAACAAGGTGCGGTCAATGCACATCGAACTCATGGTTTGGTCTCTTGCAACAGACTGCTGCTGCCATTGAGCAGTTGACGCAATGGCCAAGTAGGCCAAAGCCACAGCACCTCTGAGATGGCCAAGAGGCCAATCACACTGCCTAAAAAGATCAGCTTCCAGCGGCTCAGCGGCACCATGCGGCGCGGCGCAATGTGTGACAGGGTGTTGGCATAAGGCTGGGGAGAAAGAACGCGGTCACGTCCTGCCAAATCGGCTTGGCGTTGAAAGACAAACTGAAACAGTTCGCGCCGCAAATCGCCCAAGAGCTCTTTGGCGCTTTGTCCGCGGTACTGGCCTTGAAAGCCCAAGGCCAGCGTGAACAAATACAACTGGGCCAGCGTGCGCTGGGCCGGCTCGCGGGCACGCAGCAGCTGCTTGATGTCGTCAAATACTTTTTCGCCGGCCACACTGGAGCGAAACATCGAAGCTTCCAGCAAATGCTGCCCCCATATGTCGCGACCCGGCCAATTTTGGCGCAACAAAACCTCATCGGCCAACGCAGCTTTGAGGTAACGCGCGTCTTGGGCGGCTTGCTGGGCAAAACGGCTGCCCGCTTGGCGGTATTCCAGGGACTGCAGCTCAATCAGGTTCTCCAGCTGGCGGCTGACTTGCCGCGCCATCACCGTTGCTTCAGCGGTGTTGCTGCAGGGGGGCGCAGTTTGCCAAATGCGTTCGAGTTCTTCGTAAAAGTGGCGAAACTGGCGAACCAGGGCGTCATCACTGATGGTTTCAAGGGCAGGGGTAGACATGCGTGTACTCAAAAGGGTAGTTGGCGCACGGGCGCATTAGGCAGCTTGGCCTTTGACAAACAGCACAATCTCTTGCGGCCGCAAGAGCTCATTGGACTCGTTGTTGTTGCTCACCACCAGCTGCTGGCCGTCTTGCATCAAGACCTCAGGGGTTTCAATCGCAAACAAGGTGTAGCCGCTGCTGGCGCGCAGGCCCAGCTCGGGCGCGGTTTCTATGCGCTGGCGCGCCGCGCCCAGAACGCGCCGCTCGCGCAGTGAAGTCCAGGCCGACTGAGCGCCAATCACAGCGCCTTCCATCCATGCCACCAAGTCTTTGTCAGGCTTGCCGCGAAGGCCCAACACCATGCGCGGCGTGGCCCATTCAGGCAGCAGCTTCAGCGTGAAATTGCCGCCTTCTAATTCAAACAAATGCAGCAAATGGTCTTGGCTGATGTCGGCCACCGCTTCCTCTAGCGTGTCCAGCAGCGGGCCAAAAGCCGCGCCTGGCCGGGCTTGCTCATAGGCTGGCGGCAGCAGCGACAAGGCGCCAGGCCGCAGCAAGGCCAAAGGCCCCAGCAAGCTGCACAACACCAAATACAGAGCGTATGGATGCAAAGGCTGCGTTTGCAGCACGGCTTCTAAAGGGGCCAGGCCTTGCAACAAACTGTGCAGGCGGTCTTTTTGCTCCAAGGTGGTCAGCCGGTCTTCTGTGCGTGAGGAAGGCACTTGCATTTGGCGCGCCACAAAGGCGGCCTTGCTGCGCAATTCAGTGGCCAGTTGCCAGCTGCGCACCCACAAAGGGTGGGTGCGAGCCAGCAACATCAGCGGTGGTAAATCGGCAGACAGTCGAATTTGCTTGTTGTCTTTTTGCACACTGCCCAATCGCAGGTGTTGCCACAGCGACGGGGGCTGAACACCCGCGGTCAAACCCAAGGTGGGCCGCAGGCGAGGCAAGTCGGCATCTAGCGCTTGCGAGACTTCGTCTTGAACCGGTGGCATGGCCACCGAGGTAAAGCGCGAGGGCGCGCCAGGGTTGTGCATCACGCGGGCGCGTGGCAGCGTCAGCCAGATGTCTTTGGGGGCCAGCTCCAAGGCTTCGGCATGATCGGCCAAGTCCAGCTCCAACACGCCGTGCTCTGCGCAGCTGGCGTCGTGCCAGACGGCCGTGCCGTCGGCCAGCACGGCGTCTAGAGCAATCACGCGCAGCAAGCCATTGGCCAACAAGCCGGTGTCAATTTCTAAATGACGAATCCCCCATGCCAGGGGTGCAGCGGCCAACGCGTGCCAACCGACCAGGGCATCGGTGCGAGCCTGGGTTTGCTGAAAGTGTTGCGGCGCCAGCAGCATGCCTTCGTGCCATTGAATGCGTTCTGGAACAGGCGGGAAAAAATAGGTCATGGGAATAATGGAATTTTTAAGTGGGTCAGCGGGGCCGGGTTTGCACGCTGAAACTGCGCACGCCCAGCTCGACCAGAAAGGCGTCTCGAGCCAGCGGCAATGAAGCCCGGTGGTCGCCGGGGCTCAGGTAGTCGGCAAACAAAACCATGCCAGCCACACGGGGCGAGCCCAAGGCTTCTTCGCTCAGCTGCAACACCTGCTGCGGCACCAATTCCCAGCTTTTGATGGTCATGGTGTTGGGGTAAGTTTTCAGGAGTTCGTCTTTGCTGGCAAACCATTTGGCTGCGGGCAAGGTGAGTAATTTTTCAAGCGTGGCCGGATCGCGCACAAACACCAGGTCTACTGCCAGCGGGCTGTTCTGATTCACAGAGGGTGCAGCCACCAAAGTGATGGCCTTCCAGTCCAGAAACGACGGGCTAGGCGTGCCGCTGAACAAATTGGCCGTAGAAGATGCCACCACCTTGGCCACCCCACCCACCATCGCGCAGCCACTGACAGCGACAAGCGCCCAAGCAGCGACCAGGCAGGGCAAGCCACGCCGCAGGAGGGACTTGAACAAAAGAGGTAAAAAAGAGGTCATCACGCCATGCCTGCCGACGTGGCCGGCGAAGAAGAGGGAAAAAGGCAGACCGATGCCAAAGTTGGCTGCGGTGCTGGAACTTGATAGATTTGACCGACTTGCCCTGCGGGTGGGGCTTTGAACTCCGCTGGGCTGGCTTTGCGCAGTCCCAGCGCCACGCCCAGCACCAGGCTCAGCAAGCCAGCCAACAACACGCAGCTGGCCAACACACTGGCCGATGAACGGCTCAGGCCGAGACTCAGAGGCGGCTTGAAAGCCACAGGGCGTGTCAGATTTTGCTTTTCCATAGGCAAACCACCGCAGACAAAAGCCGTCAGCACACAACTGCTCAGCAGCGAAAGCAGCCGGGCCGGACCCTCGCTGAACAATTGGATGGCCGCAAAAAGAGGCAAAGCCGCCTCGAAAGGCAGCTTCAGTTGTGCCACCACCCAAGCGGTAAAGCTCAAATTGGCCAAGCCGCTGTTGCCGCTCGAAGCCAGCGCAGCCACCACCGCCACTGGCACAAGGGTCATCATCTGCAGGGGTGTGATGTGCTGGCCATACATATGCGACACAAACACTGTGAGCATGGCCAATTGCAAGGCAGCGCCAGTGCGTAAAAACACCATGCTGGTGGGCATCAACATCTCGACAATACCTCGCGAAAAACCCAGCCGATTGCTCATTCCCTCCACGCTGGACGGCACTGCCGCCAATGGGCTGACAGAGACCAAGCTCAGCAGGGCAGGCATGTGCAAGGCTTGCCACACCTGGCCCAGCGGTAAGGCCCCCAGCTTGGCCAGCACCACCACCGACGCTGCGCACAGCACTAACGTGACAGCCCAAAAGCCCGCCAAAAAATCACCCATGGCCCGCATGAAGGCCTCATCCCACTGACGAGTCAGCTGTGCCGCACAAGCGAGCACCAGCACGGGCACTGCCAAGTTAAGGATGCCAATGAGTTTTTCCAGTGTTCTCGATACCGCCTCCAGCAAAGCCTGGGCTGACACGCTCTGCGCCGAGCTCTGGGCCGTGAAAGCCAGACCAAAAAAGACGGTGCAGAACATCACCGCCGCCAACTCACCACTGGCAAGCGCAAAAAACACGTTGTTAGGCAGCAAGCCGTTGGAGGTGTCGGCGTTGTTGCCTGTGTTTGCTGGCGCTGTTGCCGGGTGCAGCTGCATGGCCTCGTGGGCGCCGCCCTGCATGACGACTTGGCCCAGCGCCAGCTGGCTGCTGGCATCGAGCTGCCAGCCGATTTGGCTCCAAGCCGCCACCAATGTGCCTGCCAAAGCGCCTATCAGCAGCAAACCCACACCGGCCAAGGCCACTATCAACAGGCGGCGTCCTGGCATCGGCAGACCCATGACATGGCGAAGCCCGGTCAGGGTAGACACCACCAGCAGCGGCAAACACACCAAATTAAACAAAGCGGTGCTGACCTCGACCACGACCACAGCAGGCTGAGGCCATGTCGCAGGTGCTTGGCCAATCAGTATCCCGGCCACCGCGCACAAAAGCAGCAGCAAAGGATGGGTCGCATGAGCTAACTTGAGTTGCATGCTGGTCATCAAATTTTCAAAGGCCGGGGGCAAATCACAGCCACTGCAGCGGTGTTTCCAATCACCAGCACCAAGGCGCGCAACATGTCGCACAAAGGATCAACGGCGATAAACAAAATGAACGCAGCCTCAAATGGCAGCTCCAGGTAACTGCAAGCCACGCTGATCATGGACAAAGTGAGCAAGCCGCTCATGCCGGACGAGGCAAAACCCGCCAAGATCGAGCCCAGCAGCAACAGGCCCCACTCGTGACCGGCCAGCGGGCGTCCGTAAAGCTGCGCTATGAACAAAGTGGCGCAGGCGAAAAACAAGATGGGGCCGACCTGCAACAAAGACACGCTCAAAGGCACCAACAGCTCCACCCGCGTTTTCGAAAAGCGCAAGCGCTCGGCCAAGGTGTTCATCATGGCTGGCATGCAGGCCATGCCGCTGCGCGTGGCAATGGCCAAGGCGAAGGGTTCGCGAAGCGCATGCAGGGTCTG
>Ga0209550_10001456_pt1 | contig 22659 bp, 18 predicted proteins | sample LauGreSuBDMM15SN_2_FD_187567 | JGI IMG/M metagenome (GOLD analysis project Ga0209550, IMG submission 187567) | Freshwater lake microbial communities from Lake Michigan, USA - Su13.BD.MM15.SN (SPAdes) (version 5) | ecosystem: Environmental > Aquatic > Freshwater > Lake | place: Lake Michigan... | reverse complement strand
AATACATATATATATATATATATATATATTTAAATAATAAATTATATTGTCAAAATTTATATATATATATGTATATATGTATAAAGCTATTAAAAAATTTTGGTTATTGTCCAGAAGTTATTTTTGACATTGGTGAATATCATGGAAATTGTACAATTGATTGTTTAAAAATATTTCCAGAATCAAAATATAATTTATTTGAAGATATGACTATAGAGAATTAGATAGATTTAAACAATTCCCAGATAAATTTATTGTTTCAAATATAATTTTAAAGGAGTGTGATAAAGATGTAGAATGGTTTGAAATGATAAATACAGATGATTCGATATTTAGAGAAAAAACAAAATATTTTATTAATTGTAAACCATCTATAAAACAGAGTTATGCACTTGATAATATTATTACAAATATAGATAATATTAATAATATTTTTATTAAAATAGATTGTTAAGGATCAATTTTAATTTATGGATAGTATAAATTTTGTTATATATAATATTATTGAAATACATTATGTTAATGGATTTTTCATGCAAGTTGATGTGATTTAATCAATTAATTCAAGAAAAAATGTTTTAAATATAATTTTTTATTTAAATAATAAATTATATTTAAATATATAATGGAACAGAAAATTGTTGGTTTTTTATCAAACCAGTTAACTCTCAGAGGAACAGAAATAGCTATGTATGATTATGCTGATTTTAATGAAATAATTTTAAATAATAAAAGTATTATAATAACTAGAAACTATAATCTAGTTAAACATGGAAGAGATGCTTCTTTAGAAACATACTTAAAATTTAAAAAAAGATTTCAAGTTGAGTATTACACTTCGCAACAAGATATTGATGAAATTGTTGATAGACATAAAATAACCCATTTATATATTATTAAGGGTGGTACTTATGATGGATTATTATCAACTAAGTGTATTAATTTAATTCATTGTGTGTTTAATACATCTCAACCACATGGACAGATTTATTCAGCAATATCAAATGATGTTAATAGACTTTTTAATACAAACTATCCAGTAGTTCCTCATATGATTAGGAACTTTGAAACTAATTTAGATTTAAGACAAGAATTAAAAATTCCATATGATGCAATAGTTTTTGGTAGATATGGAGGTTTAGAAACATTTGATATTGAATTTGTACATCAAGCAATTCAAAAAGTTCTAGAAACTAGATCAGACATTTATTTTATTTTTATGAACACATACGAATTTACAACCCATCCAAATATTATTTATTTAAATGGAACAACTTCAATGGAACACAAGCGTAAATTTATTAATACATCAGATGCTCTTTTACATGCTCGTAAAGATGGCGAGAGTTTTGGTATAACATGTGGAGAATTTGCTATCCAGCTAAAACCAGTAATTACATTTGATGGTTCAAGAGAAAGAAATCATATAAACATACTAGGAGAAAAAGCAGTTTTATATTCAGATTATGATTCATTATATAAAATATTAAATGAATTTAAAAAAGATAAATATAATATAGAAAATAATGGTTATTTAGAATATAATCCAGAAAATATTATGAAAATATTTAATCAAGTTTATTTAACGAATAACTGATTTAAATAATCCAATTTCAGATCCTTGAATAACTAATTCTGGTTCTGACCAAAAATATTTTAGATTATACTTTTTGCCCATATCATTAAACCAGTGATCAATTGGTTTAATTATTTGTGCTTCTTTTTCAATTATATTTTTTAGTTTGGTAGATACACCTTTATTTAACACATACATACATGTACCTCTCGAACCATTTGATTCATAAATATGTTTATTTACTACAGAGTTTATATGTAAATCACAACATCCACCACTAAATAATATATCCCAACTATATTTATTAATTTCATTAAGATATTGTAATAATTTATCCATAAAATCATCAACTAGTACAGCATCATCTTCAAATACTACTACTATATCATCTGAGCATTTATTAAATACTTCAATATGTTTTAAAAATAAAGATATTTCAGATAATTTTATTTGAGAAAATTTATCAAGATCTATTTTGTTTAATTTTTCTCTATCATATACTTCAATAATTTCATAGTTAGCAATACCATGTTTTTCTAGTTGTTTAATAATATTTTCTTTTCGATCAATTAATGGAGTATAATGTGTTATAAAAAATTTCATAATATATATTTAAATAAATAATTATATTTTTAAATATAATGATAATTTTACTGACTGATTTAAATGAAAATACATATACTTTAAACAAAAATTTTTTTGATAAAATTATTATTAGATCTAAATCTATAACTGATTGTGAAATTGTTAATTCTTATCCAAATGATATAGTTATATTATCAGATTCTCAAATTGTTTTCAATAATTGGAATATGAACTTTAATCAATTAGATAGTGAATATATTTACAAGATTTATATTAATGAATATTCTTATTATCTATTTAAAGGTCCAACTAGTAATAAAAAAATAGTCCAAGTAAATAGCTTGATAACTTGTGAATTAATAGAATCTTATGATTATTATATTTATGTAAATGGTTTTTGGAATGGATTTATTGAAAAAACAGATGCAAATCATATTGAATTTTTTGAAAACATTTTAAAAAAAACAAAGTTATCTAATTATAAAATAACAAATGATATAAATCAAGCTAATGTACTACTAGAATCATGTTTTGGAAATTCTATTTTAGGTGCTAAATCTTGGAAACATTCAATTTTTTATTCTGGAGAACCTTTTTTGTCATTTGTTGAAGATTTAGATAATATTTCAGATAATAATACTATTTTAACAAAACAAAGAACTAAAGGACAATTGGGAAAATATGATGTTATATTATTTTCAGAAGAATCAAAAAATAATATAATTAATGTACCATTATTTGTTTATTATATTTATGGAAATAATTTTTTACCTAAACTTATTTCAAGACCATTAATAACACAAGTTCCAAAACATTTTTGTTGTTTTATAGTTTCAAATGGAGGTTGTGAAATACGTAACAAAATGTTTAATATGTTAAATAGCTATAAAAAAGTTCATTCTTATGGAAAATTTAATAATAATATGAGAATGAATTTAAGTTTTGATTATTGGACTGAAAATTATAGGAGATTTATATCAAATTATAAATTTATAATTTGTTTTGAAAATTCAAAATTTGGAACATATTCGACTGAAAAAATAATTAATCCATGTTTAGCAGGTATTATACCAATTTATTGGTCAAGTTTAAATATATTTAATGTTATTTCTAAAAAATCAATGTTATTCTTAGAAAATGAAACAGATGAATCATATATACAACTAACTAATACAATAAAAGAATTGGATAATTCAGATGAAAAATATCTTGAATTCGTAAATAGATTAATAATAGATGATAATGGATTAGAGTATTGGGAAAATAATTATTCTATTGAAAAAATAGCTGAACAAATAAATAAACTTATATAAACTTATATAAATAATTATATTATTTATATAAGTTTATTTAGACAAATTATAAATAATTATATTATTTATATGGATTTTAATCAGGAAAATTTTTGTAAATATGTAGGATCTGTTGGTATTAGAAAGTCATGTGATATGACATCATTAGATAATACAAGAACTATTCAAGAGTATGATTTTTCTAAATTATCTAATAATGATGTTATTTATATTAAATTAGATAAAATACCTGCATTTGCACAAATAGTTCATACAATTAAAGTAAATTTTGTATTAGTTTCAGGATGTTCAGATTATACTACACCAACTGATTTATTTACATCTGAAGAAGAATTTTTAAAATTTGTTAATTCTTCAAATATTAATCATTGGTTTATACAAAATTGTGTTATTAAACATGAAAAAATTACTCAGCTACCTATTGGTTTAGATTATCATACAATGTCAGAAAGAGATATGGAATGGGGTCTAAAAACAACATCACTTGATCAAGAAAAAATTTTACAAAAAGTAATTTCTAAATCAAAACCATTTTGCGAAAGAGAAATAAAATGTTATTCAAATTTTCATTTTCAAATGAATACCAAATATGGTTATGACCGTAAAGACGCATATAATCAAGTTCCAAAAGAACTAGTTTATTATGAAAAAAATCATATTAAAAGATTAAATACATGGGAAAATCAAATTAATTATGCATTTGTATTATCACCTCATGGTAATGGATTAGATTGTCATAGAACTTGGGAAGCATTGGTTTTAGGTTGTATACCTATAGTTAAAAAATCACCATTAGATGATATGTATAAAGATTTACCAGTATTAATAGTTAATGAATGGTCAGATATTACAAAAGATTTATTAAATAATACTATTGAAAAATTTAAAAATAAAACTTTTAATTATGATAAACTTTTACAAAGTTATTGGATAAGAAAGATTAGATCATATACAAATAGAATTAGGCTATTTAATATGGATTTACATATTTCAGTAATAGAAGATGTTAAAACTGTAATAAATAAATTATACGGAAATAAAGTAAATATTACAGAATGGTCTTTATCAGGTCATTGTTGGGTGTTTAATAAAAAACCATCACAAGTAGATATAGTTAATCAACAAACATGGAAATATATTGATAAAGAAATGATAGAACAATTTGTAAATCATTATTTTAATTTTTTAAATACATTTGATGGATTTATTGTAACTCATAGTCCAGTATTTACATTATTATATGAAAAATTTAATAAACCAATTATATTAATAAATTCAACAAGATACGAACTTCCATTTTCTTGGCCATGGAGACATAATTTAGAAATGTGGGATTATTTAACAGAAAAGCTAAAAGAAATGCATAATAATAAACAACTTTTTATAATATCTAATAATCATGCAGATCATGATTACTTGCAATTGGCAACAGAAATTGATTCTATTATAATTCCTAGCTTGTGTAAATATACTAATTCAACTTATAATCCGCAAGATAATAAATTTGTAGTATATTCAGATTTTTCAAATTTAATTTCTGAAAAAGATAATATAATTAAAAAATCTAATTATATTGGTGATAATTATAAATATTCAGATTTATATAAATGTAAAGGTATTATTCATTTACCATATCAAATATCAACAATGTCCCTATTTGAACAGTACACAGCTAATATTCCTCTTCTTTTTCCAACAAAAAGATTATTAAAAGAACTAGTTTCAAATAAAGTTTCCCAATTTGATGTAAGATATACAACTCTATTTGATGGAAATAAAAGATCATATCCTAATTACTTATCAAATGCATTAAATGATGATAAATTTATTGATTTTTTTATAGATCGAGCAGATTATTATAATGAAGAAATCTTCAAATATATTATTTATTATGACTCTTTAGAATCAATTGAAGAACTTGCAAATATCTTAGATACTAATGAAATATCAAAAAAAATGACCCAATGGAATATTACTAGAGAAAAAACAATATATTTACAGTGGAAAAGTTTTTTTTCAAATATTTTTGATATTAAAAAAGATGTAAATTTTATTTCTGGTTATGAATTTTATAAAATATGTAAATGGTCAGTTTGTCCTAGATATCCAATTAAATTTGACCCTAATTTAATTCAACAAAATGAAATGATTTTTTTAAATTTAGATTGTTTTGGACAGTTTATTCAAATGTTAAAATCAAATCCTCCAACTAATAAATTTGTTTTAGTAACACATAATTCAGATCAAAAATTTAATATTAATCATTTAAATCAAATCAAACCTTATATATATCATATATATGCAATTAATTGTTCTATTCAAGATTCTTTAATTACACCAATTCCTTTAGGATTTGTAGATAATAAATATAAACCACATTACAAATTTGAAGAAATTTCAAGTAAACAATTATCAAAAGATATTTTGATATATATGAATTTTGCTATAAATACTAATCCAGAAAAAAGAAAAGAATGTTGGAATACTTTTATAGATAAAGATTGGATTAAAAAAGAATCAAATATACCACCAGAAGATTTTTACACTCAAGTAGCAAAATCAAAATATGTTTTATCACCTGAAGGAACCGGAATAGATTGTCATAGAATATATGAATCAATTTATTTAGGATCAATACCTATACTAAAAACATCAGAATTAGATTTTTTTTATGAAAAGTTACCATTAATAATAGTTAAGAACTGGTGTGAAATAACAGAAGAATTTTTAGAAAATAATTATGATAAATATAAAAAAAAATTAGATAATTGGTTAGAAGAAAATCCAAAATGGTTTGAACCTAAGATGTGGTTGAATGAAAAAAATAATTGTGGATTATGTGGATATTTATGTGGAAATAGTTCTTGTGGTAAATGTAATAATGTTTTTTATTGTAATAGAGTTTGTCAAGTCGCTCATTGGAAAAATCATAAAAATGATTGTAAAGATAGATTTAAATAAATAACTTTAATATAACAATATATATGAAAGTTATTTCTTTTTGCATTTATGGTTCTAATCATAAATACTGTAAAGGTTTATATGAAAATCTTAAATTAATTCAAATCAATCTTACAGATTATAATGCATTTATATATGTAGGTGATAATGTACCTGATAATTGGATTAGCACATATAAATCATATCAATTTGTTAAACTAATTTATACAGAAAGAACAGGTCATGATAACATGATCAATAGATTCTTTGCAATTGATCATGAAGATGTTGATATTGCTATTATTCGAGATGCTGATTCTAGATTACATGAAAGAGATATCTGGTGTATTAAACACTTTGAAACATCATCTTATAAATTTCATACAATCAGAGATCATCCAGAACATCGAGCATTAATTTTAGGTGGTCTATGGGGTATTAAAAAAGGATGTATTGATATTTCAATTCAAGATTTATATAAACAATTTAATAGTTCAAATAAATCATTTAATATAGTTCAACATGATCAGTACTTTCTACGTGATATAGTATATCCATTAGTTTATTCTAATATGATTGTTTATACATTTAATGAACGAATGAAAATGTTACAAAATGAAAATCTTTTAAAAATCCCATTACAAGTTACAAATGATAATTTTTGTGGTTTAGCAATTAAATATGATGAATCAGGTAATGAAATTAAAGAATATAAATGGAACTACGAATATGAATGTATAATTTGTAAGAAGTTTTGTGGACCAAATAAATGTGGGAAGTGTGGACAAGTTATATATTGTTCTCGTGAATGTCAAGTTAATGACTGGCAAAAACATAAATTAATTTGTAGTAAAATTTAAATTAATTAGATAATATTATGTTCAATATATTTATTATCATTATTTCTATCTGGATTTGAAAAATTAATAAAATGTAACAAATACATTTTTTCATTAAATAATATATTTGTAAGATTATTTGAAAAATGTATACCAATATAATCATGTTTTAAAACATTATGAATACATTTTGATTGTTTTGTTGGTTCATACAATTTAGTGCTTAATAAAATATTATTAGGTAAATTATTTGGAATAATATTATCTATTGTTTTTGACCACCTATTTAAAAACATATATGTATCATATGATTTATTTAAATTAATTAATTCATAAATTTTTATTTTTGGAATATGCATATATTCATCATAATCATTAAAAATCATATATTTTGATAATACCTTACCATATTTATATAATGCATGGTTAATTTGTCCTATTTGTGCAACATGCTCACAAGATATATTATTATTCCAATAAGGAAAATTCCATTCAAATAAATTAATATTTTTTAGATTATAATATAATCTAATTTCATCATTTAAAATTCCATTATAATATAAATAAAATGATTCAACACCCTGATTTACATAATAATTATACCATGGTTCAATTAATTTATAATCATCTTTAAATAATGTTGTTTGTGTTAAATTATATTTAGGTAAAATACTATAATTTGTTAAATTATAATTTAAGATAATATCATTATATTTTAGTTTAATATTAAAATCAGTATTATAATCTATATTTTCTAATTTATAAATTAATATACTAATTCTTTCATATCTATCATTCAATACATGATTTTTTAATTTTAAAATAGTATCATTATATAATAATTTCAATTCTTTAAATACAATATTAAAATCGTTATAAACTGGACTAATTATAATTATTTCATTATTTCTTGCAAAAATATCAAAGAATAATATTTTATTATTTGATAAAATATATGAATTAATATTATGATATTTTTCTGATATTATTTGACTTTTAACTTTTATATTTAAATCTATTGCACTATAATCTAGTCCTCTGGTTTTATCTTTATTTAAAACTGCATTATATAGAACTTTATTGCTAGCTAACATAGCTACTTTTTTAACTATATTATTATCATATTGTATAAATGATCCAGGAACAATATAGTCTGTGATATTTGGAGCACCATCATAAATTGCAACTGCTCCTGATAAAAAAACATTAAATATTTTTTCTGTTACATAACCATCAGTTTTAGAATTCTCAAAGCAAATAATAAATTTGTATTGGGAATAAACTTGAATTAGTTCTGGTGAATTATAACATGATTTATCTTTAAGAATACTATCATACATATCTAAAAAGTCAATCTGTCCTAGTTGAGCAAGTTGATTAATAACTGTTTGTTTATTATTATTTAATCCATTTCGAGATGTAAATAAACAAAACTTTTTATTTTCAAATGGTACTGAATTTCTGATAGCTTCAAAACTAGAATAAATAGAATTAAAATATCTAACTCTACAGTACACAGCAGAAATAATATTATCTATAGGATGTGGAATATCATTATAAATATAAGTATTAATTAATGGATTATAACTTCTATTAAATTTATTCAAGTGTTGATAATGTGTTCGTCCTACTGAAAAATTTTCAACTGATAAAAATATATTATATTCATTAGATCTCAAAAGTGAATTATCAGTATGTTGAATCCCAACAATACAAATATCCGCAGTTTCAGATTCATTAACTATTTGATAAGTATATTTGTTAGGTAAGAATATATCAATTGCTTGTGTATCTAAAAGTTCAAAATAATTTTTTTGTTCTGATTTAGAAACAATTAATTGTTTAGATTTTTCTGAAAATCGTACTTTTAACATGGATATTTAAATAATATAATTATATTATTTAAATAGATTTATACATTACGAATCCATGCATTTTGATGTCCATTTAGAATTTCTATAAAATTTCTTATTTTAAGATTATATCTTATTTTTTCATAATTGCATTTTTCTGGATAATCTGCTTCAAAAATAATTAATCGTAAATCATCATAAAAACTTGCGTTTTCGTTAAAAAAAACTTCTAAAAATCCTTCACAATCTGCAACAAGTACATTAAATTTATTAATATTATATTTTTGTATCATTATTTTCTATAAATGTAGAACCATATCCTCCAAAATCATATGTATTAGTTAAATCTAATTTAGAATTACTTAGAAATCCTTTAATAATATTAAAATTACAATTATTTATTTTTTTATTGTTTTCTAATGCTTCCCAAACTCTATCATCTGGTTCAATTACTACTTGTTTATGTTTATTTTTTAGTTTTTTATTAATTGTACATGAAACAGTTCCATATCTTGCTCCTAATTCAAGAACACAATCATCTTCAAATATTAATTTTTCTGCTAAATATTGCTCATGATATTCTGTATTGTGATGATTAATTAATTGATTATTTTCATTGTAAAAAATCATAATGATAAATATATATTTATTATTTAAATAATATTAAATTACTATTTAAATATCTTTTACCAATAACATCCTCCTTCTATATTTTTATAATTTGCTGGTTTTTCTGATTCTTTTGGTCGTGACCAGTACTTGTTTAAATATAATCTAAGTATATCTGGACGCTCTTTTATCCATCTTGTTCCATATACTCCGAAATAACACCCAATAACACCTCCAATGTAGATTGCAGATCTTCCAGAACTATATATATGAGAACAAATTAAATTTCCATATCCTCCTGCTGAAACTAGAGCTACATCATATGTATCCTTTATTTCATCCAGTTTAACAAAAAACTTTTCTAGTTCAATATCAAACTCTTCAGCATTTTCTGCTCCTTGTGTTTGTGGTGGTTTAATTGTTAGAATTTCGCAGTTTGGAAATAGGTCAACGCCATAAATTTCTTTTCTAATTGGTATTTTTTCCTTAATTGATTCTTCAAAAGCAGAAACTATTAATACTCGTTTACCATGTAGTGCATGAGTCCATGGTAAAGTTTTTATATAATGAAATATATCCAAGCTAAATGCCCATAAAGGTAATTTAGACTCGTATTTATTCCTGATATAATCATGTGATTTTACAATGTATTTATAAACTTCACCCTGAGGATCCCAACAAGTATATGCTTCACAGGTATCAAATGATTTCATATACATTTGTGAGTATTTAATAATAGAATTTAAATTTGATAGTTTGATACCTGCATTATTTTTCATTACACCTATTGTTTTTTGAATATAATCATTAAATTCTGGTGATATACCACCACCAGACATAAGTGCTATTTCACCTTCAACTGCATAATTATTTTCTATTCCAGCTATTCTTGGAATAATAAAATTTTTACCCTCTGTAAACTTGTGTCCTATATAATTATATAATCTATAATTATCTTCAAATCTTACTTGAGATAAATTCTTTGTATGTGATGCAACAAATCCTAAATCTATTCCAATAGATGGTGCAATTTTATTTACATCTACATTAGCTGGAATAATTGCTCCCCATGGTTGATGAATATAATCATTTTTTGTATAATTTCTTTCTTCTGAATGATGAACATGATATGTTCTTATTAATCCAGGATCATTTAAAACCTCATAACCTAATATATTAAATAAATATACAACTTTATTATCACAACCAGGTTTTCCAAATTCAAAATTAAATATTTTATGTTCATCTGATTTAATAGTTTGATTTGAATGAATTATCCATGTGTCTTGTGAATCAAAACGTGGACCAAAAACCGTTGATTCTTGCAAATCATGTGCATATTCATAACGAAGTAATGCCATAGCTTGTTTTTTAATATGCATTTCTGTAAATTTAAGATTATTAATAGTTTCATCACAAAATATATCTGCATTAATAACGACATTATAACCTATTATATTACTATCATTAATGAACTTGTATACATCTTGAAATTTTAACCTATTTTTGATATCAATTTGTACAATTTTATCAGATTTAATACCCAACTCTTCATCAGTATAGATTCGTTCATTTAATAAATAAATTTTATCAATATATTTATTTTGTACATTAAATTTTAAACATTTTTTGATTTCTTTTGATCTTTTTGTAACTTTATGTATAAAAAATTGATAAATTAAATTAATTTTATCATTATTTTCTATTGGACCTTTTTCTACTACTGGTGAAATATTAATAATTTTCATTATATAAATTAATAATATATTTCTATTTAAATATAATTTTATCAAATATTTATTTACACATAAAAATAAGTTATATTTCTGTATGTGAAAGATTTAGACCAAATCCAAAACAAGAGAAAGAAGATGCTGAATTACTACAAAAATTGATTGATGAACGAGCTAAAGCAGCTATTAGATGGAATGAATTTCAAGACAAACAAAAAGTTTAAGAAGAAAAAGCTCTAGAGCGCGAAAGAAACCCTGAATATTCAGTTATAGCTTCTATAAAAAAACAACATGCAGATGAAGAAGCTCGAAAACAAGAAGCAAAAAGACTAGCTGATTATAGAAGCCAATAAAATACAAGCTTTATGGGATGCAAATATAAAATTATCTAACATACCTTATGCAGAAGGTACTAAAGTAAGAATTTCTGATTTACAAAAAATTATGGATGATTGTAAAAAAACGGGGTGTTATAACTATAAAGAGATGTGTGGTAGGTGGTAGGTACCTAAACTATTTAGAACCAAGACCTGATAATATACATTTAATTAATTATATAAGAAGTATATTCCAAATGGAGCCGATAAATAAATACCATAATAAAAATTGCATGTAATAAAAATGAACACGGACATTAACTATTACATAAAATGTCAGAACATAAATAGTTGTATAACTAAAATATAATTTAATTCTTTAATATTATAATAATTTATTAGTGATTCTGATGATGAATCTGATAATAATTATATAGATGAAAATAAACAAGCTGAAACTAAACAAGCTGAAACTAAAGCTCGAGAACAAGCTCAAACTAAATCTCGAGAACAAGCTGAAATTAAAGCTCGAGAACAAGCTGGATCTCAAAAATAATCTGAAGCTATAAAACAAATTGAAGCTCTAGGTGTATCCGAAAAAGCTAAAAACAAAGCTGCAGGAGTATTGTAATCCGAATTACAAGCTTGTAAATCGAAAGAGCACTCTAAATCTTTTAAATCATTATTTTTTAGAATAGAATGAATAGGTAAATTTATAAAACCATAAAAAAATATCTAATTAAGATTATATAACATGAAAATTTATTGTTTAATAATATTATTAATTTTAGTAACTGTTTATTTTTTATTAAAAAAAAAAGAACACTTTAGAATAAATTATGATTATAAATTTATAAAAAAAAAAGATATCCTAAAAAAACTACATGATAAATGTATAAAACAGAATATACTTGAAGGGACTAAATCTAAACAGACTATATCTACAGATTTTTGTACTAAGTCTATTTCATCATATTTAAATGAATTATCCGACATAAATATTATAAATGATAAAAAATCTATAGAATTATCCGAGCTACCACTTTTAGAAAAATTCTTAAGTGACATAACTAAATTAAAAAACATAGCCGATAATGATTTAATAAATTTTACTAAAGCTAAATGCAAGAATATAATAACTAACGAAGCTAAAAGTATTTCATATGCATATAGTGAATATTTAAAAAATATTATTCATAATTACATTGATATATTATGAATAATAATTTTTAAATAACTAAATTTAAAATAGATACCAATACTTATTTTAAAAGTTATAATGAATAACGAAGTTAATAAGATTCCATATAAAGACGATACATATCTTGCAGAATTAAAAATGTTATGACTAGGTACATTAATAATTTAATGTATAAAAAAATTAACTAAATTTAAAACAGAACAAAAACAAGCTGAAACTCAAGCTGAAGTTCAAAAACAAGATGAAGCTCAAAAAAATGCCAAAGCTAAAAAAAAATTATTGAACATTATACATATGACGGTTGGTTCTATGATTTAGAAACCGAATCTGTAACTTTCTTTTGTGGAGTTGGACAAGGATTAGTACATAATTCTCCTCGAAGAGGACATAATTTTGTTACAAGAAAAATAACTATTGGTTTAGGTAAAATTTTGCGAGGAGAAACAGATAAATTAAAAATGGGTAATATAGATGCACTAAGAGACTGGGTCATGCAAAAGACTACATTCATGGAATGTGGTTAATTTTACAACATGATACTCCTGTAGATTATGTATTAGCAACTGGTGAGATGCATACTGTTAGAGAATTTATTGAAAAAGCATTTAGTTTGAGAGGGTTTGATATTAAATGGAAGGGATTCGGTGTTGATGAAATTGGTTATGATAATGTTACAGGTAAAGAACTTATATTTATTGATTCTAAATACTTTAGACCAGCTGAAGTAGAAAGATTATTAGGTGATGCAACAAAAGCTAAAACTGATCTAGGTTGGAAACCAAAGATAACATTTGATGAATTAGTTAAAGAAATGGTAGATTCTGATTGTCCATAAATAATAAAAATTATACTGTGTTTAGATAATAAAAATTATACTGTGTTTAGATAATAAAAATTATACTTGTTATTATTAAATATAGATTGAAATAAAAGTAACTTCAACTTTAAGATTATTAAAATCATTAAATTTATATCTATATATTCTGATAATCTACAAGCTGACTATTTAATATCAAAAAAATATATAGGAATAAATTTAATATTAAAAATATCTAATGAAGATTATATAACATGAATATTTATTATTTAATAATATTTTCATTAATTTTTGTAACTGTTTATTTTTTATTAAAAAAAAAAGAACATTTTTCTACAATAGATTATAATTATGATTATATAAAAAAAAATCCTGTTGTAAAAAAATTATATGATCAATGTACAAAAAATGGTATATCTAAAGATTTTTGTACTACGCAGATATCATCATATTTAAATGAAATAGACATAAAGAGTTTAAAATCTACAAAATCTATAGAATTATCAAAGTTACCACTTGTAGAAAATATAATAAGTTACATTACTAGATTAAAAAATGAGGCCAATCAGTGTTTTAAAAATTATTGGAAATCTCTCTGCAGAGATATAATGAATAATGAAGTTAATAGAATTCCACATAAAAACGACATATATCGTACAGAATTAAAAAATATAATGAATAGACACATTGATAGTTTAAGAAGAAAATCATATTAAAATATATGTCTGGATTTTTAAGAAAAAAATTAAATAATTTTATAATCTAAAAAATACAACCAATTTTATAAAAATTTTGAGTATAATATAGAAACTAATAAAAACTATTGATATGATGTTAATTACATGAATAATGTATAAAAAATATCTATATAAAAATATCTATTTATAATTTATATTATAATGAATCAAACTTTTATTATTATATTTTTATTTGTAATAATTATTACATTAATTATATTAAGTTATACTGGTAAAGAGTATCATGAATATTTTACTCCAAATGATCCAGCTTTTGTTGCAAATTCATGCAAAAATATAATCAGAGAAAAAAATAAAGTAAATAATTTATCAAAAAAATATTGCACTAAAGATGATGTAAGATTAGTTTCTAATAGAGAGAAAATAAATAAAGAAAAAGCTTGTTATGATGTGATAGAAAAAAAAGCAATGTTAGATATTGAACAACCATCATGGTGTTCAAGAATAAGTGAACAAGAATTAAATCGAGTGAATAAAGAACTTGCTGAAGAAAAAATAGTTGAACCTGAAGGTTATCAATATATGTATAATCAATTTGAAGATAATGGTATACAAGCATTTGGGTTTAAAAATAATTATGCATCATTTAATGATACTGAAATTAATTTTGCACCTAGCAACGTTCCTAATTTTGAGCTAAGTTTCTAGTTGAAAACATATTTAAATTTAATATATATCTAAATATATATATATTAAATGTGTGGAATAATTGGTTATCTAGGAAATGATAATTTTTTAAATTTTATAATATCAGGATTAAAATTAATCCAAAATAGAGGTTATGACTCAGTTGGTATTTCAACTATTAATGATGGTTCTTTAAATACAATTAAATTTGCATCTACAAATACACATGATTCATTAACTAAATTAGAAGAACAAACTAAACAAAATAATTGGAGTTCTAGTATAGGTATTGGTCATACAAGATGGGCAACACATGGTGGTAAAACTGATATTAATGCACATCCCCATCATGATAATAAAAATAGAATAGCTCTTGTACATAATGGTATTATTGAAAATTTTAATGAACTTAAATCTGATCTTTCAAGTAAAGGTTATTATTTTAAATCTGAAACAGATACAGAAGTTATAGCAGTTGAGATAGGTTATTGGTTAGATCAAAATTTATCAATGAATGAAGCAATAACAAATACAGTAAAAAGATTGAGAGGTACATGGGCTTTGGCAATAATATTTATAGAAAATCCAAAAAAAATATGGATAACAAGAAATGGATCTCCACTATTACTTGGAATACAAGAAAGTTATATTATGATTGCATCTGAACAAATTGCATTTGGAAATTATATAAACAAATATGTTGTATTAGATAATCATGATATTTTTGAAATAGAAATATCTGACTCTAAAATAAAATATAGTAAAGATATACATTGTTACCCAATAAAAACAAAAACAGATGTAGAAATTCAATTAACACCAGAACCATTTAGATATTGGATGGAAAAAGAAATAATGGAACAAGGAGAATCTGTCAATAGATCATTAAACAATGGTGGTAGAATAGTATCAAATACAACTGTCAAGCTAGGTGGACTTGATACAAATAAATCTGAATTATTAAATTTAAATCATTTAATTTTATTAGGTTGTGGAACTTCATATAATGCAGGACTTTGGAGTATAGATATTTATAAATCTTTAGATATATTTGATACAGTTACAATTTATGATGGAGCTGAATTTAAAATTTCTGATATACCAAAACGTGGTAAAAGTGGATTATTACTTTTATCACAATCAGGTGAAACAAAAGATTTACATAGATGTTTAGATATTGCTAAGAGCTATGATTTAATTACTATTGGTGTTGTAAATGTTGTTGATTCAATGATTGCCAGAGAAAGTGTTTGTGGTGTGTATTTAAATGCTGGTCGTGAAGTAGGTGTCGCATCAACAAAATCATTTACATCTCAGTGCATAGTATTAAGTTTAATAGGAATTTGGTTTGCTCAAGAAAAAGGCTTATGTTTAGAAAAAAGACGTACTATAATTGAAGACTTGAGAAATTTATCATTACAAATTGAAAAAGTTTTAAATAATTGGATTCAGGTAAAAAACTTGGTTGATAAAATAGATAAAACAAAATCTTTTTTTATACTTGGAAAAGGTTCATCTGAAGCAATTGCAAAAGAGTCTGCATTGAAGTTAAAAGAAATAGCATATGTTCATGCTGAAGGATTCAGTTCATCTGCATTAAAACATGGACCTTTTGCTCTGATTACACCAGGAACTCCAATATTTATTATTGATACAGATACTAAATACTCTGATAAAAATTCTAATGCTTTTGCAGAAGTAAAAGCACGTGATGCAAATGTTATAAAAATAGGATCTGATAGTGATTGTATTTTACATATTGATTATAATAGAACATATGGTGGATTACTAGCAAATATTTATTTACAGATTTTATCATTTGAAATAGCACTAAATTCAGGAACAAATCCAGATTATCCAAGAAATTTAGCAAAGGTTGTGTCAGTTGAATAAAAAACAATAATTTTATATATTTATAAAATTATTATTGTTTATTATTTGTTTATTATTAAAGTGCTTTATGTCAGTTGAATAATAAAATTATTATTGTTTATTATTAAAGTGCTTTATGTCAGTTGAATAATAAAATTATTATTGTTTATTATTAAAGTGCTTTATGTCAGTTGAATAATAAATTTATTATTGTTTATTATTAAAGTGCTTTATGTCAGTTGAATAATAAATTTATTATTGTTTATTATTAAAGTGCTTTATTTCAGTTGAATTAAATATAATAATTTTATAAATATATAAAATTATTATTGTTGTTTTTTATTTTTAATTAAAGTGCTTGTATTAGTTAAATAAATTATTGTTTACTATACAAGTATGACCAGTATCCAGCACCTCCTGTAATATGTTGATAAACAGTAGTAGAATTAGCTGGCACAGTAGCAATATTACTACTAATTGTTACTGCACCACCACTACCAGTTAAATTTGTTGCGCTTACATTTACAGTTACTGCTGATGTATTTGCGATTACTACAAATGCAGAATTTTTTGTTCTTGTATCTGTAGATAAATTAATAGCATTATTTGAACTGTCAAGACTAACATATTGAACAAATGGCATACCAGCAAAAGTTATCAAGTTGTTAGTAATTAAATTATTGGTATAAACACTATTATTATAGGTAGAATCAGTTGAATAAACAGCAACAGAAACAGATTCCTTGGTAAAAACACTCTTAGATCCAAAAGCACTATATGCTGCTTGAACAATTGATGATGAAAGACCAGAAACACTTCTTCCCTTGAAAACAATAACACCATTAGAATAATTACCGTATGTAATATCTAGTAAAGATGGTAGAGTAAAAATAGAAGCATTTGTAATATCTGATGTTCCACTTGATGTAATTAGAGATAATGATCCAGTAGTTAAAGCAAGCACTGTTTTTAATTTACTTGTAAGTGCTTTATTACCACTAATATCAACTGGAACCCATGAAGTAAAAGTAATTGGATTTCCAGCTGCATTATTCTGAATATTTCGAACATTTAATTTGATATTAGTTGCTGTATTAATTAAAACATTAGAAGGTGTAGTAATATTTAAAGATAATGAAGGTCTTGGAATAACTACTAATCGAAGAGTATTTACATTTACACTCAAATTACTATTTGAATCAAAAGTTTTAAAGTTAATATCAATTGTACCAACAAATTTCTTCATATCAATCCAAGAAAAAGTACTCCTTGCAAATGATGATACTACTGATGCTGCACCAGATACATTAGGTGCTGCTGATGACCAACCTCCAGTTGTTCCAGTTTTAACTCCTGTCCATTTTCCATTATAACCAATATATATATTAGCAGTATTATAATTAGTAACACCTGTACTATTACTAGTAACATTGAAATAAGAAATATCTAATTCATGATTATCTCCACCAACAAATTCTGTTCTAGCAAGATTCAAGCAATAAGAATTTTGTGATGAACCAGCAAGCCATGTATAACAATTAAAAGAATCCATAGTACCAATACTCATTTTGGTTGCAGTAGATACATTATCAATAATATATTTAGTATCATTATAAACAATTAAAGTATTTTTTTTATTACCAAGATTACTAGTTGCAGGTGCAAATCCAGGATAATAAAACATAACAGTTTTATTTGCAGAAGGATATGAAGTACCAAGAGCATCAGTTAATGCAATATTCAATGAGAATAAACAGGTTGTATCAACACTATTATAACTTAGATCAATATAGAAATTACCGTTTGAAAGATCACTATAATTAGTAAAAGTAGTAATTTTATTAGGAAGATTTGTTGATTTTCTAGTATTACTTCCAGATATATCAAAACTTTTAACAACACTATTGGTATCAGTCAAAGAAAATGATAAAACAGGTGTATTTAATTCCCAAAGTGGTAATGATAAATTACATGACAAGTCAATTCCAACATTTACACTTTTAACAGCATAACCAGACAAATCTGCTAAAGCAGTATTTAAATCCAAATTGCTATCAACTGATATAATTTTATTAATGTCTGCAGCAGTAAATGCAGAAGCAGTATCAAAACTCATAGTTAGTGTTGGAAATTTAGCATAAACAAATGCGACCTTGTTAGATGCAGTATATAAATAAGTTGTTGTACTAATTTCTAAATAAGCAACCATATAGAACTTTTGATTTCGATTACTTACTAGATTTGGACCAGTAAAAGTTGCATTATAGTCAGAATCCATTGTAACTACGAAATTTGCTGCATCTGTTGGATCTAGAATATTTGTTTGAGCATTAAGACTTAAATCAGAGTTTGAAGCAAGAGTACTAGCAATTAAATCTGTAAAAACTCTAACTCTATATCTAGCAGAAGATAAGTCTCCATTATAATCAGATAAAGATAAACTATAAGTTCCATCTAGATTATCAACAATAACACAATTTGAACTATATTTAGTAGCTAAATTAAAAGTACCAATACTCAATGTTTGTGGAGTAATTATTGAACTTGCACTAGTTTCTCCATTTGGCAACCAATCAACAAACAAGTTATATGATCTTGAAGGAAGATTGTGTTGTGATATATCAGAATATGAAATATCCATATTAAGAGATACATCATTATTTTTAAAATAACCACTATCATTTAATGAAATATCAGTAGCACGAACAACAAGATCAGTATTATTATTACTAATATCAGAGAAACTCAATGTATTTGTTGAAATATCTATTATATTATTTAACATATTACCTGTTGGGATGCTAGTAATAAATACACTAAGAGATTGATTAATAAGATTAGCACTATTATCTAAAGCAGTAATATTAGAGTCTAAAGCATTAATTCTTGGTGCAAATCTAAGACCTTTTGTCAAGTTATTAGAAATATCAGGAGTAAAATTAATATCATTTACTTTAAGATTAATTCGAGTTACATCATTATTTTCTAACAAATTAGTATCACCATTAGTTAAACTAGAAAGTGAAAAATTAGGAGCATAAAAAGATGGAAGTACATTAAGTTTTAAATCAACAGGTGACGATACGAAATTTCCATCTACAAGTGTTATTCTCCAAATCCAGCAACCAGATGTACTAGCAGGAATAGTAAATGGGATTCTTAAATTTTGTCTTCCAGAGTTTACAAAAGTATAAGATGAACCAAGTAAATTCATTAGATCAACATTTGGTTGTAAGGTTTGATTTTGAGAAGAAATGACACCAGCTCCACTTGTATCAATTACAAGTGTTGATCCAGCTTTTAATACATTAACACTAATATCAATAAATGAAGTTTGATCAACAACAGTTGATAATTTTACAATAGGGGTAGTACTTACATCAACACCAAATTCATACATTTTAATATATAAATTATTTGAAACATCTGTTTTTGCGGATGCATAACTAGTTAATTGATACCCAGTTCTAAAATTAAATGAGACATCAACAGTTACAGGATTAAATGATGCATCATTGTTATTGATAGCACCAATTCTAAACATACTACAATCAATAGTAAATTTATTATTAGAAATATCAGTCCAAACAGAATTAAATGCAGCGGCACTTGCATTATTAATTATAGGTCCAACTGTAGTTAATGATAAATCAACAGAAGGATTTTGTAAACTTGATGGAACATTAGTTTTATATGAAGTATAGTAAGGGCTTCCTCTTTGATCAGTAAACAAAGTATCAATTAGATTTAAACTTGGTAAACTAAATTTATCACCAGTAGTTCCAACTCTTGTTAAAGTTTGAGTACCATTGCTATTAGATACATAAAATGCATGTTTAAATAAAGCGCCAGAAATATCACTACCAGATACATCATTTTTATAATAATTACCACTATCATCAATCCAATTAACTCCATCCCAAGATCCAGTTGTAGAATCGGTAACTTTAGTTAAATTATTAGATGCATCATTGGCATTTACACGAATACTTGAATTTCCGGATAAATCGACAATAATTGCATTTGTATCAGAATACCATACATATTCTAAGTTTTTAATTCCTGCAGTTTTAGGTTTTAAATAGGCAACTGAACTAGACATTATATATAATATAATTATATATAATTTTTATTTAAAATGCTTACTGAAAATTTAAATTAATTTATAATTTTTAAACTAAATAATTTATTATAATTTTAACAATATATTTAAGCTCGTCTATATTAATTTCGCCATAGCATGGTAAATTAAAAATTTGATCACATACAGTGTCTGTAAAATTTAAACCAGTTGATTCAGTCGGAAAAAAACATTCTTGTTTATATAGTGGTATAGGATAAAATATAGCTACATTAACACCAGAACTTTTAAGTTTATCAACTATAAAATCTCTAGATTGTTTGGATTTAGCAAGTATAGAAAATTGTGCCCAGACATGATTACAGTTTGTAGGTATTTTTGGTAAAGTTATACTAGAAATATTTGCCAATTCTCTTAAATAATAATTAGCACAAAATCTTCTTGCTTCAAGAATATTATCTAAATATTTCATTTTAACAAGTAAAATACTTGCTTGAATTGTATCTAAACGAGAATTCAATCCAATATATTTATGTGAAAATCTTGCTAATCCTCCATGTGATTTTATTGCTCTTATTTTTTTAGCTAATTCTATATCTTTTACAAATATAGCTCCACCATCACCATAACATCCTAATGGTTTTGTTGGAAAAAATGATGTAGTTGCAATATCTGTATATTTACATGAACATGATTTATAATTATCTCGTTCTGCTCCAAAACTTTGTGCTCCATCTTCTATCAAATAAATACCATGTTTTTGAGCAATTTTTTGAATTATTTCATAGTCTGGCATTAAACCATATAAACTAACTACTAAGATTGCTTTTGTTTTAGAATTAATTTTAGATTCAATTAATTTAGGATTAATACAAAATGTATCAGGATCAATATCAACCCATATAGGTTTTGCACCAGCCATTGAAATAGTTTCAGCAGTAGAAATCCAAGTAAGACCAATAGTAATAACTTCATCACCAGAACTAATACCTAAACCAAGTAGAGAAATAAAAATAGCATCAGTACCATTACCACATGTAATTACATTAGGACAACTAGTATATTCTGATAGTTTCTTTTCTAATTCATTAATTTGTTCACCTCCAATAAAATTTCCTTTTATAAGTACTTGATCAATTGCTTCTCTATATTCTACTTCATAATTTTTAAAATCTCTAGTTGGATCATACATCTGAATAGGAAACACGATGTTATCTTCCATTTATATATAATGGAAGATAATATTATAAATATTTTATATAGTTTAAATTAATATTTAATAAATTATTTGATTAATCTAATTAGGACGGTTAGCAAGATAACTACCTGAAATATCTAAAACATTTTGTGGAGTACTATTAAAAAAATATTTAAATAAGAATTCAGTAGATTGATTTACTTGATTACTAAAAATATTTAATGAACTATCAGTTACAGTAACACGATTACTTAAACCATTTAATGAACTATCAGTTACAGTTACACGATTACTTAAACCATTTAATGAACTATCAGTTACAGTTACACGATTACTTAAA
>Ga0209550_10001454_pt1 | contig 22660 bp, 13 predicted proteins | sample LauGreSuBDMM15SN_2_FD_187567 | JGI IMG/M metagenome (GOLD analysis project Ga0209550, IMG submission 187567) | Freshwater lake microbial communities from Lake Michigan, USA - Su13.BD.MM15.SN (SPAdes) (version 5) | ecosystem: Environmental > Aquatic > Freshwater > Lake | place: Lake Michigan... | reverse complement strand
CAAGGAGATGTTAGTAGTAATTTTATTTTAGATGTCAGAGCTGAAAATAATAGAATTAGGGAGCAAAGAGTAGGGAGAGAACAGGTAAAACAATTTCTAGCTATTGCAGAAGCCAGGAAAAATAAATGGACCATGGACTGGGCCATTTACACTCCTCCGGTGCCTGATAAGATTGGCATACAAGAGAAAATTCCTTTTCCGCTGGAAGAATTAGTTCCTTATATCGATTGGACACCCTTCTTTAGCTCATGGGAACTGGCAGGTAAATACCCAGATATTCTCACAGATGCTGTCGTAGGGGAGGAGGCAACGAAACTTTTTGTCGAAGCCAATGCGATGCTCAAAAAAATTGTTGATGAAAAATGGCTCGAGGCCAGGGCTGTTTGGGGCGTTTTCCCCGCAAATCAAGGGACAGAAGATGATATTATTATCTATACCAACGAAGAGAGAACCACTGAAAAAATGCGCTTACAGTGCCTGAGGCAACAACTTAAAAAAGCACCCGGACAACCCAATAGATCGCTTTCTGATTTTGTAGCTCCGGTAGGTAAACCTGATTTTATTGGCTCTTTTGCCGTTTCCGCAGGCTTTAATATCGAGAAAATGGATGCCTATTTTCTGGAGAATTTAGATGATTATCAATCTATTTTACTTAAAGCACTGGCGGATAGATTAGCAGAAGCCCTGGCTGAAAAATTACACGAATGGGTAAGAATTGATACCTGGGCGTATGCTAAAGATGAAAATCATTCTACCATCGATTTATTGAAAGAAGACTTTCAGGGTATTAGACCAGCTCCTGGTTATCCTGCTTGCCCGGATCATACTGAAAAAGAGAAGTTGTGGGAACTCCTTGAAGTAGAAAAGAGAACGGGTATTATTTTGACCGAAAGTTTTGCCATGTATCCTGCTGCCTCAGTGAGCGGTTGGTATTTTTCAAATCCTGCCTCTACCTATTTTGGCGTTGGTCAGATATCTAAAGATCAGGTGGAAAATTATGCAGATAGAAAAAATATGTCTTTGGAGGTTATTGAAAGATGGCTTTCTCCGAATCTAAATTATAACAACTAATATGGAAGAATGGGAAATAAATTTTGATTGGCTTCGTATTAGAAATCAAATTAAAGACGCATTTAATAAGCCCGAACTTCCCGATCTTAATGCCGTTTTGCTGCTGGTTGGCATTCAAATTCTAGGTCGATGGCAAAAAACATACACAAAGGAAGAAAAGCAAGATTTAATGCATATTGCTATCTGTGAATTATTAAGTCAACAGGGAATTTATGTTTTTAAAGGAAGAGATGCAGACGGGTGGCCACATTATGATCGGGTAACAAAAAGTCCCGTGGAAGGTCCCGAAGCTCAGGAGAGGTATTTAATTGAACAAATCATTCATTTTTTTAAACGACTTGATGCTGAAAATGAAATGCTACTAAAAAATCAGACCCATTAAGTAGCATTTTTCTAAATAAAATAGTAACTTGATATCCTAGTTTCAATTTTTCAATCGTATTTTATGGAATTAGTAATTCCTGGTAGTTGGGATGCTGAACAAAATGTGGTTTTAGCTTGCATACGTAGAGAGAAGTGGGCACAACAAGCACTCTATGAGGAATATTATGCGCGCATGATGGGCGTTTGTATGAGGTATGCTAATAACGAAAATGATGCACTCGACATTATGCACGAGGGCTTTATCAAAATTTTAAGGAATATTCATTCCTTTCAGCCGGGTACTTCTTTAGTTTCCTGGATTAGAAGGATTATGGTCAATACTTCCATAGACTATTATCGGTCAAATATGCGCAGGAGGACTTCTGATATGGACGAGGCTAATCATGTGGTTAGTTTTGATGCGGATGCAGTAAGCCGTTTTTCAGAACTGGAAATTTTAGAAGCCGTCCAGATGCTTACACCCGCGTATCGGGCCGTTTTTAATTTATACGTTATTGAAGGTTATTCGCACAAAGAAATTAGCCAGTTACTGGATGTTAATGAAAGTACATCAAGATCAAATTTAGTGAAGGCAAGACTCAAATTACAAAACATTTTATTGAAGCAGAGGTAATGATGGAAGAGGAAAAAATGGACAAATTTTTGAAAGATAAACTGGAATCTGTGGAAACTAAGGTTCCCAAAGATGCATGGAAAAATTTTTCTGAAAAATGGAATGATGCTTTATTGGATGATCAGCTCGATTTGGAAAAGAAGTTTGATCAAAACATGCATAAAAAATTAAATCAATTCATTTTTCCTACGAATGAAAGTCATGCTTGGGCTCATTTTCATTCCTATTATTCCCATATCAAAAGAAATGAAAATAAGATTATATGGTTTAAAGCCATGGAAGTTACCATGTCCGTTTTGTTATTCTTTACTTGTTTGCATGTAGGAGTCATTCGTCAGCTACCAACCTTCCAAACGGTCAATGTTGAAAATAGTACTAAAGTATCAGTTGATAAAAATTCCTCTGCTTCCACTCAAATCAAATTATTGGAAAACAACATTCCAAACAAACGTAATAATAATCAGCTAGATAGAATATTTTCAAATTTATCAGAAAATCAATCCAACGAGGAGGTAAATAAACTACGACCCAAAAAAGGACTATTAGAAGTTGAGCCTATTCAAAGCTCGTCTCCAATAGTTCTTAAAATGTCACCCGTTTCTTTAGAATCTTTCCCGGAGATAAGTCAAATTCCTACCTTAGCATCAAGACACATTCCCATTAGTACGAGAAAAATTTATATTAATAATATACTTGATTTTGGAAAATGGCATTTAACCTTATTAACAGGATTAGACGGTGATAATGTTTTTACCCCGGCATACCCAAGATTTAAAGTTCCTGAAACCATCAGAAATTCATCAGGTTTTCATCTTGGTTTCCTACTAAGTGAGGGAGCAAAACGTTTAGAAACCGGCTTTGGATTTATTTATGCCCATAAAGAGTATAATGCGCCGAGCGTCACATTTATACAAGGTAGCCTGAGAGATGGTTATACCACAGAGCAGTTGCAAAAGATACAGCTCAATCTTTTACAAATTCCTGTATTTACCCGCTACAATATCGTCCATAAAGAAAACTGGCGTCTTTACGCTTCATTGGGTGCTACAGCTCAAGTTACACTCTCTGCAAATTACTTTATTGTCCATCCTGGATTTTTCCCTTCCTCCGTTGCTTTAACGGGTAAAACGAATAGTGTTTATCAAAATCTTGAAGAAGGATTGATGCAAGGAGGAACGCTTATTGATAATGTTTATTTATCTATGGACATAGGTGTTGGTGCTGAAAAGATGATTTCACCAAGAACAAGTCTTTTTGCACAATCGAGTTATCAATCTTTTGTGGGACATGTCAGCAAAGGAATAGGTCCTTACAATGACCGTATTTCGACGGTTTCTTTTCAATCGGGTGTTAGAATAAATCTTTTTCAACCCATCAAAAATTGATTTAATTTTTCAACGCGTCATAAATAGATTGTTGGATGCGCGGTCTGATATTCAAATCGTAAATAGCCCTGCTTTCTCTGGTAGGATACACTCGGTTGGATAAGAAAATGTAAATCAGCTCTTCTTTGGGGTCTATCCAAACAAAGGTACCTGTATATCCGCTATGGCCGTAGCTTTCAGGAGAAGCATCTTTTGCTATAGAACTTTTACCAGGAATATATTGAACTAATGGTTTGTCAAAACCTACACCACGATAATTATCAGGGCAGAATTGACAGCGGGTAAACTCATCAAAAGCTTTTTCCCCAATAAGTCTTTCTCCGCCATAAATACCTTTGTTAAGGTATAGCTGCATTAGTTTGGCTAAGTCATTTGCGGAACCAAATAAACCTGCATGACCGGAAATGCCGTTTAACATACCGGCACCTTCGTCGTGTACATTTCCCTGTAAAAGGGTCATTCTAAAAAAAGTATCTCTTTCAGTGGGCACGATTCGAGTGGTATCAAAGAATCGCAATGGGTTCCATGTTAAGGTATTAGCGCCCAATGGTTTATAAAATTGGGTTTTAATATAACTTTCAAATTCTTGCCCTGTCTGTGCTTTTACCAATCTCGGCATGAGTATGAAAAAGAAATCGGAATAAACATAGCCAGGTTTAGCATTTAGAGGGGACTTGAAAATATACGAGGCCATTTTATCGGGATAATTTTTATGTAACCATAAGCCACCAGGTACTTCAATAGAATAATTTTTTGTTGCTTGTAACCGGAATGTTTTTGCCTTGAACCTGTAATCATTATTTCGGTTATTATTCCAGTTTTTTTGCCAGGGATTTCTACTATTTCCTACCAAAGTGCCTTTCCAAAAGGGAATCCAGGCCCTTAATCTGGCTTGATGAGTCAATATATCTCTCATCTTTAGATCCGCTTTGTTCGTTCCTTTTGCTTCCGGCAAATAAGTACTTAATGGGGCATCCAAATTTAATTTGTCCTCGCCATACCACTTCATTAATGCAGCAAGTCCACTGCTAACTTTAGTTACAGAGGCCATATCGTAAATATCATCTGGAGATAGTTTTTGTTCTCCTTCATAAGTGTGTTTGCCAAATGCCTCATGATATATAATTTTGCCCTTTCTGGCCACGAGAACCTGAGCACCGGGAAATGCTTTGGCTGCAATACCTTGTTCTATAATATATTTTATGCTATCATGGAGAATATTCGCCTTCATACCAACACTGGCTATGGGTGAATATCCAAGTCGGACTCCCATTGCTTCCTTACCATCTTCAAGGGATACGCCTCCAAAAATAAGCTGTGCCGCTAAAGATTGGTGCCAGTAATCTGAAAGAGTTTGAATGTCAAATTTCACCGTATTTCCAGTATCATCCTTACGGTTAAAATATTTTGTATCGAAGTTTACAAAAACCACAGACATGCCCTCAAATAATGTTTTTATTTGCATTAATTTATCTGATTTAAAATCATCATTAGTCCAGATTTCGATAATAAAGGCATTATCACCAGCCGATTTTCTCGCTTTTAACCAGATGTCAAGATTTTTAAGATCATCTTGAAAAGGTAGCTGGTAGTGACTAACAGAGGCATATTTATCTAATTGATTACTAAAAACGTTGGTTTGAACTTGAGGAATGCCCAATACCAGGTGCGCAATAGATAGTGTCTCTAGTTTTTTTAATGGAATAATTGATTTTTCATTAGATGCCAATCTTATTTGTTGAAGGGCAACCTGATAAGAATCGTTGTTGCTTATCTGACAAAACACAGCGTTTGAAACTGCTAATGACAGAAAAATGATGGTGGTGTATTTGAGGAATGACATTTTAAAGGGTATTTTTTTTAACTTAGCTGAAAAGTACGAATTAGTAAAGATTTGTAACCCTTTCAAATCGATTATTTAGAAAAAATAAATCATAATGACAAAAATCTATGTTTCTTTTTCAGGGATTGTAGTTATTTCTTTTTTATTTTTTGGTTCCCTTTCAGGTCAAAAAGTAAATAAAAAGTATGTAAAGGAATTAGTTCATCTGGTTGATAACTCCATTATATTCAATCAGCATTTTAGTGGATTAATGATTGAAGATGTGGCATCGGGAGAAATTTTATTAAAAAGAGAGGCAGACAAACATTTTACACCCGCTTCTAATGTAAAATTGGTTACCCTTTATGCTGCCTTAAAGGTATTAGGTGATAGTTTGAATGTTTGGCGAGTAGCTGAAAATGATGGACAGCTTATTATTCAGGGAACGGGTAATCCAATGTGGAGGCACCCGGCTTTTTTATCAGTGGAACAACCGGAGCCTTGGAAAAAATCAAATTTGCCGGTAAGGCTCTCTTTTGATAATTGGAGGGGGAATCGTTTTGGTTCAGGATGGTCGTGGGCAGATTTTCCCTATTATTACCAGGTGGAAAGAAGCCCCATTCCTATACATGGAAATTATGTGCAGTTTAAAAAAGATAGCCTGGGTAAGTGGTTGACCACCCCCGGTTTTTGGTTGGATCATTTAACTTTTGACGATGCAGATAAGGGGAGAAAACCCAAAATATACAGAGATGAATTTACTAATAAATTTTATGCCAATAAAGTAGCTTTTGATACCAGTTTTGATTTGCTCGTTCCATTTCGTACCGATGTAGAAACGGTTTTAGGTGTTTTTAGAGAGGATGTACAGCAACCTGTATCTCAAATAAAACTCAAAGAGGAGGAGAATGTTTCTTTTATAAATCATAAAGTCTCTATTCCAGATTCTCTTTATCGGTTTTTTTTACAGGAAAGTGATAATTTTATAGGGGAACAATTGTTGATTTTATGTTCAGATAAACAGTTTGGTTATCTCGATCCAGATAAATTTATTGGGTATGCAAGAGATTCTTTAATTTCTGACTGGCCACAAAAACCTGTTTGGGCGGACGGCTCAGGTCTTTCAAGGTACAATCTTTTTTCACCGATGGATATGGTTTTTATTTTAAAAAAGTTACATGCGATGATGCCACAAGAAAGACTTTTTAGCCTGCTGCCGGCAGGTGGTGTGTCGGGTACCATTTCAGGTTCTTACAAAGGTCAGGGAAAGCCTTTTGTTTTTGCTAAAACGGGATCACTGTCTAATAACCATTGCCTCAGTGGATATGTGGTAACAAATAAGGGTAATACATTAATATTCAGTTTCATGAATAATCATTTTGTCGAAGGGAGTGCAGTGATTAAAAAGGAGATGAATAAGGTGTTAACTTTTCTAAGAGATAACTTTTAAATATATAAAATGAAATCACTTTCAAGTATTCCTACATTACCTGATTTAATGTTGACCCAAGATGCTATTAAAACGATGATTCATAGAACGCCGGTGCTAACAAACCAATTTTTAAATGATATGGCAGGCTGTTCTATTTATTTTAAATGTGAAAATTTCCAGAAAATAGGTGCATTTAAAATGAGAGGAGCTGCAAGTGCTTCCTTGAGATTGACAGAGGAGGTGAAAAATTTGGGAATAGCCACGCATTCATCGGGAAATCATGCTCAGGCAGTAGCTAAAGCTGCTCAATTTTTAGGTATTCCAGCCTATATCGTTATGCCCAATAATGCACCTAAAATAAAAGTGGAGGGAACGCGCGCTTATGGTGCAGAAATCATTTTCTGTGAACCAAATCAAATGGCGAGGGAAAGTACTTTGGCGGAAGTAGTTAGAAAAACGGGTGCTCATTTTATTCACCCTTATGATAATTATGATGTGATTGCCGGGCAGGCAACCGCTACCTTAGAGTTATTGGAAGATTTTCCCCAGTTAGATATTGTGGTAGCTCCCGTTGGTGGTGGCGGATTGTTAAGCGGAACCTCTTTGGCCGCACATTATGTTAATCCTGAGATAATGATAATAGGTGCAGAACCCAAAAAGGTTGATGATGCCCTCAGGTCACTCAGAAGTGGTCATATTGAACAAAATGAGAGGACTGATACGATAGCAGATGGCCTGCGGACAACCTTGGGGCCATTAACGCTCGATATTATTAAAAGACATGTTACCGATATTTTTACCGCTGAGGAAGATGAAATTGTTCAGGCCATGAGATTAATATGGGAGAGAATGAAAATTATCATTGAACCTTCCTGCGCCGTTCCATTGGCCGCTATGTTGGCCAATAAGGAAACCTTTAAAGGAAAACAGGTAGGCGTAATTCTCACAGGGGGTAATGTCGATTTAGGGAATCTTCCTTTTTGAATTGGCACGTAGCGTCGGTCTAATGATCATACGGTCAGCGTTATTCTGGCTTTTTTGAATATTATTAGAGTCTCCCATAGAATGTCCTACCGTTTCCTTGTTCTCGAAAAAGCTACAATCTATAAATAACGGACTTCCTGTTTCTTCATCGTCTAATTGATTATAAATGCAGGATCCTCTTACATAGGCAATATTGCCAGCAAAATCTGAAAAACTTACCCGTGGCGAGGATATTGATCCCTTATCTGCTTTGTGGTAAATAGCCCCACCAAAGGTGGCGATGTTTTGAGTAAAGGTGGTGTGTTGAATGTCTAATAAATCCTTGCTTCCTTTTGCTGCAAGATGGTAAATAGCCCCACCCTCAATTTCGGCAGAATTATTTTGAAAAACACAGTTTTCTATGTGAATAGTCGCAACGCCTCCATCGAGTGTGAAGGCAGAAATGGCACCTCCGTATAGAGATTGATTATCGATAAACAAACAATTGGATATCCATAGACTACTTTTATTGCCACTGCTGGTATAAAATATTCCAGCTCCCGATGCTTTTCTATCATAAGCATCGGATGAAATATTAGCCATTCCACGCTGTAATGTAATACCATCTAAAACAATATCACCCTTTTCAATATCAATTAAAAAGATATTATACGAATTGTCTAAAACGGATGTTTTATCGCCTATTTCTCCAGAAATTATAGTTTGAAATTGTTCAAAATCCCTTTCTTTTAAATCGTTTTCGCTACCAGAAAATCCTCCAAAAATTTGCACTGATTTATCAATTAAAAATGGAATTTGCCTGTTATTCGTTTTTGTTGGATAATAAATACCCATTTTTACCCAAATTTGGTCTGATTCCGTTGCAATGCCAATAGCAAGCTGAAGGTTAGATAGGGCATTTTCCCAACTTTCCCCGTTCCCTTTTCCATCCGTTTTTACAAAAATAGTCTTCGCATTTCCCTCCAAAATGAAGAATAATGCGCAGAAAAAGAATAGTTTAACAGATATTGGTTTCATATTTCCTGGGCTATAAAAATCAAATGACAATATTATATCAACGTTAAATATAGTTATTTATTTATATATGTTTAAGATTGTTTGATTTACTTTTAATTTAGAATTAAAATTTGTATTTTTCCGCTGCTTTATTTGCTATAACATACTAATACTTACTCCATGATGAAAATTTACAAAAAGATTTCAAAATTATTTTCCTTGTTTTGGGTTTTGATGTTTTTATCTACCAAGGTAATGGCTCAAGATATTCATTTTACTCAATTTTTTAGAAACCCATTGCAAGTTTCTCCCGGATTATCGGGGGTATTTAACGGAGATACGAGATTGATGTTTCAGGCCAGAAATCAATGGAGAGAAATTCCCGTTGACTACAAAACGGTTACGCTATCCTTTGATACTAAGTTACCTTCTTATTTGGAGGATGATAAATTCTGGTCAATAAATGGCGGGTTAACTTATGATTTGGCTGGAGATTCACGTTTACAACAAACAGGATTATTTGTTGGTGGTGGGTACACTAAAAAATTCAGTCCTAAGGTTTTCGGTACTTTAGGGTTTAATCTAAGTGGAAATCAAAGAGGATTTGACCCTGGTGCATTGTTATTTGACCGTCAATATGACCCTTCAATCAACGGTGTAAATGCTTCTGCTCCAAATGGAGAAGGACTTTGGGATTTATCGAAAATATTTTTCGATGCTGGAATGGGAGTAAATATTAGAATTCAGGCAGATCAAAAAGGACAATTAGTTGATCTTTTGAATAAAAGAAGTAAAGTAGATATTGGAGTGGGTGTTCATCATTTGTTTTCGCCAAATACCAGTTTCTTTCCTGACGCTGTATCAAAAATCCCCATGCGATTAAATCCTTACATGATGGGTGTTTTACAGGTTTCAAATAATATTGATCTTACTTCTAATCTTATCTTTGTTACACAAGCAGCTTACAGTGAGTGGATGGCGAGCGCTGGATTTCGAGTTTACTTAGATAAGAATCCAGGAAATACTTTTGCCATTGACTTAAATGTTAACTATCAGCAACGCGAAATTGGTAATAGGATTGCACCTTCTATTGAAATGCTTTATCGTAATGTCAGAGCTGGATTTAGTTATGATATTAATTTAACAAAGACAGGTGTTCTGCCAACGGGTCAGGCGGATCCTGAAATTTTTGTGCATTATGTAATCAAGAAAATACCTCGTTTTAAAACGGTAAGGGTTTGTCCTTTGATTTGATGTTATGAATTTATTTTCCTAATCTGTATAAGACAGATGTAAAAAATTACCAATAATGCGAAATTTTAATACTTATACCTTTCATAAGCTGCTATTCAGTCTTTTAATGATAGGCACTTTTCAGCTTAATTCCTTTGGACAAAAATTAGAAAACTGGTTGAAAGCAGGGGACCAATCCTTCTATGTTGAAAAGGATTATCGCACTGCTTTTAATTTTTATCAGGCAGCTTCAAATTATGATTCTACCAGGGTAGAAATATGGGTAAAAATGGCCGAATCTGCGCGAAATATGCAAGGTCTGCAAACAGCCAGATCTATTTATGATAAGGTCCTTAGTTTCCCGGATTCAGTGGTTACCGCTGAAAATTATTTTTATTCAGCATGGGTTAACATGAGGTTAGCAGACTATAAAGGAGCACAAAAAAATCTTCAGTCCTATTTCCGAAAAGCTAAAGAGGGAAATCCCTTAAAAAATAAAGCTTTAATGATGGACGGTAGTTGCAGCAGAATTATAAAAGATTATGCTAATTACACAAATGTTCCTGAACAAACAAAAAAGATTTCAACTTCGAATGATTGTTTGGAAGCGGAATTTGGCGCCGTTGCTTATAAAAATGATCTTGTCTATGCAAAATTTTCTGAAAAAGACAGAGTTACCTCTAAGAAAGACAGTATTTCCTTTGTGTCAAATTTAAGGTTAATGAACAGTCAGGGAGATACCAATTGGTTGCCTCAATTGGCTATGCCTAATAAACTAATTTCTGGCGTTACTTTCCTACCTGAAAATACTGGTTTATACTATTGTTTGTGTGACAAAGTAAATTTAATGGAGGTTAGATGCGATATTTACTTTAGAAAATTTAATGAGAATGGTGGTGTAGGGGAACCTTTAAAAATAGCGGCTAATGCCAGTGGATTTTCTACCCAGCATCCTGCGGTGGGTAAAGATATGAACGGAAAATTATGGTTATATTTTTCTTCCAACAGACCCGGCGGTAAGGGTAAAGATGATTTATATCGCGCCGCAGTATTAGAAAATGGTGAGGTTGAAGTACCAGAAAATTTGACAACACTGAATACTTCAGAAGAAGACGTTACGCCGTTCTTTCATACGCCAACCCAAAGACTTTATTTTAGTACCCAAGGCAGATTTACTTTTGGTGGTTATGATGTTTATGCCTCATCGTCAACTTTAAATGGCTGGTCCAACCCAATGAATATGGGCATACAGATGAATGCCTCTTCTGATGATCTGTTTTTCTCCCTCAGTGAAAAGGGAATCAATGGTTGGTTAACTGTTCGGGGGGAAAAAGGAAGTTCATGTACTACAGAAGTTCCTGACGCGTGCTGTTATAACCTGGTAACATGGGATATGCCAATGAGAAAAGTGAGAATTTTAGCTCGTAATGCAAATGATTCTTCTTTAATTAGAGACGCTAATCTTTCTGTGCAAAGCCTTCCTTCCGGAACAGTAGAAAAATTGGATGTTTCTTATGGCAACTGGCCTTATTTTTCATGGAATTCTTCTGATAATTATGCTGTAGGAGTCCAAAGTGACGGTTTTGATCCTTATCAGGGAGAATTAAATATAGCAGGTTTTCCTTTTGCGGGAGATACGGTTATTATTGAGGTTTATTTAAAACCTACCGTAATAGAACTCCAGGTTCTAACCTTTGATGACCGAACAAAGGAACCACTCAATGGCACAACGGTGAATCTTTTAAAATGGATAGACACAAAGAATTCAGTGGACAATATTCAAACCAACATGAAGGGCAATTCTTTCACCTTCTCAGTCATTCAGAATCATAAATATACGTTGGTAGCAAGCAAAGAAAATTATGAATCTGTCGAAAAGGCCATAAGTTTTACTTTAAGTGACGTAAAAGGTTTAGGAAAAAAAATAACCATTGAAGTGTATCTTAAGCCACCTTTATCTACACCTGTGGCCTTATATTTTGATAATGACATACCCAAGGCGAAGGAAATGAAGATAAAGGGGACAGAGAATTATGTCGAACTTTCAAATACCTATTTCAATCAGAAGGAATCTTTTATCTCTAATTTCACTAAGGTACTTCCCGAAGCAGAGAAATTTGTTTTAAATGAACAATATGATTTGTTCTTTAGCAGGGAGGTGAAAATGGGTACGATAAGTCTTGAATATTTGTCAAACGCCATAGCCGCAAAATTAGGTGAGGGTAAGAAAATGGAAATTACCTTGAGCGGATTTGCCAGTCCGTTGGGAAGTGTTAGCTCTAACAAATTATTGAGCGATCGACGAATTAAAACCATACAAAATTATCTTCTGCAAAGTAATCAGGGAAAATTAGCAGCGTCTGTTAAAAATGGACAATTGAAGTTTATAACTTCTGCTTATGGTGAGATTAAATCGAAAAAGCAGGTATCGGATAATCCGATGGATAAAAGGAATTCTGTTTTCAGCCTGGTAGCTTCTGTAGAGCGAAGAGTTGAAATTTTAGTAAAAATTCTTAATTAAATAGAGCTATGAATCAACATAATATAGTTAAAAAACATGATTTTATAACGTACTTGCGTTTAAAATTAACGTTTCTTATACCTGCCATTTTCTTTATGCTTCCTTTCACTGCCAATGCCACCCATATCGTAGGGGGTGAAATTGGCTATAGATGTCTTGGTGGCAATCAATATGAAATAACATTAAGGGTATTTAGAGATTGTTTTAATGCCGATCCAACGGCTTTTTTTGATGATCCGGGCATTATAGCGGTTTACGCTTCAAATGGTTTAAGGTTAAGTAATATTTCACTCAGACCTATAGGAAATGATACGTTAAGAGAAGGCCTTGACTCTTGCTATACCTCTTTTATAAATAGTGTTTGTGTTCATACTACCGTTTACAAATCTGTAGTTACCTTAAATCCTCGGGTAGGGGGTTATCACTTTGTTTATCAACGTTGCTGCCGTAATACGACTATTTCTAATATTGTCAATCCCACTGAGGCAGGTGCAACGTATGATATTTTGCTTACCGAGGCAGCTATGGGAAAATGTAATTCTAGTCCTGTAGTAAATTCATGGCCCCCCGTTTATGTTTGTGCCAACCAGGAACTCAATGTAAATTCCGCAGCTACCGATGTGAATAACGATTCCATTGCGTATAAACTTTGTACACCATTAGTGGGTGGAACACTTCAAAGACCTCAGCCTATACCTCCCACTGCGCCGCCATTTCAACCCATTATTTGGTTAGGCCCAACCTATTCTTTAGCGAATGTTCTTGGAGGGAATAATCCTTTAACCATTGATGTTAATACAGGCATTATGAAGGGGGTACCCCCCGTTTTGGGCCAATTTGTGGTGGCTGTTTGTGTAGAGGAGTATGATAGATCTACTAAAAATTTATTGTCTGTCGTTCGCCGCGATTTTCAATATAATGTAGTGAATTGTATGGTGCCTCAAGCTACTTTTGAAGCTCCGAAAGAGCTATGTGTAGGTTCAAAACTTACTTTGAAACAAAGTACTCCAGGGGCAAAATCTGTAGAATGGTATCTCGGAGAACCTGGTGCGGAAAAGTTGATATCGAAGGGTGATTCCGTTAATTTGACTTTCGCCGCGGCGGGTAAAAATAGGATTACCTTATATTACGAAAAAGGAACTGCTTGCCAAAGTACTTTTTCTGCCGTTATTGATGCTGTTTCGATAGATGTAATTTCTTTACCTTTAGCAGGTCAAAACTCAGTGGTTTGCAGAGGGTCAAATTTTGAAGTAAATATTCAAAATAAACAAGAGAATAGGTCGCTAACTTACGATTGGCAAACCAATGGAAACCTGGTTTCAGGTCAGGGCTCTTCTTTAGCTACCTTTAAAATTGATGCGCCAACCCTAATTACCCTTAATCTCTCCAATGCCTTGGGATGTAAATCTACATTGATTTTTCCGGTGGCAATACACTCTTCCATTCAATCAACCATAAATACGGGTATTCAAGTATGCAGGGATGTGCCAACGGTAACCAATGAAAATTTTAATAAGAATCTTTCTTATAGCTGGTTGCCAAAAAACGGATTAAGTAATCCAAACATTGGAAATCCTGTTATAACGCTGAATAATAGTCAAATCTATTCCGTAAAAATTACTAATCCAGAAACTAAATGTGATACTTCTATCTCATTTAGTGCCATCGTCAAACCTTTTGGTGCAGATCCCGGTATCGACAGCCTGTCAACCGTTTGCTATAATGTTGGAAAACAGATTAATCCAAAGTTTAATAATACATTGATTTATTCCTGGAGTCCTTCCACTGGCCTAAGTGAAACTACCAAAGGTAATCCTATGGTAATGTTGAAAGGATCAATGTCTTACACGGTTAAAATTCAGAATCCTGCATCTGGTTGTGATACCACCATTTCAGTGCGCGTAGAAGTGAGTCCTATGCTTCCCGTGGTGGAATTGGACACCACACTGGATTTTTGCCCAGGTATTCCCAAAAAGGTTAATCTTCCTGAAAGCTCTTTAGTGTCCTATTTATGGTCTCCTTCAACGGGCTTGGATAATGCTAATGTGGCTAATCCTACGTTTACTTTACAGAATAATCAAATATATACGGTAAAAATTACTGACCCTAAAACCAATTGTAATTTGGTATGGAAAGTAAATGCTCAGGTAAGTCCTGAAGCAGTTATTTCTGCTGGTAAAGATACTACGCTTTGTAATTATGGCCCTTATACTTTAAAGGCCACGTCTTCTCTTCCTCTTTCTTTCCAATGGTCAAGGTTACCAGATTTCTCCAATAATCTGGGCAATCAGGCTACCTTAAAAAGGGATACTTTGAGTAGGGGTGAAAACTCATTTTATTTCAAAGCAACGGATGCTAAAGGCTGCCTCTGGAGAGATACCGTGGTAATTAATGCGGTTCCAGTAGAGGCAACTATGCCAAATGATTATGTGGTTTGTAAACCAGTCGATTTGACTACGGTGACCATTAAGGATAATGATCCAAATCAGGGCTTGAAAAATTATAGCTGGTTCCCTGTAAATTCGCTGACCACCAAACCAAATGAAGGGCCTAATGCCATTTACAAGATAAATGCAACCACCCTGGTGAATGTCAATGTTGAAAATAAATATGGTTGTAAGAAAACCCTGGAAACCCAGTTGGAACTTATTGATATTAAAGTGAATATCGCTACAGATAAGGAAACGTTGATTAAAGGTAATAATGAGATAGCAAATATTTCAGTGACAGGTTGTACCGATTGTGCTTATGCCTGGACCCCTTCTACTGGTTTAAATGCAACGAATACCGCTTCTGTAAGGGCCACACCTCAGGATACTACAATTTATAAGGTGGTCGTTACAAAAAAGGGTTGTAAGGAGGAGAAAACAATTCGTATAAATGTTGATAATGTGAATTGCGGAGAACCCAATATTTTTGTGCCCAATGCCTTTACTCCCAATAATGATGGCAATAATGATATTCTTAAAGTGAGAGGGCGATGGATTTCAAAACTACAATTTGTTGTCTATAATAGATGGGGACAAGAGATGTTTACGACCACGGATTTAAATAATGGATGGAACGGCGTTTTCAAAGGAAATGAGGTGGCACCCGATGTTTATAACTATTTTCTGCAGGTAACTTGTCTGGACAATAAAATTTTTACGAAAAGAGGAAATACAAGTTTGATTAAATGATTTTTTCATTTCATTTATTGATAATCATTGGAAAATGGCAGCCTCGGTTGCCATTTTTCATTTTTCGGAAACTTTACATTTTCACCCTGTTTTATATTAGATAAAATTCGTATATTTGTAATTATATTGATGACAAGCCATTAAGGTCGTTTAGGTCTTAATCGAGAAAATGAAAACTACAAAATGGGGAGCATAAACAAAAGTTGGTTTTACTCTTATGTAAATGATAGGTCAACATATCGCCTTGTTATTTTGTGTTTTTCCTTTTTTCTTTGCTCAACATCCTTATTTGCTACTCATATTGTTGGTGGTGAAATAGGTTACAGGTGTCTTGGAAATAATAATTTTGAAATTACATTACGCGTTTTTAGAGATTGTTTTAATGCTGCTGATGGCACTTATTTTGATGATCCAGCCTCTATTGGTGTTTTTAACAGGGAAGGTTTACTTATTTCTACTTTTACCTTAAGTCCTGTCGGTAATGACACGTTAAGTGAAGGTTCCGATCCTTGTCTGACCATTTCCACGCCGGTTTGTGTGCATACTACCACCTATAAGGATACCATAAATCTCTTACCAAGGATAGGTGGATACCGATTTGTATATCAGCGCTGTTGTAGAAATCAAACCATTGTAAACATCATAAATCCCCTGGAAACAGGCGCTACCTTTGATATTCTTCTGACGGAAGCAGCCATGATAGATTGTAATTCAAGTCCTGTTATCAATTCATGGCCACCTGTTTATGTATGTAATAACAGACCCTTACTTGTGAATTCTAAGGCATTGGATGAAAATTTCGATTCCTTAGTTTACAAATTTTGTACCCCTTTTCAAGGTGCTACTTTTGCTATTCCACAGCCTGTCCCTCCTGATGGTCCTCCTTATGACTCGGTGGTCTGGGTAAATCCTACCTATAGTCTGGCAAATATGTTGGGCGGAAGTTTCCCTCTTGTTATTGACTCAAAAACAGGAATTATGACAGGGGTACCTCAAACATTGGGTCAGTTTGTCGTTGGTGTTTGTATCGAAGAATATGATAAAGTAACTAAAGCGTTACTTTCTGAAACAAGAAGAGATTTTCAGTATAATGTGGTGAATTGTACAGGTTCCAACGCAGCATTTAGCGTGCCAGACAAAATTTGTAGAAATTCGGAAGTTACCGTTTTTCGGGAAAATCCTGAAGCGAGCACTTTTGAATGGTATTTAGGCGAAGGGGAAGATAAAGAACTAATTAGCAGGGATTTTGCTATAAAATTGAAGTTTGATGAAATTGGTTTTTATGTTCTTACCTTAATAACCGATAAAGGCCAGTTTTGTGAAAGTATTCAGTCACGTCGTTTCCAGGTGATTGGCACTGAGATTGATTTTTCCATCAATAAACTGGATTTTCTTTGTGAAAATTTTTCTCGCTTTTCTTTAAATAATGTTTCTGTTACCAATGATGTAACTACCCCACAATATTTATGGACAGTCTCCTTTGGAAATAGCGTACTTACAAGCACCCTGAAATCCCCCGTTTTTGATATTCCACTTGGATCTTCGGGTAGAATTTCCTTAAAGATGACTGCCTCAAATTGTGTCGATAGCTTGTCCAGGGTGTTTTCTACCAGCCCATCTTCAGGAAGTGATTTTAATTTATCAATGAATGGAGTAGATCAATGTCTCGATTCCCTGGTGCTACAGGCAAATGCTACATTGCCCGTAAATGAAATTTTATGGCTGAATAATGATAATAAGGTGATTGCTTCCGGTAGTCCCATTTCTTTGTCCTGGTCAGCAAACAGACCATCCAAATTAGTCGCCATAAATAATTTGGGTTGTAAGGATACTTTGATTCTTTCTCTTAGCTCTTTAACACATATCCCATTTAGCCTTAATTATCCTGATTCTTTGGTTTTTTGTGATTCTTTAGCAAAAAAATTAATTCCAACTTTTTCAAACTCATCTACACTTTTTCGTTTAAAATGGACCTCCAATGAGAAGGGAATTTTAAATGATACCACCGATTCTCCAACCTTTGTATACCCATTATCAGCGCATTTTGCTTATGTCAGTATGTTAAATACTTTGGGCTGTGAAAAGCTTGATTCAGTAAAATTGATACCTGGAAAAATTAGTTTGTTACCTCCTTTTCCTCCTGATTCTATTAAGATATGTGCTAATAATGAGTTTACATTAGAAGTGAAAACTCTTTCTTCTCCTTATGAGAATAGGTATCTCTGGACGCCGGTAAATGTAATTAAAGAAGGACAAGGCGCTCCAACTATAGTTATTTTGACGGACAAATCATCGAACCTACAACTAAATATTACCAATACAGTGGGGTGTTCTATCAATAAGGATTTCAACTTAAACGCTCAGACATTTGATCCCGCTTTAGACACATTAATTACTGCTTGTACCCAGTCTCCCATCGTTTTAAATCCAGGATTTAATCCTTCATATACTTATTTATGGGCCCCAGGCTTCGGTTTAAGTAGTAATTCCATTGGAAATCCGATATTTTCATCCGCTGTAAGCAGAAATTATAAAGTAACCGTAACTAATCCATTCAATAATTGTAAGATGGTCAAGGAAGTTGCCGTGAAAAAGGGCTTACTTAACCAGATTAGCCTGGGAAATGATACGACTATTTGTGATATAGATAATTATACATTGTCGGTCAATGGTTTAACGAGTGGTATTTCCTACATTTGGTCAAAAGAAGAAAATTTTAATAAAATCATTGGAACAGGAAAATTAGTTTCTACTGTTTTAAATCAAGGATTAAATTCATTTTTTGTAAAAGCAACGGATGCGATAGGTTGTGTTTTGACAGATTCTATTCATATCAGGTTAGCATCTATTATGGCGACCATGCCGTCTTCTCTCATTCTTTGTAAACAACCTGACACCGCCATAGTAAATGTAAAGAACATGGATTCCTTGCAAATATTAAGTTATGACTGGTTTCCTAAAGGAGGTTTATTTTTAAATCCGCTAAATAGCGCAGAAGGTAAATTTTTAATGCGAGACTCGGGTAGAATTGGTGTTTCCCTTGTAAATCAATATGGATGTAGAAAAGAACTCAATACCCAGATTTCTCTTTCGAATAATAGAATTCCCGTAACCTTTTCAGCGGGCAGAGATAGTACTTTATGTAATTTAGGAAATATTGAAATTAAAGTAAATACTAATATTCCGGTGCAGCCAACCTGGTCTAAATCACCAACTTTTAATACCATTTTATCAAAAGGGGATAAAATAAACTATACCCTTGGACGGGGAGTAAATACGCTATATGTTATGGGAGAAAACACAGATAAATGTGTATATCTGGATACAATCAATTTGTTTGTATTTCCTATAGCAGCTTCTATGCCAGATAATTATTCTGTTTGCTTACCCTCAGATACTATAAAAATTCAGGTGACAGATAGCGATACTTCGCAGTTTTTAAACTATTTATGGGCGCCAAATGGGGTAATTAAATCTGATCCTTTAGAAGGTCCGATTGCTTTGGCTCAGATTACAAAAGATACCACGGTATCTGTTTTGTTAATGAATAAGTATGGGTGTGAATCTACGCTAAGCACAAAGTTAACCCTGATTAATCTTACAGTAAAAGTTACTGCAGATGTTGAAACGTTAATAAAAAACAAGGGGGATAAAGCTATAATAAAGGCAAGTGGATGCGCAGGTTGTCAATATGTATGGTCTCCTTTTAATACTTTGAATAGCTTAACGGATAGTGTGGTTACTGCCATGCCTAATGATACAACCATTTACAAGGTAATTGCGAGTAAATTGGGGTGTTCTGTTACAGGAACCATAAGAATTAATGTCGATGATGTTCAATGCGAGGAGCCAAATATTTTCGTTCCCAATGCATTCACACCGAATAATGACGGAAATAACGATGCGTTGCTCGTCAGAGGACGCTGGATAACTTCCCTTCGGTTTGTGGTATATAATAGATATGGGCAAGAGCTGTTTACCACTAATAATCAGTTAGAGGGTTGGGATGGCACATACAAGGGTAAGGATCTGGGGCCCGATGTTTTTGGCTATTATCTTACCGTTCGGTGCCTGGATGGTGGAAATTTTGCCAAGCGAGGAAACGTAACGTTAATTAAATAAGACGTTGTATATTTGCAGAAATTCTTAATAAGGTGCGGAATAGATTTTTACTTTTTACGTTGTTTTTACTTCCTTGTTTTAAATTGTCAGGACAATGTACTTCGGTTAAAATAGAAACCGATGCATTTGATAGCACAAGGGTAGTTTACGATAAACCTATAAACATTGGCGGGTTGGTCACTTCTAATTTTGAAGTGGAAGAGGGAAATAAAATGGTGGAAGAAGCTAAATTACTAGTTACTTATGCCGAAAATGATTCAATAGAGTCATTCTTTCTTACCCTGGCTTTAATGGAATGGGAATATCAGGTATTGGAAGCAGGAGAAAATGTAATGCTTTTATTGGACAATGGCAGTATTGTTAAGTTAAATACGGTAGAGGATAGGGGAACGCTTGATAAAAAGACAAATATGAGGAGATATGAGGCGGTTTGTGTCCTCCCCATCGATTTATATTACGCTTTGGCTCATTTCAAAACGGATAAAATCAGGTTACAATATAAAAGCGGCATTAAAAGAACCGTTTCCTTGTTTTCGGAACAACAAAAAAAGTTTCAGCAAACTATCCGTTGTGTAGGTGAAGCAGCAGGGGTAATGCCCGTTAAGCCTTAGATTTATTTATAGGCTTTTATCCATGCAAATGCCATGTTTTCCATGACCTTCTGTAGCTCTAATTGGTTATCTTTTTGATCCGCAATGCTGGTTAGTGAAGGTAGGTTCTTTGCGTAATAAAGTTGTTGATTTGGCATTTCTGTTAAGGTACTTGCAAGAATTCTTGCATAAGGAAAATTGGGATCAACCTCAAGCATAATGTCAGAAATAAAACGGACTACTTTTTTGTAAGCAAGAAAAAATCCATTTTTATTTTCTTCGGTAACTTCCTTAATTCTATATACCTTATCCGCCTGACTTACCATGATGCTATGCAGGATATCTTCATCAATGTAGGAAATTTCATCGTTTTTCATCATACTATCCAGTATGCCAGCTATAGCTATTTTTAGTTTCTCAGTGGGAGAAGTAATATTATCTAATTTATTTTGAATATTTACATACATATACTCCCAATACCAATTTGATAAATAAACAAGGAGCAGGTGTTTGTTTTCAAAATATCTATAAATAGATGCTTCGGTTGAATTAATTCTAGTGGCTAATTTTTTAAAAGTAAAATGTTCAAAACCAAGTTCGTCAATAAGAATGATGGAATATTTTAAAATACTTTGCCCTAAAGTAGTTTCTTTCGGATCCCTTAGGCATAATCCATTATGAATGTTTACCGTCATTTTATTTTAGGATTTATAGAAGATTAAAACTGCAAAATACGACTAAAATTTTTATCAAAAGGATAATTTAAATCTTTAATTTCGCAGTCGATTTTACATAAGAAAATTTATTTTCATGAACGAACTGGAGATTAATAAGCGGAAAACATTTGGGATTGTAAGTCACCCCGATGCGGGAAAAACTACCCTTACTGAAAAGCTGCTCCTTTTCGGAGGCGCTATACAAGTAGCCGGTGCGGTTAAGTCCAATAAAATAAAAAAATCAGCCACTTCCGATTTTATGGAAATTGAGAAACAAAGAGGTATTTCTGTGGCTACCTCTGTGATGGCTTTTGATTATAAGGATCTTAAAGTGAATATTTTAGATACGCCTGGTCATGAGGATTTTGCTGAAGATACCTATAGAACCCTTACTGCCGTAGATAGTGTTATTGTAGTAATCGATGCAGCAAAAGGCGTTGAAAGTCAAACTGAAAAATTAGTGAAGGTCTGTCGTATGAGAAATACGCCTATCATAGTTTTTGTGAATAAATTAGATAGGGAAGGGAAGGACGCTTTTGATCTTCTGGATGAAATAGAGAGTAAACTCGATATTCAGGTTACTCCCCTGAGCTGGCCCATAGGTATGGGACAGCATTTTAAAGGCGTTTTTAGTATTTTTGAGAAAAATCTAAAGTTATTTAAGCCTCACGGAAAGCAAGATGAGGAGGATACCATTGAAATTGCCTCTGTTAATGATCCCCTCCTGGAGAAAATAGTGGGCATTCAGGATGCTAAAACACTAAGGGAAGAGGTGAAGTTAATTGAGGAAGTCTATCCTGCTTTCGAAAGAGAGGATTATCTTTTGGGAATGATTTCTCCTGTCTTTTTTGGCAGTGCTATTAATAATTTTGGAGTAAGAGAATTGTTGGATTGTTTTATTCAAATCGCTCCCCAACCTCTTCCAAGACAAGCGGAAGAAAGAATTATTGAACCAAATGAAGCGGGCTTTTCTGGGTTTGTATTTAAAATTCACGCGAACATGGATCCCAATCATCGCGATAGAATTGCTTTCCTTAGAATATGTTCAGGCGTTTTTCACCGAAATACCAATTATTTGCATGTAAGACAGAATAGAAAACTAAAATTTTCTAATCCAACGTCTTTTATGGCAGCCAAAAAGACCATTGTGGAAGAGGCTTTTCCCGGCGATGTTATTGGTCTTTATGATTCAGGGAATTTTAAAATAGGTGATACCTTAACGGAAGGCGAAGTGCTGCATTTTAAAGGAATTCCCCGGTTCTCTCCTGAAATGTTTAGATATGTGAATAATGTAGATCCACTGAAAACCAAGCAATTAGCAAAAGGATTGGATCAGTTGATGGACGAAGGTGTCGCTCAATTATTTACTAAAGAATTTGATGGTAGAAAGTTGATAGGTACTGTAGGTGCCCTTCAATTTGACGTTATTCAATACAGATTATTGCATGAATATGGCGCTTCTGTTCAATTTGAACCCGTAAACCTTTATAAAGCTTGTTGGATAAGTGCCGAAAAAGATTCAGATCTCCAGTCATTTCTTCAAAGACGAAAAAGAGACCTCGCCAAAGATAAATCTGGAAAATGGGTGTATCTCGCAGAATCTCCCTGGGCC
>Ga0209550_10001453_pt1 | contig 22673 bp, 17 predicted proteins | sample LauGreSuBDMM15SN_2_FD_187567 | JGI IMG/M metagenome (GOLD analysis project Ga0209550, IMG submission 187567) | Freshwater lake microbial communities from Lake Michigan, USA - Su13.BD.MM15.SN (SPAdes) (version 5) | ecosystem: Environmental > Aquatic > Freshwater > Lake | place: Lake Michigan... | reverse complement strand
TGGCACCAAAATCATATTCCAGATGTCATACAGTAAGTCAGGGAAACCCGACTCACCTGCTGAGGGTACATCGGGCAATGCAGCAATACGTTTTGGTCGCAACACCACCACACCCTTTACCAATCCTGAATTTACGTACTTAACTGCCGTGGTGGTGCTCTCTACCATGTAATCAATATGACCCGCCATGACATCGTTTACCGCCTGCCCCGCACCACGATAATTCACGCCGTTCACTTTCACACCTAATTTGACGTTAATGAGTTGCCCACCCAGCCACGTCCCAGAGCCCACGCCAGCTGCGCCAAAATTTAACCGTGACGCATTTTGCTTGAGGTAAGCGGCAAACTCATCCAGTCCGCTCGCTGGAAAATCTTTACGCGCCGACACAATTTGTGGCGCATCGCCGATTGACGCAATCGGAATAAAATCTTTCAGTACGTCAAAACTTAAGTTTTTATACAGCGTGGCGCTCACGGCTAGTGTGCCGCCGTTACCAATCAGCATGGTGTAACCATCACCAGGGGCTCGCGAAGCGCGCGTGCCACCAACTGTGCCGCCGGCACCCGGTGTGTTTTCAACGATCACAGATTGGCCCAGCACTTTAGATAAACTCTCTGCCACCACCCGCGCCATCACATCCGTCGGGCCACCGGCAGCAAAGGGCACAATCAGGGTTAAAGAGCGCTCAGGGTAAGCCGCACTCGCAACACTACAGCTTGTCGCCAACACCAAGGCACCGACTATTTGTGCCAGTACTCGTTTCAATCCGTTAACCATGATTTGTTCTCTCTTTTTAGTTCACTACTTTACACCCTGTCGACGGGGATCACTTTGCTTGTGTCACACCACCGCGGCGGCGGTCATCATCCCCTACCACGGCAACGAATACGTTTTCGTATTGCAAAAGCTCTTCATCGCCTCGAGCACGCCCTCTTTATAGCCTAAGCCCGAGTCTTTGATGCCCCCAAACGGCGTCATCTCAAGACGATAACCCGGCACCTCGCGCACATTCACCGTACCGACCTGAAGCTCTTTCACAAACCGCGTGATGTAATCCAGTCGATTGGTGCACACCGCAGAGGACAAGCCATAGGCGGTGCCGTTCGAGATCTGAATGGCCTCTTCAATTGTTTTAAACCGAATCACCGGCGACACCGGCCCGAAGGTCTCATACTTCACCACGCGCATGGCAGGGTCGACATGGTCTAGAACGGTTGGTGAGTACAAGGCGCCGCGGCGCTGGTTGCCGTAGAGCAATTTTGCCCCTCCTGCGATTGCCTCGTTGACGACCGCTTCGAAATGCTTAGCTGCTGCTTCGTCAATCACACAACCCATATCTACCGTCTCATCCATTGGGTCGCCATACGTCAGCGCCTGAGTCTTCGCCAGCAACAGCTCGACAAATTGATCGGCAACGGCTTCGTGCACCAGCATGCGTTTGACGGCCGTACACCGCTGACCAGAGTTTTTATACGAGCCCGCGACGGCGAGGCTTGCCGCCTCTTCGAGGTCGGCATCTTCCATCACGATCAGCGGATCATTGCCGCCTAACTCAAGCACTTGCCGTTTATAAACCGCTCGCGCAGCGATGTATTTACCGATCGCCACCCCACCTGTAAACGTCACCAAATCCACCGCTGAGTTGGTCAGCATCTCATCGGCGATGTCCTTTGGGTCTCCGGTCAACACCGACAACATTTGAGGGGGCAAGCCCGCTTCATACAAGATATCGGCCAACAGGTACGCTGCCAAGGGCGTCTTTTCGCTTGGCTTGAGCACCATGCGATTATTCGTGGCAATCGCTGGGGCCACTTTATGAATCACTTGGTTCAAGGGATGATTGAACGGCGTGATGGCCGAGATCACACCAAGTAACGGCTCTTTGAGTGTGTAGACTTTTCTGCTTTTTCCGTGTGGGGTCAAATCACACGAAAACACCTGCCCATCATCTACAAGCGCCTGATTCGCGGCGAACAACAACACATCAGAGGCTCGCCCGACTTCATACAAACTGTCTTTTCGACACAAGCCTGACTCAAGCGTAATCGTACGCGACAGCGCGTCTTTCTTTTGCGCAATCAGCTCACCGGCACGCATGAGTATTTTGTAGCGGTCGTAACGCGTCAAGGTGGGTTGATATTCTCGTGCAATCTTAAAAGCGCGTTGCACGTCTTCAAGCGTCGCTTTAGGTACCGTGGCGATCACCTCGCCCGTGAAGGGATACCTGACCTCAATCACTTGGTCGCGATAGAGCTTCTCTCCGGCGATACGCAACGCCTCATGCCGTATCGTCGTGTGGCTTGGTTCAGGCATGTGCGGCTCTCTTAGTAACTGGATAGGGTCCAAGATTTGACTAGGTATGATTCAAGACCAAATCGAGCACGTCAAAATTTCTGAGCCGGCGACCTGTCTCTATTCCCTGCAAGGGTCTATTACAAACAATCGGTACGCGCTGCTCAGAAATACCACCATGCGACCGAAGCGGCACCTCAAGGCCCGACAAGTCGTGCTTATGCTTCGAGGTGCCAATCACGACATGCCGAGTCGACACCACGACGATATCGCCGATACGATCTGGGGGCAATTCAAATTGTTTTGCTGCCTCTTCGCGGGTATAAACAACCTCAACACCCTCAAGCTGTCTGAGGCGCAGAATCCATTCGGCCGCGGTGGCCTGGTCTGGCGTGTATACCGTTGCAAATGAACCTAGTGCACCATGATGCACGACATACGGGTCTGTGATCGGCAAGATCACGCGCGCTTTGTCAGCCCCGAACCACTCATCCAACGTGTCTTGTAAATAGATCACATTTGGGGCGCCTGACGCATCATGCTTGTCATTCATCCCGTGATCCGCCGTCAAAATGATCGTGGCGCCCAACGCATCAAGCTGCGCAAGGTAGCCGTCCATCATCCGATAAAAATCATTCGCTGCGGCACTGCCGGGCGCGGCTTTGTGCTGCACATAATCGGTTGTCGATAAATACATCAGATCTGGTCGCTCACGCTCTAGCAGTTTGACACCCGCAGCAAATACAAACTCGGATAAGTCGGCGCTGTAAACAGACGGCAGAGGCTTGCCCACCCGCGTCATGACGCTCTCGATGCCATGCTCAGCAAGCGTCACCTGATCTGCCTTCTCAGACGAGAAGCAGATGCCTGACAGCTTGTGCCCCAGCAATGTGCGCAGTTTATCTTTCGCCGTAATCACGGCGACCTTGGCTCCGCCTGCCGCAAAGGCGGCCAAGATCGTACCGGTACGCAAGTATTTTGGATCATTCATCATGACCTCGGCGTTTTGCTCGCGGTCATAAAAATAGTTGCCACAAATGCCGTGCACCGAAGGCGGTACACCGGTCACAATCGATAAGTTGTTAGGGTTGGTAAACGACGGCACGATACAGTCTGCTAATAAATGTGCGCCCTTTGCCATAATACGAGCGAGGTAGGGAGCCGCGCCGCTGTCTGCGGCCCGAGTTAAATACTCTGGCTCGCAACCGTCTACGCAAACGACCACGACCGGGGCAGTCATCCACTTGTACGTGCGTGCATTCACAAGAATGGGGGTCTTCATCTGTTCGTTCCTATCACGTCTAGAGTGGTGACTAATTTTCTAGCCGGCGAGCCTTGACGCTGCGCCGACCACTGCGCCCCAAGCCAAACAAGGCGCTTGAGCGTGCTCAGTCACGGTGCACGGACTGTACTCTTGTCTGGGAGATAGCGTCAATCGACGGGTGGCGCATACAAGCGCTTATCTCTGCGGGTGCACGCCTGGGTTCTGGCGTCGCCTACGGCTGAAAAGGGGAGCGCTTTACCTTGAGGCAGGGGTTCAGCAGCTTGGCTGTCACATTCGTGTCATCTGCGGCGGTGATGATGTAGGCGTCATTCACTTGTCTCCCCTTTAAGGAACTCATTTTGAAAAACCCTCTCGCTCTCTTGGGTGCGACGCTTTCGGCGCTTGCCCTCGCCTTTGGTGCCAGCAACGCCCTCGCTCAACAAAAAACACCTCTGTTGATTTATACCGCCCTTGAAACCGATGCCTTGAAGTTTTTTAAAGAGGGCTTTGAAAAGTCGAATCCTGATATCGATATCAAGTGGGTGCGCGATTCTACTGGCATCATTACTGCAAAAATTCTGGCCGAAAAAGCAAACCCTCAAGCTGACGTGATTGCTGGCTTGGCCGCGACCAGCATGGCCTTATTTGCAAAAGAAGGCCTGCTGTTACCTTACGAACCGAAAGGCTTTCAAGCCTTAGACGCACAATACTCTGACGCTGCGCGACCACCCACCTGGGTCGGCATGGACGTTTGGGCCGCCACGGTTTGTTTCAATACCGTCGAAGCGAAAAAGCAAAACCTCCCTAAGCCTGAGTCATGGAAAGACCTGACAAAGCCGGTTTACAAGGGCAAGATCACGATGCCCCATCCTGCCTCAAGTGGCACGGGCTTCCTAGACGTGAGCGGCTGGTTACAAATGTGGGGTGAGCAAGAGGGCTGGAAGTACATGGATGCCCTGCATGAAAACATCGCTCAATATGTGCACTCGGGCTCGAAGCCCTGCCGCCAGGCGGGTGCGGGTGAGTTTCCAATCGGTATCGCCTTTGAATACCGCGCTCATCAAGTGAAGAAGTCAGGCGCACCCATCGATATGATCTTCCCGAAAGAGGGCTTGGGTTGGGATATCGAAGCAAACAGCATCATGAAGTCAACCAAGAAACTTGACGCTGCAAAGCGATTTGTTGATTGGATGGCTGGCAAAGAGTCACAAACCATCAACTCACAATGGTGGGCAATCGTTACGATGCCTGGCATCGCCAAGCCCCTGGACGGCATCCCGGCCAACTTTCAATCTTTGTTGATTAAAAACGACTTTGCGTGGGCCTCTGCAAATCGCGAGCGCATCTTAGCTGAGTGGACCAAGCGTTACGACGGCAAGTCAGAAAAGAAATAGTGCGTTAGTCAGTCCTAGCACGGGCGCCGCCAACACGGCGCCCGTTTTTATCATTCGCATGAACTGCGTAGGGCGCCATGTCCAACACTGAAGCACTCCTCGCAGGCTCGCCGTCCGACGACATCACCGCGCTTGAAGTGAGAGGCGTACAAAAACACTTCGGCTCGTTTGCCGCCTTAAAGCATGTGGATCTAGTGGTTCGACAAGGCGAAATGCTTTGTTTGTTAGGTCCGTCAGGCTGTGGCAAAACAACCTTGCTACGGATTATCGCGGGGCTTGAGGCTCAAAGCACCGGTCGGTTGTATCAGCACGGTCGCGACATTTCAACCTTAGCGCCGGCTCAACGCGATTACGGGATCGTGTTTCAGTCTTATGCGCTGTTTCCAAACCTAACCGTCTCCGACAATATCTCCTATGGGCTTGTGAGTCGCCGCGCTAAAAAAGCCAAGGTATTCGCGCGCGTCCAAGAGTTACTGACGTTGGTGGGGCTACCCAGCTCGGGGGACAAGTACCCAAACCAATTATCAGGTGGTCAACAACAACGCGTCGCCCTCGCCCGCGCGTTGGCCAGTGAGCCCGGTTTACTGCTGCTAGACGAACCCCTCTCTGCGCTCGATGCCATCGAACGCGTTCGTTTGCGCGCAGAAATCCGTCGGCTACAACAACACTTTGGGATCACGACTATTTTAGTGACGCATGATCAAGAGGAAGCCTTATCCATGGCCGATCGCGTCGTTGTCATGAACCACGGCGTCATCGAACAAATCGGCACGCCGCAAGACATCTACGAAAGCCCCGCGACCCCTTTTGTTGCCGCCTTTGTTGGCAAGGTCAATATCCTGCGCGCCACCGCTCTCGGAGGCACACGCTTTCGCGTGGGTGCACTTGAGCTCGACTGCACTGCCTGCCGCTCCGATCAACCAACTGGAATGCTGGTTGATTTATACCTTCGGCCCGAAGACTGCGCGGTGGATTATCTGACGCCAGACACGCCTGCACAGCTTGTAGCAACGGTCAGAAAGATTGAGTTTTTGGGTGGCTTTTGCCTGGCTGAACTGAGCAGCGTGGCGCTCGGAGAACAAACGATGGATGTTCAGTTTTCACTCCATCAAATGCGAGACCTTAATCTTGTGGTTGGCGCGCCGCTTCGCCTCGCGATTCGCGCGCAACGCATTCGATCCTTTCCTTCGACAGGCCATGAATGAACCGCGCCAAATCTCACGCGCCTAGCGTGACTGGCGTTGCGCGATGGCGCACCGTTTTACCGAACGAGACTCAACTCGCAGGCGCGCTACTGTGTCTGATTTTGTTTGGTTTACTGATTTTTTTACTCGGCCCGCTTTTTGCAATACTGAGCAATGCAGTGCTCGACAAGCAAGGCAACTTTGTTGGCCTGACAAATTTTGTCGCTTATTTTCAGACCCCCTCGCTGATTCAATCGGCCTGGAACTCGCTCTGGGTGTCTCTAGTCGTTGCGTTGCTGACAGTCCCTGCGGCTTTTGTGTTTGCCTACGCACTGACACGCAGCTGTATGCCGGCCTGGTTAAAGGCTAGTTTTCGTTTGATTGCGTTGATCCCGTTGCTCGCGCCCTCTTTGCTCTCTGCTATCTCTTTTGTGCAGTGGTTCGGCAATCAAGGGCTGCTCAAGCCCTTATTGTTTGGCGGCACAATTTACGGGGCGCCAGGCATCATTTTGGCACAGGTGTATAACACCTTTCCTCACGCGTTACTGATTTTGATTACCGCCCTCTCGCTTGCAGATGGCAGGTTGTATGAGGCGGCAAACGCCCTTGGGGCACGCAGTCTTCGTCAGTTTCTGACCATCACGCTGCCCGCGTGTAAGTACGGGTTGATCAGCGCCGCCACCGTCGTCTTTACTTACGTAGTCGCTGACTTTGGTGCACCAAAGGTTATTGGCGGTAACTTTAATGTTTTGGCAATTGATGTGTTTAAACAGGTGATCGGTCAGCAAAATTTTTCGATGGGCGCGGTGGTCGGCCTGCTTTTGTTGCTGCCGTCCGTGCTGTCCTTCATCCTGGACGCGGTCGTGCGCAAAAAAATCCGCGCGCAGTTAACTGCGCGGTCGGTGCCTGCCTCGCCTAAGCCTGATGCACTGACTGACCGTCTGCTGACCCTGTATTGCTTGGTCGTCAGCCTATTATTACTCGCCGTCATCGGCATGGCGCTCTACACCTCGCTGATTAAGCTTTGGCCTTACAACCTGACACTGACTCTAGATCACTATCGCTTTATCTTGTTCGACAGCGAGGCGGGCAAAAGCTTTAAAAACAGTTTGACGCTGTCATTCTTTGCTGCGGTCTTTGGCTCGCTCACTGTTTTTGTTGGTGCCTACCTCAGTGAGAAAACGCCTAAGCTCGGCATGCTCAGACCTCTCATGCACTTTTTGGCCGTACTGTCGATGGCAGTTCCTGGGCTTGTTCTGGGCTTAGGCTATGTGGTGTTTTTTAATCATCCGGCCAACCCATTCAACCCTCTTTATCAAACCATGACCATCGTCGTGATATCAACCATTGTTCATTACTACACCTCAGGCCACTTAACCGCAGTCACGGCACTCAAACAACTCGACAATGATTTTGAAGCGATTTCCGCCTCTCTAAAGGTGCCGTTTTATCAAACTTTTTGGCGCGTCACCGTGCCAGTCTGCCTACCCGCCATTCTCGATATCGCGCGTTATTATTTTGTTGTCTCGATGACCACGCTGTCTTGTATTATTTTTATATACACCCCCGAAACAATCCCCGCCGCGATCGAAATTCTGCATCTTGACGAAGCCGGTGAGATCGGACCAGCCGCAGGCCTGGCGTGTCTGATCGTTGGGGCCTCAGTTTTAATTTGCGTGGGTTATTCTTTGTGTACCCGTGTTTTACTCAACCGAACACAAGCATGGCGCAACACCGCTAAATAGTTAGCTCTTGGAGCCTCATATGTCGATTTCTGCAGATCCGATCCTGTTGACGCCTGGTCCGTTAACAACGTCACGACAAACTAAAGAGGCAATGCTCAAGGATTGGGGCTCTTGGGATGGTGACTTTAATGCCATGACGACCCGATTGCGCGAGCGCCTTGTGGCGATTGTCTTTGGCGAGGGCACCCACGAGTGCGTACCGTTACAAGGCAGTGGCACCTTTTCGGTTGAAGCCACGTTAGGGACTCTTGTCCCAAAAAATGGGCACGTACTGGTACCCAGCAATGGTGCCTATTGCCAGCGCATTGCGCGTATTTGTCAATATTTGAAGCGCCGCTGCACGACGATTGATTACTCCGAAGATCAACATGTGCTGGCCAGCGATGTCGAAAAAGCGTTAGTAAGCGATCCCTCCATCACCCACGTGGCCTTGGTACATTGTGAAACCGGCGCAGGGGTTCTCAACCCGCTAGACGATATCGCGCAAGTTGCTGCACGCTTTGGCAAAGGGCTCATCGTTGACGCGATGAGTTCGTTTGGCGCGGTACAGATCGATGCTCGCCGAACTCCTTTTGATGCCGTCATTGCAGCGTCTGGCAAATGTTTAGAGGGCGTGCCGGGTATGGGGTTTGTAATTATCAAACGCAGTGCGCTCGAACAGTGCGCCGCTAACTCGCACTCGCTGGCGTTAGATCTGTACGATCAGTGGGTGTACATGAACAAAACGGCGCAGTGGCGCTATACCCCCCCCACACACGTGGTGGCAGCCCTCGATTGCGCGGTCGAGCAATACCTTCAAGAAGGCGGTCTGGCATCACGAGGCGCGCGTTATGCGCGCAACTGCAAAGTTCTGATTGAGGCGATGGCTAAGCTCGGTCTCAAAAGTTATGTCGCACCAGACATTCAAGCACCGATCATCGTGACTTTCCTGGCGCCCAATGATCCTCATTATGATTTCAAAACGTTTTATCAAGAAGTTAAAAAACGAGGCTATTTGCTATACCCCGGCAAACTGACTTCCGTCGATACATTTCGTGTCGGTTGCATCGGACACTTTGGTGAGGCCGGTATCCCCGGGGCCGTTGCCGCTATTGCCGAGACGCTCAAGCTGATGGGTGTAGCGTCGTTAGCGACGAGTTCTGTTACCTAACACCTAAACGATTTGCGCCATCGGGTTACAAAAAGGGCTGCCTGCGGCAGCCCTTTTTGTTTATTTCAGCGCTTACGCACTGCCCATCTAAGCTTGTCTGAACGCTTAAGGGCTACACATCCAAGTTTGCTGCCTGAAGGGCATGCGTTTCGATAAAAGCACGACGTGGTTCAACATGATCGCCCATCAGCGTTGTAAAAATCTGATCGGCACCAATCGCGTCTTCAATCTGAACACGTAATAAGCGGCGTACTTTAGGATCCATCGTGGTTTCCCAAAGTTGCGATGGGTTCATTTCGCCCAAGCCCTTATAACGTTGCTTGGTGACGTTACGCTCGGCTTCAGCGCGCAACCACTGCATCGCCTCACGAAAATCAGCAACCATGCTTTCTTTGCGCTTGTCGCCTTCACCGCGTGCCACCATCGCACCTTTGCCAACCAACCCTTGAAAGGTTGCCGCTGCACGCGCCAGCACGCCATAATCTGCACCGCCCGTAAAGTCGGGGTCAAGCACCGTCACACGCACGTTACCGTGATGTTTACGACGAACAATTAAACGATAGCGCTCAGAACCTTGATGGTATTCAGGCGTGACTTCAACTTGATTAGGCAATAAAGGATTTTCGAGTGCCGCTTGCAAACGCGATGCCGAAGCCTTTGCTAGCTCATCGGACTCGAGCTCAACGGTTGCGCCACCAACGATCGCAGACAGCGTCGACTCATCCATGAACCGACTCAGGCGCGCGATCACCCCATCTGCCATAACGTATTGTTTGGCAAGCTCTGTCAGCGCTGCACCAGAGATCGCCTCGGCGCCGGCTTGCGGCACAAGCGATGCGTCTTTTAATGAAAGTGTCAGCATATAGCTAGACTCTTCAACCTCGTCCTTGAGATACCGTTCGTCTTTGCCTGACTTGATTTTATAAAGAGGCGGCTGCGCAATATAGATATATCCACGCTCAACAAGCTGTGGCATCTGCCGATATAACAGCGTCAAGAGCAGTGTGCGAATATGCGCACCGTCAACGTCAGCATCGGTCATGATGATGATGCGGTGATAGCGCAACTTATCGACGTTGAAATCTGGGCCAATACTTGTACCAAGCGCCGTAATCAGTGTCGTGATTTGCTCGCTTGCAATCAACTTATCAAAGCGCGCTTTTTCAACGTTTAGCACCTTGCCGCGCAACGGCAAAATCGCTTGAAACTTTCGATCGCGCCCTTGCTTAGCTGAGCCACCTGCCGAGTCACCCTCGACGATATACAGCTCACAAAGCGCTGGGTCTTTTTCTTGGCAGTCGGCAAGCTTACCGGGTAGGCCCGCGCCTTCAAGCACGCTCTTTCGGCGCGTGAGTTCACGCGCCTTACGCGCGGCTTCGCGCGCCCGCGCTGCTTCAACCACCTTAGCGCACAGCGCCTTGGCATCAATTGGGTTTTCAAGCAGCCACGTCTCTAAGGTTCGTGCGACGGCTTCTTCAACCGCTGGACGCACCTCGCTCGAAACCAATTTGTCTTTAGTTTGGCTACTAAATTTAGGCTCAGGCACTTTAACTGACAACACGCAAGTCAAGCCTTCGCGCATGTCATCGCCCGTGGTTTCAACTTTGGCCTTCTTGGCCATTTCGTTGTCACCAATATACTTATTCAGAATGCGCGTCATCGCTGCGCGCAAACCCGTCATATGCGTGCCACCATCGCGCTGTGGGATGTTATTGGTAAACGCCAAAACTTGTTCGCTGTATCCGTCATTCCACTGCATGGCAACTTCAACACCCACCATGGTGCCACCAGCATTTGATTCTGTACTCACCGAAAACACATTCGGGTGCAGTACCGTTTTGCCACGATTGATATATTCGACAAAGCCTTTCACGCCGCCAGAAAACGCAAAGTTTTCTTCTTTGCCATTACGTTGGTCGATCAATCGAATCTTTACGCCATTGTTCAAGAACGAAAGTTCGCGCAACCGCTTTGAAAGAATTTCGTAGTGATATTCGACGTTGTTAAAAATATCTGTATCGGCCAAAAAGTGGACTTCTGTCCCTCGCTTTTCGGTTGGGCCCGTGACCGCCAAGGGAGCAAGTCGCTCACCTTTGCGAAACTCCATTTGATGCACTTGACCATTACGACGAATCGTGAGGCGCAACCAAGACGACAAAGCGTTGACGCACGACACGCCCACGCCATGCAAGCCACCCGATACTTTGTACGAGTTTTGGTCAAACTTACCGCCGGCGTGCAACTCGGTTAAAACAATTTCAGCTGCGCTACGTGCAAACTCATCTTCTTTATGGATATCAGTCGGGATCCCGCGACCATTATCGGTAACAGAAATTGAGTTGTCGCCGTGGATCGTAACAACGATATCGTCGCAATGCCCCGCAAGCGATTCATCGATCGCATTATCGACAACCTCAAACACCATATGATGTAAACCGGTGCCATCGGACGTATCGCCGATGTACATGCCTGGACGCTTGCGTACAGCCTCAAGGCCTTTAAGCATTTTGATCGAGTCGGCACCGTAAGCATCCATATCTTCAGGAGCTTGGCCAGGTACTTGAGTGTTTTCTGACATTCTTTAAATCCGCATAGGCATGACGACGTACTTAAAAGACTCGTCATCAGGCAAAGTAATAAGGGCTGAGGCGTTCGCGTCGGGCATGACAGACCAGCGAATCGTTTCGGCTTTGACGTTGGCTAAAAAATCTAGCAAGTAGCTGACGTTAAACCCAACGTCTAAAGCCTCGTGTTCGTAATCAACGTCGATTTCTTCTTGCGCTTCTTCTTGTTCGGCGTTTGTTGAAGAAATCTTTAACAGGTGCAGTCCCAGCTGCAAGCGTACGCTGCGGAATTTATCCGTTGTCAAAATCGCTGCGCGCTGCAAGCAGCCCTGTAAGATTTCACGCGAAACATCAAAATGACGCGTGTAATTAGAGGGGATCACACGATTGAAGTCAGGAAATTTTCCTTCGACTAGCTTGGACACTAATTCAACATGGCCAAACGAAAAGCGTATTTGACCCGGTGCCACATCAACGGTGACCGGCCCGTCAGAGTCGTCTAACAAGCGCTGCATTTCGAGTACGGTTTTGCGTGGCACGATCACTTCGTGTTTTGCAAGCACCCCTTCGACTGCGGTTGAGCTATGAGCCAGGCGATGCCCATCGGTGGCCACTGCTCGCAACAGACCAGGCTCAAACACCATCAACATTCCGTTCAAGTAGTAGCGAATGTCTTGTTGTGCCATGGCAAAGTGCGCCATGTTGAATAGATGCTTGAGTGTTTTGCGCGGTAGCGTCAGCGAGACGTCCCAGCGTTCGGGCTGCGTCATCGTTGGAAACTCAGTCGCTGCAAGCGTCTGCAGCGAAAAACGACTTTTACCCGTTTGCACCGCCAGTTTACCGCCAGTCGTTGAGAGTTTGACATCGCCCGTATCGGGTAAGGCGCGCAAGATATCTAAAAGCTTACGCGCCGCGACGGTGAGTGACTCGCTTTCTGCGCCGGTGCCAAAATCAGCATGCGTGGTGATTTGTACCTCGAGGTCCGTCGCAATGAACGATACCCTTTCAGCTTGCTTGCGCACCAAAATGTTGGCAAGAATAGGCAGTGTGTGACGCCGTTCAACAATCCCGGCAACCGTCGATAGCGGTTTGAGTAAAGCGTCGCGGGGGGTCTGGACAAGTTGCATGGATTATCCCTTTAAAGTTTGTTCAAGCACATGCAGCGTATGGTTAAAGTCTGCTTGTTTCGCGCGTAGATCGGTTATCTTTCTCACCGCATGTAGCACCGTAGTGTGATCGCGACCACCAAACAGATCACCAATTTCTGGCAAGCTTTTTTGCGTCAGTTCTTTAGCTAGATACATCGCGACCTGACGCGGCATCGCAATGTTGGCAGGCCGCCGCTTTGAATACATATCAGCGACCTTGATTTTGTAATAATCAGCAACAGTTTTTTGAATATTTTCAACCGTCACCTGTCCGCTAGACGCTGACAGCAGATCTTTTAAAGCATCTTTGCAGATATCAACGTTCGCAACTTGACGGCCATGAAAACGCGCGTAAGCCACAACTTTTTTTAGCGCGCCCTCAAGCTCTCGAACGTTACTACGCAAATGTTTTGCAATAAAAAATGCAACATCTTCGGGCAGTGTTACGCCCTCTTGCTCGGCTTTGCGCAACAAAATGGCAACCCGCATTTCAAGCTCGGGGGGTTCAATCGCAACCGTGAGCCCCGAGTCAAACCTTGAGATCAACCGGGTATCAATCCCCGAGAGTTCTTTGGGATACGTGTCGCTTGTAATGATGATTTGCTTGCGCTGCGCAACCATCGCCTCAAACGCGTAGAAAAATTCTTCTTGGGTACGGTTCTTGCCTGAGAAAAACTGAATATCGTCGATCAGTAGCAGGTCAAGAGAATGGTAATAGCGTTTGAAATCATCAAACGCTTTGCGTTGATATGCTTTCACAACGTCTGACACATATTGGTCCGCGTGAACATATCTGACGCGCGCCCCTTTGCCAGCCGCGAGCAACGCATTCCCAATGGCATGGATCAAATGCGTTTTACCCAAACCAACACCGCCGTACAAAAACAACGGGTTGTATGAGGTGCCGGGATTTTCGGCAACCTGTAAAGCGGCAGCCCGTGCGAGTTGATTTGCCTTGCCCGTTACAAAATTATCAAAGGTAAGTTCTACGTTTAAGCGCGAGCGTTCGTCGGCCGCTGACGTTACAGAGTGTGCCACTGTGACACCATTTAAAGTGCCCGCCTGCACCGCCGTCTGCCCTGGTTGTATCACTTGCGCGGCGAGCGGATTGTCATTCAGACTAGACAACGGCGAATGCATCGCGGCCTCACCTTGCTCAGCTGGCGCCTCGTGATGTGCGCCTGCCCTTAGGCTTGGCGCTCGCAACTCTTGTTCAGGTGTGGGCAGTTCAAACAAAACTTGTACGGGTCTGTTGTACCAGTTGGATGCAAAGGTTTCGATTTGATGTGCAAAGTTTTTGCGCACCCAGTCAAGTTTGAATCGATTTGGCGCAGACAACCGCAAGCACGCCTGCGCTTCATCGAAGGCAAGCGGGATCAGCGGACGTATCCACGCGCTGATTTGCTGGGGAGGAAACTCCTGCTCTAAGTGCAAGACGCAGGACTGCCAAAACTGGTTCATGTGACTCGCTAAGTAAAGCCTGATTCTACCCTGTCAGGGCCAAGGTTATCCACAGGGTCGCAGGCGATTTACCCTTAGGTTCGCCCTAACCATTTGACTAAGTTCGGTTTTTTTGATGAAATAGAGGGCTTTTCGGGATTATCCTAAACCTTTTTCGCTCTTTGTTGGGCCACTCATCATGAAACGTACCTACCAGCCTTCCGTCACTCGCCGTAAGCGCACTCACGGCTTTCGTGTGCGCATGAAAACGCGCGGTGGCCGCGCAGTCATCAACGCCCGACGTGCCAAAGGCCGTAAGCGTTTGGCCGTTTAATCAGTCATCTGAACTTATCAGCCAACTTGACTGTTGTGGGCTCTTCGCCCACTTACGACAATACTGCTCTGATGCCTAGCGCCACGTTTCCGACGGCGGCGCGTTTGCACCGCCCCACCGAGTTCTCTGCGGCTCTCTCAGGTCGTAGAGTCGCCCGTGGGGTTTATTTTGTATTAACGGCGAAGGTCGTTGTTTCGTCCGAGCAGCTGTGCGCGGCGCCACCTATCGCTCGCTTAGGCCTGATAATGGCCAAACGCTTTGCTCAGCACGCTTCAACACGCAATGCGCTAAAACGTGTTGTCCGCGAGGCTTTTCGCTCTTGTCGCCTATCTTTACCCGCTGCAGACTATGTCGTTCGGTTGAACAAGCGCATTGAATCGATCAGCTTAAGTGCACTGAAACGAGCGGCCCGCCAAGAAGCAGATGCGCATTTTGTAAAGGCCAGTCAATGCTAAAGGCTTTGTTAATTTTGCCAATTCGGGCGTATAAGTTTTTCTTGAGCCCCTGGCTTGGCAACAGTTGCCGGTTTACACCAACCTGCTCAAGCTATGCCATTGAGGCCATTCAGACTTGGGGCGCCTTAAAAGGCTCCGGTCTTGCTGTATCACGCTTGGGGCGATGCCACCCTTGGTGTCAGGGCGGATTTGACCCTGTGCCAGCACCGCCTTCAAAAATAGTTTCTAAAAACACTGATTGCGTCACACCAGCACACCGCTGTCATCTAGATTAACGCTAAACTGCGAGCTTTCTCTGGTTCGCTTTTTTTATATATTTGGGCAAGTATGGACATCCGTCGCACCATCCTATTGATGATTTTTTCGTTTTCACTGCTGATGCTGTGGAACAATTGGCAAGTTCATCAAGGAAACCCCCCTGTTTTTGGTGCACCACCCGCAAGCGTGAACCCCAAAGCTGAGACCCCAGACGCGGCATCACCGGCAAACAACGCGGGTGTGCCTGTGGCACCAGCCGCCGCCACCGCAACCGCAGCTAGCAGCTCGGTTGCGACGGTGCCCGGCTTAGCAGCCGCAGTGAGCCCCGCCGCGCAAACCGTTTTGTTTAAAACCGATGTTTTAGCATTAACGTTTGATCTCCAAGGCGCTCAGCTGATTCGTACAGATTTGCTGGCCTTTCCCTCTGTTGATGATCCCCAAAAGCCTTTTACTCTTTTAGAGCGCACGACTGGGCATACTTACGTTGTGCAGTCGGGTTTAACGGGCGCCTCGGCTGGGGTGACCTTTCCTAATCATCTCGTCCCGTTCATGCTCGAAACTGATGCGCGTGAGCTCAAAGGCGATACCTTAGTCATTAAGTTTTCTTCAACGTCTGGTGACGTCAAACTCACCAAGACCTATACACTTAAGCGCGGCGACTACGCGGTCGATGTTGCCCATCAAATTGAAAACCTGTCCACGCAAGCGATTACTCCGTCGGTTTACCTACAAATTACTCGCGATGGTTCTGACCCCGCCGGCACCAGCAGTGCGCCTAGTTTCTTAAGCGGCCCAGCAAATTTCGTCGGTGCGGCCATCTACTCTGAGCAAGAGAAATTTCAAAAAGTGACGTTGAGTGAGGTTGAGAAACGTAAAGCAACCTATATCAAGCAAGCAGACAACGGTTGGTTTGCCTTCATCCAACATTACTTTGTCACGGCATGGGTGCCCGCTCAAGGTAAGTCGCGTACATACGACATGACAGAGCTCGAAAAAAATCTGTACGCAATGCGTAGCATTGAACCCGTGGGGGCTATTGCCCCTAACAGTAGCTTGACGATGAACGCCAAATTATGGGTCGGTCCACAAGATCAAACCGCCCTCGAGGCTTTGGCGCTAGGCTTAGATTTGGTGATCGATTACGGGCTGTTGACGATTATTGCTAAACCAGTCTTCACTTTGATGACTTGGTTGTTTTCGTTATTGGGCAATTGGGGCTGGACGATTGTTCTTTTGACTGTCTTAATTAAAGCCGGGTTTTACCCTTTGTCAGCAGCAAGTTATCGCTCGATGGCTAAGATGAAAATGGTTGCCCCCCGTTTGCAAGCATTAAAGGAAAAGTTTGGTGATGATCGCCAAAAGCTCAACACCGCCATGATGGAAATGTATCGCACCGAAAAAATTAACCCTCTCGGTGGTTGTTTACCAATTGTGATTCAAATTCCTGTATTCATTTCACTTTATTATGTGTTGGGTTCAAGTGTTGAGTTACGTGGCGCCCCTTGGGTGTTGTGGGTGCATGATCTGTCAGTGCGAGACCCATACTTTATTTTGCCGGCTATCATGATGGTGACCATGTTCGTACAAATGCGTTTGAACCCGACTCCACCCGATCCAGTTCAAGCAAAAGTCATGATGTTTATGCCTTTAGTATTTGGAGGCATGATGTTCTTCTTCCCCTCTGGACTTGTCCTGTACTGGTGTGTGAACAACATCTTATCCATCGCGCAACAGTGGTATATCACTAATAAGATGGCCGCCCTTGCTACAGCCGCAAATCGCTAATTTTAAGGTTGAATGGATTCGTTAAATCAGCATCCTATCGTCGCAATCGCCACCGCCCCTGGTAGGGGTGGCATCGGTGTAGTGCGCGTCTCTGGGCCCCATTTGGGCCCTTTTATCTATGCGTTTCTTGGTAGAGCTCTCGAACCCCGTCACGCCACATACTGTCGCTTTCCAGATGCTGATGGCAACGCAATCGATCAGGGCATTGCTCTTTACTTTGTGGGCCCCGCCTCGTACACGGGTGAAGATGTGCTCGAGTTGCAAGGCCATGGCGGGCCAGCAGTTTTACAACAGCTACTTAACCGCTGCTTAACAGTTGGTGCTCCGTTCAACATTCATATCGCGTCGCCAGGCGAGTTCACGTTGCGCGCATTTTTAAACGACAAAATTGATTTGGCTCAAGCAGAGGCCATCGCCGACTTAATTGATGCGTCTTCTGAAGCGGCTGCACGTGCCGCCGCAGTTTCGATGACGGGGTCTTTTTCAAAATGCATCAATACTCTTTCAGCCACTGTCGTAAATCTTCGCATGTTGGTCGAGGCTACGCTCGATTTTCCTGAAGAAGAAATTGAGTTTCTCGAAAAATATCAGGCTCACACAAAACTCGAAGTGCTACAAAACGAGCTTGCAGAAATTTTATCTGCTTCACGTCAAGGTGTAGTTTTACGCGAAGGACTACATGTTGTTTTGGCGGGCGAACCCAATGTTGGAAAATCAAGTTTACTGAATGCGTTGTCAGGACAAGATCTTGCGATCGTCACGCATATTGCTGGCACGACCAGAGACAAAGTGAGCCAGGTTATTTCTCTTGATGGTGTGCCCATTACGGTTACCGATACAGCGGGGTTACGCGATACCGCTGACACAATTGAGGCGATCGGTATTGAACGGACTTGGGCTGCGATTGAACAAGCTGATGTGATTCTGCATCTAAGTGCTGTTGATACCAATCATCTCCAGCTTGATCCGCACATTCAAAAACGTCGCTCACCTAAGTCAGTTGTTCTTAACGTTTGCAATAAAGTCGACTTATCAAATAAGTTAATAAATAGTTCAAACGACACACTATTTATTTCAGCCAAAACTGGCCAGGGGCTTGATGCGTTGCGTGCAAAACTGCTTGAATTAGCTGGTTGGAACCCCGGACAGGAATCTCCGTGGTTAGCACGGCAGCGACATGTCGATGCCTTGATTGCAGCACAACAGCATCTGACTCAGGCAAGTGAGTACGCTTTACAAAAAGATCACGTCTTAGATCTTTTTGCAGAAGAACTTCGCTTGGCTCATACCCAACTTGGGCTGATCATAGGTCAGATGACTCCCGATGATTTACTTACCGAAATTTTTTCACGTTTCTGCATCGGTAAGTAACCATCAAACTATTCGATGGTCCAACCGCCATCAACTGGCAACACCGCGCCCGTAATATCTTTTCCTGCCTCACTACATAGAAATACAGCAAAACTCGCCACACTTTTCAAGGCAACAAAACGACCCGTCGGATGCCGGCTTGAAATGTAATCGTGCTCAGCCTCTTCAATAGTGATTCCAGCTCTTGCCGCATTACCTGCAATCCGCTCAACGATTGGCGGTGTCGGAACAGTGCCAGGGCACAACGCATTGCAAGTGATCCCTTCTGTTGCAACATCCATCGCTGTACTTTTTGTTAAACCTATCAATGCAGTTTTAGTGGTGATATACGCAACACGATTCGCTGTTGCAGTGGTTCCGTACACTGAAGATATGTTGATGATTCTGCCCCACTTCTTAGTTTTCATCTGAGGGATTGTTAAACGCGAGGTATGAAAAGCAGCCGATAAATTTACCGCGATCGACTGATCCCAAGACATAGTATCTAGGGTATCGATTGCAGCGAAATTTCTAATGACTGCGTTGTTGATTAGGATATCAACACCTCCAAAGGTCTCATTGGCGTGTTTAACCAGCGCTTTGATTTCAGCTACAACCGTTAAGTTTGCCTGGCTGTAGATGACTGACACGTCGTACATCGCTCGCAATCGTTCGCTCGCCTCTTGTATTTGCTCTAGTGGCTCGAGCCCGTGCAAAATAATATTTGCTTGTTGTTCGGCAAGTGCTTCAGCCATTGCGTAGCCTAAGCCAGCTACCGACCCTGTGATTAAAGCCGTCTTACCGCGCAACATACAGGTCCTTTATTTGAAACGCGCGAAGCAACATTTATGTTGTTTCTACACATCAAATGAAAATTAGTTACAAAAAATTTAGCTGTGGATAACAAGGGCTAGCGGCCTGTGAACAAACTGTGCATGAACCAAGAGTAAGTCTGCGTTGTTGACCAATCAAAAAACTTATCCAATTTGCTCCACAAAACTAAACAGAGGTTATTCACAACTTTAAAATTACGTAAGTCATTGAAAATAAATACAAATAAAATTTTATACCTCTTATCCACAGGCCTTATTATCCATTAGTCTTTATATATAAAAACAATAAAAGAAATAAAACACTAAGGCAATAAAGCGGTGACAGCGTTGTCTTTTATAAAAAATATTTTCACTGTTTTCTCGTGGTTAAATCAAACCTTCGTCAAATGTTCAATTGCTGAATCAAGGGTGGCCTCCTGTTTAGCAAAACAAAATCGAACAAGTTGGTGATTCGAGGCGGGGGCATCGGATGACTGATAAAAAGCTGAAACCGGAATGACAGTAACGCCATGGGTTTGTGTCAACCAAATTGCAAAGTCAGCTTCTTTTTGATCAGATATATCGCTGTAATCAGCCAGTAAAAAAAAGGTTCCTGGACTTGGCAGAACCTTAAAGCGAGTTTGCTGCAAACCATTTGAAAGGTAGTCACGTTTGGTTTGATAAAAGCTTGGTAAGGTTAGATACGTACTTGCATCGGCGGTATAAGCAGCTAACGCGTGTTGAAAAGGCGATGGCACAGTAAACACCATGAACTGATGAACTTTTCTAAGTTCTGCTGTCATGTGTTTAGGCGCGCAGCAATAGCCAATTTTCCAACCCGTTGTATGGGTTGTCTTACCAAATGAAGATATAACAAAACTTTTTGCTGTTAGCGCTGGCCTGGTACAAAGACTAACGTGTTGAACACCATCAAAAATGATGTGTTCATAGACTTCGTCTGAGAGTAAAAAAATATCATGTTGTTGAACGAGTTTTTCTAGTTCATCGAGATCAGCCGGTGTAATGACAGCGCCCGTTGGGTTATGAGGAAAATTGACGATGAGTAGTTTGGTTTTTTTAGTCACTGCAGCACGAACCAAGGCCCAGTCAACGCTATAAACAGGGTCCGTTTGGGTTGGAACACGCATTGGGACGCTAATAACCGTACCGCCCGCGAGTTTAATGGTTGGGATATAGCAGTCATAGCATGGCTCTAAAACGATTACTTCATCACCCGTTCCAATACACGCTAGTACGCTAGCCATGATTGCCTGTGTTGCACCACTGGTAATCGTGATTTCAGTGTCTGGGTCATATTGGCACTGGTAAAGGGCTGCGATTTTCTGGCTAATGACCTCACGCAAGGGCATGACGCCAGCCATCGCGGGGTATTGATTAAAACCCTTGTCCATCGCTTCAGAAACTAAACGCAAAAGGGCTGGGTCTGTATTGAAATCAGGAAACCCCTGCCCCAGATTGATGGCCTGATATTCCAGAGCCATCTTGCTCATCGTGGTAAAGATGGTGGCGCCAACTTCTGGCAGTTTTGATTGTATTTGCATGTTTGTTGGTGAAATGATGAGTCAAAGCGTAAGAGGTCTCTTGTAAACAATCGTGGATAGGCGTAGATGCTATTTTGTTTATGGTTAATTTTTCTATACGGAAAAGCTATAAACAGGATATACACACCTTATGCACATGATATTAACAACTTACTCTCTGATTTACCCACAGATTAGTGTTTCAGAACGTCGGTATGAAGCTCTTTATCCCTATTCATACAGAGATATTCAAGAGTTATACCGAGGTTATACCCACGTTATGCACAGATCAGTGTTTTGTAATGTTCCACGTGAAACATTACAGAGATTTTGGAGTTTTGTATGACTGTAACCCAGGAAAGTATTAAACATGGAAGCTGTGAGACAGTTGGTAGGTTGTTGGTCCGTGCTAAAGGTTGGATAGTTTTTGTTTGCAAAGAATGATCCAAAATTTGCACTAATAATTTGTGTTTCACGTGAAACACTCTGACCGATTTACTCACATGTTAAGGCTTTAATTCGTTGATAGAAAATTATTTATCCTATTTTTCCATTAGAACTTCAGAGCGTATCGCGAACTCAAACCTTTGCTCGCTAGCTTACCTTGATTTCTAATGGACACCATTAGAAAATGTCAATAGAATCATGGCATTATCTGCGCTGAACGGGCCGCCCATGTTAGCAACCGAGAACTTTGACATTAAATTCACCACTCGTGAAGTCAGTGCCTGGGGTGGGCTAGCGTTACTGAAGCAAATGATGGACGGGATGGGGGTTTTAAAGGCCGTTCAGTCTTGGGATTTACCGGTGCCCGGATCCAATCGTGGTTATGACCCTGCTCAGTTGATTGAACAAATGATGGTCAGCATTTGGAGTGGTGCAAACCGCTTTGTGCATTCGGACATCACACGCTTGGACAACACGTTGGCCCGTTTATTTGGTTGGACTAAAGTGGCTGAGCACAAGGCCATCATGCGTTTGTTTAATCGCTTTGATCAAGAAAAATCTAACGAGATGCAAAAGAAGTCATATCACTGGCTTTTTAACAAGTTGGCACTGAACCCCATCACCCTTGACGTGGACTCAACGGTGATCACACGCTGGGGCAATCAGATTGAGGGCGCCACTAAAGGCTACAACCCCAAAGCGCACGGGCGAAATAGCCACCACCCGTTGCTTGCGTGCGTCGCCGATTGGCGACTTGTTGCAAACTTTTGGTTGCGCCCCGGTAACGCGTACACAACAAATAACGCGTTGTCATTTATTGAGACAACGCTCGATAATTTAGGCTCAACCAAGGTAGGCCTGTTTCGGGCGGATAGTGGGTTTTACAATAAAGAAATCGTCTCTTTGCTCAATGACAAGAGGATCTCTTACATCATAAGTGCCAAGATGACGCAAGGGCTGCAGCACGCAATCGTTGAACACTGCAAATGGCAACAGGTCGACGCGGGCATTGAAGTCTCTGAGCTCTCGTATCAACCCAAGAACTGGGATAGCACAAAACGCCTTGTGGTCGTTCGACAGCACGTCTCACGCAAAAAAAATGTACCTGGCAAATCTCTATCTCTTTTTAAAGAGGACGAGGAACTGATGGGCTGGCGCTATGGTGCAATGGTGACAGATCTGAACTTGCCTGCGCTTGAGATTTGGCGACTTTACAGAGGACGCGCAGATTGTGAGAACAGAATCAAAGAGCTCAAATATGACTTTGGTCCCGATAGCTTTGTCATGCGAGACTTCTGGGCGACAGAGACGGCGTTAAGTGTGGTCATGTTGGCCTACAACTTGATGAGTGTGTTTAGGCAAGCAGTCATCCGCCAAAAGTCGCACCAAACCCTCGCGACATTGCATTACCGGGTTCTTGCAGTTGGCGCATTTTGGAATAACAGCGGCAAAGACACAACAAAGAAACCAACTCTCAATCTAGCCGTTGCAAAAAAACGAAGGCCTT
>Ga0209550_10001450_pt1 | contig 22700 bp, 22 predicted proteins | sample LauGreSuBDMM15SN_2_FD_187567 | JGI IMG/M metagenome (GOLD analysis project Ga0209550, IMG submission 187567) | Freshwater lake microbial communities from Lake Michigan, USA - Su13.BD.MM15.SN (SPAdes) (version 5) | ecosystem: Environmental > Aquatic > Freshwater > Lake | place: Lake Michigan... | reverse complement strand
AACGTCTGTCAAACTATTTAATTTAAGTTTGATAAATGCAATTTTACCATTTTCTGCATTAGAAATCTCTCTTTCAACTAACTTATTAATTTTGGTACGAGTATAATGTGGTGAAACAATTAAATGTTTGTAACGATGAACTCGATAATTCACATTAAAGAATTCAAAAACCTTTGAAACGTCTTTTAAAATTTGCTGGTGACTTGTAAATAAAGTTACATCAGTATAAACTCTAGCGGTTGATTCATTAAAATTACCTGTTGAAATAAAGCCGTAACGAACTAATTTTCCATTCTGAATTCTCTCCACTAGACATATTTTACTATGGACTTTCAAACCTTTTATTCCAAAAATTAATTCTATACCTTCGGTTTGCATTTGTTCCGCATAAGAAATATTACTAGCTTCATCAAAACGCGCTTGCAACTCAATTTGAACAATTACTTTCTTTCCGTTTTTAGCTGCATTAATCAACGAACTAATTACTTGAGAATTTTTCGCTAATCGATATAATGTAATTTTAATTGCGGTAACATGCGGATCTAAAGCGGCTTCTCTTAAAAATTTTATTATATATGAAAAAGACTGGTATGGGGCATTTACTAGATAATCTTTTTTAGCAATTTTATTCAAAATACTTCCATCAAGACTCAAGCCTTCAACTGGTAAAGGAATTTTTGGTTCGTATAATAAATCGAATCGACCCAGGTTTGGAAAATCCATAAAATCACGACGATTGTGGTATCTTCCGCCCGGAATAATACTATCAGAAGCATCAATACCCATATTGGTTAGGAAGAATTTTAAAGTGTCTTTTCCAATGGACTGATCGTAAACAAAACGCACTGGCTCCCCTATTCTTCTATCTTTTACACTTGTAGCAATTTTTTCAAGCATACTTTTACTCATGTCGCTATCAATATCTAATTGAGCGTCACGGGTAATTTTTATCATGTGTGCGCAGATACTTTCGTAATCGAAAATATTAAATAAACTTGATAAATTGTGACGAATTACATCATCTATTAAAATTACATATTGCTTATCATCAACTGAAGGTAAAACAACAAAACGGTTAATCGATTTTGGAATTTCAATTACTGCGTATCGAATTTCTTTTTTGGGTTTCACCAATCCTAATATTTTAGGCTCAGATTCCGGTTTCATTACTAATTTGACTGCCAAATAACCGAGAGTGTCTTTAAGTATGGGGAATTCAGCTAAATCATTTAAAATAATCGTCACCAATGCAGGACTTACTTTTTGAATAAAAAAATCTTTAATAAAATTCTCTTGTTCACTTGTAATTTGACTTTCATCAATTATGAAGATTTTTTGAGCTTGTAATTTATCTTCAATAATTTTCAAAATCCTTAAACTTTCTGTTTGTTGTTCAATTACAATTTCAGTGATATCTTTAACCAGCTGATTTGCGCTTATTCCCATTAGAACTTTCTCACCTGAAATTCCTGACAAACTCAATCTTCGAATTGCAGCAAATCGAACTCGGAAAAACTCATCTAAATTATTTGAAAATATCCCTAAAAAACGCAAACGGTCTAATAATGGTACATTTTCATCAGAAGCTTCCTGAAGAACACGAGCGTTAAATGCAAGCCAACTTTTTTCTCTATCTATGTATTTGTAGTTCAAATTTTTATTCATATTTTCAAATCTCTTGGGAATATTACTTTTTGTATTTTCCCTTTTTTCAATAATTTCCATTCCTCACAATCAAATTTAATCCAAACTAAACCAGATGTAGGAACATTTTCAATAAATATATCGCCAAATTTATTAACAAAATTTGTTATAGCCGCATTATGACCAAAAAGAATAACATTTTCTAAATCATTGTTTAATGATTTAATCACTTTCTCTAACTGATATTCGTCAAATGTATATAAATCTTCTTTAACAATTATTTCATTAAAAGGAACTGAATAATTTGCTGCAAAAATAGTAGCTGTCTCAAATGCTCTTGTGGCATTGCTACTTAATAGCGTGAATTTATCATTTATTAATTTACAACTATCTAAAGCTACTAATACAGAGTCATTTTTGCCTCTTTCAGTTAATCCTCGATTTTTATCACTAACTGGTTCGTCCCAACTGGATTTTGAATGTCTAATAAGAATTAAATTTTTCATGTTTTTTGAATTTGGAGAAGAATATATCAAAAATAGATTCAAATAGATTTCACAATATACAACTATTTTACAGTTTTAATTGTACCTAAAATGGCTTTTTATTTTAAAAAAATTGGAATTGTTTTATTTAAATGTACCTTTGCAAAAAATTTGTCATTTCTAATGATTGTAAAATAAATTATATCATTTAAAAGACGCTTATTTAATAAGTTTATGAAAAAAATAGTTGAATACAGAAAATTACTAAATGTTGATAAAACTTTAGATTTAAAGGATTTAAAAACAATCTATCGTAATGCTATGAAAGATGCACATCCTGATAAATTTCAAGGAGATGATGAAGGTTTGAAAGTTGCTGAAGAAAATAGTAAAAAAATTATTGAAGCTTATCACTTTTTGGTAAGTATCAATCCTGAAACTATCAAACAAAACTTACCTGAATACACTGAAACTATCAGTACTGCAACAATTACTGATTATAAATTTGTTGATGGTCGATTAATTATTAATTTTTCAAATGGTAGCGTTTACGAATATATCAGTGTTCCTAAAGCGACTTATGTAAAAATGGTAAATGCCGATTCACCTGGTAGATTCGCAAAAAGACACATTTTAAATGCTTTTACTTGGAGAAAAACGATCAACCAAGATTAATTTTGATATAATTTTAAAAAGGGGTTTAAGCAATAGTTTAAACCCCTTTTTCTTTACAATTTATTGATGTAATTCCCATAAATATCGCTGAACTGATACCCTTGAGAAATCCTATCTTTGCTTAATTTGTCATATTCAACTAATGCCCATAACACAAACTCTTTCATAAAATAAACATCTTCGCTATCGAGTTGAGGTTGGTATTTTTTAATTAAAATAGAAAGAGGTGATATTGAGTCTAATATTGATTTATAATCCTCGTCTGAAGCATCGTCTAATAATTCAAAACCACTTTCAGTAAAAAACCATTCTATTAAATCTGAATAAGCCGTTTTTTCATCTTGCTTTTCTAATTTTTCAATCTTAGGAAAATAGGCTGGAAAGAAGGTGTGAATGGCATCGCCAATTAAATGTTGTGCTACAACCGCAGCGCCCTCCTGCTCTCCTTCGTAAACTAATTCTACTTTACCAGTAATTGCAGGTATAATTCCCATAAAATCGGATAATCTAACCGTAGTTTTGTCAATTCCAGATTTTAAAGCCCGACGTTCGGCAGTGCTTAATAAATTCTCGAAAGCCGTAATACTCATTCTTGCGCTCACGCCGCTTTTATTGTCAATATATTCACTTTCACGAGCTTCAAATCCAATTTGTTCTAATAAATCTTTAGCTAAAGAAGGTACATAAACAGTATGTCTTTGAAGAAAATCTAACTTCGCTTCTTGCTCGGTAATTGTTCTTGCAATTTTAATTGTTTCGGGATAATGCGTCAGGATTTGTGAACCAATTCTATCTTTCAAAGGCGTAACAATACTTCCTCGATTGGTATAATCCTCAGGATTTGCTGTAAAAACAAATTGCATATCTAGAAGCATTCTCAATTTGAATCCACGAATTTGAATATCTCCTTCTTGCAAAATATTGAATAATGCCACTTGAATACGAGCTTGTAAATCAGGTAATTCGTTGATTACAAATATACAACGGTTGGCTCTTGGTATCATTCCAAAGTGAATTACCCGGTCGTCAGCATAGGATAATTTTAAGTTTGCCGCTTTTATTGGATCTACATCACCAATTAAATCCGCCACCGTAACATCAGGTGTAGCTAATTTTTCGAAAAATCTTTCAGTCCTGTGAATCCAATGAATCGATGTTTTATCTCCTAAAGAAGCAATTATATCTTTAGCAAATCGAGAAATGGGTTTCAATGGATCGTCGTTAATTTCTGAGCCTGCAACTATAGGCATATATTCATCTAACAATTCAATCATTAAACGTGCTAATCTAGTTTTAGCTTGACCTCGAAGTCCTAATAAATTTATATTATGTCTTGATAATATAGCTCGTTCTAATTCTGGAATTACCGTGTTTTCAAATCCATGAACGCCATCAAATACTGGTTTTCCTGCTTTTATTTTTTCCCTAAGGTTATTTCGTAACTCGTCTTTAATACTTTTACTTTGATAACCTGAAGCTTTTAAATCTCCTAAAGTGGTAATGGTGTCTATTTTCATATTGGTAAATTATTAGTCTATTTTATTCTCTTTTTTCGATTCGTTTCGTAATCCTCAAATATCATTTCACCCAATCCTTTTAAACCCGTATAAAAAGCTTTTCCTTGATTTTCTTCTGTAAAACGATTGACAAATTTTTGTAAATACGGATCATTTGCAATCATAAAAGTGGTAATTGAAATGTGTAATTTTCTAGCTTGTTGCGCTTGACTGTAACATTTATTTACAATGTATTCATCTAAACCATTGCTGTTCATATAATAATCACCCTCTTTTTCACGAACACAACTTGGTTTTCCATCAGTAATCATGAATATTTGCTTGTTGGTATTGCGCTTTCGCCGAAGTAAATCCATCGCTAATTGCAAACCAGCAACAGTATTGGTGTGATAAGGCCCCACTTTTAAATACGGTAAATCTCGAATTGCAATGGTCCAAGCATCATTGCCAAAAACCAAAATATCTAAAGTGTCTTTTGGATATCTCGTTGTTATTAATTCGGCCAAAGCCATGGCGACTTTTTTTGCAGGGGTAATCCGGTCTTCACCATAAAGAATCATACTGTGGCTGATATCTATCATTAATACAGTACTCATTTGCGATTTGAATTGGGTCTCTTCAACAACCAAATCTTTTTCTGTCAATTGAAATTCTCCAATTCCATTATTAATTTGTGCATTACGCAAACTTTCAGTCAGTGAAATTTGTTCTAATGCATCTCCAAAATGAAATTCACGCAATTCACCTGTGTGCTCATCACCGTTTCCTGAATGTTTTGTTTTATGATTCCCATTACCGGAACGCTTAAGATTGCCGAAAATTTGATCTAAAGCTTGTTGACGAATTGCACGTTCTGTTTTTGCGGTTATACCCGTCCCAGTCGAACCGTCATCTTTAAGTTCTTCTCGAATGTATCCCTTTTTCTTTAAATCATCAATAAAATCATCAATTGTATAACTTGAGTCGGTCAATTTATATTCTTTGTCCAACTCTCGCAACCAATCTATTGCCTCATCAAAATCACCAGAAGTATGGGTTATTAACTCTTTAAATACTTCAAAAAGTCTATCAAATGGCGATTGAAATGGCGCTTCATATTGCTTAAAATAAAAACCTTTTCTAAATTCTTTTTTCATAAAAATAAAATTAATATAATTTATGTTTTACAGATAAAAACGAATAATAATTTTTAGTTAAAGTATTTAAAAGATATTAATTCACTCCAATTTATTTTTCCTAAATTTGAAAAATATTAAACATATTATGATTGAATTTATAGACTATTTCTGGGCACTATTAATTGGGATTATTCTAGGTTTAACTGGAGGTGGAGGTTCTATATTAACTGTCCCTGTTTTGGTTTATATTTTAAATTTTAATCCTGTAATCGCTTCTTCCTATTCCCTTTTCATCGTTGGAATGACCTCTGCATTTGGAACTTTAATTAATTTAAAAAAGGGTAATATAGAATTAAAAACGGGGTTGTTATTTGCAATTCCTTCATTGATTTCAGTTTATATTACTAGAAAATACATAGTACATTCTATCCCAGAAATAGTTATTCAAAATAGTTATTTTACAATTACCAAGAATTTATTTTTAATGGTATTATTTGCGGTAGTGATGTTTTTTGCAGCTTTATCAATGCTTAAAGCACCAAAAACACCAACTTCAGAAGTTGTAGAGAATAAACCAAATATCTATTTGATTGTATTTCAAATTTTTTGTGTGGGAATATTAATTGGTTTGATTGGTGCTGGCGGAGGCTTTCTGATTATTCCTGCTTTGGTTAATTTTGCTAAATTACCCATCAAAAAAGCAATTGGAACTTCTTTGTTTATTATTGCTTGTAATTCCTTAATTGGTTTTTCAGGTGATGTTCAAAATATAAATTCAGATTGGAATTTCTTATTTATATTCGCTGCATTTGCAATGACAGGAATATTTATTGGAATCTATATAAGTCGATTTTTTAATGACAGGAGTTTGAAAAAAATATTCGGCTGGTTTGTATTAACCATGGCCCTATTTATATTAACAAAAGAAGTTTTATTCTAAACATTATCCTATAAAATCCTAAAATGAAAATTCAACAAATTTATACCGGATGTATTGCTCAAGCTGCTTATTATATAGAAAATAAAGGCGAAGTTGCGCTATTTGATCCATTAAGAGAGGTTCAGCCTTACATAGACAAAGCCAATTTAGATCACGCCAAAATAAAATACATTTTTGAAACACATTTCCATGCTGATTTCGTGTCGGGACATTTGGATTTAGCGAATAAAACTAACGGAAAAATTGTATTTGGTCCAACAGCAAAACCTGAGTTTGAGGCAATTGTTGCATCCGATAATCAAGAGTTCAAAGTAGGAGATTACACTATTAAAGCAATTCACACACCAGGACATACGATGGAAAGCACTTGTTATTTATTGATTGATGAAAACGGAAAAGAACATGGTATTATCACTGGCGACACCTTATTTATAGGTGATGTAGGAAGACCTGATTTGGCTCAATCGTTAATAAAAGACTTAACACAAGAAAAACTAGCTTCCTATTTATTTGATTCATTACGTAACAAAATCATGCCGTTATCTGATGATTTGATGGTTTACCCTAGTCATGGTGCCGGAAGTGCTTGTGGAAAAAACATGAGTAAGGAAACAACCGATTCTTTGGGAAATCAAAAGAAAACGAATTACGCTTTAAGAGAAAATATGACCAAGGAAGAATTTACTGCCGAGGTATTGGATGGATTAGGGGTTCCTCCCGCGTATTTCCCTCAAAATGTAATGATGAATATTCAAGGATATGCTAGTTTAGATTCAGTTATTGATAAGTCTAAGAAACCTTTAAGTACCTCAGAATTTAACGCTATTGCAAATGATACTGACGCAATAATTTTAGATGTTCGTCATGAAAATGATTTTGTGAAATGCCATATCCCTAAATCAATTTTTATAGGAATTCAGGGAAATTTTGCCCCTTGGGTAGGTTCGTTAATAATGAATACTAAACAACCTATTTTATTAATCACCCCTGACGGAATGGAAAATGAAACCATAACTCGACTCTCTAGAGTTGGTTTTGACAATGTTTTGGGTTACCTAGAAGGAGGAATTGCTGCTTGGAAAAAATCAGGATTTGAAACGGATAGTATTCATTCGATTTTACCTGAACAATTTTCAAATGAAGTTAACAACCAAAGTATCGTTGTAGACGCTAGAAAGCCAAGCGAATTCGACGCTGAACATGTTGAAAACGCAATAAACTTACCTTTAGATACAATTAATAACCATTTTGATTTAGTTCCTAAAAATGATAACTTCTATTTGCATTGTGCTGGTGGTTATCGTTCAGTAATAATGGCTTCAATATTAAAATCACGTGGTTTTCATCATTTTACAAATGTTGAAATGGGAATTAGCGGGATTAGAAATACAAATGTTCCATTGACGGTTTTTATTTGTCCTTCTACATTGAAATAAATAAAAATTAAACAATAACAAAAAATTAAGTATTTTTAATGTAACAACATTGTAATTTTTAAATACTTTTGCAACATAAAATAAAAACTAATTAAAAATGAAAAGAATTTTAATACTATTAACTTTAGTCACAGTTTTAATTTCGTGTAATAAAGCAGGTAAAAATGAATATATTATTTCAGGAACTGTAAAAGGTATTGCTGATGGAAAAACAGTAGTACTTGAAAAACAAGATGTAATGGGACAGGTTGTTCCTTTAGATACTGTGAAAGTTAAAGACGGTAAATTTACAATGACAGGTTCTGCAAAAGAACCAGAAATCATGTTACTTCAAGTTGAAACTACTCAAGGAAAAGTTCCATTTGTACTTGAAAATGGAGATATTAATATTACTATTGATAAAGACAGCCTTCAAAAATCAAAATTTTCAGGAACATACAATAATGATGTTTTTACAAAATTTAATAACGATTTAACAAAATTTCAAAAAGAATTTCAAAAGAAGCTGACTTCTTTTCAAAATGCTAATATGGCAAAAATGAACGCAGCTCAACAAGCAAAAGACACCATTACTATCAATAAGTTAATGAAAGAATACCAAGGGATTCAAAAAGAAGGAATGGAATTTTACATAAAATTTGCAGAAGGAAATCCAAAAGCCTTATTATCTGCATTAATTGTTGATAGTATGCTAAACGATCCAGCAGTAGATTTAGTTAGAGTTAAAAAAATATATGCAGGTTTCAGTCCTGAATTAAAAAAATACAAACCAGGTAAATCCATTCAGTCTAAACTTGATAAAATTGGAAAACCGGTAAAAGTAGCTGCCGCTGCAAATATAGGAAGTGTAGCTCCAAACTTTACAGGTCCAAATCCTGAAGGTAAATCTATTTCATTAAAACAATCTTTAGGAAAAGTTACACTTGTTGATTTTTGGGCTTCTTGGTGCAAACCATGTCGTGCTGAAAATCCAAACGTAGTAGCATTATATGCAAAATACCATGCAAAAGGTTTAAATATTATCAGTGTGTCTTTGGATAAAGAAGCATCAGATTGGAAAGCTGCAATTGCAAAAGACAAATTAACTTGGATCCATGTTTCTAATTTAAAAGAGTTTGAAGATCCAATTGCTTTGCAATATGGTATTAATGCAATTCCATCTATTTTTGTTTTAGATGCAAAAGGAGTTGTCATTTCAAAAGACCTACGTGGAGAAGAATTAAATACTAAGATTGCCTCCCTTTTAGGATCATAAACCTACTAAATTTAAGTATCAATAAAATCTCCCTAGTGGAGATTTTTTTTATTTAATTCAATACCAATAGGTTAAAAAAAGTATCAAAATTAACTACTTTAATTATTTGGAAAGCTTGAAAGTATTACTATATTTGCAACCGTTTGCCGAGTCTATATAAGAAAATTATTGGGGAGATACTCAAGCGGCCAACGAGGGCAGACTGTAAATCTGCTGTGTGAACTTCGTAGGTTCGAATCCTGCTCTGCCCACGAAAAATCCCAGTAAAAAAACTGGCTTTTTTTTATTTAATTCTAAAACTATATTTTACCTAATTTGGATAATATAAAAAGTAATACAATTGGAATTGCTAGTAAAATTACCATTTCAAGATTATCAATTAATAGATGGGGTTGTTTTGCCAATGTAATCAAATAACCTCCAATTGCACCACCAAAATGAGCTGTGTGTCCTATATTGTCTCGTTTGTTCTTCATTCCATAAATAGAATAAAGTAAATATCCAATTCCGAAAATATAAGTAGGTATTGGGATTGGTATAAAAAATAGATATAAATCCATATCCGGTTGCAATAAAATAGCTGAATACAACACTCCTGTTACAGCTCCAGAAGCACCAATTGCACGATAGGAATAATCATTAGAATGAAAATACAAAGTTAATAGACTACCAAAAATTAAACTTCCTAAATAAATTAATCCAAAAGAAAAATTTCCTAAATAACCATAAACAACAGGTGCGAAGAAATACAAGGTCAGCATATTAAACGCCAAATGTGAAATATCAGCATGTAAAAAAGCAGAAGATATCATTCGAAATTGTTCTCCAGAACGAATACTGCCAATATGAAATTCAAACTTTCTAAAAAAAGTAGTGTCTTCAAAACCCTTGAAACTAACCATTGCATTTAAAAGGACAATAATAATTAATAAAATATTCATGATAATAAATTTAATAACTTTAGAAAAGTAAAGATAGTTTTTTAGGTTTAGAGATTCGGCATGAAAAAAATTATTTAATGTATATTTGCAAAAATTAATTTACGAATGCAATTAATAATTTATATATTTCTATATCCTATTTTATGGAGTATTTCCATACTTCCTTTTAGACTGTTATATGTTCTTTCAGATGGGTTTTATATTATAACCTACTATATTATTGGTTATAGAAAAAAAATTGTAAGAGAAAATTTAGCATTGACACTTCCCCATTTATCTGATAAAGAGAGATTGATTATTGAAAAAAAGTCCTTTCAAAACATGTGTGATGTTTTTTTAGAAATGATCAAAACACTTACTATTTCAAAAAGTGAAATGGAAAAAAGGTATACATTTAAAAATATTGAAGTTTATGACTATTTAGAGAAAAAAGGGAAAAGTATCGCTTTGCTTTGCGCTCATTATGCAAGTTATGAATGGGCAATTTCAATAAATAGCAAAATTTCATTTGAAGGTTATGCTGTTTATAAAAAAATAAATAATCGCTATTTTGACAAACTGGTTCGCGACATTCGATCTAAATTTAAGGCAACATTAATAACTACCAAGGAGACAATTCCAGAAATGGGAAATAATTATAGAAATAATAAACTTAGTTTGTATGGATTAATTAGTGATCAATCTCCCAAATTAGGATCCTTTTTTCATTGGAATAAATTTATGGGTATTGAAGTGCCAATTCATACTGGAGGGGAAATGTTAGCAAAAAAATACGATATGAATGTTCTTTTTTTAAGAACAAAAAAACTGGGTAGGGGTTTTTATGAAGCGGAGTTAGAAGTGTTGTCAGAAAATACTAAAGAAGTACCTAATTACGAAATTACTGATCGCTTTTTAAAATTGGTTGAACAACAGATATACGAACAACCAGAAAATTATCTGTGGACTCATAATCGATGGAAACACAGAAAATTATCGTAAAGATTTAAGATATAATTCTTCGACTTTTTTTCTAGCCCAATCCGTTTTTCTTAAAAAGGTAAGACTTGATTTTATAATAGGATTGCTAGTGAAACAGTTTATTTCAATCAATTTGCCCAAGGAATCAAACCCATAATACTCCACTAAATACTCCACTATTTTTTGAAGAGAAACACCATGAAGTGGATCTGGATTTTTGTTTGACATAAAATAAATTTATACTATTTAAGTGGTTAAAAAGATCTTAAATACCAACAAAATTAATGATTTGTTATTGTACATTTGCACTTGGATGTTAAAAACTATAAACATATTAAACAAAAGAGCCCGATTTGATTATGAAATAATCGAAACCTATACTGCTGGAATAGTATTAGCTGGAACTGAAATTAAATCTATACGCCTTGGTAAAGCTAATATTACAGAAAGTTTTTGTGAATTTAGCGGTTTAGAATTATTCGCAATAAACACCTACATCGAAGAATATGCCTACGGAAATCAATTCAATCATAAAGCTCGAAGTGAAAGAAAATTACTTTTAAATAAAAGAGAACTTAAAGGATTGGAAAGAAATGTTCAAGCAAAAGGACTTACAATTGTTCCTTTAAAATTATTTACTAATGAAAAAGGTATAGCTAAATTAGAAATTGGTCTTTGCAGAGGTAAAAAAACATACGACAAAAGAGAATCTTTAAAAGAACAAGATACCAAAAGAGATTTAGATCGAATAAAAAAAGAATATTAAACATAAGTTTTTTTTTCAAAATAAAATGACTAAATTTGTCTTGACAATAAATAGGATAGAATGAAAAATTTATTAAGAGAAGCTAGAGAAAAGAAAGGATTTAAAACTAGAGAAGTTGCCCAACTCTTGGGTATCGATCAAGCACTTATTAGTAAATTTGAAAGTGGCTCGAGAAAACCCACTAAAGAACAAGTAATTAAGTTGGCATCGCTATTAGAAATTGATCTAGAAGCACTAATGATTGCATGGTTCAAAGAAAAATTACTTTATGAAATAGGTAATGATGAATATGCTTTAAAGGCAATGAATATTCTGCGTGAAGAAATTGAAAACAATTATAGTATAACTAAAAGAAAAATCTCAACTAATTTAACTGCAATAATTAATGAAATAGATATTTTAAAAGCAAAATTAGATGCTTTTAGAAAGCTCGATAGTTTTAAAATTTCTCAAGCTTTAGAATTAGAATATACCTTTGAAAGTAATAGAATTGAAGGAAATACTTTAACGCTGCGTGAAACCGATTTAGTAATTAATGAAGGGCTTACCATTTCTGGAAAAAGCATGAGAGAACATCTTGAAGTTATCAATCATCAGGAGGCTATTTTTTATATTAAACATTTAATGGAAAGAAATTCCCCTTTAAATGAGCGTGAAGTGCTATCAATTCATAATTTAATTTTGAGAGGTATTCAACCTGAAGCTGCAGGAAAATATAGAAAAGTTCAAGTTATGATTCAAGGAAGTACGCATTTACCTCCACAACCTTTTTTAGTCGCAAAAGAAATGGAAGATTTCTTTATTTGGTATGAATCCAATAAAAAAAGGCTACACCCTGTTCTATTGGCTGCTGAACTTCATGAAAGAATGGTAACTATCCATCCTTTTATAGATGGAAATGGTAGAAGTTCTCGTTTGGTGATGAACCTTATTTTGCTTCAACATGGTTATGTAATTGCCAATATCAAGGGAGATTACGAAAATAGAATGCAATATTATAATTCACTTGAAACGGCTCAAACTAAAAATAACAAAGAAGATTTTTTGATGTTTATTGCTCAAATTGAGAAAGAAAGTTTAGAGCGTTATTTAAATATTATTGGACAATAAACCTCAATATTTTGAGGTTTATGTTTTATTTTTTATTTTCTAACAAGGGGACGAATTTAAAATCACCAAATTCGTATTTTTCAAATTGAGTTTCGTTTTTTCTAATCAACTTGATCATAATTTGATTTTCATCACCAACAGGAATAATCAACTTACCTCCTATTTTTAATTGTGCCATTAGTGGTTTTGGTATTTTTGGTGCTCCAGCTGTAACTATAATACTATCAAATGGAGCGTGATTTAGTAAACCATAATAACCGTCTCCAAATGAAAGATGTTTGGGACGAATTCCTAATTTAGGCAATAAGGCTGATGTTTGTTTGAACAACTCATTTTGTCGTTCAACACTATAAACTTTGGCTCCCATCAAATACAAAACTGCTGTTTGATATCCCGATCCGGTTCCAATTTCCAAAATTTTATCCCCTTTTTTGATTTCTAGTAATTGGCTTTGAAAAGCTACCGTATAAGGCTGGGATATAGTTTGTCCTGCACCAATTGGAAACGCTTTATCTTGATAGGCATAATCTTCAAAGCTAGAATTTAAAAAAAGATGGCGAGGAATTGTACTAATAGCTTTCAATACATTTTTATCTGTAATACCCTTTTCTTGCAATAATTTTACAAGCTGATTTCTAAGTCCTTGATGTTTGGATGTGTCTTTCAAAACTAATTATAATTTATTCTGTAAATTTAAGAAAGTAATTGATACTTTATATGATGGATTTAATTTTAAATGCATTCATTTTTTATCAATTTATTGCTATTTTTGTTGAAAATACTTAGTTATGTTAAAAGTAGGAGTTTTAGGTGCTGGGCATCTCGGAAAAATACATTTACGATTATTACAGCAATCAGATAAATACGAATTGGTTGGCTTTTATGACGAAAATCATGAGAATGGGGCAAAAATAGCTAAAGAATTTGGCTACAAACAATTTCACACTATTGCAACTTTAATCCATGCTGTAGAGGTTATTGATATTGTCACCCCTACTCTTTCTCATTACAAATGTGCCAAAGTAGCCATTAAATCTGGAAAACATGTATTTATTGAAAAGCCCATTTCAAATACTGTTGCCGAAGCGGAAGAAATTATTGCTTTATCAAATGAATATAACGTAAAAGGACAAGTAGGTCATGTGGAAAGATTCAATCCTGCATTTATTGCTACAAAGGATATGATTGAAAATCCAATGTTTATTGAAACACATCGATTGGCTGAATTCAATCCTCGTGGAACTGATGTTCCGGTAGTTTTAGATTTGATGATTCACGATATAGATGCAATTTTGAGCGTTGTACCTTCTGAAGTTAAATTGATTAATGCAAGTGGTGTTTCTGTAATTAGTGAAACTCCAGATATTGCCAATGCTAGAATTGAATTTGAAAATGGTTGTGTGGCCAATTTAACTGCGAGTAGAATTTCATTGAAAAACATGCGTAAATCTCGTTTCTTCCAAAAGGACGCCTATATTTCTGTTGATTTTCTAGAGAAAAAATGTGAAGTGGTAAAAATGAAAGATGCTCCTAAAGTTCCTGGCGATTTTGATATGATATTGCAAAATGCTGAAGGCATAAAAAAACAAATCTATTTTGCAAATCCTGAAGTTGAACAAAATAATGCCATTTTAAACGAATTAGATTCCTTCGCTGATGCCATAAATAACAATACAACTCCAGTTGTTACTTTGGAACAAGGTACTAATGCTTTACGAGTTGCTTATCAAATAATTGATTGTTTTAATAAATAATATATGAATATAATAGCTGTAATTGGAGCTGGAACAATGGGTAATGGAATTGCCCATACATTTGCTCAAAGCGGATTCACCGTTAAACTAATTGACATATCTGAAAAATCATTAGATAAAGGAATGGCAACTATTGCTACTAACTTGGATCGAATGGTTGCTAAAGGAACTATTACTGAAGAGGATAAATTCAAAACCATTTCAAATATTATCACTTATACCGGAATAAAAGATGGTGTTGTAGGTGTTGATTTAGTGGTTGAAGCTGCAACGGAAAATGTAGATTTAAAATTGAATATTTTCAAACAGCTAAATGACGTTTGTTCACACAATACGATTTTAGCTACCAATACTTCTTCCATTTCAATTACACAGATTGGGTCTGTAGTAGCTCATCCTGAAAGAGTTATTGGAATGCACTTCATGAATCCGGTGCCAATAATGAAATTAGTCGAAATCATTCGTGGTTATAATACATCCGATGAAGTTACTAAAATCATCATGCAATTATCCGAAAAATTAGAAAAAACTCCAGTTGAAGTAAATGATTATCCGGGATTTGTTGCCAACAGAATTTTGATGCCAATGATAAATGAAGCTATTGAAACTTTATATAATAAAGTTGCTGGAGTTTATGAAATTGATACGGTTATGAAATTAGGAATGGGACAACCAATGGGACCTTTACAACTAGCTGATTTTATTGGTCTTGACGTTTGTTTAGCAATTTTAAATGTAATGCATGACGGTTTCAAAAACCCTAAATACGCTCCTTGTCCACTATTGGTTAATATGGTTCGTGGTGGAAAATTAGGCTCGAAATCTGGTGAAGGATTCTATGATTATAGTGAGAGCAAAAAAGCGGAGAAAATTGCGAAACAATTCCTTTAATAATTGAGGTATTCAATGTCAATAAAAGATAATTTACTTAAAATTAAATCTTCATTACCTGATAATGTAACACTTGTTGCTGTTTCAAAAACTAAACCTATTTCCGATTTGATGGAAGCCTACCATGCTGGTCAACGCATTTTTGGAGAAAATAAAATCCAAGAAATGACAGAGAAATGGGAACAAATGCCCAAAAATATTCAATGGCATATGATTGGTCACATTCAAACCAATAAAGTAAAATTCATGGCTCCTTATGTGAGTTTAATTCACGGAGTTGACAGTTTGAAATTATTACAAGAAATTAATAAACAAGCCCTTAAAAACAATAGGATTATAGATTGTTTACTTCAAATTCACATTGCTGAAGAAGAAACTAAATTTGGATTAAATGAACTGGAAATAAATGAAATATTTAATTCGGAATCATTTAACAACCTAAATAATATCAAAATAGTGGGTTTAATGGGAATGGCAACATTTACAAATAATCAAAATCAAATAAAGAAAGAATTCGAACATTTAAAGGTTGTTTTTGACACAAAAAAGTCGTTATCAATTGTTAATTGTCAATTGTCAATTCTTTCCATGGGAATGTCTGGCGACTACCATCTTGCAATTGAGTGCGGTAGTACTATGGTTAGAATTGGAAGTAGTATCTTTGGAGGACGTTAAAAATAACTTTAAAATCATTACTTATTTACTGCATACTTGACATAGAAACCACTGGAGGTCAATTCAACGAAGAAGGGATTACTGAAATCGCAATTTATAAATTTGACGGCCACGAAATTGTGGATCAATTTATAAGTTTGGTAAATCCTGAAATTCCAATTCAACCTTTTGTTGTGAAATTAACAGGCATCAACAATGCAATGTTAATAAGTGCTCCCAAGTTTTACGAAGTTGCTAAACGGATAATAGAAATCACAAATGACTGCGTTTTAGTGGCTCACAATACCGCTTTTGATTATCGAATATTGCGAACAGAATTTAGAAGATTAGGTTTCGATTTTAATAAGCAGACGCTTTGCACAGTTGAATTATCCCAAAAATTATTACCAGAACAACCATCGCACAGCTTGGGAAAACTGGTTCGCGCTCTAGGAATACCAATGGCCGAAAGACATCGCGCAAGTGGTGATGCATTGGCAACTTTAAAATTATTCCAATTATTACTAGCAAAAGACACTGAAAAAACAATAGTTCAAGGGTTAATTAAAACTGAGGTATTGAAAGGAATCACTCCAAAATTATTTACAATTATTGAAAGTGTTACTTCAAATACTGGAGTTTATTACATTCACAATGAAAACGGTAAAATAATATATATCGGTAAAAGTAAAAACATAAAAAAACGAATCAATCAGCATTTTACGGGAATTGATAAAAAATCAATTAAATTACAATCAGAAGTTATCAAAGTTACTTTTGAAGAAACCGGAAGTGAATTAATTGCTTTATTAAAGGAAAGCGAAGAAATAAAAATACACAAGCCAATTTATAATAGAGCGCAAAGAAAGACTTTATTCAACATTGCATTGTATGCAGACGAAGATAAAAACGGTTACTTAACTTTGAAACTTCAAAAAGCCGATGGTCGAAAAAAAGAAATTACTTCTTTTTCTTCTATGCAAGAAGCAAAAAATACACTATTTCGAATTACCACTGACTATAAATTATGTCAAAAATTAACAGGATTATACGTTACAAATGACGCTTGTTTTCAATACAAAATTAAAGAATGTGATGGAGCTTGCATTGGGGAAATGACTCCCGAAGATTATAATTCAAGGGTTTCGGCATTTATTACTAAAAATAGTTTTGAAGATCAAAATATGATTCTTAAAGATAAAGGCAGAACGATTCACGAACGTAGTGCGGTGTTAATAGAAAACGGAATTTATAGAGGGTACGCATTTTATGATCTAAATTATCAGATTCAAAAAATTGAAATTCTAAAGAATATTATCATACCTATGCAAAATAATCGGGACGCCAGAAACATTATTCAAAGCCAAATTCGTAAAAATAAATTATTAAAAATTGTAAAGTTTTAATTTTATTTGGAGCTACCTGCGGGCAGGTTTCCGGCTATTCGTTGCAATCCATTTTTTTGCTTCGTTACGAATAATAAAATAAGATTTCCACTGCTATCCGGGCTAAAATATGAAGTACTTGATCACCATCGTTGGACCAACAGCAATAGGAAAAACTTCCTTAAGCATAGCTTTGGCCAAACATTTCAATTGTGAAATTATTTCATGCGATAGTAGACAATTTTTTAAAGAAATGACAATTGGTTCGGCTGTACCAACCGAATTGGAACTTTCATCTGCAAAACATCATTTTATACATAACAAATCAATATTTGATAATTATAACGTTGGCGACTTTGAAAAAGAAGCTTTATCCAAACTGGACGAACTTTATAAAACTAATGATTTTGCAATACTTGTTGGTGGTTCCGGATTATACGTAGATGCGATTTTAAAAGGATTTGATGCTATTCCTGAAATAGATAAAAGCATAAGAGATTCTGTAATATCAGAATATGAAATAAATGGGATTGAATATTTACAAGAGAACTTAAAAAATCTAGATCCAACTTATTATAATGAGTTAATTAAAAATAATCCACAAACACTATTAAACCCTCAAAGAATGATGCGTTTTGTAGAAGTTTACATTGGAACAGGAAAACCCTATTCTTCATTCATTAATCAGAAAAAAAATCAAAGAAACTTTAAACCTGTTTTAATCGGATTAGAAGCAAAGAGAGAAGTGATTTACGAACGAATAAACCAACGTGTAGCTATTATGTTGAACGAGGGTTTATTGGCTGAAGCCAAAAAAGTACATCCACAAAAAGACTTAAACGCATTACAAACAGTTGGTTTCAAAGAATTATTTAGTTATTTTGATAATGAAATATCGTTAGAATTTGCAATTGAAGAAATCAAAAAAAACACTCGCCGATTTGCAAAACGTCAACTAACATGGTTTAAGAGAAACTCAGAAACTAAATGGTTTGAATTTAACGTGAACAAAGACGAAATCGTCGAGTTTATAAATAATAAAATATAACATGCCAATTTCAAATGAATTCACATCGGTTTTAAGCAAAGATTGGGAAATCAATTTTACACAATGCAATCCAATAGGTTATTTAAAATACACCGATTTATGTAATTTAATTCAATTAACTGCTGCTGCACATTCAGAATTGGGAGGAATCAGTTTTTCTGATATGCAGGCGTTTAATCAAGCTTGGGTTTTGAGCAAAATGCGTGTTGAAATTACAGAATTACCGAAATGGAAAGACGTGATCACAATAAATACTTGGATCAATAGTCTTGAAAACTCTCGTTCTGTAAGAGCTATTGAAGTTGTATTAAATGGTAATACAATTATAGGTTCAGAAACCTTTTGGGTAGTTATTAATACAAAAATTAGACGTCCTGAAGAATTGAAATTACCCATTTCTCAATTTGAATTATTTCCAGAAAGAAAAGCTACTGTTACAAGTTTTTCTAAAATTATTGTTGATGATTCCTTAAAAAAAATCAATGAAAAAGAAGTTGTATTATCCGATTTAGATATTGTAAATCATGTCAATAATGTAAAATATTTAGAATGGTGCCTGGATTATGTTGACACTGAATTAATTTTGAATCAAAAAATAAATTCATTTGAAATGAATTTTTTAAAAGAACTATCCTTAAAAGATAAGGTTCAAATGAATAAAGGCGCTAATTCAAATAAAATTCAATTCACAATAAATAGAGAAGCTAAAACTAATTTTGCCTTAGAAATTTATTTAAAATAAAAAAACTCCGATTTCTCGGAGTTTTAAAATTTATTTATCTGTTACTTTATTTTTGATTACTAATCTAAATCCTTCACCGTGAATGTTTAAGATTTCAACATTGGAATCCAGTTTTAGGTATTTTCTAAGTTTAGCTATATAAACGTCCATACTTCTTGAGGTAAAGTAATTATCATCTCTCCAAATTTTAGTCAATGCTAATTCTCTTGGCATTAAGTCGTTTTCATAAAGTACTAATAATTTTAGTAATTCATTTTCTTTGGGAGACAACTTAATGAATTCTTGGTCTTTAAAAGTCAAGAAACGTAATTTAGAATTCAGATGAAAGGCACCTACTTGGAATTCAAATTTGGTAGCATCCGTTTTAGTATCCGTAGCTTTTCTTTGAATTATAGCTCTTATTTTCATCAATAAAACTTCAGAATCGAAAGGTTTATTCAAATAATCATCCGCACCTACCTTATATCCTTTTAACACATCTTCTTTCATAGATTTAGCTGTTAAAAAAACAATTGGCACTTCTTTATTTTTTTCTCTTATTTCTTTTGCAAGTGTATACCCATCTTTATATGGCATCATTACGTCTAGAATACACAAGTCGTAAGTATCTTTTTTGAATTTTTCAAAACCTTCCATTCCATTTTTAGCCAATGTTACATCAAAATCATTTAGCATTAAATAGTCTTTTAGAATGGCTCCGAAATTTTGATCGTCTTCTACTAAAAGAATTTTTTTGTTGTCTGTTTCCATAATATAATTAATTAATTAGTGGTAATTTTATAATAAATGTACTTCCTTTTCCTTTTTCACTTTCTACGAATACCTCACCGTCGTGATTTTCTACAATTTTCTTAACATAAGATAATCCTAATCCGTGCCCTTTAACATTATGTAGATCACCTGTGTGCTCTCTATAGAACTTTTCAAAAATTCGTTTCTGAGCTACTTTACTCATCCCTGCACCTTGATCTTTAATTTTAACGATAATAAAGTCTTTAACATTTTCAGTATAAATATCAATTACTGGTACTTCAGGCGAATATTTAATAGCATTGTCTAAAATATTTACGATTACATTCGTAAAATGAACATCATTTAATAATACTGATGTTCTAGTGGCTTCGAAATGTGTTGTAATAGAACCTTGTCGATCTTCAATTATCAAATTAATATGTTCAACGGCTTCTTCAATAATATCATGCAGGTTATTATTTTCCTTATTAATTTCTAATTCTCTTTTTTCTAACTTAGAAATTCGCAAAACATTTTCAACCTGAGCATGCATTCTTTTATTTTCATCCCTTATCATCTGTAAATAACGATGTACTTTTTCTTTATCATCAATTATCTTTGGATTTTTAATCGCATCTAAAGCTAAATTAATAGTTGCAATTGGTGTTTTAAATTCATGCGTCATATTGTTTATGAAATCTGTTTTAATTTGAGAAATCTGTCTTTGACGAATCAATTGATTTAAAGCACTAGAATAAGCAATAATTATTATCAAAGTAAAAATTATTGACAATACAGTAATCCCTAATAATTCCGAAAATAAAAATGTCTTTTTATGCGGAAAACTAACCAATAATTGATAAGAACTTGTGCCTTCATTATTTGAGAAAACTGGAATTGAATAAGTATTATGTTTATCGTATTTAAATTTTTCAGATTTAATTTTAGTTGCTAAACCATTACTATATATTCCATACTCAAAAGGGGTTTTAATACCAAACTCATCCAACTCATTCAACAATAATTTTTGAAGAGTTTCATTGGAAACTCGTTCTTGAATAGGCATTGTTGAAGCAATATCTTTAAAGAAAATCTCGAACTGTGCATTATCTAATAGATCTAAACTTCCTGATTTTTGAATTTTAGAATCTGGAATTATATTATTTTGAATAGACGAATTATCAATTTTATTATTATTATAAATTTCAGTAGTTCTTTTTGTAGAAAAACTTTTTAATTTGACACTATCTACTTTTTTATTAAAAATAGAAGATGAAATTGAATAATCTTCCGCAATTATACTATTTGAATAAATAATTGTTTCATTAGTTTGCGTATTCTTTTGAACATAATAAAACTCTAACAAATCTTTCTTCTGAGGAGCTTTTCCAGTACTGTCTTTAAATCGATTGTATTTGTCGTAAAAACTATAAGCTTCTCTTTTTTGTAATTTATTAGAAACATTAACAATAGCTTGCTGAACGTGATACCGAAATTGCTCATCATTATTCTGAAATGAAGAATTAAACCAATAAACTTGAACTAATATTATCCCAATTAGAGATAAACTCATTAATACAATTAATAATCGGAAAAATAATTTATTCATCACTCAAATTTAATATTTTAACATTTATTCTATTAATATATTAACCAAACATTAACAATATAGGCTTTTTTTAATAATTTAATAAAATTTTAATACAATCTTCTGTTTGTGCACACGCTTTTTCAATATCTTGATTGTCAATAACATAATCGCTCTTGCTTTTTCGCATATCGTCAGTCCATTGATTGTTGATTCTTGACATAACTTCTTCATAGGTGTGATGGTCTCTTTCAATAACTCTTTGAATTCTCATTTCTTGAGGAACAGAAATAGAAATTATAGCATCGCAATCTTTATAACTTCCGCTTTCAAATAATATTGCTGCTTCTTTTATTACGAGTGGAGAATTTTTATTTTCGAAAAGCCACTTATCAAAATCAACTTTAACTACTGGATGAATAATTTGATTAAGAAATTTTAACTTTTCCGGATTATTAAAAACAAGTTTAGATAGTTTTTCTTTGTCAAGCAAATTATTACTAAAAATACTATTTCCAAAAACTGACTTTAAAGATTTTATGGTTTCAGGTAAATAAAGGATTTTTTTTGCTTGCACATCAGAATTATAAACTGGAATTCCCAGCGATTTTAAATGATTTGAAATCGTTGTTTTACCACTGCCTATTCCTCCAGTTAATCCAATTATTTTTGTCATTTCTTAAAGAATAATTCAGGAAAAGCTTTTTCTGGTTGCTGTTTTAAAACAAAAATTTTACAGAAAGATTCTAAAAACCCAAAACCATATGCGGAAAACTGTTTCCAAGCAGCTATTAATGATAAATAACCTACAATAAAATTTTTAGATTTATAAGTTGCGACCAAAAACAAAATGAAAAAATAGATAAAATATAATTTAAGAAGTAAATCCTGTGCGAAGATTAATAAGAATATTGAAAAATAAAAACCAACGATAAATATAGAAGGAAAAAAGTAGGTTATCTTATTGTATTCTGGATACCAACTATTTAAAATCGGTCTTGCTTTACCAAATTTATTGACTTGAAGATAAAATTTATCCCAATCAATTCTTCTTTTGTG
>Ga0209550_10001449_pt1 | contig 22706 bp, 20 predicted proteins | sample LauGreSuBDMM15SN_2_FD_187567 | JGI IMG/M metagenome (GOLD analysis project Ga0209550, IMG submission 187567) | Freshwater lake microbial communities from Lake Michigan, USA - Su13.BD.MM15.SN (SPAdes) (version 5) | ecosystem: Environmental > Aquatic > Freshwater > Lake | place: Lake Michigan... | reverse complement strand
TGCAATCTCACTTTTGATTTTGCTATTTAGCCAGTTAACAAATACCGCCAGCCTTGGACCTATTGGCGCTATCGGAATCGTTGTCTCGATGATCACTATCTTGACGCTCTTGCCGGCTCTGCTCTTGCTATTTGGCCGTTGGATATTCTGGCCACGTGTGCCGGAAAATGATGGTGATGATCATGTTTTATCTGGTCTTTGGGCCAAGGTTGCAAATTCAATTGGAAGAAATCCCCGCAAGGCTTGGGTCATAACGGGGGTTGTTCTATTGGCATTTGCCGCTACTTCAACAACTTTAAAAACTGACGGACTTGGCACCGTTGATTCATTTACAGGTAATCCAGAATCTGTCGTAGGTCAGAAACTTCTCGAAACACATTTCCCTGGTGGTGAAGGTGATCCAACTCAAGTTGTGGTTGATGTCAATAAGATTAATGCAGTTAGCGCTGCCATAAAGAACGCACCTGGTGTCACAGAAGTATCTCCAATGCTCGATGGCATGGAAATTACTGGACAGCCAACGCCTGAGATGAAGATCGTAAATGGACGTGCGATTCTAAATGTGACGCTCGATAAAGTTCCAGATAGCGTTGAAGCCGGTAATGATATTACGAAGATTCGCGAGCTCGCCAAAGGCGCGGATTCAACTGCCTTGGTAGGCGGAACAAGTGCTGTTTATTTTGATGTGCGCACCGCAAATGACCGTGACAACAAGACGATCATTCCAATAATTCTGTTGGTAATTACCTTGATTTTGGGCTTGCTTCTGCGAAGCATATTAAGCGCCGTTGTACTTTTGGGAACAGTTGTTCTTAGTTATTTTGCAACGCTCGGTGTTTGTGCTCTTGTCTTCAATCACGTATTTGGCTTTGCAGGTGGTGATAACTCATTCCCACTCTTTGCCTTCATATTCTTGGTTGCGCTAGGCATTGATTACAACATCTTCCTGATGACTCGCGTACGTGAAGAAAGTGCCAAAATTGGAACTCGCGCTGGTGTTATTAAGGGCGTTACGGTTACTGGCGCAGTGATTACATCAGCCGGAATTGTGCTTGCGGCAACATTTGCAGTTCTTGGTCTGCTTCCTTTAGTACCTCTGGCACAACTTGGTTTCGCAGTCGCCTTTGGCGTGCTTTTAGATACCATCATTGTCCGCTCAATTTTGGTGCCTGCTCTGGTTCATGAGATTGGCCCAAAGACCTGGTGGCCTTCCAAGTTGCAAAACAAATAGTTCCTATTCAATAAATGTATGTAGTCATTGGGGCAGGTCTTGCAGGTCTTAGCGCAGCGCTGACTCTGCAAAATGCGGGTCACCCCGTGACGGTAATTGATGGGGCAGACCGAGCTGGTGGGCGAATTGCCACTGATTTCATTGATGGATTTATTTTAGATCGTGGCTTTCAGTTAATTAATTTAAATTATCCGGAAGTTAAACGACTTGGTCTGGCGACCGAGTTAGATTTTAGGGTCGCGCCTCGAACGGTAGGTGTTTGTATCGGAAATAGAAGAGTTGTGATTGGTGATCCGCGACAAGCACCGCTTTCCGTTTTCTCATCAAAGACTGGAACTTTCAGAGAAAAAATTTCCTTTCTGAAATACCTGTCCACTAAGCCTGCCGCGAGTGAAGATGTTCAAACTCATCTCTTGCGATGTGGGACTGGTGGATTCTATGACAAGGTATTGAAACCATTTCTACAAGGCGTATTTCTTACCGATCCATCACAAGTAAGTGCGGTGTTCGGTCGTGAATTAATTGGCAGTTTTATATCTGGGATATCAGGAATACCGGCCAATGGAGTTGGTACTTTTTCAGAAACAATGGCTAAACAGGTGATTGACCTGCGCTTGAATACCCAGGTAGAAGTGATTCGTGGCAATCGCATCCTGACAAACCAAGGGGAGATCACTGCAACGAAGATTATTTTGGCAACTGATCTAACTACTGCAGCACAATTGCTTGACGCTGATCAAGTTTCACCACTAATCAGTACAACAACTTGGTATCACGCAACTGATGCTGCACCAACTGAGGATGCTGAATTGATATTGGATGCCGAAAATCGGGGACCTGTGGTTAATTCTCTAGTTATCTCAAATCTTTCAAAGAATTACGCTCCGGTGGGTCAAAACTTGATCTCATCTACAACGATTACACATGCATCCGAATCAGAAGTACGTCGCCATCTAGCTTTGATGTGGGGGAGTTCAACTGAGAATTGGAGGCTGATCGCAAAGTATGAGATTAATTCTGCGCTTCCACTCTTTGCTCCAGGGAAAACTAAGGCAAAGAGTTCGAAATTTAACGATGTTATTTATCTTGCTGGAGATTATCTATCTGCACCTTCACAAAACGGTGCTCTAGCGTCAGGGCGACTAGCGGCGCAGGAATTATTACTCGACGAGGGCTTGTAGCGCAGTTGAAATGTGTGGGTAGTCCCATTGGAATCCAGCATCTGTTAGCGCGGTTGGCATAACTTTCTTTGAACCAAGGACTTCACTGGCAAAACCTCCGAGTCCGATCTTTAGGGCGATTGCTGGCGCCGGAAAGAGAGCGGGACGTTTCATCGCTCGTGCTAGAGCTGCGGTAAATTCTTGATTAGTAACCGGATTAGGGGAAGTTAAATTGACTGGACCCGATATATTTTTCTCTAGTGAGAAAATAATTGCGCGAACAACATCGTGCAGAGTGATCCAAGACCACCATTGCTTGCCTGAACCCAACTTTCCGCCAAGACCAAATCTGAAGAGCGGAAGCATCCTGCCAAGTGCGCCACCGGTTGGGTCTAATACAAGCCCAGTACGAAGTTTGACGGTGCGAACATCGCCAGCCAAGTTAGCTGCTGCTTCCCATTCGCGGCAAACCGCGGCGAGAAAGTCGTTGCCAGATGAATCACTTTCGACAACTGCGCGATTTCCAGAATCTCCATACCAGCCAATTGCGCTAGCGGATATAAATACTTGTGGTTTTACCTCAGAGACTGCCTTGGCAATAGCAGTTGTTCCAAGTAGGCGCGAGTTTAGAATCTCGGACTTAAATCTTTTTGTCCACCGCTTATCGCTAACGCCCACACCCGCCAGATGAATCACTGCATCAACACCACGCAGGGCTTCAATATCTACATAACCAGTCTTTGGATCCCACTGAATTTCATCAGGCGCAACTGTGGCGCGACGGACAAGTCGCTGCACAGTATGACCTTCTGATTTTAAGTGGCCAACGAGTGCAGTTCCGATCAGACCGGATGCACCTGTTATTGCGATACGTTGTGGAACGCTCATTTACTTTAGAGTCCCAAATCTGACTCGAATGCTCCACCTTCGAGGCGCTCTTTCAAAGTCACTAAGAAGCGAGCGGCATCTGCGCCATCGACAACGCGATGATCATATGAAAGGGCTAAATAAACCATCGAACGGATCGCAATAGTTTCGCCGCCGTCTTCACCCTTAACAACCATTGGTCGCTTAACAATCGCGCCTAATCCAAGAATGGCTACCTGTGGCTGATTAATGATCGGTGTGTCAAAGAGCGCACCGCGGCTGCCGGTGTTGGTGAGTGTAAATGTGCCACCGCCTAGTTCATCTGGGGTGACTTTATTCTCGCGGGTACGCGCTGCCAGATCAGAGATCTTTCTAGCAATGCCTCCCATATTTAAATCACCGGCACTATGAATTACTGGAACAAGTAATCCACGTTCAGTATCAACTGCGATACCAAGGTGTTCTGTTCCGTGATAAATAATTTGGTCACCCTCAACAGATGAATTCAGAACCGGATGTTGCTTTAGCGCTTCACATGTTGCTACAGCGAAGAAAGGCAAGAAGGATAACTTCACACCTTCACGTGCTTCGAAAGTCGCCTTTGCGCGATCGCGCAAACGAGCAATCTTTGTAACATCTACCTCAACAACGGTGGTTAATTGCGCGCTAACTTGTAACGATTCGACCATGCGTGTGGCAATTACTTTACGAAGACGCGACATTGTCACACTTGTTCCACGAAGCGGTGAGACTGCCACAATTGCTGGACGTTGAGTTTGTGCAGCAGTTGCTGGTGCAGACGAAGCAGGAGCGCTGGTAGCTGGTCGCGCAGATTCAACATCTTCTTTGCGTATTCGTCCGCCAACTCCTGTTCCTTTAACACTTGCTAAATTCACACCAAGTTCAGATGCTAACTTGCGAACAATTGGAGTCACATAAGCATCAAGTGGATGCGAAACTGGAGCTGAGGCAACTGGAGCAGGAGCTACAACAGGTGCTGCAACAACTGGCGCAGGAGTAGGAATCGCTGCTGCAACAACTGGCGCAGCAACAACAGGAGCTGGTGCTGCAACTGGTGCTGCACCACTGGTTCCAATAACTGCAAGGCGTGCACCAACTGGAACTGTTGTGTCAACTGGTACATCAATTGAAATAATTATGCCTGCAACTGGAGATGGGATCTCGGTATCAACTTTGTCAGTTGAAACTTCAAGCAGTGCTTCATCAACTGCAACGCTATCGCCGACACCCTTCAGCCAGCGAGTAACGGTGCCTTCGCTAACACTTTCTCCAAGTGCCGGCATAGTAATAATTGTTCCTGCAGAGTTATTTGCAGCTGGCGCTGCTGGAGCTGTTGGAGGGGGAGTAACGGGTGCAACAGGAGCGGCAGCAACTGGAGCCGCTGGTGCTGGAGCACTCGCTTGCGCCGCACCATCAGCAATAATTGCAAGCTCGGCACCGACTGGAACAGTTTGATCAATACCTACAACAATTTTTTGCAGAATTCCGGCTACAGGTGAAGGAATCTCGGTATCGACTTTATCGGTTGACACTTCAAGGAGCGGTTCATCCATTGCGACGTGGTCGCCCTCGGACTTTAACCAACGTGTAACTGTTCCTTCGCTGACGCTTTCACCAAGCGCTGGCATTGTTACTGAGAAAGTCATAGCTTCTTCCTTTTCCCTATTACCGTTGAATTATCCATTTAATTTTTTATTGGATTAACCGTGAGCATGAAGTGGTTTGCCGGCAAGTGCCATGTGCGCCTCACCCATTGCCTCGGAAAGCGTTGGGTGTGCATGAATGAGAGGTGCTACATCGCCTGCAGATGCCTCCCAATTAAAAATTAATTGCGCTTCGGCGAGAAGCTCGCCAACGCGCGATCCGACCATATGGATTCCAAGAACTGGTCCACCTTTTTGCGATACTAATTTGATTGAACCAGCGGTGCGCAAAATCTGAGCCTTACCATTTCCAGCTAAGTCATAGTTAAGTTCGATGACGTCATGCCCGCGCTCTTTTGCTTGCGCAGTTGTTAAACCAACAGAGGCAACCTCTGGCTCAGAGTAAGTAACGCGCGGGACACCATCGTAATTAATTGGACGAGGATTTAATCCAGCGATTTCTTCGGCAACCAAGATTCCCTCGCCAAAGCCGACATGTGCCAATTGAAGGGTTGGAATTAAGTCTCCAACAGCCCAGATTCCTGGAACGTTTGTGCGGCATTTGTCATCGACTAATACGTATCCGCGATCCATAGCGATGCCTTGTTCTTCATAGCCCAAATTCGCTGAAACTGGGCCGCGCCCTACGGCTACGAGCAGTACTTCGGCGGTGAAGGTTTTGCCATCTTCCAAAGTAATAGTTACACCATCTGCTGTGACAGTATGCGATTTAAAACGAACTCCAAGTTCAAAGTTGATTCCGCGCTTGCGATAGGCGCGCTCTAATTGCTTGCTAGATGATTCATCTTCTAAGGCAACCAAATGTGACAGACCTTCCACGATAGTTACCTCGGCGCCAAAAGATTTCCAAACAGATGCGAATTCACAACCAATTACTCCACCACCTAGAACGATTACGCTCTTAGGAACATAATCCATTTTGATGGCATGTTCGGATGTTATGACATTTTTTCCATTAATTTCCAAGCCAGGCAAGGTGCGTGCATATGATCCAGTTGCCAAAACAATGTTCTTGCCGGTGTAGCGAGCGCCATTTACTTCAACGGTGTCTTTTGCTACCAATTTTCCGTGGCCTTCGATGTAAGTAATGCTGCGTGACTTGACCAAGCCTTGCAAGCCTTTATGCAGTTTAGAAATCACACCATCTTTATATGAATTAACGCCGGTCATATCTATCGAGTTAAATGTGGCATTTATGCCAAAGTGACTGGCCTCTCGCGTTCCATCGGCGATTTCGCCGGCGTGAAGAAGGGCTTTAGTTGGAATACATCCGCGGTGTAGACAGGTTCCGCCAAGTTTGTCTGCCTCGACTAGGGCAACTGATAATCCAAGTTGGGCGCCACGTAGGGCCGCTGCGTAACCGCCGCTACCGCCGCCTAAAATTACTAGATCAAAGTTGGACACCTGTGCGCGCTCCTTCTTAAACTTCTCGCTTGTTGAGCCTATCTTGCCAGTTTTGCTCTGTGATTACTAAACGCCTGCTGCCTTGGCCAGCGCCACTAGCGATCTAAGTGCTACGCCTGTGCCACCGACTGGGGTGTATCCATAGGCCTCACCTTCGTTATAGGCAGGCCCTGCGATATCTAGGTGTAACCAAGGTAACTCTGGTGAAATGAATTCCTTGAGGAATAGTCCAGCAACCATCATTCCGCCCATTCGCTCACCGATATTTGCCATATCCGCAACTGGTGAATCAAGAGATGCTCGCAATTCAATTGGAAGTGGCATTGGCCAGAAAGCTTCGCCAGCGGATTTAGTAATTGCAAAAAATTGATCGCTGAAATCCTGATTATTTGTCATGATCGCACTTGTGCGAGTTCCTAGTGCAACTACTTGGGCACCCGTCAACGTTGCAACGTCGATGATGCCATCTAATTTCCTATTCTCTTGCGCCTTTACCAGTGCATCTCCTAGAACTAAGCGACCTTCTGCATCAGGATTGAGAACTTCAATTGTCTTTCCGCCATACATTGTGATGATGTCGCTGGGACGGGTTGCGTTATCGCTAACCATATTCTCGGCCAAAGGCGCGTAACAATCGATGGCTACCGGAATCTTTAACAATGCGATTGCGATAGTTGCAGCGCAAACTGCAGCCGCTCCAGACATATCTGATTTCATCGCTTCCATGCCCGCTGCAGGCTTCAACGCTAAACCACCGGTATCGAAGGTAATTCCTTTTCCGACATAGGCGTAACTTTTTTTGGCCTTGGCTTTAACTGGCGTGTAAGAAATCTGCAGAAGGCGTGGTGGATTGGCCGAACCTTGGCCGACAGCTGTGATTCCACCGTAACCCTTACTCTTTAATTGCGCATCGTTCATGACCGTAACCTTTAGCCCAATTGCAGTTCCACCGACTTTCTTCACCAAAGCGGCAATCTCCTTGCAGAATGAATCAGGAGTTAGATGACTCGGAGGAGTGTTTATCAAATCTCTAACTAAGCAGGTGTACTCACCAATAATCGCGGCGCTCTTTATCGCTTCTTTCGCCTCCGCCTTTTTTGCAAGCGCCGAATGAATCGTCACTGATTTCAAACTTGCTTGACTATTTACCATTGAATCGACTCGAAATTTATTAAAGGAATATGCGCCAAGTAGCGCACCTTCTGCAATCGCGGCAATAGTTGCAGCCTTCTTTGCCGGCAAAGAAAATGTGGCGCTGGAATTGCCTGCTAAAGCTCTGGCGGCCGCACCTGCCGCGCGCCGCAAGGTTTCATCTGCGAAAGTGGACTTATTTTCTCCGAGTCCGGTGAATACTAATAGCTTGGTTGCAGTACCAGGAATTTTAATTACTTCATCAGTTTTTCCCGTTGCCCCTAAATCAGAGAGAGTTGTCAGTAACTTCTTAGTGTCGATTGCGATATCTCCGCTATCGATTACCAGAGCGCCTTGCCCCTTTTTGGCTGGTGTTCTAAAAGAGAGGCCAACAACCAGAATCTCATCTTTAATTACTCCATCTGAGAGGTGCAGGGTGGTCATCGGATCTCCTTTAAAAGGCTATATAAATCGAACATACTTTTGGGCTCGGGTAAGTGTAAGTTGTTGTCATGAAAAATTCACCACTTGCCGATAGGCATATCAGCCTTTCTGCCAAGATGGCCGATTTTGGTGGGTGGCTCATGCCAATTGAATATCCTGGCGCGGGCGTATTAGCCGAGCATGCCGCAGTCCGTGAGCGGGTTGGCATATTTGATGTTTCGCATTTGGGAAAGGTGAGCGTGAAGGGCCCTGGCGCACTGCAATTCTTAAATACAGTTTTTACCAATGACCTGGAGAGAATTACTGATGGGCAAGCGCAGTACACCCTTCATTGCAATAGCGAAGGTGGCGTCATCGATGATTTGATCGTTTATCGCAATAGCCCAACAGACCTTTTCTTGATTCCAAATGCATCCAACACCACAAGTGTTGTTGCAGACCTCATTTCGCGAGTACCAGCAGGCATCGAAGTCGTAAACCTTCACGAATCATTTGGAGTAATTGCTGTCCAAGGACCGAAATCTCGTGAAGTAATTGAAGGTTTTGGAGTCAATCCCGAAATGGATTACATGGCTTTTGGCCATGTTCAAATTGCTGACTGTCAGGTAATTCTCTGTCGTACTGGCTACACCGGCGAACACGGATATGAAATCGTTCCTCGTTGGCAAGATGCCACAAAAGTTTGGGATGCGCTGACAGATGCCATAAAGAACTTTGATGGATTAGTTTGCGGCCTGGGTGCTAGGGATACCTTACGCACCGAAATGGGATATCCACTCCATGGACATGAACTCTCGTTAGCAATTACTCCAGTTCAGGCAGCTGCGACTTGGGCAATTGGGTGGGATAAAGAAACATTTAGTGGTAGTGAAGCGCTGCGCACAGAAAAAGCCAGTGGCACACACCCCAGAGTTCGAGCGCTGGTTAGCCAAGATCGCGGAATTCCACGCGCTGGGATGCAAGTTAAAAATAGTACAGGTGAAATAGTTGGAGAAGTTACCAGCGGAACTTTCTCGCCGAGCCTAAAGAAAGGGATAGCGCTAGCGCTGCTTTCGAGCACGGTTAAATTGGGAGACCAGCTCGTTATAGATGTACGAGGCCGCGATTCTTTGGCAGAGGTAACTAAATTGCCTCTGGTGACTTCGCACGTTCGATAAATTCGATTGGAGTAAGAAACGCTGCGCGTTTCTTAGTTCGGCGAAGCGCCGTTAATACCGCAGGACCAGCCGTTAATGTCAACACAACGGTAAGAATTGCCCGTGGAATATCCCATGCCATTGCGGAGAGAAAATGAAAAGTTAGAAAGCGGCCTAAGTTAATTGATAAGTCTGCGCCCGGAATAAATGAGAGTTGTGTATTTGTACCAATTGCCCAAGGCCAAAACTGCAGATCCATCAAAAGTCCAAAACTCAAAGATGAAAAAATTGCGATTACTACTAACAATGCAAGTTCGCCCTTACCGCGCAGATTCTTAAAGGATGCGCCAGCCAGTAAACCTATGAGTCCGGCGGCAAATAATTGATAACTCAACCAGGGCCCCATTCCGCCAGTTAGTAAGGCGGAGGCGAGCATCGCAAGCACGCCCAGCAGAAAACCAAAGGCGCTTCCGAAAACACGCGCTGCCAAGATCAATAAGAACCACATTGGTTCAAGCCCTACTGCTCCAGCGCCTAGCGGACGAAGTGCGGCAATTAGCGCGGCCAACATTCCAAGTAACGCGACTGACTTTGCATCAAGGCTTTTATCACTCAATTGCGCAATGAGTAAAAAAAATGTGAAGGGAATGGCGATCCAGAAAAAATACTGTGCAAACCTTGCCGAGCTTTGATCTGCTGCAAAGAATGGCCAGGTAAATCCAGCTAGTGTAAAAATAGAGACAGAAAAAAGTGTGAATTGTGATCTGCGAGAGAAACGATAGATATCAGAAGTTTTAAGCATCACGCCTCCATCGCAGCGATTACATCTGAGACTGTTAACCAACGCCGGGGCGACATCACCTTTGCAACCTGTGGTGCAAAGGCTGGGGATGAGAGCAAAATATCTAGGGTTGGACCATCAGCAACAATTTCGCCATCTGCGAGAAAAATTACACGATCGGCAAGCTCGGCTACGAGTTCAACATCATGAGTGGCGATTAGAACGCAGCGCCCTAACTCTTTTGAATAATTTTGTAGCAGGCTAATTAACAATGCTTTAGATTGATAATCCAAACCACGTGTTGGTTCATCCAGTATCAAGACTTGGGGCTGTGCGGATAAAACAATTGCCAGCGCTAGGGCTAGCCGTTGACCTTCTGATAAATCACGTGGATGAGTGCCAGAGCTGATAGACGGAACAATTCTCTGTAGCAGTGCAAACGTGGTTCCCGGTGCGATTTGATTATCTTTATCGCCTTGCTGACACTCGCCAACAACGCTTTGACCGTAGAGCAGATCACTTGGTTCTTGCGGGATGAATCCAACAGTCTCGCGGCGAACTTTGCCTTTCAGATCAGTAGAAGCCGTTCCGCAAATGTGCGATGTCCCAGAATCTGGCTTCTGCAGTCCAACCAGTGCGGTTAATAGTGAACTTTTACCAGCACCGTTGCGACCCATCAGCGCCACAATTTCGCCAGCTCGTACAGAAGCGCTTAAAGATTTTAAAATCACGTTTGAGCCATATTTGATGGTCAAATCTTTTGCCAATATTTTTTCAGCACCTAAGGTGGACAACGCGCCTTCAATATCTTTGCCATTGTCTCTAATTGTCTCTGTCATTCGCCTGACATCGCGAACACTCAACCCAACATCAGAGAGCCCCAAAGCTCTGGCTAAATGCACAATAGGAGGTGCGATATCTGCCTCTTTAAGAATTATCTCAGGCAGATCTATTTTGGCATTGCCATCACCTGCAATATGAATAATGCGATCGGCAAATCCAATTACCCGCTCTAAGCGATGTTCAGCAATGACAACGGTGAGGCTTAAATCATGAACCAGTCTGTGCAGAATAGATAAGACTTCTTCGGCTGCAATCGGATCAAGGGCGCTGGTTGGCTCATCTAGCACAAGTACTTTTGGATGCATGACTAGTGCGCTACCTATTGCAACTCTTTGTTGTTCTCCACCGCTGAGAGTAGATATAGCGCGATTACGTAAATGGGCCAGCGCCAACAAATCCAGAATTTCTTCTACACGTTTTCGCATTAAATCTGGAGCTAGGTTGAGCGCCTCCATTCCAAAGGCCAACTCTTCTTCAACAGTGTCAGTAACAAATCCTTGAGCTGGGTTCTGCCCAACAATTCCAACTAAGTGAGCGAGTTCTCCTGGGCGAACCAACTTGGTAGAGATTCCATCCACCGTAATATCACCCGCGAGAATTCCACCGGTGTGATGTGGCACAAGCCCATTTATCAATTGCAGCAGGGAAGTCTTGCCAGTTCCAGTTGAACCGATGACAAGAACCAGTTCGCCTTCGACAATGGAAAACGAGAGATCTTCTAAAATAGTTTTTGTCGAAGTGGGATAAATAAGAGATACGTTAGAAAAATTAATCATCAGCGCAATACCAACGCTAGGGCAAGAGCACATGCCGCACTGGTGACAACTGCTGAATCAATTTGCCGCCAGGCAATGGGGCGATATCTAGACCTCTTTCGGCTGACGCCGTAGCCGCGAGAGTCCATCGCCGCCGCCAATTCCAAAGATCGCGAGAGCGAATCTTCAAGTAAAGGAATTGCGATAGAGCGCCACGAAGGGTTTTCATCCCCACGAAGAGTTCGTGCCCGCCTGATGCGTCCCACGCTCTGCACCAGTTGCGGAAGAGCGGAGGTTGCAATAACCGTTGCGACTCCAAACTCATAGATGACAACTGGGGTAACTCGTAAGAGTTTATGTGGGCTGGTAAGTGAGACTGCGGCACCGAATAAGCAGATCACCGCAATAATTATTAGACCTTCGTGAATCGAGGAGAGCAATCGTTCTTGGGTAACGACACCTCCAATTCTGATTCCGGCGATCCAACTTGGAAGAGGCAATATCGGAACAGTGAATAACTTGGTGCCTGGAATAGGAACACCTATCAAGACTCCAACGATGGTACGTATCAATAAAATTATGGCTCCAAGCCGGAGCGAGAACCAAAATGACTTTGCCCAAGGTGCATCCTCTGCAAATTGATGTACTGAAATCGCTGCAACCGCTATGGCGAATCCGGCCGCCCACGCACTATTGGTGGCAATGACTGCGCCAACAATTAGTAGGGACCAGATCCACCAAGTAAGCGGATGCAGCGATTTCATACAGCCTTACTTTTTCTTAAGGGATGCGGGAGTCATAATTTCAACACCGCACTCTTTGGCTGGAAAGCCATTTAGCCCGCAAATCAACCCGCTCTTAGCTGCGCGAATTTTGGCGACCTGACCTAGCACATCAATACCCAGCGATGCTTTTGCGGTTCTTACACAGGTTGTTATGGTTTTCTGAATCTTTTCACCTTTTGGCGCAAAGACCTTAGAACCGAAATCAATTACCAACGCAATTCGCTTTGTATCTTTATCTGCTTTTGTCTTGCCGCAAATTGCCTTGAAATCTGGTTTTACAGAAGGTGCAATCGATGGAATGTCATCTGCGCTAAATACAAATGACCAACCTTCAACGGCTCCATCTTCAATGTCAACTGTTGGTCCAGTCATGGCAGCTGTCCAAGCTTTGGCACCAGGGGATGCTTGGTAGTAACCCCAATAGCGCCAGCCTTTTTCTGCTGCGTTGGCGCTGGGTGCAAATAATAGATTTGCAAAAGCGAGAATTAAAATCGTGCCAGCTGTTATTTTTTTTCTTGATCTGAAATGAATCTGCATTTTGATTGTGTAGCCTCTCGAATTTTAAGAGTCCCACAGGGGTAGTAGCAAATAAAGTATAAAATACTTTTCTTGTGACTACGCCCCGCAAACCTCGGCGGGTGTTGGTCTAAATCCACTTTTCCATTAGGTAATCCGACTTAAGCGCCCTGGGCGCTCTCACGGTTGCGGGTCAGCGTCGGATTTGCACCGACTTCCCCTAAAAGAAAGCTGTAAATATTCAATTGTTAACCTGACTGTCTTACCTGCGAACCAAACCACATAGATAGCCCTCCTGCAACTCAACACGCATCACTTGACTGGCAGGGTATGGTTTCGAGCATGGAATATAGACGCCTTGGCAGTTCAGGAATGTACGTATCTGAGATTTCTTATGGAAATTGGATTACACATGGTTCGCAAGTTGAGTCAGAGGCGGCGATTAAATGCGTACGTACCGCCTATGACTTAGGGATAACTACCTTTGATACCGCCGATGTTTATGCCGAGACCAAGGCTGAATCTGTTCTTGGAAAAGCACTTAAAGGCATCAAGCGTGAATCTTTTGAATTGTTCACCAAAGTTTATTGGCCAACAGGGTCCGGCAAAAATGATCGTGGGCTCTCACGGAAGCACATCATCGAATCGTGCAACGCTTCACTGAAGCGACTTAAGACCGATCACATTGATCTTTATCAGATGCATCGCTTTGACCATGACACACCACTGGAAGAATCACTAAGCGCCTTCGATGATCTAATTAGATCTGGCAAAGTTCATTACATCGGTTTCTCAGAGTGGAACGCTGCGCAAATTAACCAGGCTCTAGGTATTCAAGATGCCAAGGGATATAACCGCTTCGTCTCTAGCCAGCCCCAATATTCGGCTCTTTGGAGAGTGATTGAAAGCGAAGTGGTACCGGCTTGTCAGAAAGAAGGCATTGGTCAAATTGTTTGGTCGCCTATGGCGCAGGGTGTTTTGACTGGAAAATATATTCCAGGCAAGAAGCTACCAGTTGGATCGCGCGCTGCAGATAAGAAATCAGGGGCAGAAAACATTTCGCGTTGGATGCGTGATGATGTCTTATCCGCTGTTCAGAAATTGGCGCCAATTGCAAAAAGTGTAGATCTCACCATGGGACAGCTGGCAATTGCTTGGGTGTTGCAGAATCCCAATGTTTCAAGTGCCATTATGGGCGCTACTAAGCCAGCTCAGGTGAAAGAGAATGTAAAAGCAGCAGGGGTGAAACTTCCAAAGGATGTAATGGTTGCGATCGATAAAGCCCTTGGCTCGATCCCAAATAGTGATCCGAAAGAGACGAAAAGTCCAAATCCTCGCGGATAACTAATTAAAGCGTAATTAAAGTTTGTCGCCTGGCTTTACTTGTGGCTTTGGTGCGCGCATGCGACGCATCTGCGTCGAACGCATCCAACCATAAAGCCCCAAGCCCTTTGTGCTCTTATCTGGAAAACGCTTCGTTACTTCTTTCTTAATTCTTCGTGAGAGGAAGAAGCCATCAATGATTGAAACAAGAAGCACGCTGTACATAATGGCAATACCTGCAAGGGCAAGTGCTCCAATTGGAATTAGAGATAGAACAAGAACAAAACCAATGATAGGTAAGAAATATTCACCAATTGAACGGCGCGAATCTACAAAATTTCTTACAAACTTCTTCTCTGGTCCGCGATCACGAGCCGGTAATGCACTTTCATCGCCACGGAGGTAGGCAGCTCTTTGCGCAATTCGAGCGCTACGTGTTGCATCTTTTGCGCGCTTCTTCTCAGCCTTTGATGATGCAGGAGCTAGAGAAGAAACTTTCACCGAAGCTTGTGCTTGCTTTCGGGTTGGCGTTGGGCGCCCTTTCTTCTGTGAGCTATCTGCTGGATTCGTCATGGCGCAAACTATAGGGCGAGCATCTGCTCGAGCGCTAACTTTGAGAAGCGAGCGACATCAGGAGCGACCTTAATTTGATTAACCACGTGCCCGGTGACAAGTGACTCCATCGCCCATACGAGGTGAGGTAGGTCAATACGGTTCATGGTCGAGCAATAGCAGACCGTTTTATCTAAGAAAAGGATCTCTTTATCGGGGTGGGCTTTGGCAAGCCTGGAAACTAAATTTAATTCAGTTCCGATCGCCCATTTGCTTCCCGCAGGTGATGCTTCAACGGTTCTGATGATCATATCAGTACTGCCTACAACGTCGGCGATAGAGACCACCTCATTTTTACATTCTGGGTGAACTAAAACTTTCACACCAGGAACGCGTTTACGTACCTCTTCTACTGACTCAACTGAAAAACGTCCATGAACCGAACAATGGCCGCGCCACAAAATAACTTTAGCCGCGCGAATTTCTTCAGGGGTTAATCCACCCATCGGCTTCCAAGGATCCCAGAGCACACAATCACTTAGCGATAGCCCGAGTGAAAGTACTGCTGTGTTGCGTCCTAAATGCTGATCCGGCAAGAAAAGAATTTTCTCGCCTTTGGTGAGCGCCCATTCCATTGATTTTTTGGCATTTGAAGATGTGCAGATTGTTCCACCATGTTCGCCAGTAAAACTCTTTATGGCAGCAGATGAATTCATGTAAGTAACTGGAATTGTCTCTGCAGATACTCCGACCGCCGTCAGATCTTCCCAACATTTTTGAACCTGGTTTGCAGTCGCCATATCCGCCATCGAACAACCCGCTGCTAGATCGGGAAGAATAACTTTTTGCGAAGTGGAAGTTAAAACATCCGCGCTTTCAGCCATGAAATGCACGCCACAAAAAATTATGTATTCCGCCTTCGATTGAGCAGCCGCGGCTTGAGCCAATTTAAATGAGTCACCTGTTATATCTGCAAAAGCGATTACTTCATCTCTTTGGTAATGATGGCCAAGTATCAGCGCACGATCTCCTAGTGCGGCTCGTGCAGCGATAGCCCGCGCAACTAAATCTGGGTCACTTGCAGCAGGCAGTTCGCCAGTGCAAGAGACTCCTCTCTCAGATTCCAAATCACTTCCTTGCCCCAACAAGAGCAAGTTAGTTAATGAGGCTGGGCCAGTTGTGGACATGGACACATTCTCGCGCATTTTTGGCGCTGCTGTCGCATCGACGGGGATAGGAAGGTAGGCTTCAGCCATGACTACTGAGACAACGACCAGCACATCAATTGCCCTAACTGACGTAGCCGCCGCGAAGGTTGCTGCTCTTCTTGCTCAAGAAGGACGCGATGATTTGTACTTGCGCGTTGCGGTTCAGCCAGGTGGATGTTCCGGACTTCGCTACCAACTCTATTTTGATGATCGCAACCAAGAAGGTGACATCGCGCGCGAATTTGGTGCCGTTAAAGTTGTTGTTGACAAGATGAGCGATCCATATTTGATGGGTGCAACAATTGATTTTGTCGACACAATCGAGAAGCAAGGATTCACAATCGATAATCCACAAGCACAGGGTTCTTGCGCTTGTGGAGATTCATTTAACTAAAGCTTTAAAGCCGATTTAGTCTGTATGAAAATTGGCGTAGCAGGCTCGGTTGGCCTTGACCATTTAATGACCTTCTCTGGCAAATTCACCGATTCACTTGTCGCCGGGTCTCTCGAAAAAGTTTCACTATCCTTTTTAGTCGATGGCTTAGAAGTTCGCCGTGGTGGATGCGCTGCAAATATCGCATTCGGTATGGGTTCCCTCGGCTTAAATCCAATCTTGATCGCAGCCGTTGGAATTGATTGGCCAGATTACGACGCCTGGCTAGTCCGTCATGGAGTAGATACATCACACGTATTAATTTCCAAGACTCTACACACCGCGCACTTCATGGTTACAACAGATACCGAACTAAATCAGATTGCATCATTTTTTCCGGGCGCAATGTCAGAGGCGCGCAATATTGAGTTATCACCAATAATGGAGAAGACTGGAAAACTAGATTTGCTGGTTATCTCCCCAGATGATCCAGAAGCGATGTTGCGCCACTCTGAGATCGCTCGTACACAAGGTATTGCTATCGCTGCCGATCCTTCTCAACAAATGGCGCGCATGAGCGGTGAAGAGATCAAGTCACTGATTACCGGTGCCACTTACTTATTTTTAAACGAATACGAATTGGCTCTTGCGATTCAGAAGACAGGTTGGAGTGATCGCGAAATTTTGGAGCAAGTTCAGTACCGCATAGTCACACTTGGTTCAGATGGGGCACGAGTTGAGTCTCGTCATGGCGAGACTGTAAAAGTTACTTGTCCAAAGGAGAAAGCCAAGATTGATCCAACTGGTGTTGGCGATTCATTTAGATCGGGTTTCGTGGCAGGTTTGGCTTGGGGTCTAAGCCACGAACGTTGTGCGCAGTTAGGTGCGATGATTGCAACGTATGTCATTGAAACGACTGGAACTCAGGAATACAAATTTACTTCAGCAGAATTCCTAGAAAGATTTAGCACAGCCTATGGCGCTAGCGCTGCTGCTGAGATCGAACCACACTTACCAAAGCGTTAACCAATCCAGTAACTTCTTCGAGGGTTGTCTCAGTATGAATTGCTATGCGAATATTTCCATCTGTTGGCATCCCCATTGCAGATAAGACGTGGCTAGGTTGCAAATTCATAGCCGTGCATGCTGAACCGGAATCAACTGCAAATCCTTTTCGATCGAGTTCTCTTAACAACTCTTCACCGTTGGTTCCGGGAATTACAACTGAAGTTAAGTGGGCCATGGAGTTTTCTAATTCACCAGCAATGAGTGCATCTGGGAGTGCCTTGCTAATATCTGTGCGAAAGCGCTCGTTTAGCTCTCTTGTGGAGACTTCGCTTGGACGGTAGTTCTCTAGCGCAACAGCGCTAGCCAGTAACAAAGGCAATGAATAAGTGCCGTATGTACGGCGTACGCTGGAAATATGGGGCAGGGGGTTCTTCCACTGTGCCGCATTATTTATCGCAACAATTGCCAGCCCTGCTGGACCATCCCATGACCTGGAATCAAAACAGGCCGAATCCCATCGATCTGGCAACTTAACCCGCGCACCTGATGCGGTTGCATCTACAGCAATCAACAAGTCTTTCGGAATTTCATTTGGCAATTCGTTTATTGCGCCACTTTCGCCATTAGCTAATTGAAAAGCCAGAACTGAATTTGGGGAAAAAACTGTTGTTGAGAAATTTAATCTGCCATCTTTGGATAACGGAATTTCAAAGTTGGGACCCTTGTGCGAGCGGACCGTTGCAATTACGCCACTGCGATCGCCTGCTCCAGAATATAAATTTTTATTCTCATCTAGTAACCCAGCCAATGCAAGAAAGTAGCTAAGTCCCACCTCACCGCTAATTTCAATCTGATCTGGACTTAGCCCAAGGCGGTTCGCCAGTGATTCGATTGCGCCATTGCGTAAAATTGCAGCCTTACTCGGATATTGGCCAATTTTTTTGGGATCGGCCCATCCGGATTCGATGGCAGAGAGCATCGCTTCCTGGGCCAGCGAATTAAGTGCTGCCTCGGACTGAAAATTTCCTGTGACTGGAACCACCCTGCCAACGCTACTAGCCAATGCGCGCATGGGGGAAATACAGCACTATCCTTAGGCTCATGTCCGCGAAAGAACGCCTTCCGATGCTTCGCGCTCTGCTGCTCGCGCCACTTGCCCTTGCCTTAACGGGTTGCGCGCAAGTCTCTGGGCTTGGTTTTGAAGAAGGAATTACTAGCGTTAACGATATTTCGTTGTCTCTCTGGCAGGGTTCCTGGATTGCTGGAGGCGTTGTTGGCGTCTTCACTTTAATTCTGATTCTCTGGCCAGCGGTCTTTCATCGAGCCAAGGCCAGCAAGGGAGAGTTTCCGAAGCAGACGCAATACAACGTGCCAGTGGAAGTCGCCTACACAATTATTCCCTTTATCATCGTCGCGGTTCTGTTCTACTTCACAGCGGTAAAGCAAAATGAGATCGTTGAAAGAACTACAACTTACGCGCACGAGATCACTGTTGATGGTTTCCAGTGGTCTTGGCAATTCGGATATCCAGAAGCAGGACCCAAGGCGCTTGTGACTGGAACGCCTGCGAATCCACCGACATTGGTGGTTCCACTTGGCGAAAAAGTTCGTTACACAATCACCTCAAACGATGTCGTGCATGGCTTCTGGGTCCCGGCTTTTATGATTCAAATGCAGAATCTGCCAGGAGTAACTAACAGCCTTGAATTCACTGCAAATAAACTTGGCAGCTATCCGGGGCGTTGCAACATTTTGTGTGGTCGCAATCATTCCCAGATGCTCTTCACCGTAAAAGTTGTTACACCAACGGAATATAAGGCTTATCTAGAGACTCTGAAGGCGAGTGCGGCATGACAACTTATGCAGAACGTCCGACTATTGAAGAAGCCTCTTATCTCGCGCCAGCGAAAGGCAAGAATTTTGTAAAGTGGATAACCTCAACCGACCATAAGACAATTGGGTACCTCTATCTGATCACTTCTTTTGTTTGGTTTTTAGTTGGAGGAATTCTGGCACTTCTTTTGCGTGCTGAACTAGCTCGTCCTGGGATGCAATTCCTTAGCAATGAGCAATACAACCAAATATTTACAATGCACGGCACCATCATGCTCTTGATGTTTGCAACCCCACTCTTTGTTGGATTTGCCAATGTAATAATGCCGCTGCAGATTGGCGCCGCTGACGTGGCATTCCCTCGTTTGAATATGCTTTCATACTGGTTATTCCTTTTTGGAAGCGTCACCGCTGTTGCTGGATTTCTAACTCCAGGGGGAGCAGCGGCATTTGGATGGACCGCGTACGCCCCACTTGCTAACTCAACTTATTCGCCAGGAATTGGTGGAGATCTTTGGGTGATCGGTCTTGCTGTCTCGGGTCTCGGAACAATCCTTGGTGGCGTTAACTTCATTACGACAATCTTTACAATGCGCGCACCCGGCATGACGATGTTTCGTATGTCTATTTTTTCTTGGAACGTTCTTTTAACTTCAATTCTCGTACTTCTTGCATTCCCGCCATTGGCAGCGGCCCTACTAGCCTTGGAATCAGATCGACTCTTCGGCTCTCATGTCTTTGATCCAGCAAATGGTGGTGCGATGTTGTGGCAGCACTTGTTCTGGTTCTTTGGACACCCTGAGGTTTATATTTTGGCGCTGCCGTTCTTCGGTATTGCCACAGAAATTTTGCCAGTCTTTAGCCGTAAACCAATCTTTGGTTATAAAGGTTTGATCGCAGCGACAATCGCGATTTCTGCCCTCTCAGTAGCAGTTTGGGCACACCATATGTTTGCTAGCGGACAAGTTCTCTTGCCATTCTTCTCATTTATGACATTTTTAATTGGTGTTCCAACGGGAGTTAAATTCTTCAACTGGATTGGAACCATGTGGCGAGGCCATGTCACATTTGAAACCCCAATGCTCTGGGTAATGGGCTTCCTAGTTACCTTCTTATTCGGCGGTATCACTGGAATTATTTTGGCTTCGCCTCCAATGGATTTTGCAGTCTCTGCTTCCTACTTCGTAGTTGCGCACTTCCACTACGTTCTTTTTGGAACAGTTGTTTTTGCTATGTTCGCCGGTTTCTACTTCTGGTGGCCAAAGATGACTGGACGAATGCTCAATGAGCGCCTTGGAAAGATCCACTTCTGGACACTATTCGTCGGTTTCCACACAACATTCTTAATTCAACACTGGTTGGGTATAAAGGGATTCCCTCGTCGTTATGCCGACTACTTGGCAACCGATGGGTTCACTGGAATGAATATGGTCTCTACCGTTGGTTCAGCACTTCTTGCGCTATCGATGATTCCATTCTTTGTAAACGTTTGGATTACACGCAAATCACCACTTGTAAATTGCGATGATCCTTGGGGATATGGTTCCTCCCTTGAATGGGCGACATCATGTCCACCACCACGTCATAATTTCTTGACTATGCCGCGTATTCGCTCAGAGCGCCCAGCATTTGATCTGCACCACCCTCACATCAAGACCGAAGGTCACTAATGAAAACTAATTGGCAACTCTTTGGTGGGCTAAGCGTTTTCTATGTAATCATGTCCGTCATCTACTACTACGTAGGTGGAGAAGCAGTCGGCATAACCGGAATGATTTTGGCAGCCTGCCTGGCTGGAATGGTTGGTTTCTATGTTTGGTTTACCCAGAAGCGAATCGGCCAAATTTTGCCGGAAGATCGCCCAACTGGTGAAATTGCAGATAGTGCAGGAGAACTTGGCTTCTATAGCCCGCATTCATGGTGGCCCTTGCCGGTTGCACTGAGCTCGATGGCACTTGGACTTTCATTGCTTATCGGTTGGTGGCTAACACTGATTTCACTAGGAGCTTTGGTAATTAGCATCATAGGTTTCGTAACAGAATACGAAAAGCCTCTCCCTGAAAACGTGTCCCACTAATTTAATTGAGTTATTGACTTAAAGCATGGAATCGATCCGCGCAGAAATTCTAAATTTAAAACTCCCACGTACCACTGCAGCTCGTATCGTTATAGACGCACCACCTCAACAAATATTTGACCTAATCGCAGACGCGCGCTGCCACCCGCTCTTTGATGGATCAGGAACTCTGCAGGGCAGCATCTCTGGACCTGTGCGTCTGCACCTCGGAGCTAAATTCGGTATGGCGATGAAGGTTAAGGTGCCATATCGCATTACAAATACAGTCGTTGCCTTTGAAGAAGGTAAGAAAATATCCTGGTGCCATCTAATGAAATGGACCTGGAGTTACGAGTTAGAAGATCTTGGAAATGGGCGCACGCAGGTCACCGAAATCTTTGATGCCCGTGGTATTCCTAAGCTTGCTGGCAAATGGCTAGATGTAACTAGATCTCTTGAACTCAACCCAAAGTGGATGGCTAAGAGCTTGGTGAAACTAAAAGCGATCTGCGTAAGTAATTAGTGGTGCTCGATTGCCTTTAGATCATCCGCTGTTGCCTTAGGAATCGCGACTGCGTGCGCCTTGCTTAGGCGAGCACGCAGTTTATTCTTTAAAACACCAGGGCGGCGAACTCCATGTAGATCATTTTCTTCAAGTGCTAGTGGAGGATTTTGTTCGTGTTGAGTGAGTAACCAGGCTTTTTCAGGTGAAATTGGTTCGTGGACTTCTACAAATTCACCATGCGGCATCATTACTAAGCGACCAGTTTCGCGGCCATGTAGAACTAGATCGCGGTCTGCGCGTTGCAGCGATAGACACAAACGTTTGGTGATCACAAATGCCAGTGGCGGCAGGACGAAGATTCCTATGCGAGAGAACCACATAATTTGATTGATAGATAAATCAAAAGTTATCGCGATGATGTCGTTGCCACCGTTAATCAGTGCAACCAGCATAAAGGTAAGTGACATAACGCCAAGTGCGGTGCGGTTTGGGGCATTACGCGGGCGATCTAGTAAGTGATGCTCGCGCTTATCACCGGTCATCCAACTTTCGATGAATGGATATAACGCCATTCCCGTAAAGAGAATTCCGGGAACGATCAGACCCGGAATCAGAATGTTCCAGGAAATTGTGCGCCCAAATATATAACTTTCAAGCGGTGGGGCCATTCGGACAAGTCCATCTAACCAACCCATATACCAATCGGGTTGGGAGCCAGCAGAAATCTGTCCTGGCGTGTAAGGACCGTATAACCAAATTGGGTTAATAGATGCAACAGCTCCAAGGAATGCGGTTACCCCAAATACGATGAAGAAGAATCCACCAGCTTTAGCCATGTACACCGGAAATAGCGGATAGCCAACAACATTTTTCTCTGTGCGACCAGGACCTGGATATTGAGTGTGCTTCTGGTACCAAACCAACATTAAGTGCACGGTAATCAACGCTAAGAATGCACCAGGTAATAAAAGAACGTGAACGGTATAAATACGTGGAATAAATGCTTCGCCTGGGAATGCTCCACCGAAAGCAAAGAATGCCAAATAGGAACCTACGACAGGTAAGGCTTGAATAATCGCTTCGGCGATTCGAATACCTGTGCCTGAAAGC
>Ga0209550_10001447_pt1 | contig 22720 bp, 23 predicted proteins | sample LauGreSuBDMM15SN_2_FD_187567 | JGI IMG/M metagenome (GOLD analysis project Ga0209550, IMG submission 187567) | Freshwater lake microbial communities from Lake Michigan, USA - Su13.BD.MM15.SN (SPAdes) (version 5) | ecosystem: Environmental > Aquatic > Freshwater > Lake | place: Lake Michigan... | reverse complement strand
ATGCACGTACGATTACGCTACGCTAATCGTACCTACAAATCACAACACAAGCAGATAATAAATGTGCGGTTGATTAGCGCAAGTTGAATTGCGTGATGCCTGCTTGATCGGTTTGTTTTTGTTCGAGTTTAATGGCAGCATTTTTCTTATTGGTGGCATCGCGCTCTACCATGGCTTCCATTTTTAATTGCTGTTTATAGGCTTCTGACCACAGCACTTTGACGCGTTCTAATTCTGCTTGTGCGGTTTCCATTTGTGCAGTCACTCTTTCTGTGAGTGAGCTTAAATGTTCAAGAAATTGTCGATATGCCAGATTGTCAGCAATCATGTGCATTTCTTTTTGAGTGGCGTGATAACGGGTTATGTAATCAACACGCAATGTCTCTATATGATCCAGACTAGCTTGCAATTGTGTGACACGCGCACGCGCTGTCACAACCACAGACTGTGCTTCTTCTGTTGCTGTTTTTGCGCGATTAGCTAAAATTTTCCAAGTGTTGTTCATGTGCCGTATGTTTTATTCTGTAGTTACTTGTGATGACAGGGTGTATCAGACTGCCATCAGCTCTCTAATCTCTTGTCTGGTTTTTTCATAATCTTCATTGATGTGCATATCTTGTTTTAAGAAATGCTCTAAGCGAGCACGCAAGGCGATTGCTTGATCAATATCTGGGTTTGATCCTGCTTCATATGCACCCACTGAAATCAAATCTTGATTTTGTTGATACAAGGACCACAATCGTCTGAAACGATTAGCTGTATGTAGATCAGCTGGCGCAACTAGATTTTGCATGACACGTGAGATGGAGCCATTCAAATCAATCGCTGGGTAATGCGATGCATCTGCTAATTTGCGTGACAACATGACTTGTCCGTCAAGCGAGGCACGTGCAATATCCACAATCGGATCTTGTGCATCATCACCTTCAGCCAACACGGTATAAATCGCTGTGATCGCACCATAACCATGACGGCCTACTCCAGTGCGTTCAATTAAATTCGGTAGTAATGCAAACACAGAAGGTGGATAACCTTTTGCTGTCGGTGGTTCACCAATAGCTAAACCAATTTCACGTTGAGCATGCGCCACACGAGTTAAGCTATCCATCATCATCAAAACATTTTTGCCTTGATCACGAAAATATTCTGCAATCACGTGTGTGAGATGCGTGGCTTTGAGTCGCAATACAGGTGAAACATTAGCAGGTGCGGCTATCACCACTGCTTTTGCACGACCTTCAGGACCGAGCACTTCATTAATAAAAGCTTGTACTTCACGACCACGTTCACCGATCAATCCAATCACAACCACATCGGCTTTAGTAAAGCGCGTCATCATGCCTAAGAGCGAACTCTTACCTACACCTGAACCTGCGATTAAACCTATACGTTGTCCTCTACCCATGGTGAGTAAGCCATTAATGGCTTTGACACCTACATCCAAGACTTGATTAATCGGTCCACGCTCCATAGGATTAATGGGCAAACCAAGTAAAGCAAGTTTGTCTGGACATTCTGGTGCTGGCAAACCATCTAAGGGTTCACCTAGAGGGCCTATCACACGACCTAACAGTTCAGGTCCTAGACGTGCTTCTGAAGAATTACTAATGACACGCACTGTTGCACCTGGACCGATACCAGCTGAATCGGTGAAAGGCATTAAGAATAAAGTTTGATCATTAAAGCCTACAACTTCAGCGGCTAATTTTTGACCACCAGTGCCTTCGATTTCGCAATGCGCACCAAGTGGCGCCATGATGCCGCGTGCTTCTAAGGTCATGCCAACCAAACGCGCTAAGGTACCGGTGTGACAAGGCGCTGGTGCACGTGTTTGATTAATGAGTCCTTCTACGACATCGGCATAATCAATCATGATCTAAACCTGTAGGAGGAACTCCTGATTCATGATTTTCGTTAGCTTGTGCGTTTGTTGTGTTGGTTGCATTAGAGACTGAGACTATTTCTACATCTTGTTGGCGACTTTCCATACGCGCTGCCAAACTATTACCAGCAGCAGCATTTGCATTGCCACGCCAGCCTGTAGGTGCTGCTTCTTTTAATGATTTACTTAATGCTTGTACACGTCTCTCGATTAAATCTTCAACCACTGCACCATCTAGTGAGACACGTACACTACCGCGCTGCAAAGTGGAATTGGGACGCAAGCTGATGGTTGTACCAAACTGCTCGGCTAAAGGTTTATAGAGTTCGAGATCATCAGGATTCAAATGAACGATGAGTGTTTTTTCACTACTACCTGACATTTCACGTACACAGTTTTCTACCATGCGTGAGATGACTTGACCGGATTGCGTTAATTCACCACGTACTAATTGTTCTGCGAGATGCACGGCTAATTTTTTGACAGGATCAAATAAAGCATTTGCATCAGTGGATAATTCTTTTATACCGTCAACCATAGATTGCAGGGCGGTGACTTTGGCATCCATCTCTGCTTTGAGTTCAGTTAATGCTTGTGCATAACCTGTGTCAAATCCTTGCTGATGTCCTTCTGCATGCGCAGCTATGTGTGCTTCTTCGCGCGCTGCTTCAACTAAACTAGTCACAGCTTCATTACTTAAATCAGGTGTTTGTTCTGCTTGAATGAGCTCAACTTCTTCTTGCTCGGCCATACTTTCTTCTGCAGCGGCTGCTATAGCAGCCGCTTGCGCTGCTTGTTGTTCTGCTTGTTGTGCTGCTTGCTCTGCCGCTAATTGTGCGGCTTGTTCTACTGCTTGTTGTTCTGCTTGAGCACGTGCTGCTTGTTCTGCTGCCAGTTGGTTGGCTTCTTCTGCGGGTGATGTTGTTTTTGTTTCAGATGCAGAAGGATGGTGTAATGTTGATCCAAGATCGACTTCTTGATCTAAGTCCTGATCAGCATTCTCTGCTATGAAACGATGATTTACGGATTCCTCTTCTTCTCTACCTAAACGGTCGGGTACAAAGGCTGCAGCCTTGCGACGCTCTGATTCGGCCACAAATTGTGGCCCTTCTTTTTCTAGCAAATTTTGGATAGCAAAGTCGTTGGTTTCCGAATCGAACATGAGATTCGGCATCCATTGCTTGCGCACCGGCGTTTTGCGAAGTTCAGACAAAATCTGCTCCGCCTGATGCTAAGATCAGATCACCAGATTCGGAGAGCTTACGTGCAGAACGCATGACTTTCTTCTGTGCGTCTTCTACTTCAGTCATACGCAATGGACCTTTGGCTTCCATATCATCGATAAACATGCCACGTGCACGACTCGACATATTGCTAAAGAACTTGTCTTTAATTTCGTCACTTGCACCTTTTAGGGCAGTCATCAAAAGATCTGGCTCTACAGCACGCATGAGTGCTTGGATACCACGGTTATCTACTGCGCCTAGATTATCAAAGCTAAACATATTATCTTGAATACGCAGCATGAGTTCTTCATCAATCTGACCCACGCCTTGCAAAATAGCGCCTTCTAATTCCACTTTAGTGAAGTTCATGATTTTTGCTGCCGCTTTGATACCACCAAAACTCGACGATGCTGCAGAAGCATTGTTAGAGAATTGTTTTTTCATGATGGTTTCTAGTTCTTCCATCGCAGATGGTTGAACGGTATCTAAACTCGCTACACGTTGTATGACTTCAGGACGTGATTCAACCGGTAAAAATGCCAGTACGTCAGCAGCCACTTCTGATTCCAACACGGAGAGAATAATGGCGGTGACTTGAGGATGTTCACCACGTATCATCTCGGCGATTGCACGTGCATCCATCCATTGCAAAATTTCTAAACCGCGGCTAGCGCGATTGGGCATGATGCGTGATAGTACTGACGCTGCTTTATCCGGACCTAGTGCGCGTTTCAATACCGTTTCTACGTATTCAATTGTTCCCAATGAAAGACTGGTTTGTTTTTTCAGTGTTTCAACAAATTGATCTAACACTGCATTGACTGCTTCTTGAGACAGTTCTGCTACCGAGACCATAGCAGCACCTAAGGCCTGCACCTCTTTAGGATCAAGGTAACTAATGATGTTAGAAGCAAGGTCTTCTCCCAATAGCAACATCAACACCGCAGCACGCTGGGTGTTGGTCATCGCTTCTAATTCAGCTTTCAACGCTTCCGACATAGGAGGCGGCTCTGATTTAGGCTTAGGAGCATCCGGCGCTTTTTCCTCTTTAGGAGCAGCCTTCGCTTTCGCATCTTTCTTATCTTCTTTTTTATCCGCCATCTTAAACCTCTGTTACCGTTACTTTTATTGTTTGCTCAATGTTCTTTATGAAGATCTTTTAACGATAGGTTCGATTTACGAATCTATCACTTACCCTTCAACATATTTTTAATCATTAAGACGACGCGACCTTGTTCTTTTTCTGACAACACCTTCACCAGCACCAGTTTGTCTTCATAGCTATTCGCATTTTTCAACATGTCTTCCGCCATGTTGTTTTTCTTCTTAGGCTTGAACTTCTTCTTCATCGCCTCCAAATCATTTGGATCTTCATCGTTCGGTTTATTTTCTTCTGCCATGATATTTCCTAGTTAACTTTAGTTCTTGACCATATTTTTCAATACCATCGCAACGCGACCAGATTCTTGTGACACCAGCATACGAATCAAGGCAACTTTATCATCATAGCTGTTAGCCGTATCAAGCATATCAGCAGAGAAGGTCGGTTTCTTAGGCTTCATGCTTTGCATTCTAGCTTTGAGTTCTTCTAAGGACTCGCCGTCATGTAGCTCGACTTCTTCCTCTTCTGCGTCTTCTTCGCCGTCCTCATTCTCTTCGCCGTCCTCGTCTTCTTCGCTTGCTGCAGCAGCCGCGGCTTCTGCTTCGGCGGCAGCTTTGGCAGCGGCTTCAGCGGCTTCTGCATCAGCGGCAGCTTTAGCAGCAGCGGCAGCATCAGCGGCGAGTTTGTTTTCATCCACCGGTGGTATTGCAGGCGGCATGATTTGCTGAATGGTTGGACCTTTTACCATCGGACGCACCACAGCGATTAAGAATACGATAATAACCAGTGCTGCGATGGCAATTTTAATGAAATTCTGAATATCACTGTTCTCATACCATTGCTCTGGCTTGTAATTAATTTGTGATTCAAAACGTGCTGGTGCAACGGTTACGACGTCACCACGTTCAGCGTTATAACCAACTGAACTACGAACCAGATTCAACATACGATCGAGTTCTTCAGCGGTGTAAGGAATTGTTTTAGGTGCATTTGGTGCTGCAGGCTTGCCATCCGCAGGTGGTGGCGCAGGACGCTCAGCCACTACCACCGCCACGCTTAAACGTGAAATCGTACCGAGTGATTTTTTCTCATGACGAACTGCACGATCCATTTCAAAGTTACGAGTTGATTTGGTGGTCGTAATTTCATTATTTAACGGTTTCTTTTCATTGGTATCCGTATTCACCGTCAGATTTGCATCAGGTGGCGGTGTGTTACTCAATGCACCAGGTATACCTTCTGGATCGAGTTTAAATTTACGCTCGGTAGTCATCGCTTCTGAACGCGGCTTGACACCTTTATCTTTGTTATCAAAATCTTCAGTTGTGGTTTCAACGGTGTCGAAATCTAAAGTCAGATTGACTTGTGATTGAATATTGTTTTCACCAACTACTGGTCCCAATAATTCAGTGACGCGATGACGATATTGATCTTCAGTACGCATTTTGTGCTGCATCTGAGCGACGGTGAGTCCCATCGCTGCATCAACCGGATTTTCATCTGTCATCAAGTTACCTTGATCATCCACAATCGAGACATTTTGTGGTGTGAGATAAGGCACACTAGAGGACACTAAATTAACGATTGCTTTTACCTGCGGTGTAGATACTGCACGACCGGTATGCGGTGTCACAACGACAGAAGCTTTTGGTGTTGCGCGATCACGTACAAAAACGCTTTGCTTAGGCAAAGCGAGATGTACACGGGCTGATTTAATGGTGGAGATTTGCATAATGCTACGTGCAAGTTCTTGTTCCATCGCGGAGTTGTAATTGACTTGTTCCATGAACTGACTGGTGGTCATGGAAGAACGATCTTTCAAAGAGTCCATACCAATTGGTTGGGCTTCTTTAGGTATGCCTTGTCCTGCCAAGAAAATACGCGCTTCGTAATAACGTGGCTCTGCCACCATAATTTGACCCGTCGCTGTATCCAGCTTAGGTTTGAAGTCGCCTGCTTTTAATGCTTCCATTGCAGCTTGTTTATCGTTCTCTGTCATACCTGGCATGACGGCACGATACGGTACAGTTTGTGTTCCTTGATAAGCAACGAATGCAATCAGCAATACAAAAAGCAAAATGATCGCTGGTAGCGATCGACGTATGGAAGGTTGCTGAAGTACTTCTTCGACTTTACCGCGAAATGCCATGACGCCACCCGCTACACCTGTTAAGGGTGCGCTGGGATTATTCATCGTCGCTGGAAGTCCTGCGTTAGTTGCGGCCATGGGCATAGCACCTGCAGCTCCATCACCAGCATTGGAATTACCACTTGGTGGTAGCTGCGGTGGCATACCACCCATGTTCATCGTTGCTTCAGCCATGTTTTACTCTCTGTAAGGTCCTGCTATTCAATGAATTCTGTATTTATTACACTGGCATGTTCATGATTTCTTCATAAGCACGCAAAATTTTGTTACGTACTTGAAGTGTGGCTTCAAAGGCAATCGATGATTTCTGCATCGCGAGAACAACATCGGTTAAGGGCACATCTTCACCACGGTCATAAGCTTCACGCATTGCACCTGCTTTCATCGCAACTTCATTATCTCTTTCTACTGCACTTTTAACGGCATCAAAAAATGTCGGCTTACCGACTTCGGGTGCTTCACGAGTCAGAACTGCAGGTGTATTTTTTCCTGCTGCATCCGTCTGATATTGACGAATGGTCGCTAACATGGAATCAATATTGGTCTGTGTGGTGACTCTATCTATCATGATTGATGCTCCCCGATTTATCGAGCTGCCATTTGTGTCATACCGCGTTCACGGAATTGCGCCATCTTGTAACGCAATGAACGAGGACTAATACCCAGTTTTTTAGCCGCTTCTATACGACTACTAGTCGCTTCAATCGCTGCCATGATGGCTTGATATTCACTACTTTTTACTGCACTGGATAAATCAATTTGATCAATGTTTTCTTTATTCAGCAGGAAAGGCATGTGTGCTGAAATCAGTGGTTTGTTTTCAATGGTGTTAACCATCTCTATACGCGCTGTGACGTCGTCAAACATAAGATCCGATTCAGTAATCATGTCGCCAGATGCAAGTACTAATGCACGCTGTACGACATTTTCTAATTCACGGACATTGCCAGGCCATGGATATTGCAAGAGCAATTCCATTGCTTCTGATGTTAATTGCATGGTGCGATCTGCTGGACCATAGGTCGCAAGAAATTGTGCAACTAAAGGCAAGATGTCACCCGGACGTTCACGTAGCGGTGCAACTCTTAATTTGAATGCGCTGATACGGAAATATAAATCTTCACGGAATTCACGATTTTCTATCGCTTCACGTAAATCTTTATTCGTTGCTGCGACTAGTCGTATATCTAAATCGATCGGTGCAGTTGCACCTAAACGAGTAATTTTTCTTTCTTGCAGTACGCGTAATAATTTTGTTTGTAAGTGATAGGGCATTTCAGCGATCTCATCCAAGAAGATGGTGCCACCATTCGCTTGTTCAAATAAACCACGATGCTCTTTCAATGCGCCTGTGAATGCACCCTTCTCATGACCAAACAATAAATCTTCGATCAGATTTTCAGGCAATGCAGCACAGTTCATTGCCACGAAAGGACCATCACTACGCTGTGAGGCATCATGTAATACACGTGCTAATACTTCTTTACCAGCTCCAGTTGGACCAACCACCAATGCAGAAACTTGTGTTTGTGCGACGCGCTTAGCCAGTTCTAATAAATGCTGACTGACTGGGTCGACAAAAATAAAGGTGCGTGAACTCTTGCTAGCCAAAGTTGATTTAGTCGGCGCTAGTGATAACGCATTACGCCAGCATTCTGGCGACCAGTCGTCTGAAGCAAGCACGTGATAAGCACCACGTCGCATGGCTTCTATGCCTAGCTCTAAATGATTTCGATCAACGCGGCACAACACCGGAACAGCATGACCAAAAGCCTGTGTCAGTTTTTTGACCTCTTCGAGCAAGCCGACATCATCCATTAATCGGATGACGACAAGTCTGGCTTTCGCCAAGCCTTGCTTGAGATCGTTTAACGTAGCAACAGGCAGAAGTTGCAAGCCCGCTTCCGCGAGTTGCTCACGTTCTTGTGTGCCTACTGCACTTTGTGGATCCAACCATAATGCTGGATGCGAGATATCTGTTATAGCGGTCACTTTGGATGCCTTTATTCCAATGAACAATTCCATTAGAGCAAGGCTCGTGCCAGCCGGAAATATGAGGTTTTATGCGGTTTTTGGCGGGGGTGAACGACTATCCGACAGGGCTCACCATGTGAAGCAAGACGAAATTTTGACAGCTAGAGCAGTATTTTAATATCAAAAAGTTAATTTTTACTGTCGATTTACTCTGGACAGGATTTATAACCACTATTTAAGCAATTTCCCGCCATGAATAAGGCATCTTCTAAATCTTTCGCAGGGATGCGCTTACCAGCTTGTGCCAATACCAGAGTGGCCTGACGTTCGCCATTAATGCGCGCTAATTCTGCCCATACCGCAGCTTTTTGCGGCTCTTTACGCCAGCCCTCACCTGATAAATACAATGAGCTCGCCATTAATTGCGCAGCTGGATTACCTTTTTTTGCAGCTTTTAAATACCAAGACAAAGCCACTGCCCCATCTTTTTTGCCAGCCCATCCTTCGCGTTGGTATTCACCCATCATATATTGCGCTTCAGGCAAACCCGTATTCGCAGCAGCGCTATACCAATGCAACGCTTGTGCTTGATTTTTCAACACGCCTCTGCCGTAGTGATGCAAGGTAGCTAAATTATATTGAGCCTGCGCCAAACCACCTTCGGCTGCTCGGGTGTACCAGAGCACAGCATCGTTATAGTTTTGATTCACGCCTAATCCATGTTCATACAGATAGGCGAGATTGTTTTGCGCTAAGACATCGCCAGTTTCTGCGGCTTTACGCAATGCTCTTTGTGCTGTTGAATAATGTCCGCGTTCAATCGCTTTCATTGCTACTTGTACATCTGCTTGAACAGTTGTACTGAGAACGAGTAAGGGAAATACGAAGAGGGAAAAAACTAACTGTCGCATCATGCGAAGTTATTACGCTCTTTGGACTGAGCAGTAACTGGAGGAAGTGATTTAGACATAAAGCCTTGGCAGCGCTGTCCATCGGCGCGCAAAACTTCCAACGCTGGAGTGATACGACTTTTAAAGCCCATTAGCTTGCAAGAATATGGAAAGCTAGGATCCCAGCTGACAGCAAAATAACGGCACTGCCAGCAATTTGGCGCGCCGTTCGTATCAGTCTGGTTTAAAGAATTCATTTTTTATTCCGTTTGTCTTTTGCATCTTGCCACGCACGGTACACTGCAGCAGCTAAGACACCTGCCAATATGGCGGATCCCAGCAACCCTTGCAAAAAGTCTGCAAAGCTCATGTCAGGCGGCAAAAAGCGTTCGGGATGCAACCCGATCAAACCCAAAAACAGGACAGCAACAACTAAGACAACTCGCAACAACCGAATCAAAATGCGGCGACGATTATCTTGCTCATTCATCGTGAACTCCCATGACCTTAACCCTAAGGCATATTCTGTCATAGTTTTTTCACGCTTTCATTGTGTGAAGTGTTACGCAGCTAAGCTAGTCGCTAGTGATTTACTCTATCGCTCTAGTTTAACCCTGTAACAACTTCAACACAGTTTGCTGACTAGTATTCGCCTGCGCGAGTACTGCTGTTGCTGCCTGCTGCATGATCTGCGTTTTTGCTAACTCAGTACTTGCATAAGCATAGTCTGCGTCTTCAATCTGACTGCGTGAAGCACTCGAATTGATCGATACACTGGTTAATGTGTCGGTAACGTAGGTCAGACGATTCATCACAGCACCCATCGTTGCGCGGGTCGCATTGACTTTATCCATCGCCTCATCGAGCGCGCCTAATACTGCATTGGCTCCCTCTGGGGTTTTGATATCAATCGTTTTTACTTTGTCATCAACGTCACCAGTAATCTTACTTGTGATAGGACCATTCTTACCAAAGTCAGCCAGATCAATCGTGATGGTTTGATTCGCACTCGAACCTACCTGGAAGAATAAACGTCCAGTTTGTGGAGGCAGCATTTTTCCATCGGCTTCTGACACTTCACCGCCAAACGTACCAGCAGTAAAGCCTAAACCTTCAAAATTACCGGTTGTACCATTGGCACCTGTTTCTACTTTGAAGCGATCATTTGGTGGATGACCAGGACCTCCAGAAATAGGATCTAACACTGGGCTAGAACCATATAGAGCTGGATCATTAAAATTTGGGCTAACAGCCGACATCTCAACTCGTCCATATGCCGTTGAAATACCGTTTAATAATGCTTCATCGGTTGCAGGTACATTCGTTATTGTAACGACTGAAATACCATCTAGACCTAATTCATTCGGATCAACCAAGTAAGCAGCATCACCGTTATCTACTACACCGACTGATAAATTACGTCCATCTGAAGTCGTGAAACTTAGACGATTACCTGTCGTCATACTGACGTCAACATTAGAATCTGATAACACACGATTCAACGCATCTTTCAAGAATTTCACACGATCAGCTGGTGCAGCATAAGTCGAAGGTGCAGTAACTTCAAGAGCAATCTTAGTGACATTATCATCCAACGAATAAGTTGGATCTTCTACTGGCGATGCAGTCTGATCACCATAGTTAATTGTGACTACCTGACCATTCACATAAAATTGTGAACTTGTATAAGCAAATGGCAGTGGCAAACTACTAGGATCGTTAACTGAATCACCCGCTCCCTGTATCACTGGTCCGATTGCTTTCGCATTCACACCTGTTTCAGAAGATTTCGAGTTAATTGCAGCCGCAATCGCAATCGCACTAGCACTTGGTGTACTGGTGGTTGAATAATGTGAGTAAGGATCATCTACAGACGCTGCTGCAGGAATCACTACATTATTAATCTTTAAGTCACCCTCGTTCAAAGGCACAATACCAGTGGCACTGTCAGCAATTGGACGAGATGTAGTCATCATTTTGGCTACATTTTGGGTATAGTCACCCACCGGCAAACGTGCACGAGTGATGTCTTTACCTAATTGACTGGTGAGTTTAACGTCGCCATCAACTTTAGCTTCTAATGAATACGTACTCGCTTGTACACCAGCACGCAAACCAAAGTAGCTTTGATCGCTAGCATTGCCTTGTGTACCAAAGAGTTGTACTTCAATATTACGACCATCAATCGCTTCTAGTGTAATACCACGGGTATTATCATTCGTATCTATCGCTTTCACACCGGTTTTATCGCTGATCTCATTGATCGCTTTTACCATTGCTGCACGAGATTCACGGACGTTATCTTTTACTGATGTGACTTCAGGCGTTTTCCAACCATTGATCACTGCAAAACCGGTCGATCCACCAGCTGTCGAGTCTTTGACAACGGGCACACCATTCATCACGTTTTGATTAGCAACTGCATAAACACCAGTCGCTGCGGATTCTCGGTTAATGGCCGCGGCTATAGCAATCGCGGAGCCACCTGCGTTGGTTCTTGGAGATACCGTATCATCTTTCGCTAACGAAGGATTGATGGTGGTTCCGTTAATGATCAAGTCACCTGTTTCTAGGTTATTAACCATGGGATTACCACTACCGTCATTAACAGTTGAATGATACTCGCCAGTTGATGTGATCTTATAGACTGGTCTTTCACCTACACGCTGGCCGACACTTCCGTCCAGTATGGAGAAACCATTCCATTGCACCATCTTTGATGTGCGGTTTATCTCTTGCTTGAGCTGCTGGAATTCCAGATCTAAATAAGAGCGCTGATCGCTAGAATTAGTATCGGTAATCGCTTGGATAGCAAGTTCGCGCATACGCTGCATCATATCGTTGATAGCGACGGTGCCACCTTCGGCAGTCTGTATCAGCGAAGTTGCATCGCCTGCATTTCGAATCGCCATATTTAATGAGCGAATCTGTTGCGTCATGCGAGTCGCGATTGCCATACCAGCTGCGTCGTCCTTTGCAGAGTTGACGCGCTTACCAGTTGACAACTGGTTCATCGCAGAAGACATCGCTCGATCAGTGGCTTTCATAGCCTGCTGGCCGAACAGCGCCTTGGTATTTGTGTTGATGACTGACATACTCAGTTTCTCCTTCCGGATTCTGTACGGGTACTACGATTCTGTAGGGAAAATCCCTTTTGTTTATTACCTAAGCAATACCCGTGCCAGATAAAAAGTTCTTGATTAACAAGGGGTTTTGCCTTGATTTGCCTAAAAAACATCCCCGGCAAACTTAGGGCGGCAAGAATTGTCGGTTTTCCGGCAGCTAGCTGCCGCTGACAATATGATTGCCATAATGACATTTTATTATTGCTCCACTGCACGTAAACCAAGAGCACCTGATACTGCATCGTATTCTTTTAACAACTCAGGATGATCTGGGAAATGGGTCAGTGCAACGCGTGCAGCTTCTAATGCAGCTGCAAGTTCTAGATCACAACGCAGAGCGCGGATCAACATGGCATGGGTAAATACGGTAGCTTGATTGCCTTGCATTTCCATCAATTGCGTCAGCAGGTCTACTGAATGAGACCAATCTTCACGCATGACTGACAATAGACTGGTGATCACCAGAATATCTTCATTGACGGGATACAGAGCCAAACCGGCTTCGCCTAAAGCGTAAGCCAACTCAGTACGATCTTCCGCTACCAAAGTTTGAATGGCAACGCGGATTTCAGCAGGCGAAAATTTAGAGATCTGCTTTGTATTAAAAAAGCGACCTGCTGCCGACTGGGACATGAGTTCTTGTGCGAGAGTAGACATAGTAATGCTCCTGTTTGTGTTAACTGTGCTGGTGGTTCAAAACGAATTGCTGGATGAAACTCGTCTTGCTCACGTCCTATTAAGCAAACGCTGTGCCAGCAAAATTAATCAAGTCTTTTTTTTAAAAAAAACTCTGTGTATATATATGTTGCTTGCTCAATTCATACGCTGCTTAATTTTTAAGCGCATGGTCTGCATGGATATGCAAGACCAATGCCTAAACATCAATTAGGAAAAGTTTTGCCGTAATTGCCGCAGCAAATCGGCAAAACATGACCGCTAGTGGCAATGAATTTTTCTTCTTCTGATTCATACGGCAAACCCTGTTCAGCTTTTGCCGCTTTCTGGCTAGCTTATGCCGCTCACTTGGCATATTCAATGCAATCACTTGCCTCATTGGTCGAAGTTTTAAGAAGTGCTAGCACTGCTATAAGTTTTATTACGATTACTTCGTTATAAGTGGCAGGCTTTTTGCTTATAGAGAATCGATCGTTCTCAATTGGAGGAATAAAAAAATGAAAAACGACGTGCAAGCGTTAGTCGAGCAAAAAACAGAATTAGCTGAAGCTGCAATCTATGCAATTCAATGGATAGAAACAGCTACTTCTATTTTGCATCGCCAGACAAATGTCCTACGTGGAGATAATCCTAAGCTTGCATTTGAAGCACTTGCTGCATCTGTCGATGGCTTAGATTGGCTACATCAGTTTTCAACTGCAGCCCATCATTTAGGTGATGTCACTATTTTAGAAAATGGCGAGAGTGCATTTTCCATGTTTGGATCAGAGCTACTCAAAATCACGACGGAGTTAGTGCATGTCATGGAAGACTATGACACGATGCTACTCGCTGATTTAGTAGATCATGAATTACTGCCTTTGATGGATAGATTCCGTAATTCCATCAGTGAGTTGCATCTCTAATTCGGCGAATATTGTGCGTCCTGATGATCTGACTCTATTCGCAGCTAATCTTGCATTGCTAAGGAAAAATCATCCTGAAATGAATCACTTCATTTCAGAGCATTTTTTTGAACCAGCCAGTGAGTCATCAGATATCGTATCGACTACTGCTTCAGATATCGCATTAGAAACTGGTCGTAAAGGCCATTTGACTTTATGTGCTAGCGATAAGATAGGAAATTTTTATTTGCATAGTTTGTATGATCCACACCATGAATCAAGACAAATTATTCAAAAAGAATGTCAAGATCCAGAAATAAATGTCGTTGTTCTAATTGGGTTTGGCCTAGGCTATGTGGCTGAAGAATTATGTCAGCGCTGTGACAGCAATACGAGAATCATTATTGTTGAACCACGCAGTGACTGTCTTGCTATTGCCCTTGCCTCTCGATCGTTAGATCGCATTCTCACAGATCCACGTATAAAATTTATAGTTGATACCAATACGAATAAAGCTGCAGTTAAAACCAATAACGAATTAGGATTGGATAAACTCAAACGTTGGAAAATTATTGCTACTCCAGCGATGTCCAGGTTCTATCAAGAATTTTTGAAATCTTATATTGATCATTTAGGTGCGTGTATTAATCAGCGCGTTGCTTCATTTTCTACCTCATTTAACTCATCTGAACTTTTCTTAAAACACACCGTTGCGAATTTAGACGTGGCAGCCCGCTCACCCGGCGTCAATCAATTCAAAGATTGTTGGAAAAATCGCCCCGCAATAATTGTTGCCGCAGGCCCTTCCCTAAATAAACAAATCGCAACACTTAAAGAATTTAAAGATCATCTACTCATTATCGCTGTCGATAAAACTTGGCCTATACTCAAAGCAGCCGGCATTGAACCGCATGTGGTAGTTGCGATTGATCCACGCAGGCCTTGCTCGTGGGGTTCCGAGCCTCCGGAAAACGTTTGGTTTTTATCAGCAGCGAGTTGTAATCCTGAAGTCGTTCATTCTGTAAAAGATAAACATATTGTTTCATTCGGCAATCCGCTGCATGAAAAAATATTTAAACCTATGATAGATGACCGCGGTGTATTACACACTGGAGGTTCCGTCGCTACCAATGCTTTTTCTTTTGCGCGTTTAATGGGGGCTTCCCCACTGATCATGATAGGTCAAGACTTAGCCTATACAGGTGGCGCTTCTCACGCAAGCGGTTATCTCTGGCCTAAAACTTTAGATGAAGCTAAAAATCTTAAAGGTGATGGTTTTAGAGAAATCGAAGGTTATTATGGTGATCGCGTACACGTAGATCGTCAACTCGATTCATACAGAAAATGGTATGAGGATTTTATGCTGGTCTATCCGCATGAGAAAGTCATTAACGCAACAGAGGGTGGTGCAAAAATTAATGGCACTCTGCAAATCCCATTTAGTGAAGCATGTACTACTTATGCAGAGCCTCATAGCATTGATCTGGCACCATTCGATCATGCAAAACAGAGTTTTCAACCAACCTCTTCTGATATTATGCTGTCAAAACTTAGAGATTTATCTGAAGAGATTGCCGCTTTTAGAAAACTCGCACAAGAAGGCATGCTGTTAGCAGAAAAATTGAATGACAAAGCAATAGGTCAAAAGAAATCTGCTCGCAATAACGATAAACTCCTCGATATCAAGACAGCTTTACAAGCCATTAATAATCCAGGAAAAATTTTTCTTCAAGAGTTTGTGAGAAAAGAATCTTTTTCTGTTGTGAGAAAATTTAATATCTCTGAACAAGAAGAGGCAGAGCGCATTCAAATCATAGGAAAATATCTAGCATCCTTGGTCACAGGGTGCGACAGATCTATCGCCTTCATCAATGAACAATTTAATAAAACATAATAAAAAATTTGTCTGTAGTAGATAGTTCTTACACGCTACAGTGCAGTGCCGACTTAAGCTGATGCTAAAAGTGATTGAGATTGAAACTGCGAGGCGAATAGTGTTAGCCATTGTTGACCGATCGCTTCTATGGTGTGGGTTTTTGCTATTGTCGACTGGGCTTTTTTGACTAATTCACTATATTGATGTGGCTGACTGATAAACTGCGCCAGATCGTTAGAGCGTATATCCATAAAATACTCACTAAAGCTTAGATAAGAATTGACTCTATCAGCTGCGGTAGGCAAACCCAGTGCAAGTGCTGTTAATAATCGATTCGAACTCACGCCATTTTTTCTAGCGTCATTCATTCCTGCAGGAATAATACAAAAATCACAAATGCCTGCGACTGTTTGCATGTCTTGTAATGACCATGGCACCACTACCATCTCTAGATTTTTAGGCGCAGCTAGCATTTGTTGATCAAAAACCTTTTGATCGAAAAAATTCGTCATAACGACCAGTCGTAAAGGCTCTGAAAGTATCCAATCACTCTTAATAAAATCAAATAAATATTGCAGATTACTCGCATGCCCAAACCACAAGGCAGTGAGTTGTGAAGTTCTTTCAGTTTTAGGAGAGATCAAATTGACTTCTATGGGATCTTCTATCACTGTTAACCCACCCTTCCAGCTACAACCTATGTTTTTTGCTAATTGTGGTGAGCTCGTTGTGACATGATCAGCATAAGTTAAGGCCTGCAGATAGAAATCACGCATGACGGGTTTACCGTCTATATGATGATCAGTGTAATCAAGAATGATTTTGCAATGTCTCGCCTTGGCTTGTTGCATATAACTTAGCCAACGTGCTGGACGATGAGTGTCTGTTACCGCATCAACTTTTCCTACCACTAATATCTCAGTATCAAGTTCTGCTTCACGATCTGCAGTCGACGTTACACTCCCATCCAGTGCTGCTTGCATACTAACTACTGAGCGCAATCGAATAGAAGCTAAATTACTGTTTGCGAGTTTTGCTAAATTAGCGTCACGACTGGAAATCAACCATTGAACTTTAGGTAATGAGGCCATAGAGCGATCAGGTTTAATAAACGAGTTGTTTGAGGACATCGATAGACTCAATATTTTGCACATTCATTTGTGAAAATTCAGTCAACCACTCTTCCGCAAAATCACACTCTTGTTTATCTTCAAACCATGGACCACCTAAGGTGTAATGCACCGCTTTTATATTGTCATACTGCGCTGGATACCATCCTTCGAGATAATTCCAACCTTTATCTATTTGGCCTATTTGGGAATCCGTTAACCATCCAAAGCGATGCAAATAAGCAGGATCGGCAGAATTTACCACTGCTGGCGTCAATAATCTGACTGCCGGATGAGCGCAATTAAAGACGATGAAAGACGACCAGTTCTTACGCGGATAGAGATGCTGTACACAGCCATCCATTTTCATGGTTTCTGTAGGTTGATAATCATGCTTGACGACAGAAACAGCTTTGGAAGGATCGATTTCTTTGAGAACCTCAGTGATATCTGTCAAAAACAGAAAATCACAATCGACAAAAATAGCGTAGCCACTATCGCCAGCGAGATACGGCGTTAAAAATCGTGTCAGACTAAATTCAGTGGCCGCTTTTGTGTCGATCGGACGTTGGTATAGACCCTCTGCTCTCAATACAGACTGGATCAAAGGTGTGATCGATACCTTATTTGGATTCGTTCTACGTAAGATGGAATGCCGACAGACTTTCCATGCGATGTCTTCACGTGGATCCCAACCAACAAAAATTTTTAATTTCATGTTAACTCCTTTGACCTACTCAGACAGTGTTTTCAGCATTTACTGCTTACCCATCCAAGCCTTAGTCATCAATTAATGTGAGGCTAATTCGCCTTTGCTAGTACATCACTAGCTTGGCCATTTAGATTTTTATTCCTGTAATACGCATATCGCGCGGCTCTTTTAATTTGAATTGAGCAGGCTCTTGCTTCAAATCCGTTAATCCAGCTTCATTCATAATTTTTGCGAGTGATAAAGGGGTATAACCCCAGCGATGAACCATTAATGGATCCTTCCAACGTGGGTCCCCATAAAACACCCACATCGAGCGCTGACCTTCTGGGCCAGCAGCTGATCGTAAATCCGGTTCTTTTAAAAATTCTTCGCAAGCAGATTTCAAATTTGGACATTCCAAAATCATTTTCCCGCCTGGCTTTAAAACTCTGACCCACTCTTTTAGTATGTCGACCACTTCCCAACGCCAGAAATGTTCAACTACATGTACAGCAAGAATTTCATCTGCGTGACCATTGTCAAATTTTTCGAGCTTTCGTACATCACAGATGACATCTGGTTGTTTACCGGCACGCTCAGAGGCCACATCCACATTGACGTAACCTGGCAAAATTTTGTCGCCACAACCTAAATTTAATTTCACTAAGTCGTCCACAGACTTCTCCACAATTGTATAAATGTGCTTATGCTTACTTCCTTCTCTCAGGCGTAAGTGTTCCCTATTTCCATAGCAAAATGCATTCCAAGTTGCTTTTATGGCTGTTAGTGGGATAAGTGCTGAATTGTTGCCGCTTTATAGAAAGGCTATGCGGCAAAGCTTGGCCGTTCAGCTGTCGTGCGGAAGTGTTATGCCGCTACAGGATTGATAACGATGAAGTAGAAAGAAAGAAAAAAGCCGCTGCCGGTCTGAAACCGATAGCGGCTGGGAATTACAAAATTGTGATTTATTTGAGCAGTGATAAGACTGACTGCGGTTGTTGATTGGCTTGAGAAAGCATCGCCATACCAGCTTGTTGAATGATCTGTGTACGCGCCAACTCACGAGTTGCTGCCGCATATTCAGTGTCCTCAATACGGCTGCGAGCAGCTTGTAGATTTTGAGAGATGTTGGTCAGGTTATCACCTGCATATCCCAAACGATTAATCATCGCACCCATACGCGCACGCTCACCATTGATTTCATCTAAAGCACTATCAATGGTTGTGATCGCATTTTCAGCACCATCTCTGGTTGAAATACTCGCACCACCTGTATCGCCAATACTGGTACCACCTAAAGTCACGGTAGCACTCAAATTGGTTGTGGAGTAAGTTAATGTATCACCACTGTTAGCACCAACTTGGAATGTCAATACTGAACCTTCTTTGAGTAGTTGTTGTCCATTGAAGTTAGTCAATTGAGCGGTACGTGAAATTTCTTCACGCAGTTGCGAGAACTCTTTTTGCATCAAGGCGCGATCATCTGCACTATAAGTATCAGTTGCACTTTGCACAGATAGTTCACGCATACGCTGTAACATACCAGTGACAGCCTCGGTTGCACCTTCTGCAGTTTGAATCAATGAAATCGCATCATTAGCATGACGAACAGCCATGTTCAAACCACGAACTTGAGATGTCATTTTCACAGAAATTGCCAAGCCAGCCGCATCATCCCTCGCACTATTGATACGTTTACCAGTCGATAATTGATTCATTACCGTTGATAATGACTTGTCATTTCTTGTGATTGCGTTTTGCGTAACAAGCGAATTCACGTTTGTATTAATTACAGACATGATTTTTACTCCTAACTTTAAACTTCACTCGAGAAATTAAGAAAAATAAATAATCAATAGAGCCTACTGACTATGTACTTAACTTAACCGGATCCTACTTGCAACAAGTTTAAATACTTGTTGTCACATTATTAGTCGGCACCAAGTAGATAAACATGAGTGAAATAAGTTATTTAAACTATTTTAGTTATTTATTTTAGAATTGAAAAAACCTCTACCAGTAAATAACTGGTAGAGGTTTTTAAGAAAGTAAATCTGCTTACTTAAGGAGTGCAAGTACTGCTTGTGGTTGTTGATTTGCTTGCGCCAACATCGCCATACCTGCTTGCTGAATAATCTGTGTACGCGCCAACTCACGGGTTGCAGATGCATACTCAGTATCTTCAACACGACTACGTGCTGCAGTTAAGTTTTGTGAAATATTCGTTAAGTTATCACCAGCATAACCAAGACGATTAATCATCGCACCCATACGTGCACGCTCAGCATTGATTTGATCGAGTGCAGTATCAATGGTAGTCATCGCAGACTCTGCGCCTTCACGTGTAGAAATACTTGCACCACCAGTATCACCGATACTCGTGCCACCTAAGGCAATGGTTGCACTCAGATTAGTGGTCGAGTAAGTCAATACATCGCCACTGTTTGCACCAATTTGAAAGGTCAATAAAGAGCCATCTTGTAAGAGCTGCTGACCATTGAAGTTGGTCAGTTGTGCTGTTCGAGAAATCTCTTCACGCAGTTGTGAAAATTCTTTTTGCAAGAGTGCGCGATCAGTTGGTGAGTATGTATCGGTTGCACTCTGAACTGCCAATTCACGCATACGTTGTAGCATTTGTGTAATGGCTTCTGTACCACCCTCACCAGTTTGAATCAGGGAGATTGCATCGTTTGCATGACGCACACCCATGTTCAGACCGCGGATTTGCGAGGTCATCTTAGTTGAAATTGCCAAGCCGGCCGCATCATCTTTTGCGCTGTTGATACGCTTACCGGTGGACAATGTATTCATTACCGTAGAAATGGCTTTGTCATTTCTGGTAACAGCGTTTTGTGTAACTAACGAATTAACGTTGGTATTGATAACGGACATGATGTTAACTCCTAACTAAAAGTATGCGTTCAAAAGACCTGGTGCTTTCATTATTCAGGCGATCGTTATAAATTCATCGTCGCCATTTTTTTTACAGAAAGCCAATCAATCTTCCTGTTACAGCATGATTCGACCAATACTTCTTAAACATTAATTGTTCGATCAAAAGATTCTGACTTTCTAGACTTCGATTTGCGCTTGATTTACATGAACACAAATCAAAATCCTTTTTTACAGAAAGCAGTTTAAATCTCCCTGTTAACCCATGATTCGGCAGCATTTTTGCAAACATTAGAAATATTTTTTAAGTGGCAACATTTAGCCGCTTTTTTTAGCCCTGCAAGAACTTGCCGCTCTTAGAAACAAATGGAATAACCATTTAAATTCAATAGGTTATGAATTTTTTTCAGAGCCAGATCAGTGTTATTAATGCTCGGGTTTTTAAGAAAAAAAATGGAATTGCTGCGATAGGAAAGACGTAACTAGCTGTCTTTTTGAGGAAGAAAAATAAATAAAAAAACCGCCGAAGGCAAACATGCCAACGGCGGCTAAAGGTCGAGTGAACGCGTTAGAAGTTAACGCTTTACTACTATTTCAGCAACGTGAGTACTGATTGGGGTTGCTGATTGGCTTGAGCTAGCATTGCAATACCTGCTTGCTGAATGATCTGCGTACGAGCTAAGTCGCGCGTTGCTGATGCATACTCGGTATCTTCAATACGGCTACGAGCAGATTGAAGATTTTGCGAAATATTCGTCAGATTGTCGCCGGCATAGCCCAGACGGTTAATCATTGCACCCATACGAGCGCGCTCAGAATTGAGTCCATCTAATGCAGTATCGATTGTGGTAATCGCTTCTTCTGCACCAGTTCTTACAGAGATACTTGCACCACCTGTATCACCGATACTGGTTCCGCCCAAATCAATGGTGGCACTCAGATTTGTGGTTGAGTAGGTCAAGGTGTCACCGCTATTAGCACCGACTTGGAAAGTCAACAATGAACCAGCAGCTAACAACTGTTGTCCGTTGAAGTCAGTCAAAGTAGCAGTACGCGAAATTTCTTCACGTAGTTGCGAGAATTCTTTTTGCATCAAAGCACGGTCTTCAGATGAATAGGTGTCAGTTGCACTTTGCACAGCCAATTCACGCATACGCTGCAACATACCTGTTACGGCTTCAGTTGCACCCTCTGCAGTTTGAATTAACGAAATCGCATCATTAGCATGACGAGTCGCCATGTTCAGACCACGAATTTGTGAGGTCATTTTGGTGGCAATCGCTAAACCTGCTGCATCATCTGCAGCACTGTTAATACGCTTACCGGTGGACAGCTGAGTCATCGTGCTAGACAAAGATTTATCGTTCCTTGTAATCGCATTTTGGGTAATCAGCGAGTTAACGTTTGTATTAATTACAGGCATGGTTTTTACTCCTAACTATATAAACATAATCTTTGAGAAATTTAATTTTTTACCGTTGAGTTGACTTTGAAGCTAACCTCAAAAAAAACTCGAAATTTCCCGGTTATCGTCTGATTCGACCCAAGCTGTAAAAACTTGAGAAAAAACTTTTACGACTTTTTTATTGCAACTGCTTAAAACACAAGCGTCTCACTGCTTAACCTGTTAAAACGCTTTTACTACCAGGCTTGCTGCCCAAAAACATAAAAACTAGACTACCTATCAATCATTTAGGGCGAGGCTTTTAAATCTTTCGATCAAACAGCAACCCCTTTAATTTCTCAATGTTGTGCGCAACTCTGACTACTTCTTCACTAGGTAACTGTCGAATGACTTCACCCGATCTGGTATCTCTCACCGTAATGATGTGCACACCCAATGACTTATCAAATGCAAAACCAATACTGCGTTTATCATCTACAAATTTCTCGTTAAACCTCTGAATAATCTGTTTCAGTTGAACAAGTTGTTGCGATGTATCTATATTTACTTTGCCCGAATCAGGTAGCTTCCATTGCTGCTTGATCAAGGGCCCCGTATCGTTGGACGCTTTTTGCCCACCATTGGCTCGAATTTTCGTGACCATAGGAGCTGAAGCATCTGATGGCTGCACCTTGCTCATGGTTGTATACCGTCCTTTCGCTTTACTTCACGGGCGTAATTCCCACCAATGCAGTAATAGCAACTTATATATTTCAAAACTCTGCGCGCTTTAAGTCTCTCGGTTCAGGTATCGGAGTAGTAGCGGCAAACTTTAGCCGCCATGGCAAATTTTTGCCGCTT
>Ga0209550_10001445_pt1 | contig 22736 bp, 4 predicted proteins | sample LauGreSuBDMM15SN_2_FD_187567 | JGI IMG/M metagenome (GOLD analysis project Ga0209550, IMG submission 187567) | Freshwater lake microbial communities from Lake Michigan, USA - Su13.BD.MM15.SN (SPAdes) (version 5) | ecosystem: Environmental > Aquatic > Freshwater > Lake | place: Lake Michigan, USA... | reverse complement strand
TCTGGGGTTTCACCGCGCGCACGTCGGCGGGCCGGCGCTCGCTCCCTCCCTCGAGTTCATAGATAGTTCATAGATCGTCAACTCTGATCAAGTTACACAACTAGTTCTCGTCTGAAAGAAGTGACAACCTTTGACGAACACAGACTGCTCTACGGTCTCGCCTCTGAGGACACGGCGGCGCACGCGACAGCCCGCGCGGAGTTTCGTGCGAGCGGCGGAATTGGGATTGAAGTGTGAATCTAGTGTGAATCGTACCCCCGAGAAAGCACGGAAGGTGTAGATGACAAGGGAACGCCGCTCCCTCAGTTGCGGGCTGAGTGCGGGCGCTGCGGAAGGCCGTGCGAGGCCAGTGCCGTGCGAGCCGCCCGCGGGGTGGCCGGACGGCTCCGCGCGACGCGTGGCGGCACAAATTGGGGGGCCTTGGGCGGTCCATCCCGCGCGTCCATGACAGCTCGCACGCCGACTAGCTGCTTGCTCAGCTCGTGCTCCGCGAGGCACGCGTAGGCGCCCTTAGCGCGCTGCGCCACAAGATGCATGTCGCGATCGTGTGTGTGGTGCAGCATCTGGTCGGCTCGTCGCTGCACCGAGTTCCATGCGCGCACCTCCGGCCTTGGCGTCTCGGGAATCATCGCGTCCCGCGGTATCCGTGCACCATACTTGAGCAAGGACGTCAAGCGCGCCTCGGCCCGTGCAAATAGCTGCAGCTCTGCTTTGGTGAGCTCCTCCTCCTCGAGATCCTCGCCGAGATCCGCGCCCGCGGCGAAGAGGGCAGCGTACGGAGAGCTCGCTCGCTTCTGCTCTCTGGCCACCTGGAGCGTGAGCCTCGAGAGCTCGGAAGGGTCCACTCCGTTCGGGTCCTTTTTGCCCCCTCCGCGGTATTCAAAGACGGGCGCCTGGCGTGGAGCGCCCGAGCGCCGCGCTATCCAGAGGTTCTTCACGGTGTCCAGGTGTTCCTGAACCACTGTCCGCTGCTCCGCCGTGGGCCGTCTCTGGAGCCGCTCCTTCTCGGCGTCACGCGCCGCCGCAACATTTGATGGAATCACAATTTTCTCTTCCGGCTGTCGCGGAGACCTACACTGGACCTTCAGCGGGCTCGCCAGAGAATCGACGCCAACAGCCGCCATTGCCATCGTCGCTCGCCATTTCGATCGTGCGGTCATCGGCGGCGCGATAGACGGTGCTGGACGATGGCCCATCTCGCCGATTTCCAGCGGCGCTGGTGCCGCAAGCCCTCTCAACGTCGCTCTCGTCGCCGGATCATTGAGTGCGGCAGCAGCGATGGCGGCGACGCTCTTGAGATCCCAAGCGGGGCGGCGTGGACTCCTTGGAACCCCCTGCGGCGAGGGTGCTCGGAAGATGGCGGCCAGCAGCTGCAGATCGCGTGGACTCAAGCTGCTGCTGACGTTCCTGATCGACAGGGGCGGATCGACAGCCTGGGGCGGAACGACAGGCTGGGTCGGCTGGCCTTCTTCGATGAACGGCATGCGACAACGAAACTCGTTACGTTGGCCGCCGTCGCGGTCCCATTGTGAGACACGTCGGATGGCGGCGGAGCATGTTCCGTCAGGCGTCGCGTCTTCTTCACAATTCGGGCCCCGAACTTGAATCGCACTTATCGTCGTATTTCACGCGATCGGAATGTCGAGCGACCAGGCGACTGATAGCAGCCCGTTCGCGTGGTTCAGCCAGTTCACCTCGTCGCTGCTAGGCGGTGGGCCGGAGAAAAGCCGCGCGCCCGGCTTCATCGAGGGCGTCGTGGCTGACGTGCTGCGCAAGGTGCTCGGCGCCTTCGTACGTGGAATTGACAAGCACAGCCTCGAGCTGAGCGTGTGGGACGGCGACGTGCGGCTGCAGGGGCTGGAGCTCAGAACGGAGGTGCTCGATGCACTCTCACTACCCGTGCGCTGCATCGGCGGCACGCTGGGCGAGGTGCGGGTGTGCGTGCCCTGGCGCAACCTGCTCGGCGACGAGCCGATGATCCTCACCATCGACCGTGTGCTGCTGCTTCTTGCTCCGCGCACGGACGATCCAGAGGACACTCCCGATGCCGCGCCTGCGGAGGCCAAGGCCGCGCTCGCCGACGCCGCCGAGGCTGCCGAGGAGCAGAAGAACGCCGGCGCGCAGATGGGCCCAGGGCTGGTCGACAAGCTCGTACAGCGGCTCGTGGCCAAGCTGCAGGTGAGTGTGACCAATGTGCACGTGCGCGTGCAGGGCGGCCCCGAGGCAGACGCTCTCGCGGGTGGGATCTATCTCAGGGAGCTGCGCGTCGAGTGCCTGCCCGAGGAGCCGGCGCGCCCGCATAGTAGCAAGGTTGAGCAGAGGCTTCTTGAGATGCTCTGCCGCAAACGGTGCGCCACACCCCGCCGCGCCACACCCCGCCGCGCCGCCTGCACATCGCCGCGGTGCGCCCCGCTTCGCCGCATGGTGCACCGCTTGCGCACTCGCGCTCGCCATCGCTCGCACATGCTCACCCGTGCGTGCGCCCGCCCGATGCCGCCAGGGTCGCCATCACCGGACTCGCCGCCTACCTCGACTCCACACGCGTGCTGAGCGAGCGCGGCGTGGCTGCGGCCACCGAGCGCGCGGCCAAGGCGGCGAGCGTGGCCGTCGCCGGTAGCGGCACAGCGCCCCCGCCGGCGCGCGCGAGCCAGCCCGGCCACTGGGAGCTCGAAAGCGATTGGGCGGAGCAGATGGTCGCCATGATCCATGCGCCCATTGGTCCGGGGCACATCTTGAACCCAACGGCTCTGTCACTCGGGCTGGTGGTGGACGCGACGGGTGCGGTGCTCCAGCACGACCTGGACCGCCCGCGCTTCAGCATGAGCGCGCGCGTCGAGCAGCTGGGCATCTCGATCTCCGCCGCCCAGATGGCGCTGCTCCAATCGCTCGGATGGCACCTCGCGTCCCGAGACAGACGGGAGCGATACAAGCGCGCAGGCTGCGTGCGCCCCGCACAGCGCCCATCCGAGAGGCCCTTCGCCGCCGCGCCGAGCGCCGTGCCGAGCGCCGTGCCGAGCGCCGTGCCGAGCGCCGTGCCGAGCGCCGCCTTCGCGTCCGCGAGCGACCGGTGCCCACGCCCTACCAACCGCATCACGCAGGACTGGTGGCGCTACGCGATGGCGGCGACGATGGTGGACGTGCATAGCGCACGAGGAGAGCTGTCAATGGCCGAGGTGCGTGCCGAGGCGCGGCGCAAGGAGCGGCAGCGTCGGCGGCACGAGGAGTACGTGCAGCTGGTCCTGGCCGAGTACACACGACGGCTCTCCGCCACAGGCCACGGCCTCGCCACAGGCCATGGGCTCGCCACAGGTGCGCCCGCGCCCGCCCACGACGGCGCCAGGGCGGGCAGCAGCGGCGGCAGCGGCAGCAGCGGCAGCAGCGGCGGCAGCGGCGGCAGCGGTAGCAGCGGCGGCAGCTGCAGCAGCGGCAGCAGCGGCAGCAGCGGCAGCAGCGAACGAGAGCTCGTCGACATCGAAGGACGTATGGAGACGGTCGACGAGATCTTGCGCGCACGAAAAGAGTCACGCCTCTCCATTTCGGGCATCGCCGCCGCAGCGATCGCCATGGCGCGCGCCAGCGCCCCGAGCGAGGGGGTCGCGCTCGCTCATTCCGTGCACGCTGGCAAGGGCAAGCTGCACCCGCCGCCCGACGCGACGCCAACGGCTGGGTTCCGAAAGGATCGTCCAGAGTTTGTGGCCGAGCAGCTGCTCGAGCTGCGCCGGCGGCTCGGGGTGGGCGCCGACGTGGGCGCCGAGGTGAGCGCGGCGGCTGCGGCCAGTGGCGCCTCCTCGACGTCGTCGTGGGGTGCGTCGTCGTCGGCGGCGGCGTCGGCGGCGGCGGCGTCGTCGGCGGCAGAGCCCGAGTTTCCCCACGCGTACGTGCTGCTGCGCGCCGACTTCGAGCTCGCGTGCATCTCGATCACGCTCTGTGGCGCCGCTATGCATGTGCCTGTGGGCGGCACAGCCGACGAGCAGACGCCGCTGGAGCCGGGCACTGGCCGCCGGGGCCCGCAGCCCCTCGTGAGGCTCGTTTTGCGCGGGGTGGCGGGGAACTTTCGCTTCCGCCCTCGGGCGTGTGCGATCGGCGTGGGCGTGACCGTGCATCTGCTTGAGATGTTCGACATGGCGACGCCATGCCGCGAGCTGCACAGCTGCGTCGCGCATGGGACGCTGCCCGACCGTCCGAAGCCCGCCAACTTGATCACGATCGCCTTCGAGTCGGCACCGCTCGGCTCGGAGGCGGCCGCCGTGGTCAACGTCGAGATAGGCTACTTGAAGCTGCTCTTCACTGCCCAGCTGCTCGCCTACTTCCTCCTCTTCTTCATCAAGCCGCCCGACTACGCGGCCGTCGGCGCCGAGGTGCAGGAGTCCATCGATGGCCTCGTCCGTGGCCTCAACCAGAAGATGGCCAACGGCATCCGCGCCGCCGTGGTCGACGGCCTCGGGATGCGACCACTGCTGCTGCACTTGCACCTCGACCGCCTTGAGATCTTGTGGGTCGAGCACAAGCTGCCCACGCCCGGCTTCACCCTCGCGCCGCGTCCCTCGCGCCGGCGCACCGCGCGCGCAGCGCGGAAGGGCGCCGTGCCGGGCACCGGGCCGCGGGCGACGCGTTCCTTGGAGGTGCTGCCTACGCGCGCGCCCGCTGCACCCGTCGCCAGCGCCGGCCAGCGGTCGCCGCCTCCCCCGGTCGATGTCGAGCGCGCGAGGTCGGGCGAGTCCCAAACGCCCATCTCGGCGCCCTCGGCTGCTTCGATGACGTCGTCGGCGCCCATCTCGGCGCCCATCTCGGCGCCCATCTCGGCGCCCGACCTCGACGGGAATGACGAGACCATGTACGACGACCACGCCCTCGGCACGACCGGCTTCCACACGCTCTGCATCCGGTGCAACGACGTCACCTTCGATTGGGATCCCCCGGGCAAGCCGCCCCCCGGCGCGACGCCGGGCTCGCCCCCCGAGGAGCAGACGTGGACGAACAAATCGCCCGCGTCTCAGCTGTGCTTCTTGCCGCCAGACTCGCTGCCCTCGGCGTGGCTTCGGAAGGACGACCTCGTCGATCGCGTGGTGGCCGCCTCGGGCTGGCAATGCAACCCGCTCGCCCTAACGATCAAGTTCATCTTTGCGCTCGAGATGCCGCGACGCCTCTTTCGACCGGCCTTCCGCCTTGACTTTAGCGCCGACGGCCCCATCCACTTCAACTTCCGTGTCGGCCACGCGCTCACGGTGGTCGCGCTCATCCAGTCGCTCCTTCGCGCCCTCGCGCCGCTCCTCCATATGATGGACTCGAATGTCCATTGGCCGATGGTGGGCGACGGCGCCTCCGGCTTTCTCAACGTGACCGAGGCGGTGGCGCCGCACGCGGGCAAGGCCGCGGCCGCGGTCGCGGCGGCGGGCCTTCTCGCGCCGAGCAGCCACTCCGCTGGCAAGGTGCTCGGCGGCTGCTTCGTGTCGATTGGCTCGGGCGTGCTTCAGTATTATACGATGGACGGCGTGCGCCGCTCGCTCTTCCTCGACACGGTTGAGCTCCTCACGCCCACCGTGACCGCTCTGACGCTGTACACGCCCAGCTACGCCCCCTCGCGCCGCGTCGACGGCGAGCCGACACGGGGTGATGGGCAGCCTCGCGCGGTCACGCTGCACGCGAGCTCCGTGATGGAGGCTCAGCTCTGGGCCTGCCTCATCCGCGCGCACCAGCGCTCCAACAACCTCTTCGGCGCCAGCCCTAGGCCTAATTTGGGAGCAGTCCCTAATTTGGGAGCAGTCCCTAATTTGGGAGCAGTCCCTAATTTGGGAGCAGTCGACTCTTGTGAGCACGGGGCGCCACACGACGCCTCGGCACAAGAGGATGGCACGGGCATACCGGCACACCGCCAGCCTCTCCACACGGATGGGCAGCCGCCCAAGTGGAGAGCACACAAGCCAGGCCTCGGCCGTCCACGCCGTCTCTCGGAGGCAGAGGCGCCCTATTGCGGCCACGGCATCACGTGCCGCTTCTCAGCCATCGAGCTCTCCCTCTACTCGGCGGACCCGAGGAGTGGCTCGAGCTACTCGACGATCGTGCCGCCGGATGAGCCCACCACGGCGCCCTCGGCCGGCGGCTACGCGTCGCGCGCCAAGTCGTCGCCGCCCACCAAGTCGCCGCCCACCACGGCGCCCTCGAGCGACGACGAGTCCGCGACGGCCGCGCCATCCTTCCCCGTGGGCAGCCTGGGCAAGCCAGTGCTCGCTCTGCGGCTGCGCCACGTGGGGTACGACTACATCATGCGGCTGCACGACCTGTCGATGCTCCTCACTGTGGGCGAGCTGAGCGCCATGTGCAACGGCGGCGCGCCTGGCAACGCCGAGCCACCCGCATCGACGCCTTGCAACGCATCGGAGCGCGGCGTCTACGCATCCACGGCGCCCTTTCACAACTCACTGATGCTGCTCGGCGCGCCCGTTGACCGACTGGAGCACGGCCGCTGCATGAGCTCGATTGCATGTGGGGAGCTTTTTCGGAAGCTCGACGTGGACGGCGACGGGCGCGTCTCCCTGTGCGAGCTGCAGACCCTCTGCCACAGGGACTCGAAGGTGCGCGAGCAGCTCGGACTCGCCGCGCAGCGCGCGCGCTCAAGTGTGCCCGGCACGGCGCCCGGCACGTCGCCGGGCACGGCGCCCGCCATGGCGCCCACGCCCGCCATGGCGCCCGAGCCGCCCGACACGACGCCCGAGCCGCCCGACACGACGCCCGGGCCGCGCCCGAGCGTCGACATGGAGTTCGAGTCGATCGAGGCGCTGCTCGAGGAGCTCGACGCGAGCGGCTCGCGCCATGTCGACTACGAGGAGTTTGAACGGATCTTTGGCGCAGCTGGCGCGACGCTCGGCGGCACCGGCTCGCAGAGGGACGAGGGGGGCGAACGGGTCTTTGCGCCTCTGCCGGCGGCGCCGCGCCTGGCGATGGCCGAGCGCAGCTGGCCGCACTCGTCCGGATCGAAGCAAGCCGCGCTCGACGCCGTGCACGACGACTTTCTGCAGGTGCGCCTGTGTGGGTGCGAACCGGGCTCGCCGCGCTACGCGAGCATGGGAGGGCTGCTGCAGTGCCACGCTCAGACGGGCGCGCTCTCGATCCATTTGGCGCCGGCCGCCCTCGTACCCGTCGCGAGCTGGGCGATGAGCATGCTCATGGGGGCGCGGACCCTCGCAGATCACTGGGTGGGCGACGTACGCCCCGAGCTCGACCTGCCAAAGGATTGGAGTCGATGGGGTGACTACGCGGGCAAGGGGCCGTTGGAGCTGCGGCTGCGCACGAGCGATGTGTGCATGCATCTGCACGAGCGCCCGCCCAAATCGGTCGGCTCCGCCTTTCTCGGTCGCGAGGGCATCTCGTTCATCGACGCTCAGGCGAGCTCGAGCGCCCTGTGTGACGTGCGACTGCACGCCCTCGAGGTGCACTTCCGATCCGGCGACAACACTCCCCAGGTCGACACGCTGCTCTCGCTCTCGCTCTCGTCGATCGGGGTGCTCTACCGCGCCCACCGCGGCGCTGCGCCCGAGGTGCTCCTCTCGATGCTCGATGACGAGGAGGAGGCGCCCGCCATGGCGCCCGTGCCGCCCGACACGACGCCCGAGGTGCTCCTCTCGATGCTCGATGACGAGGAGGAGGCGCTCGCCACAGCGCGCGCTCGGAGCCCCTCGCCCGCGTACCAGCGCGTGGACGGCTCGCCCGCGTACGCGCGCAACTACCCTTCAGACGAGCACGCGGGGCTCTCTGATGAGCTGAGCGGCGGCGCTGGGGGTCGGTCGGGCGTGGAGCTCGAGGAGCTTGAGGGGCTCGGGGCTCGCGAATCACCACTCGACGGCGTCCCCGACCTGGGCGACCACGACGGCGTCCTCGACCGGGGCGCCGTGCTCATGGCTGCCGCGCCCTTGCTCATGCCCGGGCCAGGTGCGCCGCCGCTGCTGTTGCTCTCGGTGCAGGGGCACGTGGACGGTGCCCGGGACGGCGCGGTGCCCGAGGAGCGCACTGTGCGTGTGCGCGCCGAGCTGAGGCTCAGGCGGCTGCGTGCCGTGGCGATCGCAAAAGGCGTGGCGCGCCTGGCGGTGTGGGCGCACCAGGTGACACTCGGCCTGCAGCGTGCGGAGAACGATCTGGCCGCCGCCCAGATGGCCGAGGGCCACACGGCCGCCACCTTGCCGCCGCAGCTGACCAAGAGGACGGGCCTGCCGCAGCCTCGCATCGAGCTGCATGCGCTCGTGAGAGGGCCACTCCTCGTGATCCCTTGCCCCAAGCTGCCGTGTGCGGCGGCCCTGCTCCGGGCGGGAGATTTGGAGCTCGAGCTGCAGCTCACGCAAGAGCCCAACGCGCCGCCGCAGCTGCACTCGATGTGCGCACGGCTCGCGTCGGTACAGATCTTGCTTGCTCCGCCGCAGCAGCACCTGCGGCGCGACGGCGCATCGCGTGCCTCGCGCTTGCTCACGAAGGACTGGCGCCTTCGACCCCAGGCGACCCCACATTGGATGCTCCCGTGTCTCGAGATCGCGATCACGGCCAAGCTCGCCGCCGCGGACACGGGCAAGGTGGAGCGCACGCCCACCACAGCGCCCACGAAGGCGGCAGCGGCAGAGGAGGCAGCAGCTCCCCGCGTGCCGCCGAGCACGCGGCCGCGTTTGAGTCCGATGCATGGCAATTTGTGGCAGCTGGTGGCTCAGATGCACGGGGGTGTGGAGCTTGGGGGGCCTAGCTGGCTGCCCATGTACCCGCCGCCGCCGCCGCTGCAGCCTCCGGGGGGAGCAGCGCCGACGGAGCTGTCGGTGCGCGTCGTCGTCTCGACCACCACGATCTCGCTCGCGGTGCACGAGGCTGCCTTTCTCTTCTACCTCGTACGGGACTTTGGGCAGGCGCTCGTCGCGGCGCGAGCGCCTGTCGAGCCAGCGCCCACCACGGCGCGCCCTGCCCAGCCGGCTTCTTTGTTCGCCCACCACGGCGCTTCCACGGGTGCCCCGCCGCTGCCGCCAAGGTTCGGGCGCTGGGGTGGGCGCACGCTCCGCTCCGACTCGCTCCCCGAGCCGCCCCCGGCCCTCGCCTTCTCCGAGTCCGTCCTACGCGACGAGATGATCGCGCAGGCCGAGACGAGCGAGGAGGCGCTGGAGCCGCAGCTCGTCGTGTTGCCCGCGCTCAAGGTGGACGTTGTGTGCGAGGGCGGCATTTGGGTGCGCGTGGTGGACGATGCCGAGGATGCGCTCATGCCGCTGTACGAGGCAGGGGTGCAACGGATCGAGATGCGCATCGAAGGCGCGCTCGGCGAGGCGCGCGAGGTCTCCATCCGCGAGCTCGCGATCTCGCGCGAGCTCGCGAGCTCGCGCGACCCTCTCGTCGACAAGGCGCTGGGCGCGCTCTCGGGCATCGCGCACTTTGGCTTTGTGCTTCAGGCGTCGCACTTCAACGCCCGCAACGGGCACTGGGAGCCAATCCTGGAGCCATGGAATCTCTTTGGCTCGTGGTCCAAGGTGGGCGCGTCCAAGGCGGGCGCGTCCAAGGCGTCCGCGGCGGAGATGGCCTCGACCTCAGCGTCGACATTTGCCGCCGACGTCCAGGGTGCCGACGAGACGGCCAGGGAGGACACGGCGCACGCGCAGCGCATCACTCTACAAGCCAACGAGTCGCTCGACGTCAACCTCACCCACGCGCTGCTCGTCTCTCTCGTCGAGGTCGATCGCATCGTGCAGCAGGCCAAGCTGCGGCACGCCCATCAGACGCAGCAAGAACGGCAGCGTGCACAGGCAGCCGAGCTCGACCGTGCGACGCGGCGACACGGCCGTGCCCTTCGCGGGGCCGACTCCGTCGAGGAAGGCGACGTGGCGAGGGGCTCGAGGGATCACGGCGCACTCCCAGCCCCTTGGATGAATTCGGTGCTGACCACCGATGACGGATCCGAGGCATCCGACGACGAAGAGGGCGAGCACGAGAGCGACGGCGATGGCGACGAGGCCCAGATCAAGTTCATGCCGTGCGCCGTGCGCAACCTGACGGAACTCGAGCTCCACTTCGCCACGAGCGCCGCCGCGGCCGCCGCCGCGCTCCCGGGCAGGCGAAACGTCTTTGGCAGCGCGCGCAGATGGCTGGACAGCGCCCATGGCAGCGCGCCTCATCCTCCGGCGCCCGGCGCCACCAGGGCAGCAGCCCAGCCGCCAGCCTCTGGGCATCACTCGAGCATGGGTCCGGAGCTCACCCTGGTCAAGGCGGGGGCCACGGTGGCCTTCGAGACGCCGGAGCAGGCGGCGGCCCAGCGGGAGGCCGAAGAGCGGGGCGGCTCGATGCATGCGCGCTTCGCCCTAGGGGAGGAGGCCGTCACCACCAATTGCGAGGAGCTCGTGAGTGCGGCGGCCAGAGGCCATCAGGATCTTGTCTTTGAGCTGCTGCGCCGGCGCGCCAATGTCAACTCGAGGCGCCTGGGCGCCAAGTCGGGCGCCAAATCGAAGACGGCGCTGCACGAGGCGGCCAAGCACGGGCACGTGGAGGTGCTGCGACTGCTCGTGCAAGCCAAGGCGGACATTGAGCTGCCCACACAGGACAAGCGTCAGATGCGTGCGCTGCACTACGCTGCCCGCGCGGGCGCACGCGATTGCGTGTGCCTGCTGCTCTCGGTGGGAGCGGACGCGACGGCGACCACCTGCGAAGGGCAGACGGCGCTCAGCCTCGCGCAGAGCCATCCACAGGTGGCGAGGCTACTCGAGGACGCGTTGCATGTCTCCCTCGAAAGCGACGAGGGGCGCACCTTCCCGTCGGCCGAGCTCGTCTCTGCCGCGGGCAAGGGGATGCGCGACCGCGTCACCTCGCTCCTCAACCAACGTGCCGACGTGGAGTCCACAGACGGCACGCTCACAGCCCTCATGCGCGCCGCCGAGGGGCGCTACCCTGAGATCGTCTCGCAGCTGCTGCTCGCGGGCGCCAATGTCGACGCGGTCGCGGCCGGCGGCCGATCGGCGCTGCACTGCGCGGCCCGCGCGGGGCCCGAGCGAACGGTCCGGCTGCTCCTGCTAGAAGGAGCCGACCCGACGCTCGCGGACCATGAAGGCAACCTGCCCCTCGACGCAATCTCGAGCCTGCACACGCGCGAGAAGCACGCGGTACGAGGGCTCCTCTTCGAGCGGCTCAAGCTCTCGTCGCTGCTCACCTCGTCGCACGTGACGCCCTTCCTCTTTCGTATGAGCGATGACCGACGCAGCTGCAAGCGCTGCTATGCTATTCTGCTACCCACCTCGATCTCGTTCTATGAGGCGGTCAGACTCGACGACGCCAAGCTCTTCGGACGCGTCGACCTGCGCCACGTCGAGCGGCTCCGATCGCCCTGCGTGCGCCCGGCGACCATCGTCGCTGGCACGTGGCCTCGGCCGACGCCCTACTCGTTCGATATTGGCGACGCGACCTCGACGAGCGTGCTCTTCGCAGAGAGCCAAGCCGATCTCGATGGCTGGCTCCGCTGCCTGCAAGAGCTCATCGGCACGCCAGAGGATGAGGGCGAGCCGCTGGGCGTCGTCAACATGGAGCGTGCGAGCCGCGTGCCCCAGGAGCAGGGCCACGCACGCTCCCTGCCTCCCGCCCACTGCGGGACCACCTTCCACAGCGCCCAGGGGCGCACGAGTACGAGCGTGCCGACCTCATCCACCAAGAGCCTGCTCTCGCCCAAATTTGGATCGTCGCTCTCGCCCAAGTTCGGGCCGTCCCAGCCGTTCCAATCGAGCAGCTCGTACCTCTCATCCAAGTCGAGGCGCGTGCCTTCTTCCAAGCGGGGCGATGACAAGCATAAGGACCAGCACCTCAAGACCTCGGAGCTCGTGCAAGACCTGGTGCTCTTCCTCGGCGATGGCGCGTATGAGCCGCTGTACGACGTGGGCATGATCGGCACCGACGTTGGCTCGCGGGTGCTGCTGCTCAAGCAGGCGGCAGACAAGACCTCGATCGTGCACCAGGCGGCCGCCGTCGAGCGCGCCGCCGCCGAGAAGCTCGAGCGCAGTGGCCTCGAGCGCAACGAGAGCGCACAGCGGCGTGGCGCGGCGCCCGCGACGACGGAAGCTGTGTCGGCCGTCGGAGACCACAAGAGCGCCGTCGGAGCCCGTCACCGGCGCACACCATCGGCGCCCTTTGCTCTCGCGACGAGGCATGAGGTCGATGGCAGGGGGAAGCTGCCCGAGGTCGACGGCAGGGGGAAGCGGCCCGAGCCGCCGCCGCCGCCGCCAGTGCCCGAGCTCGTCGACGAGCAGCCGCCATCGGGGGCGTCCGTGCCACCAATGCTCAGTCGATCGGTGGACGGTGCGGCCGGCGGGGTCAAGGCCCACAGGCGCTCGCTTTCGGAGCCCAAGTCGGCGGCGGCGCTGCTCGAGGCCTCCCGGGCAGCGCTCGGCGTCAAGGCGCTCGGCGTCGTGTGCGAGGTGCGCTTGCATCGCGGTGGGCGGCAACTCACCGTCAAGTCGGCGGTGGAGGTACTCAATGAGACCGATTTCCCGCTGCTCATCATCATGAAGGGGCTCGAGCGCACCGAGCGTGAGCTGCGCGTCGAGCCGGGGGAGACGGCGTCGCTGCCGTTGCGCTTCACCGCCGCCGGCTCTGCAGAAACGTGCAGGAACATCCAAATCCGGCCTGCCGTGCATGCATCTGAAAGGAACATCCAAATCGGGCCGGCCGTGCCCGTCGTCTCGGGTCCGCCCGCGTACCATTACGGCTCCCTCGTGCCACTCGCGCCCGGCTCCTCGTTGCTCACGTGCGGGACCTCGAGCTTGCGCGCGGGCGAGGCGGGTCGCGGCCCCCAGCCTGCGTGGATGGGCTGTGCGCGCATCGACCGCCTGTCGACCACCTCGGAGCTCACGCCTTCGGCCTCGGCACACCGAGCTCGTGGGCAGCTCACTCGGTTTCGTCTCGATCCGTCCGAGCTGCTGCTGCAGACGCATGCGTGCCTGCTGCCTGCGGGCGCCGCCGCGGGCGCCGTCGCGGGCGTGCCGGTGCCCGCGACGCTCTATCTGACGACGGGCTGCATGTGCATTGGCGCGTCGCTCAGCAGCGAGAACGTGGTGCACAAGTGGGTCGAGATCGAGCAGATCCACGCTGGTGCCAAGCTGTCCCTGACGATGCCCAATGTGATCGAGGTGGACATGAGCAGCGGCAAGCGCTGCGTCTTCGGCGGGCTGATGAACCGCGAGCACGTCATCAGCCAGATGCACGAGCTTCGCGCGCGTGCGCGGGCCGAGCGGCTCAAGGGCATCGAGCAATGGCAGCCACGCCGGCTCGTGATCCAAGCGCCCCTCACTCTGACGAGCCTGCTGCCATGCGCCGTCCACGTGGCCATGCGCCAGCTTCGCGAGGATGAGATGCCCGATGACGACGAGCTGGGGACCGGCTCGGGGAGGGCGGACTCGGGGAGGGCGGCCACGATGGCCGAGGCCTCCGCAAGTTCGCTTCGGGAGGAGTCTCCGGCGGCGGGGATGCTTGACAAGGTCTCCGAGGGCAACAGCAGCAGGTCACCCACCCGCCAGCCTCCCAGCCCCTTGAGCGAGCCCCTCCTCGAGCGCGAAGCCGCATCCAAGAGCTCGTTGTTTTCTTCGTGGACGCCGCGGTACAAGCGCCGCCATCAGCAGACGCACACCGAGGAGCTCTTCGTGCAGCCGGGGACAGTCCATCGCTTCCACTCGCTGCATGCAACCACGAGCCTCTCGCTCCAAATATGGATGGACGGGCACGCGTGGGACAGCGCGCGCATGCACGGCGAGATCAAGTTTCGTCGGCCGATGGGCGCGACCGAGCACAAGCTGCAGTGCATCGTCTACCCGAAGGATGAGAATGCGCAGTCGCCCCGGGCCGTGTGGGTGCACCTCGGTGTAACTACGACCGCCGAGGGCACGTGTCTTCTCTCGCTCAGCTCGCCGCACTGGCTCGTCAACCTGTCGTCGCTCCCGCTGCGCGTGTATCACGCTCGCGAGTCGTACCCATCCCACGTCCTCGAGGCGCTGCCCAACGCCCGCTGCCCTCAAATCTTCTCCTTCTCCGACCAGAACATGGCCGCTAAGGACGCGATCTCGGGCGCGATGCTCGCCGGCGCGGGCATCTCGGGCACAGGCTGCCCCGGTCGCCTCGGCATCGCCCCAACGCTCAGCACGGCGCTCCCGACAGGCGACGGCTCGGTGGCCGTCCCGAGATGCATGCAACTTGGAGATGCATGCAGCTCGAGCTCGGTGGCCGTCCCGACGGCGGGAAGAGAGCACGAGATGGCACAGCACCCCCGCGCCCGGCGGGAGCATCTTTCGGCCGCCTTCTCGGTCGACGCCGTCGGCAACGATGGGCCGCTCGAGCTGCGGACGGACGAGGGCGAGATCGCCGAGCTCGCGGTGCATATCGGCTCCTCGGAGGGTTCGCTCGCGTCGGCCGGCTCGACGATCGTGACGGTGCGAGATCGCTTCATTCTTCGGAACGACACGGGCGTCGACTTTGACTTTTGCGAGCTGCCGCCCACGAGCACTCCCCTCGCGAGCACCGACCGGCCGCCGCCCAAAGCCGAGCACGGCGCGGAGGCGGAGGCGCGCATCGGTCGGCTGCCCGCCGACGGCGGCGGCGTACCGATCAAGTGGCGTGAACGCACGGGCGAGGGGCGCAAGTCAGAGCTCGCTCGCAAGCTGAGCGTACGCCCAACCAACGGCTTCCACGACTGGTGCGCACCATTCTCGGCAGAGGCGGTGGGCAAAGTGGTCCTCAAGCTGCGGCCACGCGCCGTGGTCCATACGGACGGCGACCGCGAGGCGGCGCTTCAGCACCTGCGGGAGCGTTACGAGGGCGACGGCACGGCCGACAGGCCGACGGACGACGCGATCTCGGCGGAGCTCGAGGGGCCGTCGGCGACGTCGCGAGTGGGTGCATCGAGCGGCACGCCCCACCCGCCAAAGGGTGGGAAGCTCCAGCCGTCGGGCACGGGTGGGCCGACGGCCGCCTCTGCCGACGACACGCACTCGCTCTGGTATGAGGGCGAGACGCTGTACCTCGTGCTCACGGTCACGATGAACGGCTCGCAACGGCTGCTGCGCCTCAAGCCGCTCACGCAGCGCCAGCTCCCCTTCAAGGTGGTCAACCGATCCGATTCTCTCATCGCCTTCCGCCAGCAGAATTGCGACCACTGGGACTTGCTCGGGGCGGCCGAGTCGTGCGACTACACGTGGGACGATCCGCTCGGCACGCGCGCGCTCCAAATCTACGCATGCGACGCGACCGGCCTCTACTCGGGTCTCTCAGGGGCGGGCACGTACACGTTTGCGCGCAAGGCGGGCAAGGCGACGGCGTGCCCCGAACTCAAGCTCGACAACAACAACATCAAGCCGGACAAGAGTAGCACGGCTTCCGCGGGCTCTGAGAGCTCGAAGGCCGCGCCCGCGCCCCAAGCAGCACGACCGGCGGGGGCGGCACACGCGCGGCTGCAGGCGCTCGAGTCGCCTCTACTCCTCTCCGCCGCATGCAGCCTCGTCACTGCATACGCACCGCGCCCGCGCACGCGGCGCGGCGCGAATGGCGCCGACAGCTATGAGTCGGCGGCGGCCGCGCGGCGATCCCTCACGCGCGAGAGCGGCTGGCTGTGCCTCACCTCGACCCACGTGCTCTTCGTGCCGTTCGAGAAGCCAGGCGAGGGCGGCAAGGGGTCGGTCCTGGGCATGCGCCTCTCGCGCACACGGCGCAACACCTCGCACGGCACTGCGGGCGCCGCGGGCGCCGCCACGGCCGCCACGGCTGGCATCGGCGAGAGCCTGCACAACATCCACCAGCTACAGCATGCTCCGCTCAAGCTTGAGGAGATCGCCCATGTGCGCGCGGGCGCGCTGCCGGGCGAGTTGCTCATCTTCACGCGCCTGGGATCGCACGTGGTGGCGCGCTCCCTCTACCAAGCGGAGGCGCTACGCGAGCGGATTGCGTCGCAGCACCAAAAGGTACGAGGCGACCGGTACTCGCGCAGCTCTCGACTGTCGACGACGTCGAGTGGGCCGCTCGCCCAAGCCAAGGACGCGAGCGCAGAGGGCGGGTGGGCACCCAATCTCCAAACGGGCCGCAGCAGCACGCGGAGCGTCCCGCCGTCACGCGAGGGCGCCACGCGCACTGTCCAGGCGATGGTCCGCACGGCCCGCGCGCGGCGCGAGCTCCGCCGCCGGCGTGTGGAACGACTGTACGAGACGGGGCACTCGGCGATTGCCAAGGTGCTCGTTCGCGCCAGGCATGCTCCCTTACTGCTCGGCGGCAGCAGTGTGCCGGGCCCGCTCCGCTTCCAGTCGTATGAGCTCCTCGAGGCGGTGCGTACGGGCAACCTGCCGAGCGCTCGCGAGCTACTCGAATTGCATGCAGACCCCGACTCGATTGACCAGCACGGGCTCGGCGCGCTGCACGTCGCGTGCGCGCACACCCAGCCTCAGCTGCTCGCTCTGCTCCTCGAGGCGGGGGCTGACGTGGAGCTGCCTGCCGACACACGCCATGGCATCCGCCCGCTGCATGCGGCCGCCGCAACCGCCTCCCGCGCCGAGGGCTTCGCGTGCGTCTCCCAGCTCCTCGCGGCGGGCGCCGATCCGACCGCCACGCGCGTCGATGGGCGCACTCCCGCCCAGCTCACGCAGGACAACACGCGCGCGCGCCGCGCGTTGCATTCGGCCGAAGCACTCTGGGCGTTGCACGACACGGAGCGCACGCCGCGGCCCGCTCTCGTGCACGCCGTGGCCACTGGAAAGGCGATGCGTGTCCAGGAGCTGCTGCAGGCGCGCACGCACTCGGACTCGATTGATGAGCACGGCACAGGGGCCGTGCATGCGGCCTGCGCGCGTGGCGACGATGCGGCGCCACTGCTTCAAATGCTCCTCGAGGCGGGCGCGTCAGCCAACCGCGCCGCCCGCGATCCCCTCGGCTCACGCCCGCTGCACTGCGCAGCGCAATCGGCCTCTCTGCGATGCCTCGAGCTGCTGCTGGCTGCACACGCGGACCCGACGCGCCGCGACCGGATGCAGCGGCTCCCAGCCGAGCTGTGCGGCGGTGGCGAGGGCGGCGCGAGCGGCCCGTCGCACGCGGCGCTGCAGGTGCTCACGAGGGTGATGCAACAGCGCCAGCACCAGCACCAGCACCAGCACCAGCACCACGCCTCGAGCTCCAAGAGCTCGGCGACGCGCAGCCTTGGGTGGCCGGCCATCAAGGTGTCGGTGGTCCTCAAGGGGCCCGTGTCCGAGCTGCGCCTGCACAACGAGGCCGACGATGCCCGCATGCTCGAGAGCGAAGAGGCAGACGAGGCAGAGGCGCACGACGCGCTCGTGCAGCGGGACCAGTCGACGGCGGTGCTGCTCGACCTGCGGCTCGAGGGCGTCAGCCTCTCGCTCATCGATGGCGAGCCGCGCGAGCTCGTGCACGTCTCCTTCCATAAGCTTCGGCTGCGCGCGTCGCGATCGCAGAGCGAGCAGTCGCTCGAGCTGCGCCTCGCTCGGCTGCAGGTCGACGCGGCGGTCGCGGCCACCAAGTTTCCGGTGATGCTCGCGCCAGTGCCGCACGCACGTGTGGCTTCGGCAGTGGGGGAGACGGGCGAGACGGAGGTATGCGTCGAGTTCTCGGTGACGCACAACCGTCGCTGGCACTCGCTCATCTACCTCGAGTATGTTGGGCTGGCGGTGCGCCCGCTCCGGCTGCAGCTCGAGCAGAACACCATCGCACGGCTGCTCCGCCTCCTCGACTCTCTCGCGCGCATCGAGGACAAGGCCAACCGCGCGGTCGCACAGATCCCGGCCCACGCCAACGGCTCCCAACGGCCAACGGCCCAACGGCCCAACGGCCCAACGGCCCAACGGCCCAACGGCTCCCAGAGCGCCACCACCAAGCCGGGGGCGGGCGGCAGCGGCAGCGGCAAGCCCGCGATGCTGGGAGTGGATGGGCACGTGGCCGATGGATGGCCACGCGCCGACAGTACCCTCGAGCCGAGCGATGGCGGCAGCTTGACGCGCGCCCGCGCAGACTCGGAGCGCGGCGCGCTGCCAGCGACCTTCTTGAAGTTTTACCTGCAGGAGCTCGAGCTGCACCCGGTGTCGCTCACGCTGACGGTGCAGATGGACATGGTGTGCGATGAGCCCGAACTGCAGCGGTTCCACCCGACCTCGTCCCTCGTGGGCGTCGCGCGTCATCTCGTGTCGCTCCAGAACGTGACTGTGACCTTCGACCGCTTCCAGCTGGAGGAGGTCTTTGACACGGGCGACACGCTCCTCAACCGCGTGGCACGCTACTACGCAGTCAAGGCCACGCTGCAGCTGTACAAGCTGATTGGCTCTTTGGATCTGCTCGGCAACCCCGCCGCCATCTTTGCGGACGTGGGCGGCGGCGTCCGCGAGATGTACTCCGAGGGGCGCAAAGGGCACATGGTCAGGTCCCTCGGCGCGCTTACGACGGGCGTCGTGGGTGGCACAGGCGCGCTCACAATGGGCGCGACCTCCGGGCTCATGCGAGGGTTGTCCGAGGCGGCCTCGGCGCTCTCCATGGACAAAAAGTATCACCTACGCCGACAGATCATCCTTCAGAAGCCCGCGCTCTCTGGCCGGCGGGGGCTCTACCTCGGCGCGCAGGCATTCTGTGATGGGTGCGCCTCGGGAATCGCCGGCGTCGTGCGCCAGCCTTTCAAGGGCGCGCGAGAGAGCGGCGCCAAAGGTCTCATGTATGGCGTCGTCAAGGGCACGATCGGCCTCATCATGAAGCCCCTGTCTGGCACCGCCGCTGCCATCTCCAAGGCCGCCGAGGGGGTCGCTTCCGAGGTGAAGCACGTGCAGAAGGCGGGCGCCGCCGACGACGGCGCCCCGCAGGTGCTCCGCGTGCGCCAGCCACGCGACATGCGGGCGGGCGTGCTCATGCCGTACCCACGCGCGTTCCATGTGCGCGAAGTCGCGAAAAGAAGAAAAAGACAACGAAGAAGATCGCGGGACGACCTTTACGCCGAGGAGTTCATTTAGTTGGTGAAGATGTCCCCACATCCCAATGTACAGAGTTTAGTCTGCGCTGTAGGGTACATTTTGGTCCATTGGTCGCTCCGACAGCTCTACACTCTCTACAGTCAATAGGACAATAAACGCAGGTCGAGAGACTAGAGTGCACTAGAAGTCGAGTGGTCGCCGGAGACGTGTGTAGTACCTGTGATTATATCCGGAAGAGGGCACCGATCGCGAAGTTTAATGACCACCGTATGTTGAAAAACACCATAGGGTGACTTACCTGAGTGCCGGACTCTGTTGACGAACCCTCCCCCAAGGTCAAATTCTCGGATTCTCGCGCACCACGCTATGTTGAAACACCTTACGGGGAACTTCTAACTACCTGAGTGCTGAAATCGTCCCTCCCCCAAGGTCTGAAGGTCAAAATCTCGTCTCGCGCACCACTATTTCGTTTTGAAACACAGTGTAGGTCCAAACGAAACGCAGCTAACGTGAAACGTCAACGCACATCCGTGGGGGTATGAGTGGACTTTCAATGCGCCACTCACTTCGCGAGCGTTTCAACATCGTAATTGACGATCACATAAACCTGATCCTTCGAACGTTACGGTCCGGAGGCCGGGGTCGTCCAGTCCTCCAGATGCTCGAGCGCGTGGTCGTATCGCGTTCGCCTCGCCCCGACGGCCGGGACGGCGACGGAAGGCGACGCACCCCGGACCGGGCCGGACAGCGGACACGCGAGCACGTACGTGATCGAATTGACGTTACTGTGATCAAGGTTCGCTTGGTCACGTGCGTTGTACTGTACATAGTCAATACTGCTACAGCTTACTGGTACCGGTAAGCGGTGCAGGTACGGCGGTATGCCCTATGCCGTGCTCGACGGCGCGGGTCGATTCGTGTATACAGCCGAAGGCGGCCACCCGTCCGACCCGTGACGTCTGAAGCTCAAGGCCGTCTCGCGCTTGCAGCTGCATGGGATGCCAATCACATGCCAATCACCGGAAACCCTGGTAGTGGTTCCATGCGCGCCGGTCGATGTCAGACTTTGTATAGATGGAGATGCAGCACGCGTGACCGAGTGGGTTAGGCACGCGGTGCAGGTTGCCCATGTTGCTCTCAATGAAGCTCTCCAGCTTTTTGATCGCGGGCATCCAGTTGTCGTGCAGCATGAGCGCCCCTCCAAGCGCGAGCATCTTGTGCGCATGGAAGAGCTCGACAAGAGCATCGTCAAACTTGTGGCCATCGTCGATGAAGAAGGCGTCAAAGCACACGCGCTGGGTGTGCAGGTAAGCCACTGCCAAGGAGGCTGTCTCATTGACGTGCTGGAAGGTGAGGCGCCGTTCCGGAGCCGACTCGATGTAAGAGCGCACCGCCCGCAACCCGTCATAATGGTACGCGCCCTGGAAAGGATCGATCGCCACGTGCGCCCCGCCTTTGGCCAAGGCAGTCACGATGGCCAGCGATGAGACTCCGGAAGCAAAGCCCGTCTCACCCGTGATCCTTGCGCCCACACGCTTGACGACGTGGTGCAGGGTATTCATATCATTCATCGACACCTGCACAAATGCTGAGTCAGAATCGCGCCGCAGCGTCTTGCGGTGGTCGCGAAGTACTTGCCGCCAGCTGTGGTCATCCTCCCGATCGGCTGAGGTGGCGCCGGCCGCCTCGCGCAATGAGACCACCGCTGCCGCCGCTCGCCAATCGTTCATGCGCGCGGTCGAGAACACGGTGGCGTTGAAGTCTCCGATGTGCGTCCGAAGCGCACCAACGTCGCACGATGCAAACCAGGAGCAATCCTTCTCTTGCGTGGAGAAGGAGAAGAAATTGCAATTTCTGCATCTGGAGCACAGGGCCGCGCACTCGGAAGCGGCCCAGTGTTCCGATGCCACATTAAGCGCCCACGAACCCTTGTCGCCCGTGCAATGATCCGGATGGTTCTTGGATCTGACGGTCACTCCGCAAGTGCCCTTCTTTGTTGCGCTTGCGTTGCTGTACAGCAGCGAGCGAGGTGCCGGCTTGGTGCACTCCCAAATCTCTTCTCGCGCATCAGAGAGCGCGCCAGACGGACCGCGCACGGCACGGCCCTCCTCCATGATATCTGGCAACCGCCCCGGCAAGCCCAGCGCCAGTAGGAAGGCCGCCGGCATCGCGATGTCTGTGCTGTCGCGGTTTCGAGTGCTGCATTACACTTTAGATGGCGTTTGTCTCGTGAATTTGATACGACGGGTACAAGAGGATGTGGAGTCCGAGCTAGAGCACAAGCGGCGTGCCGTCCTCGTCGAACATCTGGCAGGTGGCGAGCGCAAGTCCAGTTGATACTGTATACATAACGCAAGATTTCAAAAGATGTGTCAACTCCATGTTTGCGGGCTGCCTCCATTGGTCAACTCGCAACCCCCTGACCCCCTGGCAAGCAACAAAGGGTGCGGACAACCCGGTCGTCGGGTCGGAAGCCTACATGTATGTTCGAATCACGAATGTCTCCGGTCGAACAGCTCAAGGAAGTACTAGTACAGCTCCGGATGTCCGGAAGCTGCCGAGCAAACATCTTCCGTGGGGTGGTGTTTGGGGCAGGTTTGGGGCCAGCTGAAAACACCCTTAACCGTCCGGGGAGAGCGCGCGCGTTGTGTTGAACAGCAGCATGGCGGCCGAGCGCTTCCATTGCGCACCGCTGCGGCTCGTTCTCTCAAAGACCAAAAACCCTTGCCTACCTAACGTGACGTACGGCTGCTACCCAGGCGAGAGCAAATTCTGGGTCAAGGATCGGTGTCTCGGCGCTTTCCAGTGTAATGGTGTCAAAGGCCGCCTTGTCGAGTGGTGTGGTGCTTGCAGGATTGGCGAGGGCTGCTCGGCGGCCCTGAAGAACTGTAGCTGCATCCAGGCTCCACGTTTGCGAAAAGGTATTGCACTCCAGCATCCGAAGCCGCCACGCGACGACCGCCTTCTCGAAACCGTGCGTTTCACTCCGTGCCCAGACACGTCGACCTGCCCACCAGCCGGCCAGACCAGTCGCGTGCTGGTCATGCAAGGTGCCAAGGAGGACGCGGCATTTGGCAACCTCTTCTTCTCCATGGTGGCCAATTTTGTTTTGTATGCCGGGCACAAGGGCCTCGTGCCGCTCATTCAATTCGAACCGAGCTGGGTGAAGCGGACGATGGGTACCGCATGGGCGGCCAATGGCGGCAAGCTGTGGGAAGTCTTCTTTGAGGGATACTGCCACAACGTGTCGGTCTGGCTTGCGAGCTGCTCCAATGTCATGCGCGAGCAGTCTAAGCTCAAGTCTTTCTTCTACCCGGGCATGCAGTACAAGTACAAGTGGCCGATTCACCAGTGGTACAATGCCGACTCGCCAGCCAAGGATCAGTGCGACGAGACAGATACGTGCGACCGCTTCAACGCGGCAGTGTTCCAGCAGTGGCGCCTGCAGGGGCACGCGGCCAGCCGGCGTGTGCACAGGCTGAGCGCGCCCTACCAGGCCGAAGTGGATCGCTTGTGGCATCGTCTCAACCCAGACGGCGTACGACCGGTACTAGGCCTTCACATGCGCGGTTCCGACAAGCGCTCTGGGCGCATTGTAGTGCGTCCCGAGGCATTCTGGCCATACGTACAGCTCTTTGGCGCAAATTTCCCGCGCGGCCTCGTCTACGTCGCCACTGAGAGCGCCATCTACGCCCGCGCCGTTGAGCTGTGGAACACGACCCTCGGCGGGCGGGTACTCATGCAGCCCATCGACACACGCGTCGAGGGGCGGAAGGGCAACTTCTACGTGCACGAGCCCCTCAAAGT
>Ga0209550_10001444_pt1 | contig 22738 bp, 11 predicted proteins | sample LauGreSuBDMM15SN_2_FD_187567 | JGI IMG/M metagenome (GOLD analysis project Ga0209550, IMG submission 187567) | Freshwater lake microbial communities from Lake Michigan, USA - Su13.BD.MM15.SN (SPAdes) (version 5) | ecosystem: Environmental > Aquatic > Freshwater > Lake | place: Lake Michigan... | reverse complement strand
TGAAAAATACGGTCCGAGTAAAATTGATGAGGTTATTAATCATGAAAATGATTATAACTTTGATTATTTCGCTTGGAGGTCATTACAAGAAATGTACTTATTAAAGACACCTGAAGGTAAAGTTATTGAAAGACCTCAACACATGTATATGAGAGTTGCTCTATGGGTAACTAACACGTATGAAGAGGCGATAGAGTATTACAACTCATTATCAAACCAACGTATATCAAAGGCAACACCTATTATGATTAATGCGGGTACAAGAGTACCTCAATTAGCGTCTTGTGTGTTACATTACAACAACTCTGACTCGAGAGAAGGTCTATTGAAAACCTTGAATGACATCTCAACTTATTCTTCAGACGCTGCGGGAATTGGACTATCAATGTCTAACATTCGTAGTAAAGAAAGTAGAATTAAATCATCAGGTGGATTTGCGGGTGGATTGTTGAAATACTTAAAAATTGTTAATGAGTCATTAAGATTCTTTAACCAACAAGGAAGAAGACCTGGAAGTGCTGCCATCTATTTAGAACCATGGCACAGAGATATCATGGACTTATTAGAAATTAAAAAGAACACAGGTGCTGAGGAATTAAGAGCGAGAGATTTATTTACTGCTTTATGGATTCCTGATAACTTCATGAGAGCGGTTAAGAACAATGAAGATTGGTACTTATTCTGTCCTAACGAAATTATTAAAGCTGGTATCAAACCATTACAAGAATGTTTTGGTGACGAATACGAAGAAAACTATCAAAAGGCGATTGACGCAGGTATCGGTAGAAAAGTTAAAGCTCAAGAGATTTGGAATAAAATTATTGAATCTCAAGTTGAAACAGGAGTTCCTTATTTATGTGCTAAGGATAGTGCTAATAAGAAAACTAATCATCAAAACATTGGTGTGATTAAACAATCAAACTTATGTAATGAGATTTACCAATACACTGATGAAGAGACAACTGCAATCTGTACGTTATCATCTATCGTATTGAAAAACTTTATTGTTGATGGTAAGTTTGATTATAAGTTATTGATTGAAGAAGTTAGAAAAGCGGTAAGAGCGTTGAACAACGTAATCGATAAGAATAACTATTCAACAGAAAAAGGATTAAAAGGTGGACTTGAACAAAGAGCGATTGCTATTGGAACTCAAGGGTTGGCGGACGTATTCTATTTAATGGATTACATCTTCACATCTGAAGAGGCTAAAGTTTTAAATAAAAACATATTTGAGGCAATCTACTTCGCAGCTATCACTGAAAGTAATGACTTATGTAAAAGAGGCATTAGAAAACCATATAAATTTTTCAAAGGGTCACCAATGTCAAAAGGTGTATTCCAATTTGATATGTGGGGGTTAAACGAATCTGAATTATTTTTAGATTGGGATACCTTAAAAACAGAAGTTAAAGAATACGGAGTGTGTAACTCTTTATTCACAGCTCAGATGCCAGTTGCATCTTCAGCTAAAATCACAGGTTCATTTGAAATGACAGAACCAGCTCACTCTGCGTTATTTAACAGAAGAGTTGTTGGTGGTGAAATCATGATTGTAAACAAGTACTTAATTAATGACTTTGAGAAAATTGGAGTATGGTGTGAAGACTTGAAAAACGAAATTATCATGAATGAGGGTTCTATTCAAAACATTAACTTTAACCAATACCTTGACCCTGAAGACAGAAACTACAATAAAAAAGTTAAGAGAATTGAACACTTGATTCCAAAATATAAAACAATTTGGGAAATCTCTCAAAGAGAATTGATTGACATGGCGGCGGACAGAGCTCCGTTTATTGACCAATCACAATCAATGAACATTTATATGAGTAATCCAACATTGTCTAAAATTACTTCATCACACTTCCACTCATGGGAGAAAGGATTAAAGACTTTATGTTACTATGTTAGAACCAAGGCAATTTCAACAGGAGCTAAACACTTAGCGGTTGATGTATCAAAAATACAGAAATCAAAACCTACGGTTGAAATTCCTAAAGTAGATTATAGTGATATGAACCTACCACCAAAACCTGAAGGAATCGAAATCGAGTGTTTCGGTTGTTCATCTTAATACATTAAATAATCCCGACCAACATCGGGATTATTTATTTTAATCTATTTATAAGGAAAAACCAGGGTATTATATTTATAGTTATGGCAGACGGAACTACATATGGTCTTAATTTTCCTTTTAGAGATTCTAGAAGAGGTGATTATTTGCAATTAACTGAGTTTGAAGCTCAAGAGATTAAGGCCGATTTGATTCACTTGTTATTAACAAGAAAGGGCACACGTTATTATTTACCTGATTTTGGTACAAGGTTATATGAGTTTTTATTTGAACCTTTTGATGGACTTACGTTTGACGCAATTGAATCGGATATTCGAGAAGCGGTTGGAAACTACATGCCAAATTTATTATTGAATAACATTTCAATTACGCCTGCTGACCCAATGGAAGAAATTGACATTGCAGAAGGTCAAAACATTGTTGGTAGTAGTGAGTCACCAATTTATAGATTTCCAGGAAAAGGGACATCAGAATATACCGCAAAAATTAAAATCGATTACTCAGTAGAGGCGAATACATTTGCTCAGAGTGATTTTGTAATTATCAATATTTAATATAGATGGCAAATCGTAAAATATCATATACAACCAGAGACTATCAGGGAATAAGAACTGAATTACTAAACTATGTAAAAACATATTATCCTGAACTTATACAGGATTTTAACGATGCATCGGTATTCTCTGTGTTTATTGATTTAAATGCTGCGGTTGCCGATAACTTACACTATCATATCGATAGAAGTATTCAAGAAACTGTTCTTCAATACGCACAACAAAGGTCTTCAATTTACAACATTGCAAGAACCTATGGTTTAAAATTGCCAGGTCAAAGACCTTCAGTTGCCCTTGTAGATTTCTCAATCACAGTACCAGCGTTTGGTGATAAAGAGGATGAAAGATATTTGGGAACATTAACAAGAGGTTCACAAGTAACTGGCGCGGGTATTGTATTTGAAAACATTTATGATATTGATTTTACTTCACCTTACAACGCTCAAGGATTCCCAAATAGGTTAAAAATACCTAACTTCAATGCCAATAACGTATTAATTAATTATACTATAACTAAAAGAGAATTAGTTGTTAATGGTATTACTAAAGTATTCAAAAGGGTTATTAGTCCAAACGATGTTAGACCATTCTTTGAACTATTCTTACCTGAAAAGAACGTTTTAGGTATTACAAGTGTTTTACTTAAGAGTGGAACAGAATACACAAACATTCCTACAGCCGCAGAATTTTTAGGAGTATCAAACAAATGGTACGAGGTAGATGCATTAGCTGAAGATAGAGTATTTGTTGAAGACCCAACAAAAGTTTCAGACCAGCCAGGTATTAAAGTTGGTAGATACATTCAAACTCAAAATAGATTCATTAGTGAGTACACTCCTGAAGGATTTAAGAAAATGACATTTGGTGGTGGTACAAACACAGCACAAGACGCGTTAGACCAATTCACAACATTAGGTACCACATTAGACTTACAAAGATATTCAAACAACTTCTCGTTAGGTTCTGCGTTAGTTCCAAACTCAACATTATTTATTCAGTACAGAGTGGGTGGTGGTTTAGCAACAAACTTAGGTACCAACGTAATTAATCAGATTGGTACTGTATCATTCTATGTGAATGGTCCTTCAGAATTAACAAACTCTTCAGTTGTTAATTCATTAAGATGTACTAACGTAACTGCAGCTATTGGTGGAGCAGGTCTTCCATCTTTAGAAGAAATTAGAAACTACGTATCGTTTAACTTCTCGGCTCAGAAAAGAGCGGTTACTGTTCAAGATTACGAAGCTCTTATTAGAAACATGCCAGCGGAATTTGGGGCACCTGCAAAGGTTTCAATCACCGAAAACAATAACAAGATATTAATTCAATTACTATCTTACGATACTTCAGGTAAGTTAACCAATATTGTATCTGACACTTTAAGACAAAACGTTGCAACATATCTGTCAAATTATAGAATGATGAATGACTACATTTCAATCTTAACTGCTGAGGTTATTGACCTTAGTGTTGATGTTCAGATTGTATTAGATTCTGCTCAAAATTCAGGACAAATTATTGCCGATGTTGTTGATAAGATTTCAGCGTACTTTAATCCTCAAGTAAGAGAATTGGGTCAAAACGTATATCTTTCTGAATTAAGAAGTATTGTACAAAACCAAAACGGGGTATTAACTGTTGCGGGACTTAATGTATACAACAATGTTGGAGGACAATATTCTTCAGCAGAAACTTCAATGGAATACTCAGACCCTGAGACTAAAGAAATTGCTCCTGTGGATGATACGGTATTTGCTCAACCTTCACAAGTATATCAAATTCGTTATCCAAACAAAGACATTAGAGTTTCAGTTAAAAACTTCCAATCAGTTACCTTCTCTTAATAGGTTTATTCTCGAATCGTTTAGTTTATAATTTAAAAAGAGTGTGTTCATACTTTAAAAATAACACATAAACTATTTATAAATTAAAGGTATTACATGGGTCAATCATATAGGATTAGAACCGAACTCGGAATCAATAAGACAATCAACGTCCAATTAGACCAAGAGTTTGAGTTTTTAGAAATTTTATCATTAAAGATACAACAGTCAGATGTCTACACAAGAAGTTGTTCTGACTATGGTGTTCTTGTTGGTAGGGTAACCGCCAATAACGGATTAGGTATACCAAATGCCAGAGTTTCTGTATTTATACCTGTTACCGCAGTTGACGAATCAAACCCATTAATTTCAAGTATCTACCCATACAAGTCTCCAAAAGATAAAAATGAAGACGGGTATCGATATAACCTTTTACCTTACGAAAAATCTTATTCAAAACACGCTGCAACAGGAACTCTACCTACAAGGTCTGACGCTCTTACGGGTTCTACTGCAGTTGAAATTTTTGACGAATACTACAGATACACAGCCAAAACAAACGAGAGTGGTGATTACATGATAATGGGAGTTCCATTAGGGGAACAAACTATTGTCATGGATGTTGATTTATCTGACATCGGAGAGTTTTCATTAACACCTCAAGATTTAATTAGAATGGGTCTTGCAAGTGAGGCTCAAGTTGCGGGAAGTAAATTTAGAACATCAACCGATTTAACTTCTTTACCTCAAATTATTAACTTAACCAAATTCATTGACGTATCTCCGTTGTGGGGAGACCCAACAGTTTGTCAGATTGCGGTAAACAGATTAGACTTTGACTTAAGAGATGATGCAAATGTTGATATACAACCAACATCAGTATTCATGGGGTCTATATTCTCTTCTCCTGATAATTTAAGAGTTAAGTTCAACGGATTTCCGAAAGATAACATGGGTAATTTGTGTGGACTAACAACATCTCCTGGTCAAATATTAGCCTTGAGACAAACAATACGACAAGATAGTGATGGTAACCCTGTTTTAGAACAATACGAATTAGAACAATCAGGAAATGTTATTGACGGTTCAGGTACGTGGTTAATAGAATTACCTATGAACTTAGATTATTTTGTAACTAATGAATTTGGGGAGAAAGTATTGTCAAACGACCCAACAGTAGGAATTCCAACAAAGGCAAAATATCGTTTCAAAGTTAAGTGGACACAGCCAAATGATTTAACTTTAGAGACAAGGAGGGCATATTATTTAGTTCCTAACGTTAAAGAATATGGATGGGAGAATGATATAACAGACCCTTCTATATACCGTAATTTCCCCGATAATAGTCCAGGTAAAAAATTATATAATCAACAACAAAGTTCGTATTATTTTGGATTGGCTTGGAGTGGGTATACAAATGGTTTTGTATCACAAAATAAGATTAACAGACTTAATGAAATTATTGATTGCGAAGACACGTTCTATGAATTTCAGTTTAATAAAGTTTATACCGTATCTTCTTTAATTGACCAATATAAAAGTGGTAGAAATTTTATTGGGTCAGCACCAGGTAGGTTTATTGGTATTAAAGAAATTGATAGCCAAGATTGTGAGGATAGTGTAAATAAATTTCCTGTTAATGACGGGTTTAGAAATTTTGATTTATTATATTTCTTATTTGCAATAATTTTTACAGTACTACAACCTATAGGTATGATAATACTTATAATTGCGCATATTTTATTGTGGTTATATAATTTAGTTTTAGAATTTTTATGTTGGATTTCAAGAATTGGTATTGGACGACCAATTAATTGGTACCCATTTAAAGGATGGAGAAAATATTGTAGTAAAAGGGACTTCACAATAAGATTGCCAATGATTACTTATCCTGATTGTCAGGCCTGTGATTGTAAACAAACTAATGATGTAAAACCAAATAATCAGACGACTGTGCCAGCTCCAGGAGTTATTGGGTCTGGAGTTTTGACTTATGTTTCATCTCCACAATATTATTACGACGGTTTGTCGTCAACATATTTTTCAGGGGACACAGAAAACCAAGAAACTTGGTCAACTCTGTTTAGTGAATCATTTGCGGGTTTAGCGTTAACCTCTAATCTTTCAAACCCTGGAAGATATAAATTACCTTTTTCACAAGAATTATCTATATCAAACGGAGAAACTAGATATGTCACCTCTAGTGATTTACCTATTGGTGAAAGAATTAATGTCTTTAATTTAAGAGAAAGTTATTTTTCAAATATAAATAAAATTAAGGTAACTTTTGCTAAAGACTCTAATATTGGTAAACATCATTATGATAATACTATAACGGTATTATCACAAGAACAATTTGCCGCAGGGGACCTGTTAACTTTTATTAATTTAACTGGAACTACCGATACAAATTATAATTATAGTGCAACAACAACAGGAGGCACTATAACAGGTATTAGTGGTGAAAGTTATAGTAGTAGTGCTGCAACCACTATAGATGTATCTTATGCAACAACACAAGTGTCAAATATAGTAACACCAGTTAGATATAATCTACCATATGGTTCTACAGAGACTAATTATAAATTCCCTGCTGACGTTGAATACTACCAAGTTATCACTGCTATTACGGTATCTCAAGCATCTCAAATATGGAACACAGGTACAACACAATCTTTTGGTAATGTTCTTAATACTGTTAGTACATCGACTCCATGGAGATATCTTGGGTTCCCTAACAACCGATGGATAGTTGATGGGGTCTCAATTAACTTTAACGCTTACCAATATTTTGAAGGTGCGGGTGACCAATACATTTTAGTTTTACAAAGAGGGGTTGACCCATATTCACCAAAATACGTTAATGAATATTCGTTAGGTAATTTATTCGGAACAACTGAGTTTGACCCAAATTGGACGGTAACTGCATCCACAAGAGTTAACATACCAATACAGAAATTAGAAAATAGTAGTATATCAGTACAGGGATATAATCAAAATGAGATGTTCTATCAATCTTATTTCTTTAAACCTGGAACCACAACATCATCTGTTCCTGGACAATCATTTACAGGATTTACAACAACAAATACCGCATACTATAGTTCATTAGATGCTAATACGAGTCCATTACCTGTAGGTGCGACACTGCAAGGAGTTAAAGTATTATCAATATCAACAAATGGATTTTATAATATAAATGCGTCTAGTATTAAATATGATAACAGTGAAGACTTATCAGGTGGAGCAGTTATGAAGGTTAATTCAGGTTTTGGATTTCCCGCAACAGTTTATGTACCATCTTTTGATTATTACTACACGACCAAGACTTTCTTTGGTAGTACTCCACCAATGTTAATTAACGATGCTCAACAAAATGTTTTAAGGACTGATAGGTTACCATCATCAGATATCTTAGATGGAGGTTCTTGGACATTAAATCCTTCATTATTACAACAAAACCTTAATTTTGGAGTTTATTTAATAAATACAGATTCGGAAGATATTTCGTCTGTAGCATTTCAAACAGGTGCTCAAACTGTAACCGCAGATTTAACAGGATTACCAAACTCTATTAAAGTTTTAGAAAGTTTTGATTGTGAGGCAATGGTTGGATTAGGTTGTTACCAAGGTTTTGGTGATGATTTTAGTATTAATCAAAACTGTACAACTATTGATGCTGTTGAATCAGGGTGTTATATGTTTTTAAGAAGACCATTAACAGATTTAGTAAAAGACACTTTTAATACATTTCCTGAGTGGGGTTATAGATTTAGGTTCTTTTACGGATTATGTCGAGGAATATTATCCCAATCGTTTATGAATAATTGGATTAATGGTTCATTATATGCATTTCCAATACAAGTTACCACATACTATAATAATAAAAATAAACCAGAGTACCCTAGATTCCCTAGTGATATAGTGTATTTTAACATGGATAGTAATAATTTTTATTATAGAAGTAGTCCTTGGAAAGATTCGACAAATAAATTTATAGGTAAAAGAGCGAGTGATACAGGTAGCGTAAACGCCTTAAATTTATTATACCCAACAACGATAATTAATTTAGGAATGAAAGATTATTTTTATTCTGAAATTACCTTTGACCCGTCAACTAAAGGATACATATTACCAAATATCAATCCAACTAGTTATGGGGACACCTCAGATTTAGTTAATTTATTTGTTATTTCTCGAATTACTTCTGCAACTTTTTTAGGTTCAGTTTTAGCTGCTGGCGATAATGGTCTTGACAAATTATTTTCTAGAGACCAAAAAAGAATTGACGGTGATTTAGCTCAATTATTGTCGATAAATTCTGAAATAGGAAATATTAATTTTTCACCTGAATTTTATGAAATTTTCCCTGGCAGAATTAATCCAACAACAATATTGGGAACACCTCAATTCCCTACTATGGCAGTTTGGTTTTCATCAACAACACAAGACCTTCAAACTAAAGATTATTTAACGCCAGGAAGAATAGATTTTAGAGGAGCTAACAATGTGGGATACTATCCATATCCATATGGAATTAAATCGCAACTAGTTCCGTTCTACCAATGGACATTGGCGTCAAATTCTTTAATATTTGGAAATGAAGACAACACATGGGCAACAAATACTGCGGACATTACTCAAAATAATTACCAATCTTTAGATAGAACAGGAACAAGTACCAAATATTACTTAAATGGTACTACTGTGGCTAATGATTTAACTGCGAGAGGGTACATATATAGTGTAGATGGGAATGTAGCAAGTTACCCAACAGTGGGAGGTAGATACATATCGACACCACAAAATAAAAGTAGATTTTTAGTGGGAGCACCATATCAATTTTATTTCGGAGTGGTTAAAGGAGAATCTGCATTAGATAGGTTTAAAACAAAATACTCATTAGATGAATAAGTACACAATAGTTCCAAGTAGTTTAAGGTACAAAGGTGCTCCATCAGTTAATGAGGAAGTCTCGGTAACTCTTGAAGAACAGAGTCAACAAATTACAGAATATGATAGAAGTTCGACGATAAGTTTGGCTCAAGTCTACGATGACGAGAGACAAGCTTGTACGGTCTTTAGACCTACGTTTAAAGTAACTTACTTATACGACAACACATACACAGGAACCACAGGATACTTACCATTTCAGTATAATTTATATTATAGTTCACCCGACACTTCAAAACAAAGTGGTGTTTGGAGAGGGTTCCCACAGTTCTATGAATTTGATTTCTTTAGACCTGATGTGTCAGACCAACATTTTCCATACAAATCAAAAAGTGCTTACACATATAATTGGATGTATTATTTAACTTATCCATTTGATAACAATTACGACAAACAATTACAATATTATTCAAGTAATTCAAATGACATTAGTTGGAAAGCTGGTGATGGTATTGCATTTACAATTAGTAATACAAGTCAAAATGGTAATGGTTTGATTTCTTTTACTTGCGTCGCACCACACGGACTAACACCAAACGAATATGTTGAGTTATCATTAACTTATAGGAATTCAAATATATTCCAAGTGTATTCTGTAGGTAATGGATTATTCGATAGTGATAAAAATATTTTTAATGTTTTAAATATTGGGTATACTGGTACAACGTTTAATAACGGAGTAACTGGTACATTCAAGAGAGTAATTAATCCTGACAACTTAACCGAAACAAGGTCAAAGTATTATGTTAAACAATATAAAGTTCTAACTAACTTAACTGACTTAGCGGTAACAAAAGTAGGGTTTGAAAAAAATGTATTCAAAGAAGAAAGTAAGTTAGAATACAGTTCAATTACTCCAAACAATGTCACAAGAGTATCACAAAAGTCTAGTAGTAATGCCTATAATTTTACATCAAACTATGACATAGATTTGAATGGATACAAAGATAACCAAATGAGACCTTTGACGGAACTTAGTCTAACTATTGTTAATAAAGGATATTCAGGATACTTTAACCCGCCATCCGATGGGATTGGGTTGAAACAAGGGTGGGGATTCAATCTATCTAAAATTGTTAATCCATGGTGGAGAACTAATAATCAAAATTCTAACACAAGTATTCCTGTTTCAGGGTATACCCTAACAAATGGTCAGACAAAAACATTCTACTACAACTTGGATTTACAAAAAGATGATGTGATGGACGGTGATTTTTGTGAATGGAATGATTATGAACAAATAGAAAGGGTCGTATCACCTTACTATCATAAAATGAAATTTAATCAAGCTGTATTTGCAACCACAGCAACTCCAAGTACAAATTCGCCAGGATATTATTACAAACCACATAACCCAATGACATTGAGAGTCTTTTCTGACTACATTGAAACTGCGGGTGTTGGATTTTTAGACCAAGCTCCAAGTTGGTCTTTCTATTCTTCGTCGGATGAACAGTTTAGATGGAGAGACTTATATACTTATGGTTTTGTGGATAACCTTGGTAGAGGGGTTGAATACCCGTTTATTAACACGGCTCATTATCCATTTGAGAACGTTGTATTTAGATTAATACCTGAAGGAATAAACTATAATGAGGTTCAACCTAGCTTCTCATTCAAACCATTAATAGATGAGTGTGAATAAATTTGTAATTAGACAAGACGGTTTTGACAACAAACAAGTCAACATTCCTGTAGAACTTAAATGGGACTACTTGGGGTTAGACCTTGCAATTGAGGAGTATGAAAAAAACATTATAACTGAAGTTATTGGTGTTGGAAGAGACTTTGAGATTTCAAGATTTGCACATGCACCTGCAACGGGGACAACAAATAATACAGAGATTAACTACGAATTTTATTTTTATTCTGGAGGTTCCTTAAACGATATTAATAATTGGAGAGTAAATTATTTGAGTGAAGGTTTTACACCCCAAGAGGTTTATTACTATGAGAATAACTTTTCAAACTCATTCTTCAAGTTGGATTTCTACGATACTCCTGATGAAAAGAAACAAGTAAACTATCTAACAGTTATCTTACCAACACAACAAGGTTTGAAAATGGATGCTCAGATGCAAAGAACATTGGTGTCGATTAAAAAACCTGAGTTTATATTGGATTATGTTGGGGACAAAGAAGGGTTCTTTCTTTATTGGTTAAAGAAAAGAACGTTTTTAGACATTAACACCTTTTACATGAGTGCCAAGTTTTATAACGCCAAGACAGGACAATTCACCAGAATGATGACAGGTGGAGGAAGTAATTCTTTGGATGATACAAATGGACCACAAGCGTTAATGAATACAAACAAATACGCTTTCGACAGTACACAATATTTTTATTACACAGTTAAGTTGGATTACCCAACTCAAACATACCAAGTTTTGAATACGTATGGTCAAAGATTAGGGACTAATTTACCCATAAAATGGTATGAATATGTAAACCCACCACTATAATGTCAGATTACTATAAAATAATCGTATCACCCGAAAACGTAGCAGGAGATTTATCCGTTGTGGATTATAATGGAACTCCTGTTGGGGTTTACTCTGCAATGACCAAAGTTGTTAGTTCAGGACCTAATGGTGCTTCATTACTGACGGACTTAAGTGTTCCACTTTTATTTAGACAAACCGCAGTAGATGCGGGATATTATAGTCCATTTGATGGTGCCGTTCTTCAAAAGGATGTAGTTGCGAACTTTATATTTTCTTCTACAACATCATCACCGTACGTTTATAATATCTACAATACATCAGACCAATTTCAAAAATTCTTAGACCTATCTTCTTATAAAGTGGATTGGGGCGACGGTACACCAAAACAAATAATTACGGGGTATACACCTAATAGTATTAATCACACTTACACAACCGCCACAAAGGAGTACACTATAACCATGGAACAAACAAATCCTTGGGGTATTACTAAAGTGTCTAAGAAGATTAAAACACCATTCACTAACCCAACAATATATAACCCTAAAGGAGAGGCGTTTTTTGCGCCATCTTCAGGTAATTGGATTGGAACACCTGTGTCTTACGATTATATATTTTCAGGTGATGCGGTTAACATTGTTTCAGCCCAAACTTCAAACAACTACGTAACAATACCATTTACAGTTTCGGGGATAACAAAGTCAAGAGTGAATGAATTGGCTCAGTACGGGTCACCAAAATTTCAAGTTGGAGTCCCTGTGATTTCAAACGGACAAATATGGGGTGCAATTTCTAACATGAATACAGCATTTACTGCTTACACTATTACAGGTGTCGACTATTATGATTATAGTGACGGAACCACAATATTTTTCCAACAATCTTCAGGTCTAACTGAAAATAATTTACAGGCAAGTCCGATAACAAAAGATGAGGTTTTATTAAAAGTTATTGACCAAGCGCAGGTACAAACCAATGTATTTGTGGAGAGAGGTAAGAATAGTGCATACGAAAGAGTAATGAGAATGGGTGAGGTTGATAACTTGGGAGACATGATAAATTACGGTTACGGATTTTTTAATGTCGAGAATAAAGAAAGAAGTTAATTGAAAAAAAGAACTAAACTATTTATAAATTAAATAAGAGAAAATGGCAATAGGCTCATACGGTACAATAAGACCCAGTGATGTTTCACCACAAGATGTTGAGATAATCATGAACTACACTCCAACAAGGGATGTGACAGACCAATTCGTACTTACGAAGTTGGATGCACAGACTTTACTTAGACCTTACTTTGCTAACACAGAGACAGGTGGAAACGCTGGTGTAGAAGTATTAGGAGGGTTATATAACTTAACCTTACCCGCAAATCAATTCAACGCGTTAGGAATTTATACATTATATATACGACCTGCACAAATAAGAACTATCATTACAGATTGTGGTGTGTTAAGCGCTTTACCAAATGTTAAAGGTATTGTGATTGATATTACTAATGTGCCAACAGAATATCAAAACAAATTTGTCCCTCAAGGACTTGTTGGATTTAGAGTTGAATATTTAAACCCTGACGGTTCAAAAATACCTAACTTCTTTAGAGTTGTTACTTCAAGTTTTTATTGTGAACCTGTGGTAACTAATGAAGTTAACACATCTCAAAAGGCTATCAGATATAGATATGTTGATGGGGATTCAAACCTTATCTTCTTAACCTTATCACCTTCATCTTCACCAACTAACAAACCAAACGCGACTCCATTTATTGGACAGCCTGACCAAGATATTATTATTACTAATACTTTCTTCAATCCTATTAGTTTGGAAGTTGAAATGGTTGAATACGATATCTCATCTCTTGCGATTGCTCTTTATGGTAATCAAACCAAGTCTATTGATGATGGTATCTACACAATCTACGATTCTCAAAATAACATATACAGACAATACAACTTATATGAAATTAGAGACCAATTTAATGCATTGTTATATGAGGTTAGACAGAATAGAAACGATAATATTGATTTCAGTAAAAACTTTACAAATATAACAACCTAATGGCGATAACGCAAAAGAATACAAAATATTTTTACCCTCCGAGACCTGGTAGTGGTGCGGCAACCTTTTCTGACAACATTGTAGGATTACAAACAGTTGAGGGTGGTGGACTTACGCAAGGTAACTTTGAGTTTACAACATCGGTTGTTGAGAAGGTTAATAGAACTTTTAGTGTTGGAGCGTTTTCTGAACCAATTAGTTTAGGTGATTTGGATATTGGTGATTTAGCGGAAAGTAGACGAATCATGGCAACTCAGTTTAGAGTATATCCAAACTATGATGTGTCTCAGGTTCTAAACTTCTCGATGTACGGGTCTTTAAGTAAAAGATTTCAAGTGTCGGTTACAAAAATTATTCATAACTTCCCTGCGGCGTTAGATATTATATTCACCAACTTAGATTTTACGACAGGTGCAACAGCATTTGATATTTCATACGATTCGGTTCAAGATGAAACGTATTTCAAAGTGGATGTGGATAGAATTAATAATCCATTTGAAATTGATTATTCTGTAAGTGCTGCGACCAACTTATCGGTTAGAGAAATAGTTGTTTCACCTTATAGAAACTTATATAACACTTACTTAGATTATGCGGTTAGTGTAAATGACAACATATATAACATTGTATCGTTTACACCATCAGATAATTTAACCACAGGGTATATTCAATTCTATGTTTCAGGTTCACCATTTGGTACTACTGCAACTACGTTTAATGAAAACTTCCAAATACGACCAAATGATTTTATTGTAGATAAAATATTCTCTGAAGACTTTGATGAGGTTGAGAAATTTTTATTAAATAGACTTGTTAGACCTGAATACACGGCAGTATTCCAAGTACCAGCCCAAACAGAAAACGGAGAGTTTTATACTAACTATCAATCAGTTACTTGGCCAAAGGATGGTGATTGGAACTTAAATATTAGGTCGTTTTTATTTGATGACTACCTAAATAATTTAGAAACTATTGCACTTAATTTAGACTCATTTAAAAGTAATTTAATATCAAGATTCTTGGTAACAGATTCATTAAAAGAGTTTGATACTTTAGGACAAAAAGTTGAAAAAATATTTCAAATTTATGGTAGAAGTTTTGACCAAGTGAAACAATTCATCGACGCATTAGCGTACATGAATTCAGTTAACTATAACCCAACTAACGACATACCATCACAATTACTTGTAAACTTAGCTCAAACTTTAGGATGGAGTTCAAACTTCTCACCAATAACAAATGAGGATTTTTTAAGTTCGGTATTTGGAAATACGTCGACACCAACATATCCAGGTTATGCCAGAGCGTTAACTCCAACAGAGTTAAACTATTCATTTTATAGAAACTTAATTTTAAACGCAGCTTACCTATTCAAATCTAAAGGTACAAGAAGGTCTGTTGAGTTTATGATGAGACTTATAGGAGCCCCTGATTCGTTAATTGAATTTAACGAACACATTTATCTTGCTGACCAAAGAATTAATTTAGACCAATTCTACACACAATGGGCTAGAATATCAGGAGGAACCTACGTTGAAAATACTCCATCATATCTGCCAGGACAAACATATAGAATTAAAGGTAAGATATATACTGGATTCACTTCAACGGCAACTTATGAAGATGTTAATATTAAATTAGCCGATTATCCTATTGACGCGTTAGGGTTTCCATCAGCACCTATCAATACAGAAGATTATTTCTTCCAATTAGGTGCAGGTTGGTATGAAGTTACTCCACAACATAGAAGCCCTGACCAAGTTAAAATTACAGGAAGTGTTTACACAGGACAAAACTATGACATTCAAACCACATTAACTCCATTCAGTTATGGTCAACCATATTTAAACCGATTTAGGGATTTCCCATACATGACTGAAGGATTTAAATTAACTCAAGTTGTAGATAATAATAAATCGTGGTTAGAGGAGGACAATAAAATTAGAGTATCAACAAATGCAGACTACAATGCGTATTACTATGTTGATAATGAGAAGTTAGTTCTAAATGTTAAAAACGTTGATTTATTTTTAAATCCCGCACAAGGTCTTGTATATGACGTTTGGGACCAATCAAAAAGATATGACTATCCGATACCTGAATCAGGTTTGACGGTTGGATATCCTGTCCCAGGTGGGGTAGATTGGACTTTTGTTAAGCCAGAACCAAAGAAAAAAACGTTCTTCGAATTTTCTCAAACATTTTGGGAGAATATGATTAATGTTAGAAACAGACAATACATTACAGATGGTAAGACAGGGGGATATCCTACCTTACAATCTATTTGGTGGAAATACATTGAATCGGAAGAAACAGTTGGGTTACCAAATAACAAATATACGTATCAAAAATTAATTGATTACGTAAATGGTATTGGTCCTTATTGGATGAAGTTGGCGGAACAAATGATTCCAGCGACAACTATTTGGAATACAGGAGTTAAAATGGAAAACTCAGTTTTACATAAACAAAAGTTTGTTTATAGAAGACAAAGAGGATGCCAGTTTATACCAGTTCCTGTAGACCCATGTTACATTATATCAAATATATTCGATTATAACTGTACTACGGAATATACTGACTTTAACATATACCCATGGTTGAACGGGGATGTCCAAGTTAGTAACTTCAACAGTATCTTATCAAACAGAGTTAACTCAATGTTAGCTTCAAGCGGACTTACTTTGAACGATTGTATTCAAAATTCGGTTGAAAGTAATTGGTATGTTGATTTACAAATAGCTGACGATATTATTATACAAGAACTATTCTACACAGGATATGGTTTAACAGACGTACCTTCAAATAGAGCTTGGAGAAATGCCTTAATTCAATACCTACCACAATTATATGACTTTGGTTATACGTATTACTTGAATGGTAATTTTTTAACAATAACTAGTTTAACGTGTACGGATAGAAATATTGATGAAATTTTATCATTAAATTCAGGAATAAACATCAGCATAAATTGTGCAACTAACTAATGGCATCATTTGATTATTACTTATCGATAACAGGAGACTGTAGTAATACCAATAATGGTATTATAAACTTATCCTTAGTAGGAGGTACTCCTCCATATACTGTACAATGGCAATCACCGTTGACTCAAGTTGATTTGGTTACAACAGGGGCTTCGATAGTGACAGGATTATCTGCGTCAACATATACCGCCAGGGTTAACGATAGTACATTACCCACCAACCAAGAATTCTATATTAACGTGCCCGTTTCGAGTGGAGTTTGCTCGTCAATTATTTCAGTACAAGACACAACCTGTAATTTAGATAACGGGTCAGTAACAGGTACCTCAACTTCACAATATTCATCAACAAATTTTTATTTGTTGGGAATGGATAATAGCCTAGTTCAATCAGGTGTTACAAACACACCTGAATTTATTTTTGGTAATTTAAGTGCAGGTACCTATTTTCTTCTTGCCGAAGATTTAGGTGGATGTTCAGGTATTACACAAAGTTTTATTATTGATACTTCAGAAGAGTTTAGTTTTGGATTGTACGTAGTACCTAATTCTAGTTGTGGAGGAGTACCTATTGGTAAAATTACTGTAACGGGAGAAACAGGGTTATCACCTTTCACTTATTTATGGAGTGACGGACAAACGGGTAATACTATCACAGGATTGACTAGAGGTAACTATTCAGTTGCCGTAACAGATGCTTACGGATGTACCAAATCAATGGAAGGGTCAGTAACTGACGTTAACGTTATCGGGGTCGGACTTATAACTTCAGTATCACCGTCATGTCTTCAAAGTAATGGGTCAATTAGTTTAACTATTACAGGAGGAACTGCGCCATATTATTATTCAGCCTCAACAGGAAATGTTGAAATATCATATAGTAAAACATTCTCAATTTCAGGGTTATCTGCTGGAGACTATAATTTCCAAGTAACTGATGCGGGATATTGTCAAACATTTGCAGGTACTTCATTACAAACACCAGGAGGTATAACATCAATATTAGTAACAAACCAAAACTCAACTTGTTCAAGTACCGATGGTTCAATACAGATTTCCGTTGTTGGAGGAACAACACCTTATACCTATACTTTAATTTATCCCGATGGTTCTCAAACAAATCTGAATAACTCTCAAACAACACAATTATTTGATGGGTTAGCGAGTGGGACATATACCGTTGCGGTGTCAGATAATACAGGATGTTCATATATTCAAGAAGTTACAATAATTGCCGAAAATAAATTCACGATATCAACAGAAGTAGTTTCAACAAGTTGTAATCAAAACAACGGACAAGTGACAATATTCTCCACAACAGGGGGGACAATGCCATTAGACTATTCTGTCGATGGGATTTATAATGTGATAGACACAAATTTAAGTGCAGTGACATTCAACAGTTTATCTGCGGGAACACACACTGTTGCAGTTACGGACTCGGACGGATGTGTTCAAACTTCTAATATTTTAATACCATTTAGTCAACGATTAGACTACTCACTATATTCAACTTCTTGTGGTAGTGGAAACAGTGGACAAATAACAGCCTTTATTAGTTCGGGAGAACCACCATTTAGTTTTAATTGGTCGGACAACGTACCTAATGAACCTCAACAAATTCAAGTAACAGGTTTAACAGGAGGTTCATACAGTTTAACTGTTATTGATTCAAATGGATGTACTTTAACAAGGAATACTACCATAACATGTAATAAGAACTATACATCATATCAAACATATGTAATGGGGGCTGAGGTGTTCAATGTAATTTCTCCAACCAAATTTGGTTTATTACAAATGTTAAACGAAGGGTTCTATGATTTAACAACAGGAAATACAAGTTGTGATTTAATCAGTGCAACATTTACCGCTAAAGTTTCGGTAAACCCTGCAGGTTTGGTTACACAACAAGACTTCTTCACTTCAACATCATTAGTTCAAGCGCCAAGTGATAATACGTGGTATAATACAATTAAATCGTTATTGTTGAGTATACCAGGAATTGGTAACGTAACTATAGACCAACTAAATAATCAAATAACAATTGAAACAAGTAGAAATAATACGTCGTTACAAGGACAAGAAATTATTATCGACTTAGTGATTGTTTATGACATAATGTGCTTATCATGACACAAGTTAGAATAACCGACATATCAGGGGGTACTTACCCTATTAATGTTTACATAGCAGATATCTATGGAAATAATCAAACTTTGCTCGGTACTATTAGTTCAGGTCCCGTACCACCAACAGTAGAATATAACACAGTAATTCCATCAATCTTTAATACCGCACCACAAATAATGTTAATGATGGTGGACGTTAATGGTTGTATTGTATTCAAAATTTTAGATTGTACTTTTGGATGTGATTTCCAAATAACAATTGAAATGGAAAGTTGTGTTGTTAACATTGACATTCAAAATTCTTCTTGTGTTTTTGGAGTTAGTTTAGCCGACCCAAGTTGTTTTATTAATGATTTGAATTTATCAGACCCAAGCTGTTAATCAATAATTTAAAAAAAAATAATCATTTTATTATTTTTAAGATTAATACTAAGGAAATAGAATACTTGTGGTATTTATTAAATAAAATCCGCGGATGGCACTTTATAATATTTTAGTCGTAAATAATGCACCTGGTTGTAATGATACTACAGTAACAGAACAACTTAGTGTAAGCGCATGTACAACTTACATAGTAAGATTAGCTTCTAACTCAAATGCGTTAGGCCCATTTAGTATTTACGTCAATACATCTTTAATTGGTTCAGGGTATACAAGAACAGATATGTTCAATGGAGTAGTAATAACTTTAGATTGTACTACACCTACACCAACACCTACTCCATCAGCAACTCCAGGGGTGACATTAACACCTACTCCGTCAGAGACTGCAACTAATACTCCGACTCCGACAGAGACTACAACTAATACGCCAACACCAACAAATACACCAAGTACAACTCCTACAACTGGAGCTAGTCCAACACCAACTGAAACCGCAACTCAGACACCTACAGTTACTCCAACAACTACCCCTACGCCAACACCAACAAATACACCAACTGAAACCGCAACTGTAACTCCTACAAATACCGCAACATCTACACCAACTCCAACAGAGACTCCTACAAACACTCCAACTAACACTACAACAGTAACTCCAACTAATACAGAAACACCTACACAAACTCCAAGTGAGACTCCTACAAACACGCCAACTAATACAGAGACTCCAACAAGTACACCAACAGAAACTCCTACAAACACTCCAACTAATACCGCGAGTGTAACTCCGACTAATACTAGTACTCCTACAAATACTCCAACAAATACTGCAAGTGTAACACCAACTAATACAGAGACTCCAACAAGTACACCAACTGAAACTCCAACAAATACACCAACTAACACTGCTAGTGTAACACCAACTAATACTGAAACTCCAACACAGACTCCAAGTGAGACTCCTACAAACACGCCTACAAATACTGAAACTTCAACTCCAACACCAACTGAAACTCCAACAAATACACCAACTAACACTGCTAGTGTAACACCAACTAATACAGAGACTCCTACTAGTACTCCAACAGAAACTCCTACAAACACTCCAACTAATACCGCGAGTGTAACTCCGACTAATACTAGTACTCCGACTAATACTCCAACAAATACTGCAAGTGTAACACCAACTAACACATCAACTCCTACAAACACACCAACTAATACTGCGACTGTAACTCCGACTAATACTGCAAGTGTAACACCAACTAATACCGCTACTCCTACAAATACACCAACTAATACTGCGAGTGTAACACCAACAAACACTGCAACACAAACTCCAACAGTTACAAGTACACCAACTCAGACTCCAACAGTTACGAGTACACCAACAACAACATTAACATCAACGCCTACTGAAACAGCGACATCAACACCTACTCCAACTAATACTGCAACAGTTACCGCAACAGCAACTGAAACACCAACACCAACAGTAACGGCAACTGCAACTGAAACTGCAACACCAACTCCAACTGTAACACCTACTGAAACGGCTACCGCAACACCAACCGCAACAATTACTGCAACACCTACTGAAACACCAACAAACACACCAACGGTAACACAAACACAAACACCAACTAATACAACAACACCAACTAATACACCTTCACCCACACCAACAAATCAACCATTATTTGCTTACTTAACAATTGAACCACAAGGACAAAGTGCTAACTTTAACGGATGGATGTCATCGCAAGGTAGTGCGTGGAGAGGATTCTTTATTAATGGTGCTACAGTGGCAAACTCTGTAACATTCAATCAACAGATTAATTCATATTTGAATTACTCAGGATGGGGAGGAAACTCACCTGCAATTATCACAGGTACAATCTCTCCAACATCAGGAGGAAGTGACGCATATGGTAATCCAATCAATGCTTACTTGTTCCAAACAACACAAGTGCCAGCAGGTACAACACCATCAAATGCTTGGTATACTTGGTATATTTCAACAGGAGCGACAAACGGCCAAATTATGACTCAGGTAGGTACAAATACGGCAGGGAACGCAAACGCATTAACCGCGAGAAATATGAACTCAGGTTATTATAATACTATAGTAACCTATACAGGTTCTACAATTCCTCAAGGAACATATCGTGTTTATACAACATATTCAGCGACAGAATTTAGAATAAACGCCTCACTAAATAATATTTACTTTAAAGGTAACACCTTAACATAAAAAAAAAGAAAAAGACTATGAGCTTTAATTATAAAAACCCACTTGCATCAACCTTATACGAAGGACCAGTCGGAGTTGCACTTGATATTAGTACGGGTACAAATTTCAGTGTATACAGCATTGGTGGATACATGGAGGTGTATTCACACGAAAATTTAATATATACAATTCCTCCAGGGACAGAAGGAAGTGTATTATATTCAGGAAACTCAATTCCAGTTGCTTTTGCATACAATCAACCATTTGGAGATGTTGCAGACCAATTAACAATTAATAATGATGAAATTTCTTCTGGAAGAAGAAGATTAGGTATGATGGTTTATGTCATATCTGCGGATACAACATATCAATTTATAATTGATGATTATGCGACTAAATGGAATAACGCCCAAACATCAGGAGCTTTAGGGTTTGATGGTAGTGCTTGGCTTTGTGACGCACATGCGACATATTCTACCGAGGCGGGTAATATTTTGGTTGATGCGTGGACTGGCTCAACTATTGAAGGTGTTAATGGTGTAACAAGAGAAAATGCAAGATGGAAGATTGCAAATTTGAACGACACTGTTATTACAGGTGGTACATATTTTTCAGCAACAACTACCTTACAACTATACGAAAATAACGGACAAACAATTTCAATCACAGGATTTACAGGAACAGTAACGGGAGGGACTTATAATAGTGGGTCTTCAACGTTAACTCTTAATAATAGTGATGGTTCAAATGTTTCAATAACAGGAATTACATCAGGTTCTGGTTCAGCCTTATCCGTTGGAGACGGAACAACAACAGTTACTTCTGTTTCAGGAATTACATTCAGTGGCGCGACTGTTGTTAATAATAGTGGTGGAAATATTACAGTAACAATAACAGGAAATACAGGAACAAGTGGAACTTCAGGAACTAGTGGTACAAGTGGAATAGATGGTACTTCAGGTACTAGTGGGACTTCAGGTACAACAGGTACAAGTGGAACAGACGGTACATCAGGTACTTCAGGTACAAGTGGAACAACAGGAACTAGCGGTACTTCAGGAATAGATGGTACATCAGGTACTAGTGGGACTTCA
>Ga0209550_10001443_pt1 | contig 22740 bp, 22 predicted proteins | sample LauGreSuBDMM15SN_2_FD_187567 | JGI IMG/M metagenome (GOLD analysis project Ga0209550, IMG submission 187567) | Freshwater lake microbial communities from Lake Michigan, USA - Su13.BD.MM15.SN (SPAdes) (version 5) | ecosystem: Environmental > Aquatic > Freshwater > Lake | place: Lake Michigan... | reverse complement strand
GGGTGATGAGGAACAAAACACTGCAATGCGCATGAGGGACAGGATAGGGGTTAGGCTTAGAACATGTCTTCTTTAGCTCATGGCCATGGAATCGCAACACTCGCGGGTTCAACAGTTCTCGATGTGTGGTTTCCATCCCCTGCTTTAGGAGCACTTGCTGGCGCACCTGATGCAACCCTGACATCGATGGTTGGAAGCGATGAAGCGCGCGGTGTCACACGCGAATTAGTCTCAATTGAAATTGATCTCACTGTTGCACCAAAAGATGCAAAAGATGCTTATCTTCGACTTCACCTACTTTCACATCGACTTGTTAAGCCGCATGGTCAATCCCTTGAAGGCATCTTTGGCTTACTGACAAATGTTGTCTGGACATCTGCTGGAGCTTGCGCAGTCGATGGTTTTGAAGCCACACGAGCAAAGCTCAAAGCTAAACATGGACATGTCTCAGTATTCAGTGTCGATAAATTCCCCCGCATGGTTGATTACGTCGTTCCTTCCGGGGTTCGTATTGCCGATGCAGACCGCGTTCGACTCGGCGCATACCTTTCCTCTGGCACAACTGTGATGCATGAAGGCTTTATCAACTTCAATGCTGGAACTCTCGGTACTTCAATGGTGGAAGGACGTATTTCAGCAGGAGTCGTTGTCGGAGATGGAACAGATGTTGGTGGCGGTGCATCCATCATGGGCACTCTCAGCGGTGGTGGTAAAGAGGTAATTTCAATCGGTGAGAAGTGTCTTCTCGGTGCTAATTCAGGACTTGGAATCTCACTCGGAGATAACTGCGTTATTGAAGCAGGTACATACATCACAGCTGCAGCAAAGGTGAAGCTGCCTGATGGCGAGATTGTAAAAGCTGGAACTCTCTCTGGCGCTAATAATCTTTTATTCCGTCGCAACTCACTTACTGGTGGACTTGAAGCGGTAATGCGTACCGGTACCTGGGGCGGATTGAACTCAGTTCTCCACGCTAATTAATATCTATTGCGCTAGCTGAAAGTATGGCGAAGGAATCTTCGCACGGCTTCTGAAGGTATCTCCTCGCAGTAACTTTGTAGAGCCGTTACTACTTGTTCCCTTAATATAGGTAACTGCTCCTGCGCTATTGCGTGAGATTATCTCCAGAGAAATAACATCAGGAAGTAGGAATGCTGCTGCAACTAATTGTTGTGTTGAACTTGCCTTCCATGAGGCAAATCGAGGATTGAGTTTGGGATCAATGCCAGCAGGATCTGCCACAGATTGTGTATAGGAGGTTGCTTGTCCCCATGCATCAAGAGTTGTCTGTGTAGCGCCACCAGATGATGATGAGTAGTAAGCCTGTATTGGCTTGCCGTTAGCAAGAATGACCAAACTTGTTGAAGAATCAATATTGGTGCGAGTAACCGCGGCCTTCCACAACGCACCAATCTTTGGCTCAGCCTCTTTTGAATACCCAACAAAGTTTTGATCTGCGATATGTGAATACACGTGGCAATCACACGATGGCTTGAGAACACTGACCTTTGATAAAGCATAGGAGCGAGATGCAATCACTTGCGCTTCAAGTGCTGCTGTTGGCCATGCAGATGACATCTCACTAATCCCCCATAAATATTCATCATGAATGCTCAGAGAGTTAGTTACTTCGATTGCACCTTTTACTACCTTCATCTGCATCTGCCCGTAGCGATACTTCACAGCACTACCTGGTTGAGAAAAAGTGATGACCGAATTGGGCCCAGTCCAGCGAATAGTGAAGCTCTTTCCAGATACTGGCCCAGTGATTACGCCACTGGCATCAAGCCTAAAGGATGCTTTCTGCCGTGTAGAAAAAGTTGCTAGGGGTGCGAGGTCTGTAGGACCTACTACTTCACCTGCATAGATTTGAATGAGTGAATCTGGTGTTGCCGAGACAAATGAGACCGAGCGAAGTAAATGACCAATATTGACTCTCACAGTGTGTGTATCAACTGCTGGGGCGATTACAACATCTTTGTAATAGTAATTAAGAATGGTAGTTGCACTTTCACCAGCTAGTGCATGAGCTCGTGCACCCATCTGACTCATGCCAACACCATGGCCATAGCCCGCACCAGTAAATGAAAAGGTTTGCGGCGTTTCTGCCTGAGCTGTAGGAATGAGAGAGAAAGTCAGAAGTGAGAAAAGAAGGGCTTTATACATCCTCATCAGATGACGCGCTCTTTCTTGCATCTACGAATTCACGATAGGCGGCAATAACATCCGATGGATTACCTCGCATCATGAGTTTGCCCTTATTAAGCCAGATTACTTCATTACAAATATCTTCAATAGTTGCCAGCGCATGGCTAACAAGGATGAGTGCGCGATCTGCAGTACGTAACTCTTTAATGCGATTAAGGCTCTTCTCCTTAAACTTCGCATCCCCCGTGCTGAGCGCCTCATCGATAATCAAAATATCGGGTTCGACCACAGCTGCTACAGAAAAAGCTAGACGCGCATACATACCTGATGAATAGGTGCGCATTGGTGCATCAATTGATTCTCCAAGTTCAGAGAACTCTGCAATGGAATCAAAGCTTGCATCAATTTCCTCACGAGACATACCTGCGGCGAGCCCACCTAAATAAACATTATCGCGGCCAGTCATTGAAGGATTAAAGCCAACACCTAAGGCGAGAAGTGTGCTGACACTTCCAAACACTTCCACGCGGCCTTGTGTGGGTGGAACAATTCCTGAAATCACACGCATAAGTGAGGACTTACCAGCACCATTTGAACCAATAATGCCAAGCACTGTTCCGTAATGAACATCGATTGAAACATCATTGAGTGCGCGGACAATGCGTGTGTGCTTCTTTCCTCGTCCAAGAGTCTTTAAACGAGCTTTCAGAGTTGGCTTCTTATCAATAGATGTTGTGTAGGTAAGGCCGAGATCTTTCACCGAGACAGCGATGCTGTGGGGAGAATGTTCGTGGTTATAGTCGGACAGCGAAATCACGCTCCCTCGATAGGAAGAAATAAGTTCCTGTTAAGAAGATAAAGAGAGCCCAGGCGGTTGCATGTAAGAGGCCATTCATTGAGGGTGCCTCGGCATGCACGATAACTCGTGACCAAGCATCAAGTAAATAGAAGATTGGGTTTGCAATCTCAAGAGTTCTTATTCGATCAGAAACACTGGATGCCTCATAGAGAATCGGTGATAAGTAGAGAAGGCTTCGAGTCAGGTATGGAAGCATGCTTGAAATATCACGGAAGTAGACATTGATGCATGAAATCAAAATAGCCATACCCAGCGCCATGATGAGCGCAATCAGAAGAATTGGTATCGCCCACAACATCTGCCATGAATATGGGAGTCCGATTACTGCATGGATGATGACGAAAACTAAGAGAGTTGGAATAAATTTAAAGAGGGCAATGACTGTTGCAGAAATTGGCAGCATGATGCGAGGAAATGAAGTGTTGAGAATCAAACGCTGACCCGAAGTAATTGCCTTCACTCCCCCAGTCAAGCTATTTGCAATGAGATAGAAGAGAAAGAGGCTGGCAGTCAGGTGGCCAAATCGAATTGCATCGCTACTTCCTCCGATGACGTAGATCAAAAGGAAATAGACGCCAGAGAGTAGTAGCGGGTTGAGAACTAACCAGAGCTGACCGAAGATAGAACCGTAATTCTGCTCACGAAGTTCAGAGCGGGAAAACTCGGCGATAAAGGTGCGCCGGCTCCAGAGTGAGCGCATGTACTCGCGCATGGGAGGTAATCCCGCGCGGAATGGCTCGTAAACAACTACTGGTTTCTCCACGTGCGAAAGGCTACCGCAGTAGCCACCTCGTTATTCAGATGAAGGGACGAGAGTCTTTGGTGATGAGATAAATCCTGCTCCCCATGCGAAGTGCATGGTCGGAATCACTGCCAGGAGTAGGAAATATTCTCGAATGGAGGATGCAATTCTGACCGATGCTGCAAGGACAAAGAGAAGATAAATCGCTGCTGGAATAAAGAGAATCGGTAGAAAGAATCCTGCAATCACGGAAAGTGAGAAACCAACAAGTGCAAAAGGTGGAGCAAGGTAGCGGTAATTAATTGTCCCGCTATGTCGACGAGAGACAACGCGGCGCCAACGCCCATATTCAAAATATTGTTTTGCAAGTGCTCTCACCGTTGATCGCGGTCGATATGTCACATGAAGGCGAGGGTCGAAATACACGATGCCTCCTTTTTCACGTAGTCGAAAATTAAGTTCCCAATCTTGTGCACGAGTAAATCGTTCATCGAATCCACCGATAGCAACGAGTGCATCTCGTCTAAATGCACCGAGATAAACAGTATCTACAACTCCCGCCTCACCACCTGTGTGAAAGCGTGATGCACCTACTCCAAGAGGGCTGCGCATTGCACCTGCAACCGCTCGCTCAAACGGTGTGGTGCCAACAGCTGCCATGACTCCACCGACGTTGACCGCCCCAGTTTTATTCAGAATTTCAACAATAAGTCTGAGATAGTCATTTGGAATTTGCGCATGTCCATCCACACGAACAACTACCGGACTCTGAGATTTGTTGAGCGCAAGATTCAGGCCTGCTGCTGTGCGACCATTGGGATTATCAACTAAGACAACTCGTGTATCTCGGCGTGAGATGGATTGAGCAATTTCTAAGGTGCGATCATGTGAAGGTCCAACTGCAAGAATTACTTCAATCTTTCCCTGATAATCCTGAGAAAGAATTGAGTGCACTGCATCTTCGAGATGTGCCTCTTCATTTAAAACAGGAAGAATGACGCTGATGGATGGGTGTGGTGAGCCAAATAACTCAGGAGTCTGTGTCGCCATAACCCCTCCACGCTATCGTCCAAGTACCCTACGGATGTGAAATCATCTCGTGCAATTCGAATTATTACATCACTCTCTGTGGGTGTTGTCCTGATTGCATCCCTTTCATGGCTCGGATTGGGTCAGGTAAGTGGGCAAATTTCACGCATTGATGTCTTCGGTTCACTCAAAGAACGTCCGGAGAAAACCTCGCGCGCCCTCAATTACCTCGTCGTTGGTTCTGACACCCGTGAAGGACTTACTAAGGCGCAGATTAAAGCGCTGCGTGTAGGAAGTACGGCGGTAGCAGCAGGTGGGCGTTCTGACACAATGTTGCTTGTTCATATTTCAAAAGCGCGTGATGCTGCATTTATCGTCTCAATTCCACGTGACACGTTGGTAACAATCCCTGCTCACCGAAGCCAAGATGGGACAAGAGATATCCCGGCTCGTCCTGGAAAAATCAATGCGGCCTTTGCATTTGGAGGCGCACCTCTATTGATTCAAACTATTGAAGATAAAACGAACCTCAAAATTGATCACTATGTTGAAGTCAGCTTTGCTGGCTTTACGGGAGTTGTCGATGCACTGGGTGGCATTGAGGTCTGTTCTAAGGTTGCCATCAACGACCCAAAGAGCCACCTTGTGATGGCTGCGGGCACGCATGTACTCGATGGTATTGAAGCTCTCAAATATGTTCGAACACGTGATTTCGATGGTCGTGGAGATATTGGTCGTATGGAACGTCAACAACAATTTGTGGGTGCAGTGCTTCGCAAGGCAACAAGTAGTGGAGTGCTACTCAACCCAATCAAACTCACCAGGTTCTATAACGCAACCATTTCAACAGTGAAGATGGATTCATCCGTGAATAAGAATGACCTGCTTACACTTGCAAAGCAAATGCGTAATCTCTCATCAAGCAGTGTCCGCACATTGACTGTGCCACTTTCAGATCCCAACGGAAGCTATCCAGGAGTTGGATCTGTAGTGATTTGGGATGAAGAGCTTTCAACTGATTTATGGACTCGTATCCGTGGCGATGAAGTGCTCGTTGAGACGATCAAGCCAACAGCTAAAGCAACCACAAATGCTGTGATCATCGACAAATTTAAGAGTAAAACAGCGGCTGATAATCCATGTGCGCCCGCGAAATAGCCTCAAATTTTCGGAATTCAAATAGCTCTGCAATAGACTGCCACTTATGACTCTGAAGCTTTCAGTAATAGGTTGCGGCTACCTCGGTGCAACACATGCGGCATGTATGTCCTCTCTCGGTTTCGAAGTAATTGGTATCGACACCGACCAGAGCAAGGTTGATCTCCTGTCTAACGGCGAGCTCCCTTTCTACGAGCCAGGGCTAGACACACTTCTTGCTGCAGAGATGAAGACCGGTCGACTCTCATTCACAACTGATTTCTCAGCTGTTGCTGATGCTGATGTTCACTTCATCTGCGTGGGCACACCGCAGAGTAAGGATGGGCTTGCTGCAGATCTAACCTATGTAAAGTCTTCTGTCGCAGCGATTGCACCTTTTCTTAAAGAAGGTTCACTCGTTGTCGGAAAATCTACTGTTCCAGTTGGAACGGCGCAATTGCTGCGCGATCAGCTTTCTACGACTGCTCCTCAAGCAGATCTTGCATGGAACCCTGAGTTCCTTCGTGAAGGTTTCGCTGTTGAAGATACTTTGACTCCAAATCGTTTGGTTGTTGGCGTTGCCAATGATCGCGCTGAAGAGATTCTTAAAGAGGTTTATAAGCCAATCATTGATCTTGGCACTCCGTGGATTCGTGCAGATCTACCAACAGCTGAACTCGTCAAGGTCGCTGCAAACTCATTTCTTGCCACAAAGATTTCATTTATCAATGCCATGGCTGAAGTTTGTGAAGCAGCAGGAGGAGATGTCACTGTCCTTGCTAAGGCAATTGGCTATGACCCGCGTATTGGAAGCCGCTTCTTGCAGGCAGGTATTGGTTTTGGCGGAGGCTGCCTACCTAAAGATATCCGTGCATTTATGGCGCGTGCTCAAGAACTGGGTGCAGATCAAGCTCTCGAATTCTTACGTGAAATTGATGCAATCAACATTCGTGCACGCCAGCGTGTTATCGATGTCGTGCGCGCAGATTTATCTCATGACCTTACTCAATACAAGATTGCTGTTCTCGGTGCAACATTTAAGCCCGACAGTGACGATGTGCGTGACTCTCCGGCACTTGATATCGCTGCACAACTTCAAGAAGCAGGTGCACAAGTTGTTGTTCATGATCCTAAGGGCATCGAACCTGCACGCAAGCGCTTTCCTAATCTTGATTACCAAGAGAAGGTCGTTGATGCAGTTAAAGGTGCAGATGCAATCTTGCACCTGACTGAATGGAAGGAATATCGCGAGCTCGATCCTTCAGTGATTGGTCAATTAGTAAAGTCAAAATTCCTTATTGACGGTCGCAATATGTTAGATCGTAATAAATGGCGCGCAGCTGGCTGGCGCGTACATGCTCTGGGAAGAACTGACTAGAAACCAGTTTTAGTATTGCGACGGGCGCTCAATTGAGCGCCTTTTGCTTTTGCCTCATCTGTCAGCTCAGACAGTTGAGCCTCAATCTTCTTTGATACAGAAGCATCTGATGATCCAATGATTCGTGCCGCAAGAATTCCAGCATTTTTCGCATTATCAATTCCCACAGTTGCTACTGGGATTCCACCAGGCATTTGAACGATGGAGAGAAGTGAATCCATTCCATCCAAGTTCTTAAGGGATACGGGAACTCCGATAACAGGAAGTGTTGTGAGTGCTGCAACCATCCCCGGAAGGTGCGCTGCTCCCCCTGCGCCAGCAATGATTACTTTGTAACCCTTTGATGCAGCGCTCTTTGCAAACTCAACCATTTCTTCTGGCATGCGATGAGCAGAGACAACATCAGCGCTATAGCTAATGCCAAATGAATCAAGTGCCTTTGCAGCTTCCTCCATGACTGGCCAATCAGAGTCAGAGCCCATGATGATTGCGACATCTTTACGATCACTCATCGATTACTCCGCTCATGTAGTCACGTGCATGCTGCACATCAGTGGTTAATTGTAGGAGGTCTGAACCGACTGCGGTGACATGGCCAATCTTGCGCCCAGCGCGAACTTCCTTCTTGTAGTGATGAAATTTGAGGTCTGGATTGCGCGCCATGAGATGCAGGTATGGGCGATACATATCCGTCTTATCGCCACCCAGGATATTTCCCATGACTGCAAAGTCGGCGGTCATCGAAGGATCGCCAAGCGGGAGATCAAGAATTGCTCGCAAGTGTTGTTCGAACTGACTTGTCACAGAGCCATCAATAGTCCAATGGCCAGAGTTATGTGGGCGCATTGCCAGCTCATTGATGTAAAGATGTTCACCTTTCACAAACATCTCCACAGCCATAACGCCAATAACTCCAACTTCTTGTGCAATATCAAGTGCAATCTTCTGCGCCTTTTCAGCTAGCTCGGCAGAAATACTTTGGGCAGGAGAGATCGTCATCGTGCAGATTCCATCCTCTTGAACAGTCTCTGTTGGCGTCCATGATGTTGCTTGTCCATGAGGTGAACGTGCGACCATCACAGAAATCTCGGTATCAAATGAGATGAGTTCTTCAATCAGTAATTGTGGCGTTGTCTTAAGCACCTCGCCCAACTCGTCTTGGGAGTTAATCTTCCAGACTCCGCGTCCGTCATATCCACCTGAAATTGCCTTTGCAATAAGTGGATAGCGATCAATATCTGCAGTTGATGTCACAACTTTCCAGGTTGGAGATGGGAATGAACTGAGCTTCTCGCGCATCTGCGCCTTGTCTTGTGAATAGATAAATGCTGATGATGGTGGATAAACCTTTACACCCGTTGCTTCAAGACCTTTGATGACCGATAGCGGCACAAGCTCGTGTTCGAATGTAATGACATCGCATGAGACTGCAAATTTCTTGAGAGCTTCCAAGTCTGTGTAATCACCAACAACGTGATGGGTAATCTGGGCACCAGAATCTTCGGCGCTTTGTGCAAAGAGAAGAAGATCAATTCCAAGTGCGGTTGCTGGGGCAACCATCATCCGCGCCAATTGTCCTGCGCCTATAACGCCAACACGGGGGAATCTTTCGTTCACGGCAGCTATCGTAGATGAACGATGTCCCCCACTGTTACTCGAGAACCATCTTCCAGAATGAGTTCGCCAGTAAGCGTGACATCAACGGCCTTGCCCGTCTTATAGCTTCCATCAGGATGTTCAATTCGAACTTGCTGACCCATCGTTGATGAGCGTTCACAGTAGAGATGGCGCAGATCTTCACCGCCTTGCCACCTTTCAAAGAGTTCTTCAAAGGTGGTTAGAAATGAGGCAAGTATCAGATTGCGATCAAGAATTGGAAATTGATGGAGTGCAAGTGATGTCGCATGCGCAACAGGAAGTTCTTCCTGTGTCATCCCAACATTAACTCCAACTCCAATTATGACTCCATCTCCACTTACTTGGGCAATGATCCCACCAACTTTGCCAGCACCGATCACAATGTCATTCGGCCATTTAAGAGTTGGAGTAAATCCTGGATCAAGTTTTGTAAGTGCAAAGATTGCACTCAGTCCTGTGAGTAATGTGAGAAATGACCAATCAGATTTATCACGTTGTGGTTTTACATAGAGAGAGAACATGAGAGCAGATGAAGTAGGTGCATCGAATTTTCTTTCGAGTCGACCACGTCCTGCACTTTGATATTCCGTTGCAATCACTTCGCCATGCTGCGCTTTTTCTTCAGCGACCAATTGAGCAATATCGTCTTGTGTGGAACCCGTGACTTCAGCCACGCTTACTCGCCAGTACCGCGAGATATTTTCTGAGATCACCGAACTATCAAGCGGTGGTCTTGGCGCAACTGTGCTCACGACTAGTACCTTATGTTCATGAGCCCTGATCTGCACACTACCGCGGGAAAAATCGAAGACCTCCGCGAAAGAATTGATGAAGCTGTCAACGCTGGTTCTGCCCGAGCAGAAGAGAAGCAGCATGCAAAGGGCAAGGGCACCGCTCGCGAACGTATCGAGATGCTTGTGGATCCTGATTCATTTACAGAAATCGATGAGTTTGCTCGCCACCGCGCACAGAACTTTGGCATGGAGAAGAACCGCCCCTATGGCGATGGAGTAATCATCGGAACTGCAACTGTAGATGGGCGACCAATTGCACTCTATTCACAAGACTTCACAGTCTTTGGTGGATCACTCGGTGAAGTACACGCAGAAAAGATTGTAAAGATTGCTGAGTTTGCGCTGAAGTCAGGAATTCCACTGATTGGAATTAACGATTCAGGTGGAGCTCGAATCCAAGAAGGCGTTGCCTCACTTAATGGTTACGGAAGAATCTTCCGCCTTAACACTCGTTCATCAGGTGTCATTCCTCAGATTTCACTCATCCTCGGTCCATGCGCAGGTGGATCTGCATATTCCCCAGCGCTGACTGACTTCACCGTTATGGTGAAGGAGACTTCAAACATGTTTATTACTGGTCCTGATGTGATCAAGACTGTTACGGGTGAAGATGTTGATATGGAAGAGCTCGGTGGAGCATTCACTCACAGCACCAAATCCGGAAATGCTCATTACATGGCAGATTCTGAAGCTGATGCCATCGACTACGTGAAAGCACTCTTGTCATATCTTCCATCAAATAATATGGATGGATCTCCGGTTCTTCCTCCTACTGAGACTCTCGATAAGAGCGCATCCGATACTGCCCTCAACACATTGATCCCTGATAGTCCTAACCAGCCTTATGACATGAAATCCCTGATCCAGGCCCTTGTTGATGAAGGTGAATTCCTAGAGGTACATGCGCTCTATGCGCCCAATATTGTTGTTGGATTCGCGCGTATCGAAGGTCAATCCATCGGAATCATTGCTAACCAGCCATCACAACTTGCTGGAACACTTGATATCAACTCATCTGAAAAAGCAGCACGCTTCTTGCGTTTCTGCGATGCCTTTAATATTCCAATTCTTACTCTCGTCGATGTGCCTGGATTTATGCCTGGAACAGAGCAAGAGTGGAACGGCATTATTCGCCGCGGCGCAAAGCTTCTCTACGCCTACGCTGAAGCATCAGTGCCTCTTGTAACACTTATTACTCGTAAAGCATACGGTGGAGCATTTATCGTGATGGGTTCCAAATACCTTGGTAGCGATATCAACTTTGCGTGGCCTAGTGCTGAAATTGCCGTCATGGGTGCACAAGGTGCCGTCAATATTCTCTATCGTAAGGATTTAGCGGAAGCTAAAGATCCAGATGCAAAGCGTGCAGAGTTAATTACTGAATACACCGAAAAGTTCTCAAATCCATACTTGGCCGCAGAGCGTGGAACCATCGATAGCGTCATTGAGCCTGAAGATTCACGTCAATACATCACCAAGGCTTTTCGCACGTTAAAGACCAAGCGCGATACCTTGCCAGCTCGTAAGCACGGAAATATTCCTTTATAAGAATGAAATTCACTGTTACAGCAGGCAATCCAACGCCTGAAGAACTCCTTGCGCTCCAAGCGGTATTGGCGCACCACAAAGCAGTCGATATCAAACCTGTCATTAAGCGAAGTGTCTTTGCACTTCCTCAACTACGTCAGCCTCTGCCACATCAACTTACCTTCAGCGCACGAAAGCACCGCTAAATGCCTCGTATTGTCTTAGCATCACAATCAACCTCTCGACGTCGCCTGCTTGAAGATGCAGGGCTTAAGCCAACGATCATCGTCAGCAATGTTGATGAAGAGACTGATTTCTTTAATGCCATGGCTCCTACAGATATGGTCATTGCTCTTGCAATATCCAAGGCTCACACTGTTCGCGAGATGATTGATTACCCAGCAATTATCATCGGGTGTGATTCCACATTTGATGTCGATGGAGTCTCCTTCGGTAAACCAGGAACACCTGAGATTGCAATCGAGCGCGCGCAGAAGATCAGTGGTCGAACAGGCCTTCTCCACACAGGTCATTGCATCATTGATACAGAGCAAGGAATAGAGATTGCTGATCGCGTGACTACAAAAGTCACCTTTACAGATATGACAGAAGAAGAGATTGCTGATTACGTGGCATCCGAAGAGCCTTTGCATGTTGCCGGAGGATTTACTCTCGATGGCTTCGGAAGTCCATTTATTCCGGTGATTGAGGGCGATTACACCAATGTTGTAGGTATATCGATGCCATTTCTTCGTAGCGCCATGAAGCAACTTGGTTATTCTTGGCCTCAAGTCAAGGAGATGTCATGAAACGCGTATTGATAGCAAACCGAGGAGAGATTGCTCTTCGCGTTATACGTGCTTGTAAAGACCACGGACTTGAATCTGTAGCGATGTACTCTGAAGAAGATCGCGATGCACTGCATACACAGAGTGCAGATTTTGCTTATTCACTCAAGGGCACAGTTGCTAAAGATACTTACCTCAACATCCCTAAAATTATTGCTCTTGCAAAAGAGTCTGGTGCTGATGCTGTGCACCCTGGATATGGATTTCTTTCAGAGAATGCACATTTTGCTCAAGCAGTTCTCGACGCTGGACTAATCTGGATCGGTCCGCCACCTGAAGCAATTAGCGCACTCGGAGATAAAGTCTCGGCTCGTCGCATTGCAGCTAAGGCGGGTGCGCCACTTGTTGCAGGCACGAAAGATCCTGTTACTGGCCATGAAGAAGTTACCGCCTTTGCAAAGGAACATGGACTTCCCGTTGCTATCAAGGCTGCATTTGGTGGCGGAGGCCGCGGACTTAAAGTTGCGCGCACTATGGAAGAAATTCCTGAGCTCTATGCATCTGCAGTTCGTGAAGCTATTGCAGGCTTTGGGCGCGGTGAGTGCTTTGTTGAGCGCTATCTCGACAAACCTCGCCACGTTGAGACTCAAGTTCTCGTTGATAAACATGGCCATGCAGTGGTTATTTCAACTCGTGATTGCTCATTGCAACGTCGCCATCAGAAACTTGTAGAAGAAGCACCTGCACCATTTCTTACTGATGCGCAGAACGAGGAGCTCTATCGCTCTAGTAAAGCAATCATGAAGGAAGCCGGTTACATCGGCGCCGGCACATGTGAATTCCTTGTTGGACTTGATGGAACTATCTCATTCCTTGAAGTAAATACCCGTCTTCAGGTTGAGCACCCTGTCTCTGAAGAGGTAACAGGAATAGATCTAGTGCGCGAGCAATTCCGCATTGCAATGGGTGAGAGTCTCGGTTTTGATGATCCGGTTATTCGTGGGCACTCCATTGAGTTCCGTATCAATGGTGAAGATCCTGGACGATCATTCTTGCCAGCTCCAGGTCGCATCACTGCTTGGAATATCCCAACAGGTCCTGGTGTCCGAGTTGATGCGGGTTTCCGTAATGGTGATGTCATCGGCGGAAATTTCGATTCACTACTTGCAAAATTGATTGTCACTGGTGCAACGCGCAAAGAGGCAATTCAACGTGCTCGTCGTGCTTTGGCTGAATTTGAAGTGGGTGGACTTGCAACCGCTATTCCGTTCCACCGCGCCATTGTTGAAGATCCTGCCTATACAGAAAATTTCAAGATCTACACAAGCTATATCGAAAATGAATTTAAGAACGATATTCCTGCCTTTAAATCAAGTGCTGCAGAGATCCAGACTCACGTTGCCGCTGAAAAGCTAGTCGCTGAAGTCAACGGAAAGCGTTTTGAAATCCTTGTTCATGCACCAGAACCTGTAGTCAAGCGCCATCGTGCCAAGCAATCATCAGGTGGTGGGTCATCGGGTACGGGACTCTCAAGTCCAATGCAGGGCACTGTCGTAAAGATTGCGGTTGAGGAAGGCCAGAGCGTTGAAGCAGGAGATCTCATCATTGTTCTTGAAGCGATGAAGATGGAGCAACCTCTCAGTGCTCATAAGTCAGGTGTGATTAAGAACCTAAAAGCTGTTATCGGTGAGACCGTGGCCAGCGGAACAGTTCTCTGTGACATTATTGAGGCATGACCTCAACCGAACTTCTCTACTCTGATCCACTTGCTGCAGCCACTAAGGCAGCGGCAGAAATCGCAGAACGCACAGGTGTCACTTCCCACGATGTCGCCCTCGTGATGGGTTCTGGGTGGGTAACGGCAGCTGATGCACTGGGTGCTCCTGCATACGAGTGCGATGCACATGAAATCACTGGTTTTTTTGCACCAGCAGTTGAAGGTCATTCAGGAAAAGTTCGCTCTTATGAGATCGTTGAAAATGGAAAGACTATCCGCGCGCTTGTATTTCTTGGTCGCACACACTTGTACGAGGGCAAAGGTATGGAGCCTGTTGTGCACGGAGTCCGTACAGCGGTAAAGGCAGGCTGCAAAGTTGTCATCCTTACCAATGCATGTGGCGGTATCAATACTTCTTACAAGGTAGGCCAGCCAGTCATCATTCGCGATCACATCTCTCTTACCGCCGCATCCCCACTATCTGGTGCAACATTTATCGATCTCACCGATCTCTATAGCAAGCGCATTCGTGAGATTGTAAAGAAGGAAGATTCATCTCTCTCTGAAGGTGTCTATGTACACTGGCGTGGACCTACATATGAAACACCTGCTGAAATCTTGATGATGCGCACCATGGGTGCTGACCTTGTTGGAATGTCTACAGTTCCTGAAGCAATTGCAGCACATGCACTCGGTGCAGAAGTTTTAGGTATCTCACTCGTTACCAATGCTGCTGCTGGTGTTACCGGCGAGAAGTTAAACCATGAAGAAGTAATTGCTGCTGGAAAAGCTGCAGCAGATCGCATGGGAACGCTCCTCAAGAACACTATTCCTAAACTCGTCTAACGCGATTAAACTTCATTTATGAATCCCACTCTGCGCGCTGAAGTTCAGGCGTGGATTGCTGACGATCCAGATCCCAAGACAGCTGCGCAGCTTCAATCGCTGCTGGATGTAGAAGATGAGAGCACATTAGGTAAGTACTTCAATGGTTTTCTTCAATTCGGAACTGCTGGCCTTCGTGGTCCTATAGGTCCTGGACCCTCCTGCATGAACCGCGCAGTTGTCGGTCGCACCGCAGCAGGCATTGCTTCCTATATGAAAAAGCGTGGAATGACGAAGGTAGTTATCGGACGTGATGCTCGTTATGGATCAGAGGATTACACCATTGAAACAGCTGAAATCATGAGTGGTGCTGGAATGGATGTCTACGTACTTCCGCGCCCGCTACCCACCCCTGTACTTGCCTTTGCAACAGCACATCTTGGATGCGATATCGGAATCATGGTGACTGCTAGCCATAATCCACCGCAAGATAATGGTTATAAAGTTTATGTGGGACCCGTTGCTGATGGAATTAACTACGCTTCATCACAAATTATTAGTCCAACTGATAGTTTCATTGCAACAGATATTGATGCAGTCACATCGCTAAAGTCACTTCCTCGTGGGAGTAAATGGACAGAGTTAAGCGAAGAAGTTATCACTGAGTATGTAAAGCGAACCTCAGCTCTTGCTCCACGCCCTGGTGATCTCAAGATTGTTTATACCGCTATGCATGGCGTGGGAACAGAGACAGTCCAACGAGTCTTTAACCATGCAGGATTTGCCACTCTGATTCTTGTAGATGAGCAATGCACTCCTGATCCAGATTTTCCTACCGTTGCATTTCCCAACCCTGAAGAACCAGGAGCAATTGATTTAGCTCTGAAGAAAGCTCGTGATTTTGGTGCAGACCTTGTTATTGCAAATGATCCCGATGCAGATCGCTGTGCTGCTGCATTCAAGGACCCTCTGGTTGGCTGGCGCATGCTACGCGGTGATGAACTCGGCATTGTTTTTGGTGAATGGATTGCTCGTTCAAAGCCTAAGGGAAGCTTTGCTAACTCCATCGTGTCATCTTCCGCTCTTCGAAAAATTAGCAGTCATTACGGTATAGATTTCCAAGAAGTACTCACAGGATTTAAGTGGATTGCAAAGATTGAAGATCTCGCCTTCGGATATGAGGAAGCAATTGGTTATGCCGTTGACTCTGATAACGTCAACGATAAAGATGGAATATCTGCAGCAGTCTTCTTGGCTCAAATCGCCATGGATCTCAAGCGTGATGGTTTAACAATCTCTGATTTGCTTAATCAGGTGTGGGAGCGACATGGTTTCCATGGCACTGAACAGATTTCAATCCGAGTAACAGATATGTCTGCGATTACGAATGTACTGACAGGCCTGCGCGCTAACCCTCCACGTGAAATTGCAGGCCGCGCAGTCGAATCTATTGATGACTTGGCAGCACCCAGCGATGGCCTTCCTCCAACAGACGGTCTTCGCATCTGGTTAGCAGGAGGCATCCGCATCATTGTGCGTCCATCAGGCACTGAGGCGAAGATGAAGTGCTACATAGAGGTTGTCACTGCGACGTCAGATGAATCACAGAAATTGCTCGACGAGATTCGCCAGCCTCTGAAAGAATTACTTTCATGAGTTTCTACGGTCTAGTTGATGGATCAGAGAAATCTCTTATCCACTTCCTTGATCAACTCTCTGGCGTTGATCAAGTTGGCGCAGAGGCACGAGCTGCGATGCTTGCAACTCGAAGCATTAAGACTTCGAGTAAGAAGTGGGCTATCGAAACTGCAATATCCATGGTTGACCTCACGACTTTAGAAGGTGCAGACACACCAGGCAAAGTCCGAGCGCTCTGTTCTAAGGCTGTGCGACCAGATCCCACAGATCCAACCGTTCCAAGCGTTGGTGCTATCTGTGTCTATAACGATATGGTCGCAGTTGCTCGCACACATCTTGATGCAATCGGTGGAAAACACGTTCCAGTTGCTGCAGTTTCCACTGCATTCCCATCTGGGCGTGCATCCATGGAAGTAAAGATTCAAGATACGCAGGATGCAATTGATGCAGGTGCTGCCGAGATCGATATGGTGATCGATCGTGGAGCATTCCTTGCTGGCAAATACGGATTAGTTTTCGATGAAATTGTGAAAATCAGAGAAGTCTGTGGAGATAAAGCCCACCTCAAAGTTATCTTTGAGACAGGCGAGCTAGTCACCTATGACAACGTTCGCAAAGCTTCTTATCTTGCAATGCTTGCAGGCGCTGATTTCATCAAGACTTCAACCGGCAAAGTTGCCCCAGCCGCAACGCCTCCCGTAGTCCTCGTGATGTTAGAAGCAGTCCGCGACTTCTACTCGATCACTCAACGCAGAATTGGTGTGAAGCCTGCAGGTGGTATCCGCACTACAAAGGATGCAATCAAGCAACTTGTTCTGGTCAATGAAACGGCTGGTCCCGAATGGTTGACACCCGAGCTCTTCCGTATCGGTGCCAGCGCTCTTCTCAATGACTTGCTGATGCAACGTATGAAAATGTCAGATGGCTACTACGCTAGCCCTAACTACGTCACGATTGATTAGAAGAGGCCAGAATGACTTTCGAATACGCACCAGCGCCTGAATCTAGATCAATCGTCTCTATCAAGCCTAAGTATGGCCACTTCATCAATGGCTCCTTTGTCGCTGGAAAGAAGCATTTTCCCACCATCAATCCTGCAACTGAAGAGATCCTGAGCCATATCGCATTAGGTGGAGCATCTGATGTTGATAAAGCTGTGATGGCTGCGCAGAAGGCATATACAAAGACATGGTCAAAGTTATCTGGCAAAGAGCGAGGGAAGTACCTCTATCGCATTGCACGCATTCTTCAAGAGCGAGCACGTGAGTTCGCAGTTCTTGAAACTCTTGATAATGGAAAGCCAATTCGCGAAACTCGCGATATCGATATTCCACTCGTTGCAGCACACTTTTTCTATCACGCAGGGTGGGCAGATAAATTAGATTATGCCGGCCTTGGCCACTCCCCTAAGGCATATGGTGTTGCAGGACAGATCATCCCGTGGAATTTCCCGCTACTTATGCTTGCATGGAAAGTTGCACCTGCACTTGCAACAGGTAACACGGTAGTTCTTAAGCCAGCTGAAACCACATCTCTTACCGCACTTCTCTTCGCTGAAGTCTGCCAGCAAGCAGAACTTCCAGATGGTGTTGTAAACATTGTTACAGGCGATGGTTCTACGGGTAGTGCAATTGTTAATCACCCAGGAATCCACAAGATTGCATTCACAGGCTCGACTGAGGTTGGTAAGAAGATTGCTCGCGCAATAGCTTCCACTGATAAGAAGGCAACTCTTGAGCTTGGTGGCAAAGGTGCAAATATTGTCTTTGATGATGCGCCTGTCGATGAAACAGTAGAAGGCATAGTTAACGGAATCTTCTTCAATCAAGGCCATGTCTGCTGCGCAGGCTCACGTCTGATTGTGCAGGAAAGTATTGCTGAAGAGATTATTGAAAAGCTCAAAGTGCGAATGGCAAAGATTCGTGTGGGCGATCCCCTTGATAAGAACACAGATCTCGGTGCAATCAACTCCAAAGAGCAGCTCATTAAAATCAAGGAGCTCTCTGCCATTGGAGATGCTGAAGGCGCTGAAAGATGGAGCCCACAGTGCAATCTCTCCAATAAGGGTTTCTGGTTTGCTCCCACTATTTTTACTGGTGTCACACAAGCCAATCGCATTGCTCAAGAAGAGATTTTTGGTCCCGTCCTTTCAGTCTTAACCTTTAGAACTCCACAAGAGGCGATGGATAAGGCAAATAACACTCCCTTTGGATTATCGGCAGGAATCTGGAGTGAGAAAGGCTCACGTATTTTCTGGGCAAGCCAACACCTCAAGGCCGGAGTTATCTGGGCCAATACCTTTAATAAGTTTGATCCAGCATCTCCCTTCGGTGGTTATAAAGAATCTGGCTGGGGCCGCGAAGGTGGCAAGCATGGCTTAGCTGCATATTTGAAAAATGGTAAAGAAACGGGGGCGAAGTAAATGGCTACTAAAAAAGAGTCTCGCGTAGAAGTGAAGAAGACATACAAGCTATTTATCAATGGTGCATTCCCCCGCAGTGAATCTGGTCGCGTCTTCGAAGTCACTGCAAAAAATGGTGACTTCATTGCAAATCCAGCACTTGCATCCCGTAAGGATCTGCGTGATGCAGTCACCGCAGCTCGCGCAGCGCAATCTGGATGGTCAAAAGCAACTGCCTATAACCGCGGCCAGATTCTCTATCGCATTGCAGAGATGCTTGAAGGACGAGCAGATCAATTCGAAGTAGAGATTGCTCTCACCTCTCAGGTAACTCCCACAAAAGCGAAGGTGCTAGTTGCTGAAGCAATCGATCGATGGGTTTGGTATGCGGGTTGGAGCGACAAACTTCAAGCTGTCAGCGGTGCAACGAACCCGGTCTCGGGTCCATACTTTAACTTCTCTATCTCTGAACCTCAAGGTGTGGTTGCAATCGCATCCTCAGATAGCTTCCTTGAATTTATCGATGCGATTGCTGCAGCAGTAGTTTCAGGAAATACCTCTGTTGTGCTTGTTCCAGGTGGCTTGGCAGTTCCTGCAATGTCATTTGCTGAAGTTCTTGCCACAAGTGACCTTCCTGCTGGTGTCATCAATATTCTCACTGGCTCACTTGATGAACTTGCTCCATGGGCTGCATCTCACATGGATATTGATGGCTTTGATATCTCTGGAATACAGAAGAAGAAGCATGGTGGACTCAAAGAAGCTGGCGCTGAGAACCTCAAGCGGATTCACTCATTTGGATCAGGCAAGACTCCTGCGCGCATTCTTGCATTTATGGAATCTAAAACTGTCTGGCATTCAGTAGGAGTTTAAGCTCTTACTCTCCAGAAATCTTTAGGTAGGCAGGCTTCACAACGCTTTCAATAATGGCAAGTCGCTCTTCAAATGGAATAAATGAGCTCTTGAGTGCATTAATGGTCACACGCTGTAAGTCCTGGAAGGTCCAATCGCATTGATTGACCATCTCCGTCATTTCGCGAGTCATAGACGTTGCTGACATCAGGCGATTATCAGTATTGATTGTGACTCGGAAGCGAAGCTTTGCAAGGCGCGCAAGCGGGTGGTGAGCAAATGAATCTGCAACACCTGTCTGAATATTTGATGATGGACACATCTCAAGAGGAACGCGGCGATCGCGAACATATGCAGCAAGCCGACCAAGGCGCGGTGGCGTGTGATTGAAATCGATATCGTCAGTGATGCGAACTCCGTGGCCTAAGCGCTCAGCACCACATAATTGAATTGCTTCCCAGATAGAAGGGAGTCCATATGCCTCACCAGCATGGATGGTGAAGTGTGCATTTTCACGACGCAGGAACTCAAAGGTATCGAGCTGATCACTAGGTGGGAATCCGTCTTCAGGGCCAGCGATATCAAATCCCACAACACCTTGATCGCGATACTTCACTGCAAGTTCTGCTACTTCCTGCGAAAGTTCATTCTGGCGCATTCCACAAAGCAGAGTCATCACACGGATAACATTTCCTTCAGTCTTTGCTTCAGCTTCTCCCTCACGGAATCCTTCAAGAATTGCTTCAATAGCTTGTGAGAGCGTTAAACCCTTTTCTGTAATGAGTTCAGGTGCCATACGTACTTCGGCATAGACAACGCCATCACGCGCTAAATCAACTGCGCATTCACGAGCTACGCGCACGATGTCCTGCTTACGTTGCATCACAGCAACAGTGTGGGCAAAAGTTTCAAGATAGAGAACGAGTGAACCTGAATCACATGAGCTACGGAACCATTCAGCAAGTTCAGCTGGGTCATAGGTTGGAAGCTCATGGCCAATTTCCTTGGCAATATCAATAATTGTTTGAGGACGCAGCCCACCATCAAGGTGATCATGCAGAAGTGCTTTAGGTAAACGCTTTACCTGCTCCGCTGTTGGCTTCTTTGTTAAGTCACTCATTACTTAAATTCTCTCTAACACTAGAGGCAGACGATTGACCGTTCCACCTTCAACTATTGTGACAGCACCTTCGAGAATTTCCAGAGCGCGAGGGAAGCGGGCACCTTCATCGGTGTGCAAGGTCATCAGCGGTGCGCCAGCTGCGATGTAATCCCCAGGCTTTGCATGCAGTTCGATTCCAGCACCAGCTTGGACCTTCTCGCCCTGCTTAGAGCGTCCTGCGCCTAGTCGCCAAGCGCTGACACCAACCTTCATCGCATCCATCGTTGTAATCGTTCCGCTATTTCCTGCCTTCACAACGTGGGTCTCACGTGCCACAGGAAGCGCTGCATCAGGATCTCCACCTTGTGCACTAATCATGCGACGCCAATGATCCATCGCACTTCCATCTTTAAGCGCTGTCTCCGGATCTTTACCGACAATTCCTGCTGCATCAATCATTTCTCGTGCAAGGATAATTGTTAACTCAACAACATCAGATGGACCTCCACCTGCAAGTACTTCAACAGATTCACGGACTTCAAGTGCATTGCCAGCAGTAAGTCCAAGTGGAACATCCATAGCTGTTACTAATGCGCGAGTCTTCACGCCTGCATCTTTGCCCAGCTGAACCATTGTGCGAGCCAGTTCAGATGCCTTTGCAGGATCTGACATAAATGCTCCACTTCCAGTCTTCACATCCAGAACGAGTGCCGAAGTGCCTTCAGCAATCTTCTTGCTCATAATCGATGATGCAATCAGAGGAATCGCCTCGACAGTTGCTGTGACATCTCGTAGTGCATAGAGCTTCTTATCTGCAGGAGCTAACCCAGCACCTGCAGCACAAATGACTGCACCTGTCTCTTGAAGAACTTTCAACATCTCATCATTTGTTAATGATGCGCGCCATCCAGGAATAGATTCAAGTTTGTCGAGAGTTCCACCTGTGTGGCCAAGTCCGCGACCAGAGAGTTGAGGTACTGCTCCCCCGCATGCTGCAACAAGGGGTGCAAGAGGAAGAGTGATTTTGTCACCAACTCCACCCGTTGAATGCTTATCTGCAGTCTTGCGATCTAACTTCGACCAATCCATACGTTCGCCGCTATTGATCATCGCATTGGTCCAGCGAGAAATCTCGCGAGAGTTCATACCATTAAGAAGAATTGCCATAAGAAGTGCTGACATCTGTTCATCTGCAACAGCACCCCGCGTGTAAGCGTCGATGATCCAATCGATTTGTGGATCTGTTAACTCGTTGTGATCACGTTTAGCGGCAATAATTTCAACGGCTGCAAAAGGCTCAATCATGACAAACGTTCGTTCATCTCTTCAGGGCCAAATGCCCATGGGAGTAAATCACCAAGAGTCTTAATGCCTTCATTGGTAGCCATCTGCAACTTAGATCCACCGTGTTCTTGCAAAAGCTGGCGACATCGGCCACATGGCATCAAAGGATTTCCTGCAATATCAACACATACAAATGCCACAAGGCGGCCACCACCGGAAGCAATCAGAGTAGAGACCAATCCACATTCAGCGCAGAGAGTTAATCCATAACTAGCGTTTTCAACATTGCACCCTGTAATGATGCGACCATCATCGACAAGAGCTGCAACACCGACAGGAAACTTTGAATAGGGGGCATAAGCCTTCTTCATCGCACCGAGTGCTTCTGTGCGCAGCAAATCCCAATTGATGTCCATTAGTGAGAACCGCCTCCACGTTTATAGGCGACGCCATCGGCTGCCGGCGCTCGAACCCTGCCGACAAAACCTGAGACAGCGATGATCGTTGCAATATAAGGAGCCATCAACATAAATTCAGATGGAATTGGTGTGCCTGTGATGGTGAGCAATCCTTGCAAGTTATCGGCAAAGCCGAAGATAAGAGCTGCAGCTACTGCTCCAAGAGGACTCCAACGACCGAAGATCAGGGCAGCTAGTGCGATAAATCCCTTACCTGCAGTCATCTCCTTACTGAAGGAGCCAACTGCTCCGAGTGTGAAGAATGCCCCACCCAGACCTGCGACAGCACCCGCAATAAGAACATTGCGGAAACGAATTTTGTTGACATCAATACCAACAGATTCGGCAGCCGTTGGATGTTCTCCAACAGAGCGAGTACGAAGGCCCCACTTAGATTTAAAGAGAGCTACGTGAATAACAATC
>Ga0209550_10001442_pt1 | contig 22749 bp, 17 predicted proteins | sample LauGreSuBDMM15SN_2_FD_187567 | JGI IMG/M metagenome (GOLD analysis project Ga0209550, IMG submission 187567) | Freshwater lake microbial communities from Lake Michigan, USA - Su13.BD.MM15.SN (SPAdes) (version 5) | ecosystem: Environmental > Aquatic > Freshwater > Lake | place: Lake Michigan... | reverse complement strand
TTTGTACACCCGAATCGTCGCCGATGGGATCATTCAACCGGAAGCGTACCTTGGGTCCTTGGCCAAGATCGAGCGTTTGCTAGCCGCCGACGCTCAACCCATGATCGACGACGAGGAAGTGTTGCGCACGTTCAACAAAATGCAGAGAATGGAGTATAATGCTTGGAAGTTTTATAGTGTATTGTCTCACGGTGTGAAGGCAAGAATTGAAGCCTTACGAGTCGGAGCCCTGCGGGCCGAAGATCGATGTTTTTGTATGGATACATTTGGGGTCGTGACGTCTTTTGCACCGCCTGAAAAGCCCATGACTATTCTAGATCTTTTCGAGACAAACACGGTCGAATCTCAAGTCTTGTGTTATGTGGATGCCGAAGCACCAACCGAGTCCTGGTGTCATGGGCCATGGGGTCCATCTGACCCGCTCGAGTTCCTTATGGATGCGAGGGCAATGTCGCGTCTAGCAGGGCTCGTCGCCGGTCATGATCGCGTAATTCGGAATCGTATCGTACCCCTTTTATTGACGACAGAGCCCGAGAGCATTCGCCAGACCCGAGCGGCCTTGGCAAATGCGCTTTCACACGAGGAGTTGAGCGGCTCTTATGCTTTGTGGATGATGGTCGTATGGATCGCAATGGGCACGCCACTTCAAGTGTCAAGTACGTTGATCGACGTGCTACGCAACGCCAAGGTTCCCATGTCTCTTTGCAACTCGGGGTATCACCCAACGCAGCTCGTGTCCGTGACTGAAGCGCTCTTGTACACCATTGAATCGTCACGCATTTGGTGCATGGACACGATCTGGCGCGACCGATTGTGCGCATTGTTGCCTGCGTACGAGGCCATCCGAGACATTTTACGATTCGATGGTCAAGACGTGTCAAAATACGACTCCCGTGTCGAGGATCTTCGTCTAGCCTGGTCTTTAGAACGTGAATATGAACGCAATCCGTCCGAGTTGCGCAAGCGTCTATGTTCCGAGTTCATGGATGTGTATACCTACAAGTCGGGAGACGTCGCGCTTCTCGACGCGTTGAAGCCCGATGCATCGGTGACGTTGAACACTGCCAAGAGCGTGGCGCTATTGACGAATGGTTTTCGAGTCCCATATCTCGATCTAGGGGTACCCGATGTTGTACAGGTGTTGAACATTGGTAGTGTGTACACACAAAAGGAGAACGATGTCGAGTATGCCCAAGAGGACGTGGTCTCTATCTGTCCCATCACTTTGCGTCCACACACGAATTGGAAAGAGAATGCCGAAGCGAAGCGAGGGCCTGTGCAAAAGCAAATATCTGCGCACAAGCATGCTCTCGATTTCTTCCTAGAGCACATGCGTTTTCCTGTCGAAGAAGACCTCGACGTGTTCATGGGAATGCTCGAGCGCACGTATGCAATGCGAGGATGCTTGCCACGGGGAGCAATGTGTATATCACGTCAAGTCTTTAAAGACATGGCGCTAGCGATGGACAAACGTCGCGATCGCAACCCGAGATTGTGCGATGCCGACGTGGTTGCTCAACACATTCGGCGTGGGTACGACCGTTCATCGCGACTCGTGTTGGAGATGGAATGGTAATCTTTCGTGTGAGACTGGTTTTTTATTTTTGTTGAAAGAGTGTAGTACACTATGGCGAACAATGACACCGAATATGCCAAGGTGATCAAAATGCTCAAGGAGTTGGACGAGACCAAAGATAGTGACCGAGTCGCCAAGCTCGAGGCGCGTCTCGCCCGTCTCCGAGACAAGTTGAGCGCTGCGATGCCTGATCGAGCACCCGAGGCAGGGTCGTATGTCCCTTACCCGGACATCACGAGCGCCCGTTTTTACGAGGACTTGCTAGCTAAGAAAGAGTTTCGCGAGAATCGGTATCCGCCCTTTTCTAACGACGACAACAAGACGTTCGACGATTTTGCCCGTGAAAAGTGCTCATCCGGGGGGTTTGACCTCACGCCCAACCAGTCGTTGATGAAAACCTTCATGTCTCCACAAACCCCCTACAACGGGATCTTGTTGTTCCACGGAGTCGGTGTAGGAAAGACGTGTACGGCGATCAACGTCGCCGAGCAATACCTCGGGGAAGAGAATCGGCGCAAGGTGTTGGTGCTCATGCCGTCATCCTTGCTTAGGGAAAACTTTCGAAAACAGATCTATGACGCGTCCAAGCAACCCAAATTGCAATGCATGGGATCCAAGTATGCGGCCATGGTGCCCGCGCGCAACCTGATGACCCCCGATGCGGTCGACCGAAAAGTCAACAAGATTGTCAATGGACGATACAAGTTCATGGGCTTTTTAGAGTTTGCGAACGAGATCGAGCGCATTCGTAAAGACGTCGGTACGACCGAGGATGACGATGACGATAATGTACGCTTTCATCGCAAACTAGCCGCCGAATTCAGCGACCACGTGATCATCATCGACGAGGTCCACAACATGCGCTTGGACTCTGAGGTCACCAAAAAGCGTGTGCCGCCCATGTTGGAGTTGGTGTTAAAAAAGGCCCAAAACGTAAAGTTGGTTCTCATGACGGCCACTCCCATGTTCAACGACCCTCGTGAGATCGTGTACATCATCAACTTGTTGTTGCATAATGACAAACGCACGCCCCTTGCCATCAACGATTTTTTCGACAAACGAGGGAATCTCTTGTCCGGCGAGCCGACACAACGCCTAAAAGAGGTCCTCCGCGGGTACGTGTCCTACATGCGTGGTGACAATCCGTTCTCGTTCCCCTTCCGTCTTTATCCCTCTATCAACGATGACGAAGCGCTCATGACGCCAGATGACGTACCGGAAAAAGACATCAAGGGAGAAGACATTGCAGAGGAGGATCAATTAAATTCGGAGAGCATGCCGATAGTGTTAACGGACTTTGAAAAGCCGCAACGGAAGCTTTACCAGAATGCGGAAAAGAACTTTTCGGGTGCGGCTCGAACCGACCCTGAAGCCGACCCCGAGACCACCTTTAGCATGCAAGTGTGTATTCAGTTGTCCAACATCACCTACCCCGTTAGTGACAACCACAAACATTGCTTTGGCGAAAACGGCTTTTGGGCGTGTTTCGATCGCATCAAGGGACGGACGTTTGCCGTCGAGTACAGAGACGGACACGATGATCTTCTAGCGCCCGATAATGTGTCGTCAGTGTCATGTAAGATAGCGTCGATTCTAGAGTACGTTCGCAAAAGTCGCGGCATCGTCTTTGTCTATTCGAATTGGAAGTGGAGTGGCGTCTTGCCACTAGCGATTGCGTTAGAACACGCAGGGTTTAGCAAGTACGGGGGACGCAACATATTGCACGGTGCGGGCCGCAAGAGGAACGCGGGAAACTATATTGTGTTGTCGGGCGACAAGGACATGTCGCCAGATAATGATGGAGAGATCCAGGTTGTAAAAGCATCAAATAACATCAATGGGGAAGTGGTCAAGGTGGTCTTGGCCACGTCGGTCGCGACAGAAGGTATCGATTTCAAGTGCATCCGCGAGATCCACTTGTTGGAGCCGTGGTTCCACATGAACAAGGTCGAGCAGATCATCGGGCGAGCGGTGCGAAATTGCTCGCACATGGCCCTCGATTCCCGGTATCGCAACGTGACCATCTACCAACACGCCGCCACATTGCGTAAAGAGCGCGAAAGTATCGACTTGCGCATGTACCGGATCTCGTACGCGAAACAAAGACGTATCCGGAAGGTCGAGCGGCTCATGCAAAACGTGTCGGTCGATTGCGCCCTCAACAAGCCGGTGTTGGACCTCACCCCCGAAACTTTAAACTTGCAAATTCCCATTGAGACGTCGCAAGGCATGTACATCAAAGATTACGCGGTCGGCGACAAGTCTAAAGGCATCAAATGCATCACCGAATTACCGGCACGCGAGGACACGAGTACATTCACTGCCGCGTTTTATGCGGACGGCGTGTCTAAATTCATCGACCATGTCGCTGCCATGTTTCGGGACGTGCGAGCGGCAACGTATGATCAAGTGTTGGTCCATTTGAAGACACAACCAATCAAGGTCAACGAGGAGGTGTTGCGTATGGCGTTGCAACATATGGTGACGCATAAAGATCCGGTCAGAGATGCAAACATGGTCGACGGATACATCATATATGCTTCGGACAAGTACATCTTTCATCCGACATCCACCCGAAGCACGCGTCTGTCACTCAGTGCGCGACTTCAAAAACGCACCGATACCCGACCAGGGCGTGTAAGTGTCAAGGATGAAACCGAACGCGAGTGGGATGTTGACCATTCGCTCGTTATCTTCAAGAGGGCGATTGTTGCAATGCGCAAGACGATGAACCTGTCCGAAGGAAAGTACAGGGACCAATCGGTGGATTTTGTGGTGGATCGTTTGACAAAGGAGCAATACTTGGACTTGTGTTTGCTTGCTTGGGACGGGAAGCACAAGGACTCTCGAATTCAAGATTTTGTGTCGAGTTTGGAGCGAGGCAACTTGATTGTGCGCTCGAGTCAAGGCAAGACTCTCAAGTTTGTGGTATGTCCGTTTAATAGCACAAGCGTCTTTTACACTCGTGGTGCTGACGGGCGGATGCGGGAGATGACCGAATTGGAGAGCAAGGAGAACAAGGAGCTTTTGAACGCGGCACGCCCCACCGAGTTGGGCAAGATGAAGTCGTACACGGCCTACATGATGAATACCGATGATGGCAAGCAGAAATTCAAGATTTTGCAAGAGGAAAAAGAGTCGATGGGATATGTATGCGAGCAGACGGCAACGCTCAAGGTGACCACGCTCAAAGAGATGATCGATGGTTTGGATGAAAGCTTGGTCGGCGCAGCGACAACAGTTCGAAACAAGCTCCCGGACAAGAAGGGCTTGTGTCAGCTCTACGAGTTGGCGTTGCGCGCTCGAGGCCGTTTCGCGCGTCCACACATCGTCAATCTCATCTTATCGGACGGGGGAGTCAAGGCGGCGCGAAAGAGGCGTCCGTCCGCGATTAAAAAATGATATAAAAGTATCTTGGAGTTGTAAACATACAAAATGTCCGACGTGTTCACCGATTGCCTTTTGGTCGACAAGGTGAACTTACGCCCCGCCGACCTTCATGAAGAGCCTCATCACGTCATTTCACAAGCGCTTAAAGACCGATACGAGTGCAAGTGTTCCCGGTATGGCTACATCCGTCGCGGGTCCATCAAGGTCAAAAAGCTCGGACTTGGAACCGTTCAAATGGTATCGTTGAATGGCGACATATCCTACTCGGTCCAGTTTAATGCGGATGTGTGTCTTCCTGTCGTTGGCAACGTGTTCAAAGCAATTGTTCGCAACATGAATCGGTTTGCCGTTCTATGCGAGGTAACTCGAGACAAGGACTTGGTGTTGGAGATTCTAGTGGCTAAGAATTCGCCCGAGATTCAGTCCGAGGTCAACCTCGACAATTTGAACGCGGGGGACACGGTCAACGTCGAGGTGTTGGGACGCAAGTTTGAGCTTAACGACAAAAAGATATCAATCATAGGCAGGCTTTTGGCCAACTTTAAGCCGAGTCGTGTCGTTCAACGTGCTCAGTCCATGGCGTCGGACGCGAGTGATCTAGACGATATCGGGTCGGGCGTTCCAAGCGACGAGGACGACGACGATTCGAGCGAGGAGGAGGAAGAATCGTCCAGCGAGGAGGAAGAGGACGATGAGGAAGAAGAATCTTCGAGTGAGGAGGAAGAGGAAGAGGCCGCGGAAGAGGACGATGCGAGCAGTGTTGCGAGCGACGATGGTCCGGCTGCGAGCGATGTGGATGATGAATAAGGCGATGGCTTAAGGCTTACACGATGTATAGATACAACTATGGACACTACAGAAAAAACGTACAATAACCGTGCTAGGAAGCAGTTGATGGAGAGGATTGCAGATCTGTCGCAGATGGAACACGACGAGATCTTCAAGATTGTTCGAGAATGCATGCCGGGATGCAACTTTACTAAAAATACCAACGGCGTATTTTTCAACATGAGCACATTTAGCGACGACGTGATTCAACGCTTGGAAGCGTTCGTCAATTTTTGTGTCGAGAACAAGAAAGAGCTCGACGAGTACGACATGCGGCTCAAAGAGTGTAAGCGCAACGTCCTTGGCATCGTGTCGGACTCGAACGTGAGGGATGCAAACACCAACCTCGACCCCGTTGCTTGCCCTGAGCACTTGGCCTCTGACGCCGGCTTGGTTCTTGACCCGGCTCCATCCACAACCTTGTTCGACGTTGCATGGACACGAGTGGTGGAGGGCAGCGAGAGTGCTTTGGCGATGGCAAAGGTGTTGTACAACACGGATCGCACCGCCAAGAAAAAGGTCTATACGAAGTTTCACGCGGCCAAGAAGCGCTACTCGAAGCGCGTGGCTACCGACAAGCGCAACGACAACGAGCTCATGAATGATTTGTGCAAAGTGATATAAAAAAATGATGCCATGTGCAGTCAAACAATCTATATGGATATTTTGGAAAAGCTGCAAAAATCACGAGTGTCGGCCGTGCTCCCCGATAGCGACTTATGCCAACCGGTCAAGTATAGCTCAGGACCCATGCCTGACCCTTTTGCAGACATGCCCAACCTCGAGGCCGTGTTAAATACGTATCGTTCTCCTCGAACGTCTTTCGAGCCTACGCATCAAAAGATCGCGACTATCGCCGACGTGATTCAAGGAATTTTGTTTGCACTGGACGGTACATACCAGTTGCTTAATGGGGCGGATGCCCAGAAAAAGGTCGACGCATTTGTCAAGGTCCTTATCGACGACTTGTCGACAAAACAGTCGCTCAAGGCAAGTAAGATCCGTTGGATTTCGAGCCGCGTGGACCGCGTCAACCAAGAGCTCTCGGCATTCCGAAAGACGCCCATGTCGACCGACTTTGTCGAGTTATTAAGCGCACATTTGGGAGCGGGAGTGACGGTGTTGGACACCCTCCAAAAGACTTGTATCGAGTCGGGATGGCAACGATGCGGAAATGGCGTGGTGATGAGGTGGGACATTGCGACGGGCATGTCGGTGGTGGACGACGATACTCAACCTTTAGCGTCTGGGTTGCGTGTGATGACAGCGGCTCAAAAGGCCGAAGTGTTGAGAGCGTTTTGATCACTGTGAAAAAAAATGAGACATAAAAATATGCCTCCATAGAAAGTTAAGAACCATGGAAATTTCCAAAGCCTTTTTTCTAGAGTCCTTGCTCCCTCTGTTCAAGTCTCGGACTACTCTAGGCTCTCGCGCACAAGACACCAAGCACGAGGTGGAAGCATCCGTGCTTGCGCGAGGGGCCAAGGGCCAACCTACGGCGGTAGACCGTGCCGCATTCATGCACCTCTTGTCCAACTTGCTATCGAGAGATGAATACGTGCAACAAGAGACGCAAGACTCTTTGGACGTGCAAGCGGACGGTGTTCGCGTGACCATCAGGGGATCGGACCCAATCTCGCGCTTTTGCAAAACCTCTCGATTCGAGCTCGAGCACTCTGAGATCATCCGAAAGAACCGCACTGGACGGCCCGTGTTGATGGACGAGTACCCACTCAAGATTCGCTCGAGTACGGAGAGCGCGGTGGGTAACGGGCGCGCTGCCCTTCGTAACATGGGTTCTGCAACGAAGCTCTTCCGACTCAAAAAGAGAATGTCGTTCATGATGCGCGACAATGCGGCAGTGCGCTTGGACCTCACTGTCGTGAAGCAAATGTCTGCGGCCAGCTTGCTCGAGTCGGGTGTCCAACAAGCTCGCGAGTCATACGAAATCGAGGTCGAGTATGTGGGCGAGTATGATGCGGCGAACGACGGTGAATGTCAGCGCGCATGCTCGGACCTGTTGCGAGGTTGTGCGGGAGTCTTAGAGATCATGGCGGGTGGATGGGGTGTTGTGCCTTCGACGAACGCCTTGAATCGTGCGTTCAGCGAGTACCTCGAAACCATCGACAAGCGCGCAGATAGCGCTGAGCGCACCATGTTTGTCGGCCCACAACCGGTCACGCTCGAGCGGAGGCATCTATGTCAGCCGGGTCCGGGTGTTTTCTCGGTGCTTAAGGATTACACGGTGACTGACAAGGCCGACGGTTTACGCATGTTGATGTTTGTGGCTAGCGATGGCCTCGCTTACATGATGGACTCGAAGCTCAACGTCGTACCTACGGGTATCCGAGTCGGTGAAGCGTACGCTAAGACGTTGATCGATGGCGAGTACGTGACACACACTCGACTCGGTCCTGGCGCTCGGCTCTTCATGGCATTCGACATTTACTACGATAAGGGCCGTGACGTTCGGAGCCTTCCTCTTGCCACCGAGAGCGCCTCTGTCGAAAATCGCTTGGATGCGTTGCAACTGTTTATCGCATCAGTGCCTGACAACGACCGTATGAGCATCCGTTGCAAGGCATTTTATTGCGATTCCGCCAAGCTGCTCGAGAGTTGCAAGAAGATCTTGATCGAGGGTAACTTGCATAGCAAGCTCAAGGACGACACGTTGCCTTACTACATCGACGGGTTGATCTTCACTCCCCGCGACCTTTCGGTGGGCGGGCTGTTTCCTGGAGATACGCCTCGTGATGGCACTTGGCCGCTCACTTTCAAGTGGAAGCCGCCTCAATACAACAGTATCGACTTTAAAGTCGAAATCGACAAGTCCGACTTTGTGGTGCGCGAGGACGCTAAGCATGGGACACAAGTGTTCAAGGTCGGTACGTTATTGGTGGGAGCGACCGATGATGGAGCCGGTGGGTCCATCGGTTATTTGGACCCTTTGAGTACAAGGCATCCAAAGCAGTCAAACGTCCCTGGACAAGGTGGCAAGGGTCGCTACATTCTCCGCTCATTCAATCCAGTGGTCTCGCCGGCAGACCACGTGGATCGATGTCACCTTCTAGTGGATGCCCAAGCGGCGGGGGGCACGATACGGTGTGAGAACGGGGACGTGATCGAGGACGGTGCGATTGTGGAGTTCCGGTATGAAATCTCGGAGCCGGTAGCCGTTCCGTTTCGTTGGAAGCCGATGCGAGTGCGTCACGACAAGGTGCGTCCCAACTTTTCGACGATTGCCGCGTCCAATTGGAAGAGCATTCAATTCCCAGTGACCGAGGGCATGGTGTGTGGTGACGACATGGTGGTTGAGGACGAGGTATTGGACGACGACGCGTACTATTTACGCTTGTATTCCCGTGACAAGAGCGCGACCAAGCCGATGTTGCACTTTCACAACCACTGGGTCAAGGATGCTTGCATGCTCAAGCGAGTGGCCGCCTTGACCGAGGGCCGCATCTCCTCCGTGCTCGACATTGCATGCGGAAAGGGCAACGACCTACCCCGTTGGCTCAAGTATAAGGTGGAACGTGTCGTTGGTGTGGATATTGTCGAGGAAAACATCCTCAATGCCGAGGACGGAGCCTATGCACGCGTGCGGGGTTCGCGAAATCGCGGTGATCTTCGCCACGTCTTTGTGACCATGGATGCGAGCAAGACCATCGACTCTACCACGATCAACCAGATCGAGCAACCGAGCCTTCGCGAGATCGCGCGAGCTGCATGGGGCATAGAACGCACCGAACGTACCGAGGACATCTTTGGCATCGCCGTGGACAAATTCCAGCTCGTGACGTGCAACTTTGCAGTTCACTACTTCTTCGACAAGGAGGCGTCTCTCAAGGCCTTCGCCGGCAATGTGGCGAGGCATTTGGCCAAGGGCGGTCACTTTATCGGAACCTGCTTCGACAAGGCGCGTATCGAGCGCTTGTTGCGTACGGTGCCTGTCGGAAAGGAAGCGAGTGCCGAAAAGAATGGACGCACCATTTGGAGTATCGCACGATTGTATGGCGACTCGGCGGGCGAGTTTGGGGCCAAGATAGCCGTGTACATCGAGACGATCGGTCGGAAGAACGTGGAGTACCTGGTCGATTTCGAGCGGCTCAAGCTAGAGTTGAGCGCTTTGGGTGTGGTGTTGACATCGACGGGTACGTTCGACCAATCATACGACGAGTTGGCCTCTTCTCCGGCAAACGTGCGAAGCAACAAGTACTTTGACGGACCCGATGGGGCTCTACGAATGTCTGACGCGGAGAAGCAACTGAGTTTCTTAAACCGGTGGTTTGTGTTTCAGAAACCCACATAAGAGAATTGCAGACAAAGTACTTTAGTTACAAGATGGTGAAAAAGCACATTTTCGTGTTAGAGCATAGCCGTGTGCCCGCCCATTGGTGCGAGGAGCACGATTTCCTACTACAAGTCAACCGCGACGTTCACGATCTACTTGCAGAGTACAAGAGCGATATTGACCAGTTTTTTTCGACAGGCGAGTGGGAGCGCGTCAAACGTCGCACCAACGCGTACGAGCTCGTGTTCACGCCGATGGACGCGTATCCGAGCGTTTGCGACTACACGCCCACGAGCCGGTCGTTCTTCAAGTTGTGGGAGATGTTGCATGATTTTCCTGAGGATTTTGGGCTTGGCCGACCCGGTCAAAAGTGCGCGTTCATTGCCGAGGGTCCCGGGGGCTTTATAGAAGCGTACGCCAAATGGCGAGGGGGTGCGTTAAAGGACGACATGTTATTTACGACGACGTTGCTCAATGCGAACAAGAGGAGTGTGCCGGTATTCAAGATCCCACAGTGGGTGTCTGAAGGTGCGCGTCAGATGACGGTGACATATGGTCCCGAAGGCAACGGGAACGTTTGTAGCCTACGCAATCTCCAAGGTCTGGTGGAAGAGATGGGTGCGGGCTCGTTCGACGTGGTGACCGCGGACGGAGGATTCGACTTTAGCGCCGACTTCAACGGTCAAGAAAAGATGTCGACCGTGTTGATCATGTGCGAGGTGTTGATGGCGTTGCAACTCCAACGTCTCGGTGGGACTTTCGTGTGCAAGTTGTACGACATGAGCATGTACCGAACGCTCCAGATCGTCCACTTGTTGCAACGAAACTACGCCCGAGTCCACATTGTGAAACCACATACGAGTCGTCCCGCCAACTCGGAGAAATATCTTGTGTGTACAGGATATCGGGGTGGTGAATGCGCGCGCCAAGACACCCTCATGATTGAGACGCATCTCACACGGTACAAGATGAGTGGTGTTTCCTTGCCCTTGACGCTTCCGTTGCCACTCATGTATGACTTGCTCGAGTTTAACGTGTATTTTGTCACGAGACAGATCGTGTATATCGCAAAGACCATACAAGCTATAAAAAAGAAAGACGATGCTGAGCTCGAGGCTGCAGCAAGAGAGCAGGTGCGCAAGGCGCTCAAATGGTGTCACAAGTATAATTTGCCCGCCATCAATTTGCAATCATATCGCAATCTCTACTGTAAGCCCGAAATGCCTGACGTGAGCTCTCGCATCCGAGCCGATCTTTGAGTCATTGGGAGACGCGCGGCTTCCTCGATACGTTTCAGAATGGCTGGATCGGGCAACTGATCGGTTGGGATGTTGAGGCGCTTGAGGATGGGGTTGACGTAGATGTCCTTGAGGTGACCGATGACGTCGGCGTCGACAGTATTGACGTCATCTTTGTTTTCCTTGATTTGCTCGCGGCTCTTGAGCATGAATTCGAGCATGTTAAAGTCGAATGTGGCGTTGAGACAACCGTCGAAAATCTTAGGATACGCTTCGTAAAATGCGCTATACTTTTTTAGCAATGTGTCGCGTTTCGCGCCATCGAGCGCCTCACGATACACGCCTTTTGCACTGTTCATGATGTAGTCGGCCGAATTCTCCATTGCATATGTGTTAGAAGAACAGTCTTTAGCTTTATGTCAATTTTTTGTCTTGTCACAATGTATCATGAACGTTGATATTCACGTCCCCCCGCCCCAGCCATCCCTAAACGGAGGACTGTACACTGGTCAATCGTTTGCGCCCGGCGCACCCTGGGGCGTTGTACCCGTGGTTCCTGACGCAGGTCACATGATCCACTACAACCTCCGATCCGCCGACCCACCCCCTGGCGCAATCTACCAATATCCCGGCTCAATCCGCCCAGGCAACAACTTTACACCCATGTACGGTATCGTCAAATTGCCCGACAAGCCATTCGACATGTATTGCATTAACGAAAAGGAGGCCGATATTCTGCCTGTACCTGGTAAAAATAACAATAATCGGTTTGTAAAATACTCTTATCTTTCGTGAGAGTCTCGATCTCTATCTCTATCTCGATCTCGATCTCGATCTCGATCTCGATCATTTTTGTATCTTGTGGCTTGTCGTTGAGAAAAGCTACACTTTGAAAAAAACATTAATATCTAATCGAGAATTTAGTAGTACTCGTACTCGTAGAATCCACCCTTCTTTGCAACAGGCTTCTTGGCGGCAGGCTTCTTGGCCTCGGTCTTCTTGGCGGCGGGCTTCTTGGGAGCGGCCTTCTCGGTCTTCTCGGTCTTCTCGGTCTTCTTGGCGGCAGGCTTCTTGGCCTTGACCTCAACCTCAACCTCGTCGTCATCCTCAATGTCCTCGCTGAACTCGCTGCCGCTGTCATCGCTGTCGCTTGACTTCTTGACCTTCTTGGGAGCAGCCTTCTTGGCAGCAGGCTTCTTGGCCTTACCCTTGCCTCCGAGCTCATCCTTTGAATCCTGCCACATCTTGGAGACAATCTTGCTGATATCCTCGAACTCCAGATCGGGATGCTCGGCCTTGACCTCAGCGAAATTAGCCTTGACGAACTTCTGGTAGTCGCTCAACACATGAGGCTTTCCGTCCTCAGACTTGCGGCGCTTGTTCTTGATGGCGCCCAGCTCCTCGAGCTCAGCGATACGCTCGACGATCTCGAGCAGGTTCTTGTGAACGGAAGCAATGGTCTTCGCCACACGAGCAGGCTCGATATCATCTAGCTTCTCCTCGATACGCTCCAACTCCTCAGTGATCTTCTCAGATAGTAGCTTGCGTGGGGGCATTTTGAATTTGTTTATACACTAGCTTTAGAAATTATTTTTAACCCTCTTTCATTTCCTGCTTGCGTTGCCTTGACAAAATAAAAGCAACGGAAATCGCCTCATGTGAAAGATTTCATGAATCGAACAAGACTCTCAAACGACCTAGACCCCTCAAACTCTTGCGCCTTGCCCTCTGCACTCATGCCTATGAGGCTCGGTACGCCATAAATCGCCCGAGTCGCATCCAACACCCCGATCAAACCATCGTCTCCGCGCAACTTTTCCGCCTCGCGCTGGAAATGCGGTAGAGCATTCACATTGATCTGTAACACCGTAAAGCCCTCGCGTAACAACCTGTGTCGAAATCGGCGCCAAAGACTCTTTTGCCGACGTCCATTCTCAATCTTGTCCTTCATAAAGTCGAGACAATGCCAACATCCTGTGCTGTACACCAAGATGATGGTCGGATTTAGCAACAACTCGTCGTCGAGAATACGCTCGACGGCATGTTCAGCCTTGTAGGCGAACTTTGACGGGTCGTGTTCGTAGTTCTTGAGACGAATGAGATTGGGGTGAATCATGGTATATACACTGGCCACAAAAATAAAGCAGTTTTTTCTTAAATCTTGATGCGAAGGCGCATGGACATGTTGTAAATTATAAAGTCGTAATCGTCATCGGTCTCGGTCTCTTTGGTTTCGGTGATGTCAAATGCTTCGAGCTCCAGGTTTACTTCCTCGTCGTTTTCAAACATGTGAGTGTGTAATATATCTCGATATAAACACGGGCCGTGATAAAAATGAATCACGCTCCAAGACGCGTTGCAAAAAGATGACAAGCTTTCGTTTCTTTCTATAGCTTATGATGGCGACGCTATTCCGAGCATGTTTCGGTAAGGGACCACCTTCCTTACACGTACCATACTCTTACGACACATTGATACTTGTCCCATCCGAGAATGTATCCATTGACACATCCATATCTCCCCGCAACATCGAGCACTTGTTCGACCTAGAGTACGGTGATCCGATTCTCTACGAATTGTTCAAGACCTTTGTCAAAACCGTGCCCGAAGCCAATAAGATGATCCGACCACTCATGGAGGCCGCACTCAAGGACGAAATCGTCCCACTGATCAAGTTAGAGATTGGTGTCCGCAACTTTACCCACCGCCTCAAATCCAGTGCAACAAGTGGATCATTGGAATGTCGATACGCGATCGACGGGTACGCGCACCAATCGTTGACGAGTCTCATGAACGTCCTCGCACAATGTCACTCGGATTCGGGCATCTTTGTAGTCAACCGCGAGTGCGACGTCGTTTGTCAAAATCATACGTCCGTCGAAATGTTCGGCGACCGTGTATCCGAGTCGCTCTTTGTAGAAAATCGAGAAAACGTGATAAATGGCTTGTTTCAACAAGATCCGTCCTTTCTCGCTAGTGTTCACGCCGCCATCCAAGACGGTGGGAACGCCGTCAAGAGTATGGTGAGCATCGCGCGCATCAAAAAGCCCAAGACGACCCTTTGCTCTTCTGAACGCAACAGCTATACTCCGTCCGAGGACTATGAGCAATCAAGCACGTCGACTCGCCTGTATGCCCTCGTCACCAAAAACGCCTCAATCACGCGTGATATGCAACCTTTGCACTACAAGGTCAAAGTCTTTGGATTGACGTGCCACCAAGGTTTGTCCGTCGTCGTGATCAATCCGATCGACTACCATAGCCTAAGGCGAGAACAAATCGCCGAATCCTCCATTGGCATCTTGTCCAGCATCCTACCACGTCATGTCATCGAATACATTTCCGAGAGAGATAGTGGCCAGTTGCAACGCATGGACCTCACGTGCTTGTCGCGGTACCACGAACGTGTGACCGTCTTGTTCACCGACATTGTGGGCTGGACCAAGATGTGTGGACAAGTCGACCACAAAGAGGTGCTTCGATTTCTGAACACACTCTACACCATGTACGATGACATGGCAAAGGAGCATAGAGTCTACAAACTCGAGACCGTGGGCGATTGCTATGTCGCCGTGACGGGTCTGGCCACCAACGATGACGATGGCTTCGTGGTTGTCGAAGACGGGTCGACACAAACGTTACATGCTGTGAGTGACATGGTCGAATTTGCAAAGGCGATTCTACGTGAGTCGCGTCTCATTTGTATGCCCAACAGCGAACCGCTCGTGGTGCGCATCGGCATCCACGCGGGTCCCGTGAGTAGCGGTGTGATTGGATACAACATGCCCAAATTCATTCTCACGGGTGACACGATGAACTATGCGAGTCGCATGGAGAGCACTTGCCCCCACAGACACCTCCAGATCAGCCAGGAGACGATGGCGCTCCTGGGACTGGCAGAAAATACGGACTTTGTTCATCGGGGCGAGGTCGAGGTCAAGGGCAAGGGCATGTGTAACACGTACACTTGGACCGTGCCCGAGAATGACCAATCGAGTCTAGACACGGACGAGATCAAAATCACCCTCCGTGGTTCTTCCAGCCCCCAAACGAGGTTCATGGAAGACGGGCGCATTCCTTTGTGGTTGACCTCGAGACATAGCATGTGATTGACTATAGCATGGGGATGATCTCGTGGACGATGCCGTACTCAAGACATTGTTGAGGGCTGAGCAACCACCTCTTTTTTTCGAGATTGTCAATCATGTCCTTTGGCATCTTGGTGCGCTCACTCAAAAAGTCCTTGATCTTGTTAAGAATGAGCATCGTATTGTGGACCGCGTCCGCAAAGACCCACGCCTTACTCTGCTTGTACATGACGTGGATGACGACCTGACCACACTCGTACATGACACGACGAGTGCAACACAACACCGGCAAGATGTCGTGTAGGCGAACGATCGAGTCGATAATGCCAATGCTGGGTACATGGAGCGCGCTGATCTTACTAATGAGCGGTAGGTACTCGGCGTACAAGCTCTCGGTGCATTGGTAGTAGGATGTGTAAAAGATGACGGGGCGTACGTTGGCACTGTCTTGCAACACCATCGCATCGATCTTTTGCAGAAGCGCCTTGACGCCCGTATACGGATCATTGCCCATGCATTCAATATTGATGTGGTTGATGTTATTCTTTTTTAATAGGACTAATATCGGGAGGTCCAAGTCGGGGTTTTGCGCGTTGTAGCGCTTGAGCGACAAATCACGGCCATTTTCCGGCACGATGATGCGGTCGAAGATGCCATGCTTTAGACATGTGTCGGAATCCAAAAGGTAGTCGTGATGGTTCAACTCCTTAAGCTCCTCCTTGGTGATGCGCATGTGTTTGAGGTACATCTTGTTCAGAAACTTGTCCATTTGCTTAATGACATGCATCTCGTGCTTGATGTCGCTCTCCTTGCCTATAATCATGCCAGAGCATTCATGAATGAGACACGTCGAGTAGGGCGTCGCGACGCGATAGGGTGCATAGATGCTGATAAACGTTGCCGCAGATGCTGACAGGCCGTCGACCATAACCGCGATCGGTACCTTGCACTCGGTGAACAAGCTCAAGCTCGACATACCGGCATATGCGCTCCCACCTGGCGAGTTGATGTGCAACAAGATGGGCTTGGGGTTCTTCACAACGCCATTCTCGGTCACTGGCTCACACGCCTTGAGTATCTCGGCCTTGAGATCGCGGATGCTCTCCTTCGACACGTCGCTATAAAAATAGATGTGCGTCAACTTGTCGCTATAAAAGTCGGCATCCTTCAACGATTCGAAGAACGATTTGTTGCTCTTCTTGTGCTTTTGCATTTACACTGTCGACATAAAAAAAGACGACACGTGCAATGCTCTTGTGAAAATGATACATATTGTCGCATCTCGCCACTCGTTTTCCTTCAATGTTTGTATACCAATATCATGCAACCATCCATCCAAATCGTTACTCAAATGGTCATCGTCATAGAGGCCGTCAACCATTATCTGTCCACCCATTCCGACGCCAAGGCCGTGTTATTCCTCGACATCGACAACACCATGCTCAAGATGAATGACAACCTCGGAAGCGACCAATGGTTCAAGTGGCAACTACGCTTGATGCAGGAGCCGTCAAACCAACATCATCGTGTTGCACGCGACCTCGAGCACCTACAACGTATCGTCAACGTCATCTATCAAAAGCACCCTTGCGCACCGTGTGAGGCCGACGTACCTAATCGCTTGACTGAGCTATCCGCCAGGTGGGGGAGCATGCTGCGAGTCGTTTTCATCACCGCTCGAGCGCACATCATGTACGACACGTCCATCGCCCAACTCCAAGGTGTTCTCGGCGACAAAGTAGAGTTCGATCTCATCACATGTAGCGGCGATACCAAGGCCCGCTTCGCCAAGTACTACCTCGACGCCGACCCTAGTGTGAACGCATTCTTCTTTGTTGACGATTCTCACGAACACTTTGCCCCCTTTGGCGATTTGAAAATGCCCGAGATGCATGCCGAGATGTTTCACTACACCCAACAACAATCCACAGTTGACGCCTTTTATGCCGAAGACAAGGTGCGATACAACGACATGTTTAATGCCATTGCCGCGACGGGTGCGTTCGACGGCTTATCGAATAGTGAAACGCAAAAAAAATGAAGTGTGATTTTGACGTCGATATAAAAACTTGTATCACATAATACAGTCTACTCATGCTTATGCGCTACACAAACCACCGTCGGATGAATGTCGTCATGACCTGCTCCAAAGAAATGATGAGATATACACGATATAGCAAGGTGATCGTGAAAAAACCCGTCTATCAAGTGGGCAAGAACAGCGTGACCACTGCCTTTGTATTCCTTTCATCGTATTGGCATTTTGTCGACATTCCTACCGTCGACGATCACGTGATGTGCGCCAGCAAGACGGCCATGGACGTGACTCTATTGGTGTTGCGTCAAGGCAGCTACATAGGTGTCGAGCTACTCGACCTTTTCCTCGTGTTGACAATCATGATGTGGATTCGGAGGAGGGGCGGGCGAGACGATGACTTTTGATCTTTTGTTCGAGTGTAATAAGAACTTTTTTGCGATTGGTGAAACGCTCATGCAAGCCTTTGTCGCGCATCGTGGCTTAAAGAAAACGTTTGTTGGATGTATAACAATGAAACAACTTTTTGGAATATTGTGCGGTATCTTGTCTTGCGCACATGCATCCATCTCCTTGACACCTCTTCAATTCACCAAACTGTCTACGTACGACACGACATGCAAAGGCAAGGGGTGTGTTGAAGTGCTCAGCTACGATACAAAGACGCGCACCGTGAGTGCCGTGCTCAGCCGCGACTCGAGCATTGTTGTCCTCGGTTTTGAGAATCGTCAACTCGTCGAAAAGGGACGCATCAACGTCGGCGTCTTTCATGGAGAAGCAGGGTACGGTGCGCCAAACTCGATCAGCACGTATCAAGGCGTCATGGCGGTGGCACTCAACAACGAGAATTATACGTCTCCTGGCTTCTTGCGCCTATATGACATCGAGAAACGCACCATGATCGACCAAGTTGTGTTGTCGGCCATGCCCGATATGCTTCTCTTTTCAAAGGACGGTCAAAAGATCTATGCCGTGGGCGAGGGTGAGCCCACGTCTCAAGAAAATCCTGGATCCGACCCCAACATCGTCCGAAACCCCGGTGGGATATTTTGGATCGTGAGTCTATCGTGGGTCAATGGTACTCCTAGCATAAAGCAAGCCAAGGATCTACCCTTCCAAGATTACGTGGACCGCCTGGACGACTTGGAGTACGCGGGATTACTCGATCGAGGGATGCGCGTCGACCCTCGACTTCCAGGCAAGGACTATGCTGGGTTAGACATCGAACCTGAATACATCGCGGTTAGCGACGACGGTCGAATGGCGTACGTGACACTACAAGAAAACAATGCCATTGGGGTGGTCGACCTCGTGAATGAGCGCATTGTTGAGCTGTGGCCGTTGGGCGCACGGGACCTGAACGTGTCCCGGGCAGACTTGAGCCCTGACGACGGAATCAATATGCGCACATGGGCCAATGTGTACATGTGGCATCAACCTGACACGATTGCCTATCACAAGATTGCCGGGCGTGGCTACGTCTTTACGGCAAATGAGGGAGATGCAAAGGAGGAAAAGCGACGGGTCGGAGACATGCCGCTATGCGCATGGGATCCTGTCGCATTCCCCAACTTGACCGTGATGCAGAGCCACATGGAGTTGGGCAGTGTGCGCTTTGATCCTCTACGGGGTCTCAAGTACGGCTATGACCGCTCGGTCCCTTACAACCGCCAATGTGGTTACGATCGCCTCTACATGTTCGGATCTCGATCTTTCTCCATCTATGAAGCGGACACGGGTCATCTCGCCTACAACAGTGGCGAGTGGATGGAGCGAATCACATCGGAGGACGCCCGGTCCCAACAATGCTTCAATTGCGACCGAGACACCAATAATCCCGACTCCCGATCTCCTCATTCGGGCATCGAGCCCGAGGCACTTGTCGTATTTGACATGCATGGGCGCACATATATGGCCGTCGGCCTTGAGCGCGAGAGCGGCTTCATGGTGTTTGACGTGTCCAACGCGAAAGATCCCCAGTTTGTGATGTATGTCGTCGACCGCAACTTTACCGCTCATGCGGAACAACTCGGGAACTTGGCACCCGAAATGATCGAGTTCGTCCCCGAGTGGAATAGCCCCACCGGCACGCCACTCTTGTTTGTCACATACGAGATCAGTGGGGAGGTGGTCGCCTATGAAATCAGCGGTGGTGGAATAAGCGGACTAGATCCCCGACATCGATTTTACATGTGGTTGGGAGTCATTATGGTCATGATTGCCGTTTCGATTATGGTCCTCATGTGCCTCTTTATCCACCGAATGATCGAAGTGCGCTACTATAGTTTGCCCACTGAGCTTGACGAATCGTTGATAGACTCGGCATAAAGTGGTCAAATCAGGGCCAAAACCGCTCGAGCCTTGTTGTTCATCGTCGTGATGCTGACTCCGCAACTTCCGGCCACGATCTCTTGACTAAAATTAGGGATTTGATCCTTGTTTTTGACGATCGCGAGATATATGAGTGCGCTGTTGATCGAAGGAATCGACGAGCTCTGAAAAAGGATCGAAGAGCCGGGATTTGCACGGACCCGATCGTCGAGTTCGAGCGCTTTCTTTTTAACAGTCCATACCAAATCCTCCGGTATGAAGTGCGCGCATTGTTGCACCATTGACCTCAACGAGTCAGAAGACTTGTGTTGTGCAAAGATCTTGCTATAGACTGAATTATCCTCGTCGCCGTCAGACAGAGTCTTGAAAACATCTGACATGGCTGTCATCATATCGTATCGATTCATCGCAAAGACGGATGCGATCTCGGCCTCGTTGCCTTCCTTGAACGCGTAGCAGAGGGCCGCCGCCACGGCATGTTCACGCTTCAGTCCTTTGCAAATCTTCTTCTGAAAATAGGATCGAACCAGGTCTTCGGTCGAAGCCAAAACGTGGTCCGGGACTGATGGCATGAAGCTCAAGATATGACTCTTGGCCTCTTGGAATGCAGAAACAGGTCCTTTCGCCTTGCCGTCTTTCATGTACTTGGACCATTTGTCGTCGCGTCTTGCTTCGTTGTGACATTCAAAGTCTCGGTCGCGATCATGGTCGCAGTCGTTGAACGTCTTCCAAGTCGCTCGGTCGTCGAAGACGAACTCATCGAGCACGCACCCACATCCGGTGCAGACAACAGCGTCCCCGTTCCTTGCATCCTCGGTCAGTTTATCGCAGTTGCACCAAGGACAGGACATCTTTTGCTTGTCGATGCAATGTTTCTTTTCTAAATTTATGGAATTATGGAACGTTTTATGTTTTTATCTCATTATCTTTTTTCATCAAAGAAGCAAGTGCTTCTCGGTTCTTCACGACCCCACCAGCGTGCAACTCGATAAAGTAGCGATACATGGCCATGTTGAGAAAGTCGGGATTGTCAAACGCTTTTCGGCGGTCATCGGACACTTCTCTTGTATTGAACGCGGTTTCTACAGTACAAACCGTGTACCGTTCCATATCGATTACACACTCGGAGAAGAATAGGGCCAAGATGGCGTTCATCTCGGTTTGGTGTATCACTTTGTATTTAATTGTGGAGAAGTTGATTTCGATTGTTGTATGTTTGTCATTCGGTTTCATGACCAATGTGTGATCGCCACACGTGTAGATCATGCTTTTAATATCGATGCATTCACGAAAATTGTACGTCAATATAGATAGGCGTTGCCAGTCGTCGCTTCTGTACATCATGGCCAAATTCTTGATGTCGACTCCATCGTAGCCGGCAAACATTTTCAATATCCATGTCGATGCCACCTCGTGCAAAGTGTCGAGATTTGTGATGAATGTAGGATTCTTTACAACACTATCATTTTTGATGTCGTTATGCCCCCACAACAGCCTGTAGTCGTGCAATTGAATGAGGAACGACTTGATGTATGACTCGGTATGCTCTCCCCACAAATGTTTGACGTTGTCGTTAAAAGTCCAATGAAGAGGGTTGTTGAAAGTGCGTCGAATATCCGAAGGAGTTCGAGCTGTGAACCCACCTTTATTATTTGCTTTCAAGTATTTGCTGATTTTTCCTTCATAAAACAAGATGCGTTGTGTGTATAACTCTCTATACTCGGCAGGGAGGTGTGAAGACCACATGGGTTTGATATCGCTTGAATGCAAAGCGTCATAGTGACTTACCAAGAAGGATCGACGCATCTGCACCAATTCCTTAAATTTAACGTCATCCGTGTGAAGCATGGGACTATACTTGCGGCTCGATATGTGACTAAATTGGGCACTGTGTGCTCCGCCGCGATGTGTTCCGATCGGAGGGAACTCTGAGGGTAATCCCATGACAGGGACAATCTTGTTTGACCTAGCTTTTCCTTTAAAATTAGTAGCAAAAGCTTTGGGGACCGTTGTAGATACCATGTCAGGGTGATAGAGTACACGCTTGTCGAATACGCCGATCACTTGCATTTCTGACACGGACGAAATCTTGCTATCAAAATGTTGAATACCGCTGTTACCAAAGTACCTCACGGTCTGGTCCCTTGACTTTTTTGCTTCAATAAACATGCTTAATGTCACATCCATGGGTGGTGGATCGTTTTGATTAACTATCATTTCAAATTGTTCGGTCAATTCGACCCATGACATAAACTGTCGATAAGGACCATCCAAACCTGAAGGATGGTGCAGTACAAAACTCGTCCAAGTGCTCTTATTTAACTTGACACTCCTTGCGTCATGTGATGCGTCATGTGACGCGTCTTGAGCTGCGGCGCAAAACCTAAAGTTAAGTCCGCTGATAAAAAGTTCGATTCCCGAGTGATATAACTTGTCATTGGCCCAAAAATGGGGAATGGGTGGATTATACAACGTAGTGACACGTGAGAGATTGATTGCGATCTTGTCAAAACACGTAATGACGTACAAAATATAGGCAGACACTCGAAATGCGTGAAAATCCTTGGGCGTGTTGGGTAGAAACGCCAATTGTTGGGCGGCGGTGATGAATTCCTTCAAGGTTTTGTCCCTCACTCTTGCGTTTGGGTCAATTTGGTTGGATCGGGACTCTGGACTAGTCTTGTCAAGCCTCTCAAAGCCTTCTTTGATCTTTGTTGCCAGGATGCCTTCAAGCTCTTTGCAAAGTTGGTTGACTTGGTTGTACATTTCCACTTTTGTCTCCAATCGATCCATGTCTTGTTTCCACTCTTCCATGTTTGTTATCTCTGTCGGTGTAATGACCAATACTTCTTTATTCTCGGGTTTTTTAGGATTGTATTGAGTCGTGGGCAGGACTACGTTGTCCCCTGATCGAACGCCAAAACACGTCAAGATCAAGCCGCCAAGGCCGCTGCCACCCTTTTGCTTGCCGC
>Ga0209550_10001441_pt1 | contig 22765 bp, 22 predicted proteins | sample LauGreSuBDMM15SN_2_FD_187567 | JGI IMG/M metagenome (GOLD analysis project Ga0209550, IMG submission 187567) | Freshwater lake microbial communities from Lake Michigan, USA - Su13.BD.MM15.SN (SPAdes) (version 5) | ecosystem: Environmental > Aquatic > Freshwater > Lake | place: Lake Michigan... | reverse complement strand
CTTTTCAAGTGCCGCAATCGCTGCTGGTGCATCTTTACGATCAACAAAGAACTCACTCTGAATTTCATCGCCGGCACTTGGTGTGAACTCCATTTTAAAGTGCGGCAATCGCAAGTGCCACGGGCCACTAACTGCCAACTGCTCTGTGCAAGGCTCTGGATCCAAACCTGGCAAGGGATGGCGATTAGATGTTGCTGGATACGCCTCGAATAAACCATCGGGTGCAATAGAGCCGCTGCGAAACTTTGCCCAAACTTCTCCCCCACCGGCTGCAGCCCACGTTGTGAAATAACTTACGCTGTATGCAAGCGACATTATTTCATCAAGGTTTGCGGCATATGTCTCGCGTGACATTCCTCGATAGACAGTTTGTTCAATATTAAATGTTGGCTCGATTGCCAAATCTACCTTTGTAACTATTCCGACAAGACCTAGTCCAACTACACATCCAGCAAACTCAGGGTTCTCCGGAGTTATTTTCTTGATACCTCCATCGGGCAGGACAACTTCTAACCCTCGAACCGCTGTCGCTAGATTTCCATTTCCAACACCAGATCCGTGCGTTGCTGTTGCGATCGCACCGGCCACAGAAATATGTGGCAGTGATGCCATGTTATGCAGCGCCCAGCCTCGTTCTTCCAATGCCACAGCAAGTTCACCATATTTGATTCCTGCGGACACGGTAACGATCTGTTTTCCCTTATTGATTACCATTTCATTCGGTAAGTTTTCAAAGGCAACCGAAATTGCATCAGTATCTGCAATCTCATTAAAGCTATGGGCGCTGCCTCTCGCACGCACCTTTGGGTTAGCAGCAACGATTTCTGCTAGTTCTGCAGTCGTAGCTGGAGCAAATGTTTGTGAATCTGCAAAAGTTACAGTACCCGACCAATTCTTCATTAGGAGATCATTCCAGTAGATAGGGCGATTAGGAGAAGTGAACCCACACCGATCCGATAGGCGATAAATGGTGCAAAACTCTTAGTTGTTACATATTTTAGAATCCAGGCAATTACGGCATATCCAATGACGAAGGCGATGACAGTAGCAACGAAGGTTTCAGGCAACGAGAAGGGTTGAGTTGAAGAAGTATCGCCAATTGCACCTTTTAGTTCATACAAGCCGCTGCCGAAAACTGCAGGCAGCGCCAAAAGAAATGAATAGCGCAGCGCCGCTTCACGGCTGTATCCAAGAAAGCGCCCCATTGCAATAGTTGCACCAGAGCGCGATACACCTGGCACAAGGGCAAGTGATTGCGCTAAGCCATAGAGAATTCCGTGGGCTGGAGTTAATTGATGAAGTTGCCATTCAGTTTTTCCATACTTATCTGCAATTCCAAGAACAACACCAAAGACTATTAACACAATTGCAATTAACCATAGTGAACGGAAATTATCCCGAATCAAATCTTGCCCGAGATATCCCAATATAACGATTGGCAGCGATCCAATAATAATTAGCCAGCCCATGCGAGCATCGGCCACTTCATCACCTTGCAACATCCGGCGTGAAATTTGATTCATCCAAGCCATTGCAATTCGCAAAATATCTTTTCTAAAGTAAATCAAAACAGCGAGTTCAGTTCCAATCTGAGTGATCGCTGTGAAAGTTGCACCTGGATCTGCATTCGTTCCGAATAGCTCTCCAGCGATACGAATATGAGCGCTCGATGAGATTGGAAGGAATTCTGTTAAACCTTGCAAGGCGCCTAGGAATATCGCTTCCAGCATCACTTCCTCTTCCCCAGCATCGATCCTGCAATAGTGAAAAGAATAGCGCTCGAACGCTTAGACTCAATTCATTATGAGCTTGAGTCTAATTCTTCTCTTGGTGCTAATTGGCTTTTTAGTTGGATTATCAAAGACCGCAATTGGTGGAATCGGTATGGTAAATGCTGCGCTACTAGCAACAATTATGCCGGCTAAGGAATCAACTGGGGTCTTATTAGTCATTTTGATTGTTGGAGACCTCTTTGCAATTGGTATATATAAAAAACATGTTGAGTGGAAAACGCTACGGAATTTAATTTGGCCTGTAATTGTAGGAGTAATTGTTGGCGCCTATTTCCTGTCGCACTCTTCAGATGAGTCACTCAAAAAAACAATTGGTTGGATTGTTCTCCTATTAGTTCTTTTCTATCCAATTAGCCAACGTCTGCAAAAACGCGATTTAGATATAAGCGTGCGCTACCCAAAACCGCTTCGCATCGTATTGGGGTCAATGGCTGGCTTCATGAGCATGGTCGCTAATTCAGGTGGCTCACCTATGAGCATCTACTTACTCATGCGCCGCAATTCTGTTATGAATTTTCTAGGAAATACCGCATGGTCTTTCTTTATAATCAACATATTCAAATTGCCATTTGCTTTAGGACTTGGACTTCTTGATTTCCAATCACTTCACTATATTCTTCCAGCACTACCTGCGATACCTGTCGGTGCAATTTTGGGTAGAAAATTGGTAAATAAGATTGATCTAGAACTATTTCAGAGGATCACTCTTATAACGGCAGCTGCAGTGGGCCTAAATTTGATTACCTCCTAAGTGCCTACAATTGATTTTGGATGCGCGATATGGCGTGAGTTTACTTAAACGATGCTTGCAATTAGAGTTATCCTTACTCAGTAACGCTCAACGGAGGAAAAATGTCTCAGTCCCCTTTCTTGTTTATGAAGGAAAATTCACAAACAGTTCTGTGGAATGACTCAGCTGATCCGAAGGAGTTGAAAGACGCCCTCACCTGGGGAATTGTTGGTGCGACTTGCAACCCCGTCATCGCCCTTAGTGCGATTAAGGCAGATAAAGATTTCTGGATTGGGCGCATTCAGGAATATGTCAAAGCGAATCCAGCAGCAACCGATGATGCGATTGGCTGGGCAATGGTCAAAGAGCTCTCACTTAACGCAGCAAAGATTCTTGAACCAGAATTCGAAAAATACAACGGGCGCAACGGGCGCCTTTCAATCCAGACTGATCCAAGATTTTTCCGCGATGCCAAGGCTCTTACAGAGCAAGCAATTGAATTTTCCAAGCTTGCCAAAAATATAATTGTGAAGATTCCCGTAACTTCAGAGGCGATCAGCGCCTTCGAAGAAGCAACTTATGCCGGTGTAAGCCTTAACGCGACCGTTTCTTTCTCGGTTGCACAAACGATTGCAGTTGCCGACGCAATTGAACGTGGGCTCAAGCGCCGCGAAGCCGAAGGGCTAGATATTTCTCAGATGGGTCCTGTCTGCACAATTATGGTTGGCCGAGTGGATGACTGGGTAAAGGTTTCAGCTGAAAAAGCTGGTGTGATGCTCGATCCAGGAATCATGGAATGGGCAGGTGTTGCTGTATTTAAAAACGCACACAAGATTTATAAAGAACGCGGTTACCGAACCCGTTTGCTATCTGCAGCATTTCGTAATCACATGCACTGGAGCCAGATTATCGGCGGAGACTGTGTCATCTCTCCCCCTTACGGTTGGCAGGTGAAAATAAATAAGGCTGGCATCATGCCAAATCCAGATAGCATCTATGAACCTGTTGATCCACGTATTTTGCAACCTATGCTGGATAACTTGCCTGAATTCTGCAAAATGTATGACGCAGATGGTTTGAGAGTTGATGAATTTACCAACTTCGGTGCCACGCTTCGCACGCTCCGCGGCTTCTTGCAATCTGTCAATGATCTTGAATCATTCGTTCGCGACGTGACGGTTCCTAATCCAGACAAGTAATTCTTATTGGCCCTTGCCTTTTAAAAATATTGGACCGTTCTTCTTAAAGCCCAGTTATCTGGACTGCCGCTAAAGCCAATCCTGCAATGATTACCCAGGCGATCATTCCCATAACCATCGGTCTTGGTCCAATTGCACGTATTGATTCCCAGCGAACGCTAGATCCAAGTGCAACCAGTCCGGCACCTAAGAGCACCTTGCTCAATAAAACGATCGCAGCGCTAAGTCCTGTCGGAATATCTAAAGTGTTTTGAATGATTGCTAAAGCAATAAAACCGATCACAAAAAATGGGATTAAAGGAACCTTGCTATTTTTAAGATCTATATTGCTATCTTCTCGCCCATTCTTATCAGTGATTGACATGAGGTAGCGGCGATGGCGTATTGAAAGTAGTAGAACAATTGGGGCTAATAAACATACACGAGCAAGTTTAATTATGATCGCAGATTCAACTGCTTCATCACCCCAAACAGAAGCCGTAGCAATCACTTGACCAACATCGTGTACTGAAGCGCCCACCCAGGAACCGAAAGTTTGATCAGTCAATCCAATTAGCTGCCCAAGGATTGGCAATGTGAAAATTGATAATGTGCCGCAGAGAGAGATTAGCGCTATTGCATAAGAGGTTTCTTCTTCGGTAGCTCGAGTTTGTGGGCGTATAGCAGCAACAGCGGTTGCTCCACAGACACCAAAACCTACTCCAATCAGGAGACCTAGTTCTCCACTCATTTTAAAAATTTTAGAGAGAGCTAATATTCCAAAGATTCCAAAGCCCACCACGAGTATTACAGCAATAAAGCCTTTTACTCCAATTGCTTTAAGGGAAATAACACTCACTTGAGCACCAAGTAGCGCCACACCAATCCTCATTAATTTCTTGCTTGCAAATAATGTGCCAGTTGTAGCAAACGCTGGCCAGTTTGCGAAGTTAGCAATCGCAAACCCAAATGCCACACAAAGGGCTAACGGACTTATTGCTGGTTGAAAGTTATTTATCTGGAACGCGACAGCCACGATTGCTGCAATTAGCCCAAGCCCTGGCACGGTCTTTAACATTGTTGAATTGTCAGATCTAAATTCACTGCGCCGGGTCTAGCGAAATTCGGTACTGAACTTTGCCAGATTCTTTTGTATAGGAATCATATAGCTTGCGGGCTGTTTCGTTGGTCGCATCAGTGTTCCAATAAAGCCTGCTGGATCCAGCTTTTATGGCAATCTCATGAACAGCATCTATAAGCGCTCGGCCTGCTCCATTGCCGCGAATAAGTGGGTCTACAAACAAATCTTCTAAGTAACAGTAATTAACCAGAGACCGTGTTGAATTCTGGAACGAATAATGGACTAATCCACATACTTGTCCATCTATCTCTGCAACTAGTCCATAAATATTGTATTTCTTATCTAACAATCTTTTCCATGTCAGTTCAGATTGAGCAGCTGAGATAGTTGCTTTATAGAATTCTAGATAGCCTCGCCACAAGGGCAGCCAGAGATCCTTGTCACTATCGCTTAATTCTCTAACCATACTCACCTAGAAATTCTAGCAAATCGTAAGCACGGCAACAGCTGATTACCTTACAAACCATCACACACAAAATCATTAAACAAATTAATTTGTTGACACAACCATGAATGCCTCTGCTAAAGAGCCAGCAGGTAAGCCAGCCTTCTCTGCAGAGTTTTCTGCCCAACTTCGTATCCGCTCTTCCAAATCTGCCGCATGTGCTGTCTGACTCACGTGCGCTTTCAGAGCTTTCATCTTTTTGTCGAAGGTCGAAGTTATGTCGATGAAATGATTTGGGGTTGTGCTACCCATAACCCATGCTTCGCTGACTGACCAGGGTTCGAGTCCTTCAATTTTATATATATTCTGAAATGCAAATGGATTGCCAGCATCTGGATATACGGCTTGCATTGCTGCTTCTCCAGCGGCCATATGGTCTGGGTGACTGGAAAATATGCGATCCCAATTTCGATCAGGGTACTGAACAACTAGACGCTGAGGACGAACTTTTCTAATTACCCTAACGATATCTCTTCGCAACTCAAGAGTTGGGGCGAGTGTTCCATCAACATAATTTAAGAAATGTACATCACTAACACCAACGGCTTTCCCAGCTTCGCGCTGTTCTCGCTGGCGGATAACAGGCATTTCTTCACGATGAACATCAGGATCCTTTCCCCCTTGGTCACCATTGGTGCAAACACAATAACTTACTTGTATACCTTTGCTAGTCCACTGCGCAATAGTTCCGGCAGCGCCAAAATCAAGATCATCAGGATGGGCTGTAACAATCAGGATCCGTTCTATATCTTTATCATCGATTGGCATGAGATAACCTCCTAGTAGGTTTTGTGGGTATCACTATGGTTTAGTACGGTTTGGTGCATTCTATAAATTCATCCTGATCAAAAACTTGATGAACTTCTGGATGATTTTCCAATTCTCCATTTAGCATTTTTTCACTTAAATCAGACCGGAAACAGCCCAAAACTTCAGTAGATAGCCCTCCCAAAATATTTGCACACTTTAGGGTTTTTAAGAGATCATATTTTTTCCACATTCCATAAATAAGTCCCACAATAAAGTTATCTCCGGCACCCGTGGTATCAATTGAATTGAATGTGCGCACAGGTGGAATATGAAAGTAGTTGCCTTCTATCTTTGTTATGACTCCGCTAAACCCCATTTTGATGAGGGGAAATTCAAGGTATTTTTCAAGAATATCTAGGCACTTCAAAAGATCTGGCTCATCGCACATGCTTCGCGCTTCGATGCTATTTGGTGTAAAGAATTTCACATATGGGAGCATCTCCACATAATTATTTAAACTGATGTCATCAGTCCATGCAGAATCCAAAATTAGCTCAACTCCACGAGAATGAAGCTCCTTGGCTATACCAAAATTGTGGGGGAATATAGTTACCGAACTGCCATCATAAAAATCAAGAAGTTGACGCTCACTTAATGCCGTTTCATCTACCTTTGCATTAAAAGAAATAAATGAGCGTTCCTCTTTCGATGTCAGGACACTAGTGAAGACGACAGGGTTTTTGGCACTAACGCTAAATTCTAAAATGTTCTTGTAATCAATTCGCGTAAGTAACTCTCGAGCAATAAAGGATTCAAAATCACTATCTAAAATGGTGCCCAATTCTGCTGGTACCCCAAGCTTTTCAAGATGGTAGGGGATCACTATCGGTCCTCCACCAACGCACATAGCAAAATTAGAAGCGAAGACTTCAGTTCCAAGGGCAGGTAAAGTGTCTACGCCATGAAAGATAAGATCAACATTCATCTGACCAAAAATTGATGTAAATGGTTTCATTTCCACTCACCAGAGCCCAGTGCATTATGAATCACAAACTCTGATGTCAATTTAGAAGCCAAGTCAAAATTCGATACTAATGGATTAGTCATCAAGGCTTTAATTGCTAATTTTTTATCTTTATTCAAAATAGCCTGTACCGAGAGGCGCTCATACTCCTTCATTGTTGAAATTAAGTTAAGGATCGTTTTGGGGATGTTCTTTTGAGGCCTTGGCTTTACCTCTTGATTAGATACCGTACACATCACCTCAATGACATCATTTGCTGCGAGCTCAAGGATCGCGCCATTATTTTTCGTGGAAAGCACCATCTCAGCAGGTGTGGAAGATTCAAAAGCTTTTATGAAATTGACTGCAACCCCCGCATATCCTCCCTCATCATTACCATTAATAAATTCTTCAACTGAAGGAACTTTACGAGTCTTTGGACGAGACTTTCCAGACTCACTCTTCATATAGTTATTTTCGCGAACATTATAATTTCGAAAGTATATCTCTAGCGCAGTATCAAAATCTGACTCAATATCTACCATAGAAAGTTCGGCATTCATGGCCTTATTGACCGTGGCAATTAAATCCCCACGAGAATAAGTCGAAGCTTCAAACATGGCAATCGCTTTTTTATTGTAGTGATAAAAATAGAGATACTCATTGAGCAGGTGGCCTTCAGAGATATCTAAGATTTCCGGGTCAAATAACCGCATCTCAGTACTTTTAAATAATTCAGGATCGCTTAGAACTTGTTTAGAAACATTTTTACCATCTGCTTTAAATTCATTGAACCAGGTCAAATGATTTAGACCAAACGAATTGCAACTGAAACGATCTCCTGAAATATTTAATATCTCAGCTAACTGCGCCATGAGCTCCAGCGGGGTATCGCAAATTCCAAAAGCGGGAAACCCTTGATCGACAAGCGCTTGTGTAACTAGACCAGCCGGGTTTGTGAAGTTGAGGATGATGTGGCCTGGCGCAGCAATTTCCCTGGCTAATTGACAGTACGCAGAAATTATTGGGATTGATCGCATCGCCATACTAAAGCCACCAGCTCCAGTAGTTTCCTGTGCAAGCAATCCCAAACTTGAGATAATCTCTTCATCTTTTACTCTGGAGGCATCTCCACCCACACGGACGGTGGTAATTATGTAGTCAGAATTTTGGATCGCTTTTTTTGCATCAGTCTCAAGAGTGAACTCTAATTCTGGAGATATACGTCTTGCTACCTCCTTGGCCAATCTCCCATAGGTGTCCAGTTTAAATTTGTCTACATCGAAAAAAACTACGCTCCCCAAGTTTAATTCTGCAGCAGCTCGAGCGATCGTTCTAGCTACAAAGAGGCTTCGAACACCGCCACCACCCAGAACACAGAGCTTTTTCTTGGGCATTAATTTAATTTCGCTCTGTTGTTGGAACTCTTTGAGTAGGTAATTCAAAAGTATCCTTAGGGAGTAACTCGTAGCCCTTAACCCAATTAAGTCGCTTGTATAGCTGATATCCCTCGGCGTACTTAATCTCTTCCTTCATGCATTGAATTCCACGTAAACGATTTACCGTACTGATCATCTCTTCCCAGCCCGGTTTCAATTGTGAGGCATGTTCTCCGAGCATTTTTAACTTTGTTTCAAACTGTTGGGTAATGTCCACGTAAAAATCAGGAATAAAATTGACGCTTGCCTTGGTATCAGAGAAGAAGACCGGTGCCCATGCAACATTTACCACCAGACGTGATATCGCGCGATGATCGTTGTGATAATCATTAGGGGATGTTGTAAAAATTACATCTGGATTCAGGCGTTCCATCTCCTTTATTACCGTGTCATAACATTCACGATCATCAACTAAACGATGATCTTCGATATCCAAAAAGGTTGGTTTAACCCCTAGATAGCTTGCCCCCCGGGTGGCCTCTTCTTTTCGAAGAGCTACGATCTCTTGCCAGGTTAAATTCTCAGATAGAACTCCGCGCCCCCGACGGCCATCCATTGCGATGACTACGTCGACATGATGACCTTGCTCAACGTACTTAAGAAGCGTTCCGCCAGTGAGCGCCTCCATGTCATCTTGGTGTGGCATAAATGCAGCAACACGAAGCTTACGCATATCTAATTCTCCTTTTCAAAACCTTGTCTAGCCTTTAATTCCTGTTTGTGCGATGCTTTCAACGAATTTCTTCTGGAAAAATGCAAATATAATTACCATCGGAAGCACACAGATGACCGCCCCTGCCATCACCTCTTGGTAATAAGTTGTGTGTTCACCAATTAGGTAGGCAAGGCCTGCAGACAAAGTCATTTTATCCATATCTGAATTCACAATTAGAGGCCACAATAATTCTTTCCAGCTGCCGATCATCGTCAAGATACCCAGCGCGACGAGGCCAGGCGTAACTAGCGGCATCATGATCTGCCAATAGATTCTGAATGTCCCGGCTCCATCAATTCTTGCTGCATCTTCTAATTCCATCGGAATTGCCGCAAAGAACTGCCGAAGCAAGAACACACCAAAAACTGTAAACATGTTGGGGATTATGAGAGCTTGAATCGTATTGGTGAGATTTAATTTAACCATTACATTGAATTGCGAAATTAGAAAGATTTGACTTGGGACCATCAGTAAAGCCAGCATCCCTAGGAAAATTGTATTTTTGAGTGGGAAATTAAGACGAGCAAAAGCGTATGCTGCCATTGAGGCGAACAAGAGCTGTGAGATAACTGTTCCTAGAACGACAATTAGCGTGTTGAGATAAAGGGTGAAAAATGGGTATTTATCTGCAACCAACGAGTAATTAGCCCACTGGGGGGTGTCTGGAAACCACAACATAGGAGTCTGGATAGTTTCGTCATAGGTCTTTAAAGAGGTAATGGTCATCCAGATGAATGGTCCAACCATCATTATGGTGACAAAAATTAAGATTGCGATAATTGCCACTTGATATGAACGAGTCAGCTTCATCTAAATCTCCTAGTCATAGTTAACCCACCTTTTTTGGACTCTAAATTGAATTGCAGTGACTGCGAAGATAATGAGTAGTGAAACAACGGAAATAGCTGCACCATAACCTCTTAAGCCAAAGGTAAATGCCTGGTTGTAGAAGTAGGTGACCAAACTATTTGCGTATTGATATCCAACGGTATCGGCTCGAATCATGAGGAAAATTAGATCAAAAATTTGGAAGGTGCCAATCATCGTTACCACTGAAACAAAGAAGATGGTTGGAGTAAGCAGTGGCAAGGTAATACCAAAGAAAATTTGTCGAGTATTGGCGCCATCGACCTGAGCAGCGTCATAATAAACCCCAGGGATCCGCTGCAGCCCAGAGAGCAGAATTATTACCATATAACTTAGAGATGCCCATATAAGAACAATCAGAATTGACCAGCGCACCACATTTGTATCGCTGAGCCAGAAAATAGGTGGTACTCCAAACCAGCCCAATACGTTGTTTATCAATCCATAAGATGAGTTAAAGAGCCAACGCCAGAGCAATCCAATTGCTGCCGGCAAAGTTATTGCCGGTATAAATATGGCGGTTCTAAAAAAGCTTTGAGCAGGAATCTTTTGATTAAGCATCCAAGCTAAGCCGATGGAGAGGATCACGATGCTTGGAACTCCAAGGATTGCGTAGAAAGCGGTATTTTTTAGCGCTCTCCAAAAAATCTCATCTTCAGCCAAAGTTCTGTAATTTTCAAGGCCTACAAACGTGCGCATTCCAAATATTCCGACTTCGTTAAAACTAGTCCAAATATTTTCAAAAAAAGCGTAGAGGTAAAAAATGCTAATACCCATGAGCATCGGAGCAATAAATAAGAAGGCAGAGTAATTATACTTTTGCTTTTTCTTTTTCATTTTTCTCCTAGTTCGTCTTTAAAAGTTGAGGTGTCCAAAGAGCGTAACTCTTTGGACACCTCAAACTGTTTACTTTATCTATTAGTCGGTATTAGCCCTTTTTACTTTTTATTGAGTGCATCAATTAGGCCTTGGGACTTAGCCGCCGCCGCTTTGAGTGTTTCTGCTGCTTCCGCTTTTCCGGATAGCACCAAAGCAATGGCATCTACCATTGGCTGAGTTGTCGCAGGAACACCATTCGATGGGTAGGCGAACGATGACTTTGCTGCTGCGATGATCACCTTTGCATCAATGTTTTTGAACCCAGTGGAGTATGCGCGTTGCGCATCCGCACGTGCTGGGAATTCAATTCCATTGCTTGCTTCATTGGACATAGAACTGAATCCAGTGATGTATTTAATGAAGGTCCAAGCTGCGGCCTTATTTGGAGATTTTGCAGCGATTGCATAACCTAAACCGCCTGCAACGCTCTGATTGTTTAGCTCACGCTTTGGCATCTGGATCAAACCAATGTTCTTGGCTGCACCAAGTGTTGATTTTTCAAGGACAGCTGCCTTCCATGACCCAATAAATACCATTCCAGCGTTACCAGCCAAGAAGATATCGGTTCCCTTGGTTTCAGAGAGAACGTTGTAAGGAGCCATGAGTTTGTCAGTCATCAAATCCTTTACAGATTGAATGGTTGCAATACCGCCAGGCGTACCTAGCGCTGTCGTCTTCTTATCTGCTGATAAGAAGCTATTGCCATCTTGATAAAGGAAGTTGACCCAAGAAGGTTGCGCATCAAGTTCCATTACAAGTGGGTATTCGTTGGTTGCCTTTGCAGCGGTTTGTGCAGCTAATAGAGCGGCTGCAGTTTTCTTCATATCACTCCATGTCCAGTCTTTCTTAGGAAGTGGAACTCCATATTTTGCAAAGATTGCTTTGTTGTAGGCAACAAATACTGCATCCATACCCTTTGGAAGTGCATATTGGTTATCGCCAACCTTGAAAGCAGCGACGCGACCCGGTACGTACTGTGCCATTTTTAATCTGTCTGCTGCAATGTACTTGTCCAAAGGTTCTAGAACTCCACCTTCAGCATATTTTCTAACATAAACATTCATCCATGTAACATCTGTCGCCTTATTTGTTGGAAGAGTTGCATCCAATTTAGTCCAGAATTCTCCCCATGGTGTTGAATTAATAGTTACCTTAATTTTGGTTCTGTAAACTGCGTTAAATTTATCCACTGATTGTTGGATAATAGGCTTTTGGACTTCATCCCAAAGCGCTAATGTAATTTCAGTAGGGCCAGCAGCTCCAGCCGTAGTAATTGGTGATAGGACAGCAGAACCACCAATTATCGATAGGCTTAGAACAAATGTAATTATTCTTGACTTCATTGATCTTTTCCTCTTTTCTGCATACTAGCCAAAGGAAACCCCACGGCTTAGGATGACCCTACGCCTATAAATTGCCTTTGCACATGCTTTTGTTGAATCAATAAGATGATGTCTGTTACTGAAGGGTAGCCCCAAAAGAATCACCCTCGTATCCCCCGACTTATAACGATTCGTAATTTAGGTCTGGTTTAAAAACACATTGGAACTTCTTACCCTCATTTTTTGATGTGTAGATATCTGAGCCCACGGTTACCAGTATCAACTGATCGCTTGCGCTGAGAATTTCAGGAGTGCCTTTGAATTTACTGAGCTCAATCCAAGTTCTACCCTGATTTGTAGATTTATAGAGTGAATTGCCACTCAAAGCGTATAGACCCGAATTACGCCATTCAACCTGAGTAAATTTTAGAGCGCTCTTAATTTTAGAGCTTGTCTTGAAAGCATTTTCAGTAAGGAGTAATTCAGAATTCTTCAGCGCAATAGCCATTCCTGGCATGTCAGGTGAGACTGCAATATCTTCGAAAGTATTTGCTCCTAAAGAACGCCATTTCTTTCCAGAATCTGCTGAATAAATTAAATTTCCACTCTGTGAATCTGCGCCGTATAGATCAGTTCCAGCACCTTCTAAAAAGTGGAAATCGACCTTCCCAACCAAAGAGATTGCTTTCCAACTTAGCCCACCATCAATAGATTTGACTAGTCCAATTGGGTTTGGCGCCTTAGATCCTTGCGCAGGATGTCCGCTGGCATAAAGCGTCTTGCCTAAGGCTGTAAACCCCATAACATCTAATTTCTCTTTCCCAACAAGCTTCATCTCATTCTTGCCAACTAACTCATAAAGACCCTCGTGAGTTAAGACAAGCATTTTCTTCTCTACAACTTTTACCTGATGAATATGTGAGACTGAATCTAGAGTTTCTGCACTTGCGCTGTTGCTAAATGTCATAAGCGCAACGATTGCGCAGGCAGAGAAAACGACCCGCAAACTCTTAACCTCTACTTTTTTCATCTCTTCCTAATCCTCGATTGTTCGTAACACTTCTAGACTCGGCCCGCATATGGCATCATTCCGGAGACGCTGTAAATATTGGAATATCTAAGACCCGTTGCCGTTGATCTGGCTTCCCACATCATTTCACCACCTGCATAAATGCTTATGTGGTGGATAGTGCTTTGAGTTCCTTTGTACGAATAGAAAATTAGGTCTCCTGGTTGCATTTCAGCAATTGGAATCTGCTTGGTGTAGGTATAGAACAACCCTGAGTTAAGGCGATCCCAAATCGGCCAACCAAGTCCAGCGTATTTATATGCGGCATAAACAAGTCCCGAGCAATCGAATGAGTTAGGTCCTTCGCTACCCCAAACATATGGTTTGTTGGCCAGCACTTGCCGCTTTGCAAATTCAACAGCCTTAAGCCGCTGCTCTTCGGTTGTACGTGATTTTGTTGCACCCGTAGGCCCACCAGCTTTCCAAATTCTGGACTGATTCTTGACTTTACTTGCCTCGTTAGATCGAGTCTCTTCTAAAATAGCAAGCTGGCGTTTTTGCTCAAGTGTGATTCGTACTTTCTTGGCAGATGCAAGGTCGCGTTGTAATTTATCTTGAACTGCTTGAAGTTTATTGACTTCTTTCTGTTGTTCTATTTTGGCGTCATCAGCCTCTTTTTTTGCTGATGCCACGCGCTCAGTTACTAGCGCTTGCTTTTGTTTTGCTGCTTCGGCAATTACTTTAGCGCGCTGTGCAACATCTTCAGCGGCTTTAAATCTCTTGAGAGATGTCTTATTCCCGGCACCTAAATTTTCTAGAGTTGATAAATTATCAATAACCTCTTGCGGGCCACTTGAACTCAAGATGGATTCTAGGTCAGCCACCCCACCGCCATTTATATATGCATGAGATGCTAATTTTCCTATTTCGCGATGAGTTGCGGAAACTTCAGCGACCGCTAATAAGTACGATTGATTTGCAGAATTTAGCTCTTGTGTAGCAACTAATAAATCTGCTTTTGCTGCCGTGTATTTTTTTTGAGCCTGATCGGCGATTATGCTCAGTAATTTGAGATTTCCTTTTGCGCGCGATAATTTCTTTAATGCTTCATCTGCGATTTTTTTCTTCGCTAATTCTGCTTTTTTCGCCGCCTCAATTTGTGCAAGAGTGGGTTTATGGTTTGTGGCACTACTTGGAATCACTTGAGTCGATATCGTTAAGACGGCAATCATCGTGGCTATAAGAACTCTCGTTTTAAGTAAACTCATAACCTTCTGGCTCCTACAAATGGCTTTCTGCCAAACATTTTCGTTAATTGGACTACTTCAACTTTTTTGCCTGGCCTTGGAGCTTGAACCATCTTTCCGCCACCCATATAAATTGAGACATGGCTAATTGGCTTACCAAAGAAGAGTAAATCTCCAGGCTTTACATTCGCGTAAGAAACCGACTTTCCATATTTTACTTGCACCCGTGATGAGTGAGGGAGTGAGACGCCCGCTGTTTGGAATGCTCGCATAGTCAATCCAGAACAATCCCACCTTGTTGGGCCAGCCGCTGCCCAGACATAAACATCACCAATTTGTTTTAGTGCAAACTTGAGCGCGAGAGACCCGCGAGAGTTATCTCCCTTGTAAGAGGCGGCGTAGCCTTTTGAGTCATTCAAAATCTTATTTTCTCGATCGGCTTCTTCACGAAGAAGACGTTCTCTATCTGCCTTCGCTAGCGATTTCAGAAGTTTTTCTGCCTTGAGCAAAGCGGTCTTCGCTTGCGCCACTTGGAGATTGAGGCGCTTTTCCTCAGCAATTAAAAGTGATGTTCTATCGGAAAGAACTAACTGTGTGGCTTGCACTCTTTGTTTCGTTGCTGCAAATTCTCGAACCTGCCTTGTATAACCCTTGCTAAAACTATCTAGCACCGAGGCATCGGAAAGGTACTGCGTTGGATCAGATGAAAATAGCAATTCAAATGTGCGGCCAAAACCACTGCCCTGGTATGCGGAAATGGCAATTTTTGATAAAACTTTACTTGCTATCTCTAAATCAGCTTGAATTACCGCCTCTCGCTTTTGAAGAGTATCTGTCTCCTGTTGAAGTGATTTGATACGTATTTTCGCCTCATTCGCTGCCTCATATTTTTCGGCAGCCAACGTTCGAAGACGATCAATATCTCGTTGTACAGAAGCTACCGATGGAGCAGCCTGCGCTTGAACAGACTGCGCCATGAAAGCGGCAACCAGCAGTAAGGAGATCGCTCTCTTCATTGTCGCGGTCCGTTGACCTTATTTATTCTTAGACAAAAGCTTCTTCATCAGAGTAATTTCAGATGATTGACCTTTTTGGATATCAGCTGCAATCTTTTTGGCTTCGCTATTTTTTGTGCGATCAAGCATCGAAACCATCTCTAAGGCGCCTTCATGATGAGCAATCATCGATTGAAGAAAAGCAGCATCAAATTTGCTCCCTTTGAGTTTTTTCAAGGCAGTAACTGCGCTATCGGGGAGCATGCCACTCATACCCATATCGTGATCCATCGTCATTGATGACTTAGTTGCGGTCAGCCAATACTTTAATTGGGCCATCTCTTTTCCTTGCGCAGCAATAATTGCTTTGGCCAACTTCTTCACTTCCGGGTTAGCGCTATTTTTAAGTGCAGTGTTGGACATATCTATCGCCTGTTGATGATGAGGAATCATGCCCTGGGCAAACATGGTTTCATTCATACCTAGATTTTTAAGAGTTTTGGCATGTGACATAGCGGTCGCAGGGGTTGTAATAATTCCATTTGAAAATACAGCCAAGAAAATGGCAAAGAGAAGGACTAGTCCTTTGTCGTTTTTGACCATGATACGCATGGAAAGACGATACCAGTTGAGACTATTTAAGTGAGTTTTTAATAAAGATTCGCTTTTGAATTGTGATTGAAATTACAGATTTACGCATAAGAAGCCAAAGAGGCTAACGAATTCTTGCTACCGCCTGCGGGATTTGCTTTTGTGCCTTCACGTAAGCGCTCTCCGGAGAATCGGGGGTGACTAGGCCGCGATCTAAAGGACCCGCTGGATCACAGTTGATGAACTTTATGTCTTGAATCCCAATACGAGTGAAACATTCATCGAGCAATGGACGCAAGAAATCATGTTTCATATTTTCACCTTCGCTATATAAGCCACCACTTGCAATGATGAAGGAGACTGGTAAATCAGAGAAGGCACCAGTCTGTTGAGAGAAAGTCTTGACGTTAATAATTCGGTCAATCCAAGCTTTTAACGAACTTGGCGGACCCCAGTTATACATGGGGGTAGCCACTACAAGAGCACTGGCGCCAATAAGTTCATCCGTCAATTCATTAGATAATGCAAATGCTTCGGTATCTGTTGCAGAATGCTTCTCAACTGGCGTGCGCCCAGCGCTCTGTGCCGCAAAGTCTAAATGTGGGACATCTCCTGTAAATCGGGATTTAATCGCGACTCCTTGGTGAATGGTAGTGAACTGATTTTCGAACTCACCAAGAAGCTTGTTTGACCATGATTGCTCCGCACGAGTTGAAGAATTTACGCTCAAAAGATAGGTCACGCCCATAGAGTAACTGAGTCAATCAAGTTACGTAATTTGAAAAGTGGTGTTGGCGAAGAGTCCCCAGATAAGCCAGACACATTCTCAAGGTGTCTCTGAACTGGGTCTTTGTAATGTTTGTCGACACAATTGCCCATAAAGAGTTGTAAGAAAAATAACGCTCAATAAATATTGTCATTTTCTAGTCGTGCATTCATGCCCTCAATCGCTGCTCTAAATTCTGGGGTATCGATCTCATCCCTCCAACGTCCCGATGATGCGTTTTCTGTTGTCATCTTGGTAGTGCGAAATTTCCGCATGGCTGGCTCATCTTGCAGCCCAAGAAAATCTAAAAGCTTCGAGTAAGTATCTTCTGGAGAATTAGTAACAAGATCTTCTAGGTGAATTACTAATACTTTATTTGGTTCAACAGCCCTGAGTGCATCGTTGTCTGCGCGCAACCTAGATTCAATCCATTCGATACCTTCCAAAGGAGTATTGGGCCCCCAGTCCTTTGTCAGAAGTGAGGCAATAACATCTCTAGAATCTCTGCGAATTACAATAAATTTTGCTTCGGGAAATAGTTTGGTCAATCGATGAGAGTAAGAGATATTCATGGGTGTAGTTTCAGCCCAATATTTTTCCCCCTTATGATTTTTCTGTAGAGAAATAAATGACTCTAAAAATTCCCTGGCATGCTTCAAGGGTCTCTTTTTCATCGAATGGGAATACTTGCTCAGAATCCTCTGCAGATCCTTCTTCTCGATCCCTACATGAAGTCCGGGGCCATGCGGTGCTGGGCCATCGATCTCCCACCATCTCTCCCATATTTTGTTATTGAACTCGGCATAGCGTTGGCTCCTGTGCAGAAGGTCTTTCTGTGCACGTTCCCGAAATGTTCGATAATGAAGAATTGAAATCTTCTGCCGATTCTCAATCTGTGAATTCATAGAACCGAATACAACATCTAGAAATCCACCACGATTGGCGAGGAACTTTATTTCAGTTGGGTTACTTGTGCGCACCAGAGAATGTTCATTGAGCAGATCGCCTAAAACGGTTGTGCCGCTACGCCCCGTGCCACCGATAAAGATCGGCACAACTCTGTGAATTCCCTTTGAATATCGCACATCGCAAGAATAAGCCCTTCTTTCTCAAAAATCACTACTACAGTGATCAAATGACCACTACTTTCATTCCGCTATTTAGTGGCGGTTCTGGTCGTAGCGGAACAACAATTATTGTGAATCTATTAAAGTCTCATCCCGAAATCCATTCCAGCCTACCTCGCGAGATCAAATACCTAACTTCTCGATATGGACTTGTGGATTTGAACTTTGGAAGATCGATAAAGCTTGAGGAAGATATTAAAGGGATTAGGAATAATCTTGCGGCGAATATAAATAATCGAATTGGTAAAAGAAAAGAAGATATTTTTCTTGCCTCTCTGAAAAGCAAATGGTGGAGTGAGGTAGGTAAAAAGGGAAAGCCACGCGGCCTTGTTCAAGGCGTCACCGAAAAACAATTGGCAGAGATTTCATCACGGTTTAGCTCCTCTTACGAAAATGATCTTCTGGTAGCGAGTAGAGAACTCTTCTATGACTTGTCCTCATGCCAGTTCAAGAAAGATACAATTCGCTTCTTTGCCGATTCAACCCCGGTAAACACAATGCAGGCCCACTTGATAAATCAACTACTTCCTGGGGCCCGCTTTATTAATATGATTCGTGATGGTCGAGATGTCGCATATTCAGTCTCAAAAGAAAACTGGGGTCCCAAAGATCCTTTCAAGGCCCTGAAATGGTGGGGTAATCGAGTTCTACTCTCCCATCAATCTTTATCACAAATACCTGATGAACAGCATTTAGAAATAAGGTTAGAAGAATTGATTGCATACGATCGAGAAGCTCAGTACCTAAAGGTTTTGAAATTTCTTGATATTTCAGATCATCTCTCGATGCGTGAATTCTTTGACCTCGAGATGCGCTCAGAAAAAATGTCTCAAGGTGAATGGAAGGAAAAAGTGCCAGATCCAATTGCCTTCGATAAGGCATATGACAAGGTACTCTCAAAGCTGAATCAGCAAGGTATTAGCGTTGAAAAATTGTATTAACCAGAAATAATTCTGTATCCATTAATAACAATAACGGCAACACCTACTAAAAGAGCTAGCTGCCTGCGCGGAAGTTTGGAGACAATTCGCGCCGCGATCGGTGCCGTGAGAGATCCACCTAGCGCCAATCCTCCCACGATGGCCCAGTTGATATTTAATTTATTAATGTTTATTAAAAAACCAACACTTGCCGAGACTGCAACTATAAACTCGGCTGCACTGACAGTTCCGATGATCTTTCTTGGTGTCATGTTTGTGGCGGTCATCAAAGTTGGTGTGACTACTGGGCCCCATCCTCCACCACCTGCGGCATCTACAAATCCACCTGAAAATCCGAGGAAAGTCAGGAAGCGTGGATTGTTACTGGGGTCAGCTACTTGAGGAGCAGAGCTTTGGAATAAGTTCCGATACAGCAATAGAAAACCAAGAAATAGTAAAAGCGTTGAAATAAAGATCTTTGAAGTTGATAGGTCTATCGAAGATAAAAAGGTTGCACCCAGCAGCGCTCCAATTCCACCAGGTATCGCTAAACGAACTAATACATCTCTATCAATATTTTCGGCGTGCCAATGTGAAGCACCTGAAACCAATGTTGTCCCTATCTCAGCTGCATGAACTGCCGCCGATGCCACTGCCGCAGATGCACCTAGCGTTAAAAGTAAGGTCGAGCTTGTTAAACCAAAACCCATGCCAAGTGCACCATCGATTAGTTGAGCGACGGATCCGGCGATGGCAAAGAAGATCCAGTTCAATTAATTGCTCTCATGATTTTGCTGACATTTTCATCTAAATCTGCATCGCCCTTGAGATGAAGATCTGGATTCTTCGGAGCTTCATAGCCCTGACCTATGCCTGTGAAATTTGGAATCTCTCCCTTGCTGGCTTTCTTATAAAGCCCCTTAGGGTCTCGCTCAACACAGATGTCAACTGGAGTATCAACAAATACCTCAAAGAATTCACCTTCTTCAAAGAGTGATCTCGCTCGTTGCCGATCAGCTTCGAAGGGGCTAATAACTGCAACTAAAACGATCAAACCTGCATCAACTAAGACCTTAGCAACTTCAGAAATTCGACGAACATTCTCGGCGCGGTCTTCAGGTGTAAAGCCAAGGTCGGCGTTTAACCCCATTCGCAGATTGTCCCCATCTAGCACATATGAATGCATTCCTAGTGCATGGATTCGTTTCTCAACACTATTTGCAATAGTGGACTTTCCTGATCCAGAAAGACCAGTTAACCAAATTACGCGCGCCTTCTGATTCTTTTGTGCAGCTCGAACAGCCTTATTCACCTCATACTTTTGCATAACAACATTTTCGCCTCTGCGCAAAGAGTGTCGAATCATTCCAGCGCCGACAGTCTTAAAAGTCATACGATCTACAAGAATAAAGTTTCCAAACTCACGCGATTGCAGATAAGGCAACAAAGTTAATGGAGCATCAGTTGCGATCTCAACTGAACCAATTTCATTTACACCCAAATTTGTAGCCGAATTCTGACTTCCTGAATTGACATCAATTTTATGGCGAATACGAGTCACTGTTGCAGGAGTTTGACTTGAGCCTGAAATCAGGAGATATGAGCGACTGTGAATGAGTGGATCTTCATGAAGCCAGACAATATCTGCATTAAATCTATCTGAAGGATGCAGGTCTTCCTTAGAGGCTGCAATCAAATCGCCTCTTGTCGCATCAACTTCAGGCTCTAAAAGTATTGTGACTGCATCTGAATCGTGCGCACTCTGAATTTCTTCTTTATAAGTAATAATCTTGGCGATGGTAGCGCTCTGATTGCTTGGAAATATCTTGACTTCATCACCGACGGTAAAACTACCCCTGTGCACGGTTCCAGATACACCTCTGAAATTCTCTGCGCGAGAAATCAATTGGATCCTCATTCGTGGAGATGCATCAATTGCTTCCGCTGGTCGCCAATCTTGAATTGATTCAAGCAGCGTTTCTCCTTTATACCAGCCCATATTTGCAGAACCCTGCACAACATTGTCGCCAGCTAGCGCGCTTAAGGGTATGAATAAAACATCTTCAAGATGCATGCGGGTTAAGGCACTTTGAACATTTACGCAAATCTCTTCAAAAACAGTCTGGCTGTACTCCATCGCATCCAATTTATTGACAGCAACGATTACGCGGCTGATCCCCATCAGAGAACAGATGGTTAGGTGGCGAAGGGTCTGAGTGCGAACTCCCTTTGTTGCATCTACTAATACGAGTGCTATATCTGCTCTCGAAGCAGCAACAGCCATGTTTCGCGTGTATTGCTCATGCCCAGGTGCGTCAGAAATAATCAATCGTTTGCCATCTAATAAAGACATTGAACGATAAGCAACATCGATAGTGATTCCTTGCTCACGTTCGGCTTCTAGTCCATCAGTTAGCAAACTAAAGTCAATTTCTCCTGCAGCAATAGTCGAACCACTACGTCGAACATTTCGTGTTGAATCAATTGTGTCGTGTGGAATACTATCTGTTTCAACTAATAAACGGCCAATTAGAGTGCTTTTTCCATCATCAACGCTGCCACAAGTAAGAAGTCTGATTATTGATCTCTCCATTAGAAGTAACCCTCAGTCTTCTTTTTCTCCATAGAGTCCTCAGCTGCACCATCAATTAAGCGAGTAGCTCTCTCACTTAGCTTGACTGAAAATACCTCTTCAACAATCTCAGCAATAGATATTGCTGTTGATTCAATAGCTGCTGTAAGCGGATAGCAACCAAGTGTTCTGAATCTGACCTTGATCATTTCTGGCTTTTCCCCATCTAAAAGTGGGTAACGATCATCATCGACCATGATTAGCTGTTCGCCGCGTTTGACCGTTGGACGCTCTTTAGCAAAGTACAAAGGATTTACTTCAATATTTTCCGCAAGGATGTATCTCCAAATATCAATCTCGGTCCAGTCTGACAAAGGAAAAACTCGCATTGTTTGACCGGGAGCTAAACGTGTGTTGTATGTACGCCAAAGTTCTGGTCGTTGATTTCTTGGATCCCATTTATGACCCTCGTCCCGAACGCTAAAAATGCGCTCCTTGGCTCGACTTTTCTCTTCATCGCGCCGTGATCCCCCGATTGCGGCATCAAATGCGTGTTGATCAAGTGCTTGTCGCAATGCCACGGTTTTCATAATCCGGGTGTATTCAGAAATTCCACTCTTGAATGGACTTGCCCCCGCAGCCACACCTTCTTGATTTGTATGTACCAGAAGGTTTACACCAGCCTCAGCTACAACCTCATCTCTAAAGGAAATCATCTCCTTGAACTTCCAGGTTGTATCAATATGCAAGAGAGGAAATGGAATAGGAGCCGGATAAAAAGCCTTTTTGGCCAAGTGGAGCAAAACTGAAGAGTCTTTTCCGATGGAGTACATCATCACAGGTTTGCGAAACGCTGCTGCTGTTTCTCTTAGGATTTCAATAGACTCAGATTCCAGAGCCTTCAATATCTTCTGATCAACAATCACCCCGCAAGAATAGTAGGTGATTCTGTGAATACCCCTTGAGAAATCAGAAATTCAGTATGGAGACGACGGCAAAAGTGGATTGTCCGGCCTGAACTCTAAATAAGGCGTGTCACTTGGCAGAATTCATGTATCTGATGTCAAACTTCGGGCAGATCAATGACAACGCACCAGAACTGAAAGTCCACCGTTAAGGAGTAGTACATGTCATCAACAAACACTGTTGTAGCAGTTGGGGTAACTCCCGAGAAACTTGCCAATGTTCGAAAGTGGAATATCGGCCTCACTGTCTTACACCTTGGCCAAGCTGCAGCGGTACTACTACTCACAAATGATTTTGCAATCAAGATTTT
>Ga0209550_10001435_pt1 | contig 22814 bp, 11 predicted proteins | sample LauGreSuBDMM15SN_2_FD_187567 | JGI IMG/M metagenome (GOLD analysis project Ga0209550, IMG submission 187567) | Freshwater lake microbial communities from Lake Michigan, USA - Su13.BD.MM15.SN (SPAdes) (version 5) | ecosystem: Environmental > Aquatic > Freshwater > Lake | place: Lake Michigan... | reverse complement strand
AAATACGAGCGTGTTTACCTGCGGGCCTATGGCGCAGTTAGTGAAGCAAAGATTGACGTTGCCCAGTACATCGATTGGTACAACTGCGAACGGGTGCATGCAAGCATTGAGGACCGACCACCAGAGCAAGCCTATTGGGAGTTACTACCCAAGATCGCCCAGGCTGCATAAAATGAAAATCCCTGATGCGCCTCGAGTTGCCCACAGCTGTCGCCGTGGACAACTCTGCATCAATTCAATCCGCCCGCAGTATCTTTATCTCTTGGGGTAAATCTGTTCAGATAAGCGTAGCCACTTCTACCCTAAGCAGTACGTTTTGCGGGGGCAAGGTCAGTGAAGACTATCCATAGAACACGCTGCAGTCCCTGTGGGTTCGAGCGACAACGTCAAACAGTACTATGAAAGCATCTATTAGAGTGGGGCAAGCCCACCAGACAGCGCTGACCAAATTGGGGTGGCCATGAACGGGAGAATTTGACTTGAAGATCAGGATTCCATAAAATTCATTGTCTTTTAACAAAATGTTGTTTATGATGGTATTTCCAAATTCTTTTTTATGAGGCCTTTTATGAAAAAAATTGAATCAAAACAAACCGAGGATGGAACATCTGTCGATTCAACAGATCACTCAACTAAAGCTTCTGATCACATTGAAGCCAAAGAATCAGGCAAATCTTCAGGTTCACCCATCGACTCGGACACTACAACTAATGTTTCAGCAATTTCGGATCCTGAGCGATTGTTGGCTGCTGATGAATTAGTACGCAATCATGCTATGGTTGCGGCTGGAATTGGTTTCATACCAGTGCCTGTTTTAGATGGCATTGCTTTAACTGGTTTACAACTGAAGTTGCTTAAGTCATTGGGTGACTTATACGGCCAAAATTTTTCCGAAGAGTATGTTAAAAAGACAATAGCATCTTTGATCAATGGTTATGTTCCTTTGCAAATAGCCCCTGTATTTGCCAGTGCAATAAAGGCCGTTCCATTTGTAGGGCAGGCAGCGGGCGCATTGTCCATGGCCACATTGGGAGCTGGTATTACTTACGGGATTGGAAAAGTATTTGTTCAACATTTTGAGTCAGGTGGAACTTTCTTGAATTTTGATGCCAAAAAGACTAAAGAGTTTTTTAAAAGTCAATTTAAGGTCGGTACCAAATTAGCTGCAACACCGAAATCAGAAGCAACAGTTTGATTTCAATCACCAAAATCCTAACAAAGATAAGCCATTACTCAGGATATTTCATTGGTTCTAACAAGATTTAGTCCTGCACGGATAAATCACCTCAAATTATAAAACCATGAATAAGTACTGGCTTTAAAAAAGCGAAAATCATAGAATTTGCCCTTTGCTGTCAGTGAAAAATTGACCTACCATCTAGATTTATTACTGTAATTTTTTAGTAAAGAACTTATGCTTGGCTTGGCATATCTTGAACTAATTTGAAGCAGTAATAAAAAGATGAGTTAAGTTAAAAAATTTCGACATCATAATTTTGAAGAAATAGCGTACTAAAATGAAAAAAAACTATACTGCATTAATTTGTTTATTTGGTTTTTTATCAAGTACTGCGTCATTAGCATCGGAAAAATCAGAGCCCTCTAAAAAGGATTCAGTTTCAGCTGAAATTAAAAATTTAACTCTTGGCCCATCAAGGGATTTTTTTAACGATCAAAAAAGTAATGGCTACGTTTATGAAGGTATTCGCTTCGTTCCTGCAGCAGCAATAGCTTTCTTTAATCAGTCTGATCCTTTACAAGATAATTCAAATATATCGATTAAGGCAAATACAAGTTATATTAGCTTAAATGCGAAGAGTGCAGATCCTCAGGGTGCCCAATTATTGGCTGCCCTAGAAAAAACACAATACGAAGGCTTAAATAACGAGGGATCTAACACCAGATACATCATAAGATACTCTACGATTAGTCAATTCAATAATTGGCTGATGCCAATTGCCATAAGTAACGCTTCTGATTCACTTTCCAGGTCAAGCTTTTATGTTCAAAGAGATTTGAATACAAGCAACACCCAAGCAAACGCACTAATAGATCAAACACTCAATCGGACCATTCTCAAATTGAGTCCAACTCGTGCATATGATAACTCATCTGTAGATTTAGATTTTAAAATTACTGATATGAAAATTGGTGCTGTTGCAACTTCTAATGGAGTATCAATGCCCAGTAAATTCAATAATATAAATTATCTTGCAGCTGGAAATTTTACTTATAATTTAAATGAGACAACATCAGTTTTTACTGGTGGCCAATATCAGCATTATATATACGATACTGCTGGACTGACAGATGCTATTAATCCCATTTCAAGAAATACAAGTATTAGTACAGGAGTCAATAAGAAGTTATCAGATACCATTGAAATTACGTCAGATATAGGAATTTCTCAAAAAACATCAAGCCGTATTGACTTAGTTCCAAATGCCACACACACTGTAGGAAGTCTAAATTCAAATTGGATGCCAACGAAAAGTACCCGTGCTCAATTCAGCTTATCTAAATCAACTCAAGATGTCAATATAACTGGCATATCTAATTTAGCATTGCAAACTCTAGATCTTGATTTAAAATCAAGGCTAAATGAAAGTATTGTTATAAGTATGAATGCATCTGATACCTACATTAGTGCGAACGAAGTTACTGGTAATGCTAAGGACACTCAACTGAATGTTGGTTTACATTGGAAGCCAGTTAGAAAAGCGGTTATAAGTTTAAGCTTTAATAAAACACAAAGAAAAACCACTCAAGGAGTTAGCTCTCTTGTTCCCGAATTCACTGATAATAAAAGCCTAATTGACTTTAAATATTTTTTATAAATATCAAACTATAATTATAATTAATCTGAGTCATTATTTAATTAATTTAAGATCAGATTATTTAAAATATGAACACTTTCATTAAAATCTATCAGTTAAAATTTAACTAATTAATACGTAAAACCTTACTGAATTGTAAAATAAGAGAAATTAAAAAAGTGAAAAATTTTATTTCTTCATTATTTTTTTCATGTATATTTACTGTGGCGAATAGCACAGAAAAACCAATAAATAATATTATTGATTCAACTGTTAAAAAATCAGAATCATTAAATAACAATAATGATAGAATGAATAAGGAATCAATTGTTATATTAATTTCACGCGCTTATGAATTTGGACAAGGTAATGACAAATTTTGTTCACCAGAAATATCTGCAACAAATTTAGGTGGTATTGGAGTAAGAATAATTGCTGTTTCAATCTTTTTTAGAAAGAATAATAAAAATATCGGCAGTGCAATTACACGTATGAGTATAGATCCGCGCGATACAACAACCAGAGGATATTACCAATTACAATCAAAGAATTGCGATGAGATAACTGGAGTTGGGCGCATAGATGTATGCATTTTGCGTAATGGAAAAGATTGTTCGGAAGATGCCTTTTTTGCCGATTCCGGAAAAATTCCATTAGAAAGAATTAAAAAAGACTAACTTAATGGCCAACTATGTATATTAATGAATTTATAATCCCAATATATTTATATTTGGCAATTGTAGTTGGTTTTCTTGGAAGAAAAACAAAGCTTAAATTTTTTAAAAGTTTGGTGTTGTCGTTAATTATTACTCCACTGCTCTCTTTGATTATATTGATTTTATTTTATCCGGCAAAGGTAAAATCAACAACCAAAAATATTAAAAATGAGAATATGTAATGTTGCTACTGAAAACCATATATGAATACAACAAAAAAGATGTTATTCTTTATTTAAAATTTTCTATTGTTTCGGCATTAAGTGCTACGTATTGTTATTATGTTATAAACAGTGTAGGTGCTGAAAAGAAAGAAACAGAAAAATTATTATATTTAACATTTCAGTTTATTATTGCTTTAACCGTTTTTTGCCTAGCGCAGCTAAAGTCACTTGAAATATGTGGGCCTATTATTGAAAATATAGTTCATCACATAAGGGGGAAATTATTTAACAAAATACAAAATATTGAGCTACAAGATGTTGAAAAAATTGGTACATCACGAATTATTTCACATATTTCAAATGATACTTTAAATATATCTCAAATTGCAACGCCACTTGCTTTTGCAGGGCAATCTTTTATTTTGTCATGCATAGCCAGTATATATTTGTATTACATATCGCCAATTTCTTTTTTCCTCACTGCATTGGTTTCTTCTTTAGCGATATGGGCATTTCTATCTCATTCTAAACAAGTTAACTCTTCTTTGGAATCAGCACAGCGACAAGCAAGTGAAATGCAAGATCATGTCATTTCTTTAATTGAAGGATTCAAAGAACTTAAATTATCAAAACCGAAAGCGATAGATGCTGTAAATGAAGCAGTTCAATCGTCAGCAGCATCAATTGAATACAAGCTAACAGCTCACAAGGCACTATCAAAAGATTTTATATTATCTCAGTTTGCCTTGTATGCATTGCTCGGAACAATGGCCTTTGTCGTACCTCTACTTAGCAACAATGGATCCGAAGATGTAAGCGAGAGTGTTGCCGCGGTGATGTTTTTAGTTAGCCCATTATTTGGTATGGTTGCTACTGTACCTCAAATTATTGCCGCTAATATGTCTGCTACTAATTTACAAGATTTTGAAAATTTATTAGATTCACTCGCTAGTGAAACTAATTGTACAAATGACAAAAAAAGATCAAATGACAACTTAAATACTGACTCAAATTATAAATCAGATAAGAACGAAAGTTTTGATTATATAACACTTAAACAAGTTAAATTTGAATATGATAAAACGAATGAAGGATTTAATATTGGCCCTGTAGATCTGAAAATTATAAAAGGTGAAGTTGTATTTATAACAGGTGACAATGGAGCTGGTAAAACAACATTACTCAAGCTCTTAACAGGATTGTATAAGCCGACATCAGGTAAAATATTTCACAATAATACGAGTGTTTGGTCTGAAAATATCTTAAGTTATAGAAGTCTTTTTGCAGTTGTATTTTCGAATTTTTATTTATTTAAAAGATTATATGGTTTAAATGAAATTGACCCTAATTGGACCAAATTATGGTTGGATAGACTACAACTTTCAAATAAGGTTGAGTTATCAAATGGTAAATTTTCAACTACAAAACTATCCACTGGTCAACGTAAGCGATTGGCACTTTTTTCGGCATTGGCCGAAAAGAAACCAATTTTGGTATTAGATGAATGGGCTGCGGATCAAGATCCAGGCTTCAGACTATTCTTTTACCGTGAAATATTACCATATATTAAAAACGAAAACATAACTATTATAGCAATTACTCATGATGAAAATTACTTCCATTTTGCAGACCGTCGTTTGCATCTTGAATCAGGTATCGTAACCCAGATTAATAGAACTTAAGGCAAATTAAACATGATCGTAATCAAAAATTATCTTTTAATTTTTTTTAAACACATAGTACAACAATATCAAGCTTGGAGGACTGACTTATGGTTCGTTGGCTTGTCACTTGTACTAGCATTCGCATTTATTTTGCCTAGTTTAGTAAAGACTATTCCTTCCGGAAATGTCGGTGTTGAATGGCGTCGTTTTCAAAATGGAACTCAAATTGGAAATCCGCTTAATGAAGGTATAGCTCTAGTAATGCCTTGGAATCAGATTTTTTTGTATGATACACGCGCTCAAATAGGTGAAGCCAGTATACACACATTGAGTGCAGACGGGCTCAGTGTTGATGTTGAGATGACATGGACATATAATCTTGTTCCAGAAGCCGCGGGTATTGTGCATAAATCAATTGGGCCAGATTATGGTGATAAAATAATCGGTCGTGTTGTCACCGCTATAGTTCGTAATCAAATTGCAGCTTACCGCTCTGAAGACTTACACTCTTCAGAAAGAATAAACTTTGAAAAAAGTGTTGATTTAAAATCAGCTGAAGCATTATCTGAACTGGCTGCACTACAACAGATTCCTGAATTTTTAAATCTACCAAATAAAAATTGGGTTATTCTTGAAAAGGTTTTAATTAAAGAGGTACGTTTTCCACAGGCTGTTCAAGATGCGTATGTACGTAAAAACACTGCTCGAGCACTAGTCGAAGAATATAACTACAGAAATGTATCTGAGCAAAAAGAAGTTGAACGGAAACGCACTGAAGCACTTGGAATACGTGGATTTCAAGAGATTGTAAATAACGGGCTATCAGATTCATACCTCAAATGGCGTGGTATTGAAGCAACTTTAGCATTGAGTCAATCCAGTAATGCTAAAATAGTAATTATCGGTTCTGGTAATTCAGGTCTTCCATTGATATTAAATACTGGAAATGATGAAGTAAAAAATATAAAGCCTTAGAACTGAATTACAAAAATAATTAAATTATTGAATTACTATTAAAAAAAGATTGTTGTACTGTATTTTAACTAATATAATAAATTAATTTAATTCATTGGACAATATTTCCGCTAAATTTAGTAGGTTTTCTCCCTCGAAAATTGAAAAGTGATCTCCATTTATTGAGTAAAACCTAAAATTCCCGCTGGTAAAATTTTGAAAATTTTTCATATCTGCGTGATTTACACCTTGCATGGCTTCAATAACTATTATGTCAGATTTGATTATACCTGTTGTTGTGTGATTAATGAATAATTGATAGTGGAGTTCTGTTAGTGCGACTATCCTTTCTGAATCTTGCTTAGACAATGTTTTTACCAAAGCCGAGTCTTCTAAATCAAACAAATCCTTTAAAAATTTATCCTTATGATCTTCTTCTTGAAGAAACATTGTACTTTTAATGCCATCAACAGCTGCATCAATTAGAATTACCCTTGTTTCTATACCTATTAACTCAAGGTGTTTAGCCGTCTCATAAGCCAAGTGTGCGCCAAATGACCAACCCACCACATTGACTGGTTTACCGTTGGCGCAAGACATGATTGATTTGCAGAGGTGAAGGGATAATTCCATCAAGCTCGACACCATCGTTGTGTCTTCAGTGAAGCCAGGGCATTGCAAACCAAAACAGAAATGTTTGCCTTTCAACTCTCTTGCAAGTTGTGAATAAGACAATGAAGTACCAACCACAGTTGGCATAAAGAAAGTTACTCGTTCTGCGCTGCTGTTTTCACGACGGAAATGCAACAAATCAGTTGCTAAGTCACGCTCAGTTGTTTCTTGATATAAAGCCTGAGTTAACGATCTGGGTGTTGGAAATTCAAAGATCAATTGCAAAGCTACTTCCATTCTGAGCAATTTGCGTAACTTACTCGCCAACAAAATGGCTTTGATGCTGTGACCTCCAAGTTCAAAGAAATTATCATCCATACCGATTTCTTCTAAATACAAAGTCTCCTTCCAAATATTTAGCATGTTCGTTTCAGATTCGTTTGCTGGGTGTGAGAAACTACTTTCCTTTTGCTCCGAGTCAAATTTAGAAAGTGCAACTCGATCTACTTTGCCATTTTCTGTGAGAGGTATTTCAATAACTTTTATAAATCGATTTGGAATAAGGGCTGGAGGTAATTCTTTCTTAAGCAAATTACGTAAAATAGAATTGGTAATTTGAATTTGATTTGATTCAAGAATATAGTATGCGACTAATTCACTATCTTTTAGTAGTTTCTTTCCTAAGCAAACACATACATCTTGGACAATATCTAGTTGTCGAATAATTAACTCAATCCAATCTAAAGATACCCGATAGCCCATAATTTTAACTTGATTGTCTTTTCGCCCAAGAAAATGTAGATCACCGTTATACATCCATTGAGCAATATCGCCAGAGCGGTATAAACGCTCTCCTGGCAACCAGTCCAACTCAATAAAACTACGGCTTGTCTCTGATGGAGCATTTCGGTAGCCTTTAGCAAGAGTTAAACCGCCAATCAGCATTTCACCGGGTACACCCGGTGGTAATGGAATCAAATTATTGTCACAAATAAAAATTTTGGCACCGGCAATAGGTCGTCCAATGCGTTGATAAGGGAAATTAGAAAATATAATATCCTCAAGACTTCCAGCGACACATCCAATGGTGGCTTCAGTTGGTCCGTAGTGATTAAAAATAATAAGGTTTGGTAGTTGTATTTTTATTTTTTGTAATTCTTTAAAATTTTGCGGCTCACCACCTAGTATCATTATTTTCAGTGATCTGATGTTGGTAATATTTGATCCACTGTCAGATTCAAGAAGCATGGATAAGTAAGAAGGTGTCAACTTGAGAAAACTTACAGATTCATTGCCCAGTCTTTTCAAGACATTTTCTGGGTTTCTGCGCGAATGTTCATCAAATAAACTTATGCAACCACCCAGAATTAATGCACCAAACAGTGAGGTGTAGCAAAGGTCGTAAGCTGCAGATGTGAGTAAAGCTGTGGCTGAAGTCTCATCTATCTTTAAATCTCGATGCAGCCAACCCAGATAGTTCAGAAGTGAGGATACATTAACCTCTACACCTTTGGGTATCCCTGTTGTACCTGATGTATAAATTAGATAAGCTGAAACATTTACATCGGGTTCAGGTATTTGAGCCCAATCTGATGTGGAAATTGACTCAGTACGATGAACAATTGATTCAACCAGAATAGTTTGTACGCGTAGAATGCCGATAGGAGAATGATTTGAACTGGACAAAAAAACTTTGGCATCACTGTCAATCAGCACATGTTCAACTCTTTTAACCGGGGTTGAAGGATCAATCGGTACAAATGTTATGCCAATCATCAAGCAAGCAAGAATACTAAAAACCATGTGCTCATCTGGATAAACCCATACTGCAACAACATCACCAGATTTTAATTGAAGATCATAATGCAAATAAAGTGCAATTCGAACAGCATTTTGATGAAGCTCTGTTTGAGTTAAACTAAGTCCATTGCCTAATCTTATAGCTAGTGAGTCAGGAAAGCGAATAAGTAGGGACTCGCGAATTGAACGTATTGATGAACCAAGATCATGGCGAGTTGGACCCTTACTTATTTGATCGATTACAAAAGCTGTTTCTTCTTGGGTCGCAAGTGGAAGTTGATCGATTGGAAAATCTGGTTGAGTAAGCAATTTTTCAATCATGTTTAAAAATCTAAAAGAGAGCGCTTCAATTGAAGATTCCTCAAATTTTCTGCTATCAAACTCAAATTCAAATAAAAGTTCAGGTCCAGGTGTAGCTCTAACAAAAAAATCATAGTTACTCACCATGAAAATATTGACATTGCTTACTGTAATATCAGGTGAAAATTCTTGGTGGTCAGTTTTGAAAATTTCCTGAAGTGGGTAGTTTTCAAATACAAAAAAATGACTAATAAAATCTCTACTTAGTTGGGCTGCTTGAGTTATATCTGAAATTGGGCAGTTAATATTTTCATACCAATCAAATCTAGATTGTGAAAGGATTTTTAAGATATTACGAAGAGATTGTTCTGTATCGTATTTGACACGCAAAGGCAACATATTAATACATGGCCCAACCATGGTTTCAATACCAATCAATTCAGGATTTCGTGTTGAAGTTATGCTTCCAAAAACCACGTCTTGACATAGGTTCTGCTTGCCGAGAAATATTCCCCAAATGGTTTGTGTCAGATCACTCAAAGTGCAATGCATTTCGGAAGCAAGGGCATGCAATCGATGGGTCAATTGCGAATCAAGTCTCAGGGATTGACAGCGAGGCTTACGAACACCTGTCTGAATGTTTAGGCGCTGGGCTGGTAAACTGATAGATGATGAATAACCCTCAAGATACTTCACCCAATAACCTATTTGTAGGGCATTATGTTTACCTAAAGAATATTTAATAAAATCACCAAATTGCATCGGTGTTTTAAAAGTAATTGTATTGTTCTCTAATAAATTATTATAAATTAAAGATAACTCATTTTGAACTAATCCAATGCATGACCCATCCATTAAAATATGATGGAAATCCCAAATAATATAAAAATTTGTATTTTTTTTATTTAATTGTATACAATTTATTCTCATTAAAGGAGGCCGCTCTAAATCTAACGGTGTTTCTCGTAGTTTAGAACTTAATTTAATCAATTCTGCAGACTGAGATTCTTCATCTTCATTTATTAATTGACTATGCTCAACATTTATAATGAGCTTTTTAAAAACAATTTGTAACGGGCGGTCTTTGACACTGCGAGGAAAACCAGTTCTAAAAATATCGTGTCTATTAATAAGTAATTGCCACGATCTATCAAATAGTTTTTTATCAAGAGGCCCATTAATTTTGAAAGTCATTTGCTGAAAATAAGCATGCGGCTCATCTTTCAACATATTTTTTTCTAATAATTCATGAAATAAAAGCCCCTCTTGAAAAGAAGTTAAAGGATATATGTTGTCGATATTTTCTTTATTAAACATTTGGAGATGATCTAGAGTTTTATTAATTTCTTGATTTATGCATCAATAAAATATTTTATAAACTAAGGAGGGATGACCTGGATTTTAAGAACTCAAGACTTCTATGTATATTAATTAAAAATAATAACAAGATTTAAATAAAATAAGCAATTGATATTGTATTTTATAAGGCTACCAATCTGTTTGCTTTAAAATAGGAATCTCCGACACTGTTTTCTTATGTGTATTTTTCTTGCGCCATGGAATCAACAAATCTTGGATTTTTTGGGTTGGCTCCACAGCAAAGGCAGTCCCAATTGATAAAAATTCATCTGCCAATGTATGGGCCGTCATCGGTTCAAAAAGGTCACTTGCGTATTCAAGATACAAATCTAATGACTCTGTGTCATCAATCATGTACATAAGGTCATACTTGGAACTGACACTTCGGTCCTCCAATAATCTGGTTTTTGTACCTTCTAACACGAGCTGCATTGGCTTGAAGTTCTGCATATTAAGAACAACATCAAAAAATGGTTGGTGTCCAGCAGATTGCTTGTGCTCTACTTCGTATACCAAGGCATCAAATGGATAATCCTGATGTAGCAGCGCCTGGCGCGCCATTTGGCCAAATTGACGCACTTGTTGATTAAATGGCTGTGCTGGGTTGATGTGGCAACGTAACGGCAGCATATTGACATAAAAGCCGATCTGTCCTTCTAATTCAGGATAGTCCCTGCCTGCAACCGCAATTCCAATAATTAAATCAGTCTGTCCCGATTGAACATACAGATGAACTACAGTCAAAGTCAACATGACTCCAAACAGTGTGACACCTTCATTCACTGCCAAATCCCTTAATTTTTGAGCACTCAACTGACTGAATGTGCCAGTAACAATGGCTCCCTGACCACTTGGTCTATTTGGGCGTGGATGATCGACTGACAATCTTAATTCTGGCAGTGTCTCAGCTTCGAATTGAGCAAGCCAAAATTCCCTGTGTGAAGGAGGAATAAGGGTCTGCTGCCAGGACGAGTAGTCTGCGTATTGAATTGACAGAGGCTTAAGACTGCCGTCAGTAGTCATACCACTCAAGGCCATATTTAGCCCAGCTTCTCCCTTGCAGGCTGTTTGATACAGGGCTGCCAGATCGTCAAGCATGACAGTTGCAGACCAACCATCGAATGAGCAGTGATGGATATTAATGACCAGTCCAAAACCAACAGCCGATTTAATTAAGCGCAGTCGAATCGGAGCCTCCGAGGCGAGATTGAAAGGCCGGTTAAGTTCCTCACTAAATACACGGTCAAGATGCACACCAAGTTTTCGATGCACTCGATCTAATTTATCAGGTAGATCGTAATCCTCATCAGTTTTTATTGGAGTACTGACATTCATGCGAGCAAGATCCAATTCTTCAACCAAAATAGGTTTCGATTCATTTGAATCTTTAATTACCTGCGTTAACTGACCGGCTTTCATCACCAAGTGGGTGCGAAGCACCTCGTGTCGGACCAATACGCCGTGATAAGCGGCTTGCAATGCCGACAAATTCAATTGGTCATCTATGAGGAAGGCGGCAGTCATATTGAATGCCACTGAGCTAGGGTTTTGGGACTGAAGCAACCAAAGCCTGGTTTGACCAGCTGAAGCTGGTAGTGGTAAATCACGGGATACGGGTTTAATGGGTTGAGTTACCAGGTGCTTTAGGGCTTTCGTAGTTTCGAATAAATCGGCCACTGTGACAGCATTAAATACATCTTTGATACGTATCTCAACGCCAAAGTGCTCACGCACTCGTGCTACCAACTCTATTGCCTTCAAGCTATGACCACCCACCGTAAAGAAGTTATCTCTACCATTAACCGAGGGCACGTCGACAAGCTCAGCAATAATTTGGCAAAATTTCTCTAATGAGTCGGCAGATTCTTTGTTGTTCGAATCTGCTTTGTCGTCCCAGAGGTCATAAGCATTCATTTGAAGAAGCGCTTTGCGGTCAAGCTTTTCTGTCCGGGACAGTGGTAAATGGTTGATGCACTTGAATCGCTTGGGAATCATGTGCGAAGGAAGAGATTCGCTGAGATGTCTTAAGATGCCTGAGCGTGTTGGTGCTGAACCGGGCAAAATCACCAACCAGGCCAGTAATTCACCGGCTTCATCGTTTGTTTCGAAGGTTACAGCCGCATCTTGGACTCCCTCGCATCGCCGCAAAGCTTCCTCAATTTCGCCTGGTTCAATCCGAAATCCGCGTAATTTAAACTGCCTGTCTATTCGTCCAATAAACTCAAGTTCTCCGTCGGGTCGTTGCTTCACCAAGTCACCCGTTCGATACCACCTTGTAGAATTTTCATCTGTCACAAAGCGTTCAGCGGTGAGGGCAGGTTGGTTGAGATACCCTTGGGCCACACTCTCGCTCCCAATTAACAACTCACCCTGCTCTCCGATAGAGACTTCTTGTCCTTCACCGTTTAATATCCGAATACGCCGCCCCCCAACTGGAAAGCCGATAGGTATTTTGTTACGGCTGGAATGGTGCGGCGCAACCCTGGCGATTATCGGTGAACAGGTGGTTTCAGTTGGGCCAAAAAGGTTGAGTATTTGTCCACAGTAGAACGGCAAGTCGTACCAGCCTTTGACCCTTTGTGGCGTCATTTCTTCACCACCCGTCATCAGTGTCTTGATTGAAAGGCGTTCAATACCAATGGGATTTTTATTACACCAGTGAATCAAGTCGCCCCAGAACACTGGCGGAACATCAATGATCGTAGCACCCCAATGTTGCCAAGTTTCTACGAAAGCTTTTGGTGAGTATCTTTCTGAGTCTAAGATGCAAAATGATGCACCATTGACCAGTGGAAGCATAAGTTGCTCAATCACTGCATCCACGGCTACCGTTGCAAACAATAAACTTCTGTCGAATGATGTCCAGAGGGACAGCGGAGTAATACCCGCCAAATGATCTGACAGAGCCCCATGATCTACAAGTACACCTTTGGGTTCACCGGTGGAGCCGGATGTATAGATCAAATATGCGAGGTCGTCCCGCCTCATTGACATATCACTGGGAGCATCAAAAAGCTCGGTTCCTGCCTGATGAACCGTCAGCAATTTCAAGGGTTCTTGCGGAATGGCGAGACCTTGATTCAGTTCGGAAAAACTTGCGACAAGGCTTTTGGCCAGATCTGAAAGGCCGTCTGAATAAACGACACTTTTGCAACCTGCATCGCGGGTAATGAAGGCCAGTCGCTCGATCGGGTGAGCAGGGTCCAGTAGCACGAAACTAGCGCGTGCTTTCATAATTCCAATGACTGAGACTGGAAGATCCCAGCAACGCTCCACTAAAACAGCTACAACTTCCTTGGGAACTGCGCCTGAAGCTATAAGTCTGCAACTTAATGCGTCGGCCGCCGCCCCAACGTCCTGATAAGTACGTACGATATGTCCGAGTACGCAAGGTGCCTGGGGTTGTCTGCGGCGCCATTGTTCAAAATGCTGAACCACGCTCAGAGAAGCACGAGGGACCAGTAATTTGTCAGGAAGTACCAGAAAATCCAGCGTTCGATGAGGCTGTTTGCAGACACGTTCTAAAAGAGACTCAATTTCTTGAAGCCATACCTCAATTTGATTCTCGCCCCAAAGAGCTGTTCGGTACTGCAAACGAAGCTCCATGCCAGCTGCATCCTCTGATCCAGTCAGGATAAGTTCAAAAGGACTCACTGGCAATTCGACTTCTTCAGCGGTCCATCCTGAGCGAGTCAGAATGGTTTCAATGTCATACAAATCATCATGTGCAATAAGAACTTCAAATAAAGGATTACCGCTTCCCTCGCGAGGTAATTGAAGATGCTCAACAATTTTGTTGAATGGCAACTCTGCATGATCGAATGCTGCTAAGGCTTTTTGCCGCACAGTATCGATAAGCTCCAAAAAAGATGACCGCGGGTCTAGTTGAATCCGTAAAGGAATGGTGTTGACATACAACCCAATCTGATCAGCCAAGGCGGGATGATCTCTGCCCGCATGCACAGTCCCCATCACAACATCACGCGCCCCAGTGCATCCCCATAACCAAAGATGCCATGCTGCGGTAAGTACTTCAAAGCCGGTGGCACCTCGTTCTCTGCAAAAGCTTCTAAAGGCAGCATGTCCAGAAGGGGAAATAGTTCGCTTTAAAGTATGCCCGGACATATTAGAAAACGATTCTCGTGTCCGTGGCCGACAACTTGGTAATAGTAATTTTTCTGGCAAATTGGCGAGTTCGATACTCCAGAAGTCCAGAAGAATTTGTGAATTTTCTGTTCGTTGGTGATGCCATGCTGCATAGTCCGCATACTGTATTGGCAGATTAGGCAAAATCAATTGTTCGTCTGAATTAAGTTCAGCCGCATCTAAGAGGGCCAAGAAATCACGAATCCAGACTGTGATTGACCAATTGTCTCCAATTGAATGGTGCATTGAAACGATCAACGCACCGCCCTCGTCCGTCAGCACCAAGGCAACTTGCCATAAAGGTGCCCGCGAAAGTTCCACTCTTACATTAACGAATTGAAGCGCCATCTCTTTCAGCGACTGATGAGAGAGTTCTCCTCCTCGCAGGTCATGCAATTCCACCAGAGGAATTAAAGTGTCCGAAGTGACTGTCGTGAGCGTGCCCTTGGACTCCTTGATCGAACTTCGTAGTGACTCATGCCTGTTGGTCAGCTCTTGCAGAGCCTGCCGAACTTTATCTTCATGCAGTGTCTTTGTTCGCTTCAAGATGAAGCCCATGTTGTAAGCACTGAGGTCTTCCTCAAACTGCTCCAGAAGCCACATTCTTGCTTGAGCATGAGATGGTTGGTCGCGCTCTTGTTTTGGCAAAACGGCGATCGGCTCTACTTCTGTTGCAGAACGTAAAAGTTCGGCAAGACCCGAAATTGTCGGTACTAGGAAAAATTCGGCAAGTCGAATGGATTTTCCTTCTGAATGTGCTATCCGATTCGTGAGTACGACCGCTTTTAAGCTGTGACCTCCCGAAGAAAAAAAGTCATCTGTAATGCCAGGAGACTCGGACAAACCTAATACTTGCTGCCAGATCTCAGAAATTCGGATTTCTAAATTGTCGCGAGGTGGAACTTTTACTTTTGCGTTGAATCGGGGCCAATCGATATTTCTTAACCGCTCTTCAAACACACCACCAGTTTCATCGCGGATCGGCTCAGACGCCAATACATAGGAATGCGGCAGCGATAGCGGTGCCAGACGGCCAGCAAGTTGTCGATGAATTCCAGAAAAGTCTGGATGGGTGTCGGTCAGTGGATAAACGAAGGCAATAATCTTGCCCTCATCAATTACTGTGACAGCATGTTCCACATCATCGAACGCTTCAAGAGCCGTATCAATTGCTGCAAGGTTGACCCAACCTTCACGGACTCGAACGTAGCTGCCTTGTTGACCAAGAATATTGACATTGCAAGCTTCATCCGCACTGGCAATTAGTCCTGTTTCTGTCAATGAGCCCTGATCATCAACCCTCATCAATTGAGCGGGAACACCTTCAGCGGCTACTCCGCCAAAAATATCAACAAGTTTTACCCCCGGATCTTTTGGTCGGGATTGCAACGGGCCCATCGACAAGTTACCGATAGATTCGTCAGGGATAGAACAGGAATGTCCAATGAGGTGAAGCAAGCCTTGAAGCCATCTCTTCGCAGTGGGCTCATCCGCAATAGAATTGTGGCAATCGAAGTCGAGCAAAACATTTCCGTTGAACTCAAGCAGATTAAAGAACAAGCCGGTCTTAACGTAATTCAAAGGCAATGGCTGAGGCACGGTGCTCAGGCCGCTGAAACTTAACTGTAATCCAGGGTCTATATTAAAAAGTGCGGTGACGGGAAATCCAATTGCACTTTCGGACATAAACAATTGATTTGCATTTTGTCTAGACCGAGCAAGTTCATCCTGTATGACCTGTACGGCTTGACGAAATGTCATCTTGTTTTCGAACTTTATGTCTAGCGGCATGGTCACTGAGGCCATTCCAACCATCAACGGTAGGCCTGCAAGTCCGTGACCCGCAATTGGAACTCCAATGCCTAAACGAGTTTGGTTACTTAAACGAGCTAGGAATACTGCATATGCCGACAGTAAAACTGTAATGTGAGAAACACCTAGTAAGCGTCCACAACGACGTGCTGCGACCATGATTTTTTCATTGAACACATCTGATATTTGTCTTTCATTGGCACTCCCTTGTGGTTCAAAATCGTTTTTAAACAAAGGATTTTTTAAATGAATTCTTGACCCTCGGAAACCACTCAGTGGTGAGGAGTGAGGAAAAATCAGAGGTGGAGGAGGAGTTAGATGAGTATCAATTAGGAGTTCGCTGTCATGAGGTTGAGCCAAACTGGAAATCCAACTTGCAAATTTATGCCACTGCGACGGTTCGGGAAGATCCGGTTGAAGTCCCGAATGCAATTTATTGTAGATATCTGCCCATTCGGATAACATCAAACCCATCGACCATCCATCAGCCATTAGGTGATGGGCCGTAAGGATCACCAACCAGCGATCAGGCGCTATACGAAACAATTGTGTTCGTACCAGTGGCGAGTCATATGGCCCAAGCGGTCTTTCCAGGGAGGCTGCAATGCACGCTTCAATATTCGTTTCGACAGGATTGGAATCTATGATCTCCAAGCCCTCCGGTGGGAAATCTATGGTGAACTCACCATTGGCTCTCACTCGCAATTTCAAACCGTCATGCCTGCTTTGAAGTAATTGCCAAGCATGTGAAAATAAATTTTCGTTCAAATCACCATTGATCTCAAGAGCAACCGTTTCACAATAGGCATTGGATGCCTCAGGATTAGATTCAATCAAGGCCAGCAACTCTCGTTGGCCACGGGAACATTCGAAAGTGGTAGCAGTCGGCAATTCAATCTTGAGAGATCCACAGGAATCTTCAAAAGAATTTGATGTTGATATGGAGCTGAAAGTTGCTGTATTTGCTGTAGCACGGTGAGGATTCTCTTGAATCGGTGGATGCAAGGGATTGTTCCTACTGCTCAAATACTTAAGTTGTAGCTCAAAAACACTGGACATGGCCTCCAATTGAGCCATCATTAACCTTGCAACTGGAGTCGTGATATTTTTGCTAGGAAGAGAGGAGTTTGTCACAAGGTTTCCATTCTCTAATCTTGTACTCATTCAATTGATCAGGAGATTAAGAATAGTCTCAGGTTACTATCATGAACGATCAGGCGCAAATTCCAATTTTGCAGGTTGTCAGAATTAGGCCATGCACTCAAGCGCACTTTTTAGACGGACAAGGCCAGGCTCAATTTGCTCTCGGGGAACAGAGAAATTCAGTCGGAGAAAAGCTGGTCCTTCTTCCTGAAAATCAGTGGATGGCACCACTCCGATTCCATTTTGCTCTGCCAGTTCCAGCGCAACAGACGATGAATCTAAACCAAGATCGGCCGGAAGCTTCAGCGTTGCAAAAAGGCCAGCCTCGGGTTTTCTCATCAAGTCAAGACCCAACCCGTTACAAACATCCATGAACAAGTCGTGATGACTTTGAAGATATTCTCGGTGCAAGTTTTCCAAATCATTCCAATGCAACAAGAGGTGCTCCAACACATGTTGTCCTGCATTGCTTGAAGAAACACTGACCAGAGCTTTTATGTTGACGATTTCATCCGCAAAATGTGGAGGACTAACAATGAAGCCAAGCCTAAGACCAGGAACAGCCAGAGACTTTGCAAAACTACCTACTACAAAATGACGGTCAGTGAAGCGCAAAGCACTTGCTACGGGGACTCTACTTAGCCCCAAGGGTTGATACACCTCGTCAAAAATAACTGGGATTTGTAATTCGGATATTGCAAACAATTCTTCGGATGTCATAACTGTTCCGAATGGATTGCAGGGAGAGTTAACCAGCAATACCTGGCACTTCTCAGGATTTAACTGCTTTAAGGCGTTTAGATTGACAACAAAATCTCTTCGCAAAGGTACGCAGAATCGGGAAGCGCCAAAGAAGTGATGAAGATGCCGGTAACCAGGATAACAGGTTTGGCTTGTCACCAATTCATCACCTGTACGCATCAGGAGTTGCAGAGCCAGCATGATAGCTTCAGTTCCTCCATTGGTGATGCAAACTTGCGTGGGATCGATGGTCACACCTGATCGGTTGCTTAACTCATGACTGATCATCTCACGTAGCTTGAGGGAACCACTCAGGTCTCCGTAACGTAACACTCTTTCTATCGGTATCAATGGCGGAGCTTCCCCTAATGCTTTCCAAACATTAAAAGATGATTGCCCTGGTGCAAAATTAACCAGTGGTTTTTCTTGATCTGACCACTTACCCAGCTCGAATATTACTTTGTCAAGCGCGAGAGTTGGAAATCTCTGTTTTCGATCTGACTGGGCAAGCATTGTTAATCCCAGTTAGTCAGCGCAGCGCAAAAGATAACCTATCTCTAGACCCGTTGAATCAACGTTAGTGTCGGTAGTTAAGCAAGCAAGAATCTTCAGGCCCGCATCATGAAAGACTGCTTCCCAAAATGAAGGACTCTCTAGTTTCTGTAAGGTAAATGGGTGCAGCGTCGAATAGGGGTTGTAATAGGCCAATCCAAGTCCGCCACTCATGTGTTTAATGTCTGCCAGTTTTCCGTCAACCTCAATTACTACTAAGGATAATTCTGGAAAACGACCGACGAGTCCTTTAAGAAAATCTACAACACCCTGCCGACCCGCTTGCCCAAGAATCTCATGGAGTACAAACCCAATGACAGCAAAGTTAGGTGACAACTCATTATCTACTTTCAGTGCGCTTGCAGCTGTACCGTGAATAATTGAGACGCGATCATCAAGTCCATGCTGCGTGACCAGTTTACGAGCATCATCACAACTTTCCGCACTGGGTTCGATACCCCAAGCATGCTCCAAATCCGCCAGAGCCAAACAGAAATAAACCAAATACATGCCATTCCCACAACCGAGATCCAGCAGGCGAGTACATGCAGTTGGTGACAACGCCATCAGACGACGCGTGAGTGGAATTGCATCGTAGTTTGAGATACCACAACTACCAACTCCGACCTGCCTTAAATCCCTAGGTGCTGGACCAGATTTGGACTTTAGGGCTTTACCCATTCCCATCCACGTTGGTGTGTAGCCACCAATCATCATTGTGTACCAAGGGCGAAATGGTTCTAGGTCAATAGCAGTCTGTGTGAGGCTAACCCGGATGTTTTCATCTAACTCCAAAAAACCTTCATTACGAAGATACAAGACAAAGGTTTCAAGTCGCCAACTGTCCATCTCCAGATCTGCAGACACATTGGCTAAACTGGTGCAAGGCTTTGCCTTTAAATAAGTGAATAAACCTGTTTCGAAAAACTGATAAAGAGCTATTGCCAACGCGTGAAACCGCACAGGCTGCAAGGCATTTACCAGACCTGACTCAAAAGTTGCTGCTGTCATATATCAGTAAAACCAGAGTAGTTGTGGTGAAATTTTCCTTGACGGCTTAGCCGCAATCGCATTAACTTGTCCATTTGGACAAGTTAATGCTGTAATCATGGATCCTGCTGCAAGAGTGGCTCCAGATATATACTGAATGCATCCAGTAATAACTCCTGAACCGAGGAGTTTGACCTTGGTTCCGTTGACCACCAATTTACCATCCACCTTACCGTCAATCTGAACTGTTACATCGCCAGATAGAACGATGTCACCCTGAATATTTGCAGTACTGGATACATTTAACTTGCTTGAAACAGCACTGTTCAATACCTTAACAGCTACTGTGTTGGCACCCATAGAAAGTACAGTACCGCCAAGTGTGAGTTCGCTAGCTTTTCCAGTTAATGTAAATCCGGAGGAACCTAAACCGGTTGATTCAACCACCGAAGGGCTTGGAAGGGTTACATTACCAGAGTCTCCAATGGTTACACCAGTGAGGTTGTTGCCAAAGAAGGCTAAAGATGGCCGATTGACTGGACTGTTCTGGATTGTCGCGTCGAATCCCGTCCAAGAATTGGAGTTGGTGGCGGTAATGATGTTTGCTTGGTTGAAAGTTTTTCCTGATGGATTGATCACAAGACCACCATCAGAAATATTCAAAGAGGATGTTCGAACACTGTCACCCGAACAATTTCCACCAGCCCCGTTACCAACTACCGTTCCAAGGGTCGAACAAGTGCCTGAACTTTCAACGGCAAGACGAATGTTGCGCTCCAGGCTCCAAAGCATGGTCTGTGGATTGAACTTTGTCTTGAGAACCCCGCCATAGGATGTGCCAGCCCCGTACGTTGGGAACCATGAGGCGGTGCTCCCACTGTTGGTCATGTTTATTGAAAACCCCATTTTCAAAGATGGACTGTAAAAAACAGATGTAGTCCACGTTGCAATTGATCCACTATGTCCAAAAAGATCCGTTGTACCCGTACCAGATGAAACAAGGTTGTAAGTCCCCATACCGTAGCTTGTCGGGATACTTCCCATCAAGCCGCCAGATTTGACGGTCTTGCGTAACTGATGCGAAGAATCGCTGAGTAATTTACTGGTGTTCAAAGCAAGTTCCCGACCCCACAATAGTTCCTCTTCAGGTACGGAAATCATGGCACCTGAGGCCCACGGTACCTTGGGGCCAATGAAGGTTACATCCACGCCAGATGCAGAAGCTTGGGCAAAATTTGATGTGCTGAATTTACCGTCGGTTACGAACATTGTTCGAGTCATACCAAGCTTTTTAATGATTCCATCGTTGATAAGGGACTCTATTTTTTGACACCCCTTCGATGAGGAGCACGATGCTTTTTCGGCCATCATCGCAGCTAAAATATAATTGACGTTTGCGTAATCAAAAACGTCACGGGGCGGTTGGGGCGTTTGAATGCCGCACATGTATTTTTGCTGAACCGATGCTTGAACCAGTTTTGCAGGGGTATAGCTCGCATCTTCACCGTTACTTATGGATTCGAACCATTCGTCAAATACCGATGCACCAAGTCCCGGGTAGTTAAGCGACTCCTGGCACAAATAATCGGTCAAGCCGCTACGCATCTCCAGTAGATTTCTCAGAGTGATTGCCGACGCATTGGGAACAATCTTGGCCATATCAGGAAGAATTTCCGACACAGTTTGGTCCAAAGTGATCAACCCCTGATCCACAAGTTGTAGTATTGCCGTAGATGTGAAGGACTTGGTAAGACTGCCAATACGATATTGTGATTGAGGGTCTGTTGTTATATTTTTTGCATTATCTTTGAAACCTACTCCACGAAGCCATGTCTGACCATCTTCTGTCTGGAGCCCAACGCTCATTCCTTGCATGGCTGCTGGTTGAGATCCGGCCATGTCAACTGTGGCGTCAAAGATTTGCTTAATTGAACTAAAAGGTAGGATTGGTGAGGGTGTAACCCCTCCTCCGCAGGCGGCAACCAAACTTAGCAAAGAGGCAGCTAAGATATGTCTAGTGAAGTGGTGACGAATAATCACATTTAAAAAGTAATTTTTATTCATTAAAAAAATTCCCAAAAAAATTATTAAGTATTACAATTAAAAATCTCACTTAATATTATACGTTATTTATGACAGGTATATTTCATTATTGATATTAGCAGACTTAGCCTGCATAAGCCCTGCTAGCGGATTTTCGATTCCGGAGATTTGAAACGCGAATTTGCCACGAAGGCGTACTGTTACTGGCATTCCCAAAATCGATAGGCAAAGAATTAAGTCTGAACTGGAGTGGTGAGGGCATCTAAGGAATTGCTGAGCTGGCGGATGGTATGGATCGGGGAGGGAATGGCTAGCGGGTTCAGGGGCAACAAAAAACCCACACCTCGCTAGAGCGTGTGGGTTTCATGTTCAAAGCATATAGGTTCGGAACTCTATTCTTAGCAGTCGCTCATGAAGTCTTTGGGCCGCTTAACTCATTGATTTCATTGAAATTCTGGTGGCGCTTCACGGATTCGAACCGCGGACCTGTGGATTATGATGAAAAAGTTTATGAAAATACCCATATAAATCAACGGTATTTTTCTGGTGTGTAGCCAGGTGTGTAGTGATCGATTTGCTTTTATTGGTATTGATCGACGCATGCACAGGTTTTGGCCTAGTCCCCGCAGTTTTGACCCCAAAACTTCGACGACTCGCGCGGGTCTCGAACACAAAAAGGCAAAAGTTTGATGAGGCCTTAAATGCTCGAACCGGCTTAGCGTCAAATTTGACTGAGTGACCAGCGTCAACATTAATCATGGGCCCCAGATCGCGCAGGGAAGGGGGTTCATGAATTCTTGACGAACGGGGTATCCTGGCCGCTTGTTTTCTCTGGACGCTCGCGCAGCTCTGGGCGGGTACACAGCCTTCAGAACCTTGAAGTCAATCATCCCCCGTTACCTGAATCAATTTGATTCAGTCTCGCTAGCCGGAGTGCCCAAGCGTGCCAGCCCTTCGCGCGCTTCGTCCACAATAGTTCGCATCACTTCGGAAACACTCCGT